>Ga0210400_10001081_pt1 | contig 27829 bp, 33 predicted proteins | sample IncBWH26MmetaG_FD_155456 | JGI IMG/M metagenome (GOLD analysis project Ga0210400, IMG submission 155456) | Forest soil microbial communities from Barre Woods Harvard Forest LTER site, Petersham, Massachusetts, United States - Inc-BW-H-26-M | ecosystem: Environmental > Terrestrial > Soil >... | reverse complement strand
GGAGTAGAGGAGGTTACAAGACCGGGATTCCCATAGAATCCGTCTTCGTAGCTCAATCTTGACGATCCACCAAGAGTGATGTTGCTCATCCAAGTGCTGTTCGATGAGTGAACGGGAAGTGAGTCCGCGCGTGTATTGAAGACATGGTTGTTGGGATGAACTTGACACCCGGCAAACGTTTGTGTCGGGACAATGTGACTGGGCGCCGTGTACGCGCCCGTAGTCGAATTGATCGAACCGACGCTTCCGGTAGCAAATGTGTAGGTGTATGGGCCTGCGCCGTTTGATGCCGCATAGGTGCAGGTTGTGCCTTGCTGGCAGACGTTCGGGCCGTTGACGGTGACCGCACCACAGAGGGTCCCGGTCAGAAATAAGGTGATAGAGAGTCGCACGTTAATTCTCCACCGCGACCATAGGAAGAAAAACGCTGGCGGCTTCATTGAGAGCGCCCGAGAGCGTGATGTGGTTTTCGATGCAAGCTCGATTGCTCACATGGCCGGTCACACTCTCTTCTTGACTGGTAGCGCGTAGTTCACCTTGGGTGACCTTGTCTTCACACTCATTCGCCCGAGGGGCGGTAACAGTGCGTGGTACGCTACCGCCATGCGCTGGCACGAGCGCAGAGAAGATACGTCCAGTCGATAGCGTGTATGTCGTCGACCCACTTTGGGATCGTTTTTGAAACGAGCGAACTAAACTGTCCATGAACTATTCATCGGTCAGAGCACTGGGTCTCTGAATGAAACGGTTTTAGTACCATTTTGGAAAACGTAAGGTTAAAGCGCGCCAATGTTGGTGACAGTAGTGCTCGTCTGCGTTGCATTTTGAAACGTCGTCCTCCTTCGGGTCCAAGGGCTAGGTTAAAAAGTAATGATGAATGGCTCTTTACCTTACCCTTGAGGTTGACCCAAGACCGCAAAGCTGTACCAGGCGACACTGGGATCATCTGCGACAAGCAAGCTTCAACTAACGTCTAGAAGGAGGACGTAAGATGCCGAAGGGACTCGAGGAGCAAATCGTTGCCGCGTTTACAGCGCAGGAAGCTGGTGGCGATCTTGCGCTGGACAAGCATATTCGGTGGAGGTGGTCGCAAAAAAGCTGTGAGGCGCCGAAAGCGCGAAGTTGCAAGGTGGGTGCACGAGGGGTACCGCGTCCGGCACGCGTGCGCTACGGATATTGACGCGTGACGGTGCTGTTGAAACGCGAAGGCTGGAAGGTCAATGCGAAACGAATTTGGCGGTGGTACAGCGAGGAAGGGTTGGCCGTGCGGACCAAACAGCGCAAGAAGCCAGCAGCACGCGTATGCCGTTTGCGGGCGCAATCCCCAGAGCCAGGGCTGGTCGATGAATTTTATCTACGAACGGACCGAAGAGGGACGGAGCTTCCGCGTGTTGGGCATTATCGACCAGTTCACGCGCGAATGCGTGTCGCGGGAGGCGGATCGATCTATGACCGGTAGGCAAGCAAGGTGGTAACGGCGCTGGAACGAGCGATCGAACAAGGTGGTCCCGCGCCGAAATCGATTTCCATCGACACGGCAAGCGAAGGCACTGGATGCACGGGCTGTAAACTGTGGGGCGAAACTCGGCTTTACCCGGCCGCGTAAACCGATGGAGGATGGATCAGTCGAATACTTTCACGGCCGCCGACGAGATGAGTGCCTGAACGTGGAGTATTCTTTTCCTTAGCGATGCGCAACAGAATTAGAGACCTGGCGCGAGGACGACAATCATCTTCGTCCGCACAGGGCGCGGGCCGACCCGACTCCGCCAGCCTTCCGAGCGCTTCACAGTAAATCCGGCGACCGGCCCTTCGCCCTCTCCGCCGTCCCTACAGCCAGCGGACACCCGCGTCAAAGGTCCGCTTTCGGCTATTGTCAACGCCGCCGTTGACTCGTTCGCCGGTCGTCTGCCGAAAACTCTTATACAAGGGCCAAGCACCTCTGTGATTCGTTCCAAATATCCACAGCTCGTCTCGGCAGTTGGCAGATACGATAGAACGCCCGTGAACCTGGCCTCCGGCGCTACTTTGACCCCGGGTTTTTCAGTCTCGGTTGATACAATTGTACGGACGGGTCCGTGGTACTAAATTCGGTTACGATGTTGGACGGAATTTGTGGTCACGTCACCCCGTGCTTAGGCCGACCTCTCGTTATTCAAGACGAGCATATCGTCTGACGAACTTTCTGAGTGATAGGCCGGTGGCTGTGATTCCCCCGCGTTATGACTTGCGAACAACCATCGCCACTAATCGCTGTACAGCGACCAGAGTATGCGAATCGGATCAGTGCTGTTGGCAATGTTTCAGAAAACGGCACACAGTTTTGATTTTGTAGCGCGGCCAATCTATTGTTGCGGGACCATCTAGATGAGGAGCGACGGTTCTGCCGCAAAGCCGCTGCGACGAGCAGGAGCCCGGATGCACCAAGCGTGAGCGTGCTCGGCTCCGGAATCTCCGAGGATGTTCCAAGGACCTGGAACGCTTCGGAACAGTTGCCAGACGTGCTGCTCGTGCAGTCATTGTTGGCGACGGTCAAGAAACCAAGCGTGCTCTCCCATGCTTGTGATGGGCCGTCGTTCTCATCCCAAAGCATCACATCGCTTTGCGCTGTTGTACCGTTCATAAGTACAAGCCAATAAGTCCCAGCGCCGAGCGATAGGCTTGCTAAATCGAAGCGTTCGTTGTACACGTCGAAGCCAAAGCCGTTCATCAGAAGGAAGGTGCTGCCGAGAGGCGTATCCGAACCGGAGTAGAAAGTTGTGCTGACTTGATTAGCCGGATCACCGACGATCGCCCAATCCACCGTTTGGGCAGCATCTTCGGAAGAGACCCAAGCCGCAAAGCTCACTCCGGTGAGCGTAGAGGATCCAGCGAGTGTGAACGAATCCGCCACTTGAAACCCGGAGTTGATGGTCCATCCCCCAATGTTCCCATTGAACAAGCCGTTGCCATAAAGAACGGACGCCGCTGAAGCACACCGCACGCCTAAGACAATCCCAATCGTCAGCAAGGCCAGCCTCAGACGGCCTACGACTCGCCAATGTTCTGTTCGCGTTTCCATACAACTATAGTGCGAATGAGGAAAACTTCTCTCATGAAAAACACCGGCTTGCGATTCCCAGGTATGGAGCGTTCTTAATTGCTTTCTAACTTAGCCGTTGGACCCGACGGAAGCCACGTTTCAATATGCAACGCGGACGAAGGACAACTCCTCAGGAACGTGGCGCTTCGACCTTACGTTTTCCAAAATGATAAGAAAGCGCTCAATCAGAGATCCAATGCCCACGGATCACAGAATATCCCGGAGCGGTACACAATTTGCGGAGCATGATGACAAGCTACGCGGTGAAAGAACGACGCTAAGATGGGCATCGCGGGAGCATTCATCCCTACTACCCGTGGCGGTAAGGATCGGGGAATGCTTGGCGAGAACTGGCGGGTGCGCTACGCACTAGTCTTTCGTTGACCTTTCCAGTTAAGAAGCTCGATCAGCCAGCAGCGGTGCGCGTCATTCGTGCAATGCGCGGCGGGGCGCAAGCAAAGCTAGTGCTGGCCGACGACGAGCACCTGTACGTCGTGAAGTTCACGAATAACCCGCAGCAGCGACGCACGCTCATAAACGAAGTGATCGCGACGACCCTTCTACAGGCCTTGGGGCTGCCAGCAGCGGATTTTAGCCCAATTGCCTTCGACACAATTTTCCTCCGGGACCAGCCAATCACGCTCGATTTCGGGTCACGTTCGATCGAAGTTCCGGCCGGGTTGCACTACGGATCACGTTGTCCATTTCTTACCCAGGGAATTTCGCAAGTGATTTACGATCAGCTTCCGAGGGCGATTTTACGCACGACAGGTGTTGCTGCGGCTTTCTTGGGCGCCTACGTTGCCGATCAGTGGATGTCCAACACGGACAAACGACAGGCGATCTTCTACCGCAATCCAATCCGACAATGGCAAGTCGAACTAATCGATCACGGCCAGACGTTCGACGGAACCTGTTGGAGATTTGTGAACTCGTTCGGCTGGGGGACGTTCGTCGATCCTGTCGTGTACGAGAGTGTGAGTTCCCTCGATGAGGTGAACGTTTGGGTCGAACGTGCCATAGCGCTCCCCCTCGAGGTGTTTGAGGCCGCACGTCACTCGGTACCGGAAGAGTGGATAGAGCATGATGGTGGGGCACTTCAGGGCCTCCTAGATCAACTCGTCGAGAGAGGGCGAAATCTATCGCGAATTGTTGAACAGGCGATGTCTCATGAGAAATCACCGTTTTCCTCTGCGCTTCTGTTTCGTCATTAACCGACGTGCCTCTTTGGATGTGGATTGGCGAGGTATCCGCCTCTCCACTCATCCCTGTGTCGGAAACACTCCTAGCCAAGACCAAGACCTGGAGCAGTGCGGTTGCAAACCCTGCGATGCCGGTCCTTTCATTGATATACCGGACGATTGCGTTGAATGCTCACGAGCCAAGAATCGACCCATTCGCCACCTGCATCCTCTGGGGTTGGGCTTCGCTTCACGTTTGGAACGGCCCTTTGGAAATTGATACGGAAGCTCACGAAAGAAACGAGAGCAGCGCTAAGCCCCAGTCCGATGGCCAGTGAGCTCACGACCGTGGCGTCAACGCTGGAAGTCTCGCGAAAACTCGGCGAGCACGATGCACAATTGAATTGAGGTTACTTCCGTGGCAGTAGTGCTGTGGGAAGCTGCGGACCTGGTGCGGGCGTAGGCGACGTGGCTTGCCCAACCGTCGATTTCATTTCAAGGAGCGCTGTCCTCAGCATCCTGAGATACTGCTCGGTCCAGACCATTTGGCGCTGACATTCTTCGCACCACAAAAGATGGTGATCGAACGCATCTAAGTCGGCGATTTCATCAAATCTACGCACTGCATACAGCTCGCCGTCGTCCTCTGTAACGTGAAACATAGATTTCTCATGTCCTTCCCAACCACCGGCAAGTCCTGCGGGTCACCGGGATGACTGTGCACCATCGATTGACAGTGATCTGAAGCAGCGATCCTCTTGGTACACGCGGTGCTCCTCCACAAGTAGTCAGGGTAGGTTCGCCTGATCGATAAATTCATCTTTGGGGATTCTGCTCCCTACACCTGACATCAGCAATTTCAACCTTGACGCGCCCATAGAGGCAAGCGCTGACACACTACCCAATATTGCTGTCCATTTCAAAGGAGAGGAGCTACTACGCCCATGTCCGCACATCGGCGCGCGCCCCGAAGGATTCTACGGTTCTTGCCCTACTGGCATCCGCTTTCCGACCAACTCCCGTGTAGAGATTGGCGCTTTTATGCGAGCCGCAATGCACGGTGATCAGAGGTCAGCGGCGACCGCAGGCCCGGGTTAAGCGGCGGAGACGTTTCTTCTTAAGAGCCCCGTCAAACAACGATGAGGCAATCATTCAAGCAGAGACCCGAGCCCGCGGCTGATCCGGCATGGAACCCGAGGCAAGATCATGATGGGATCGCCCATTGTGGTCTCCTTTCTCTGAATCCATAACCGAATCGGTACGCAGGACAACCGATCGACCGATTATCGCGTGTGTGGATGCAGCCGCGTCCGAAATGCCGCGACTACCAATGGTGCAATTGACTCGCGTCAGCGACACTAAGGAGAGCGGCAGCCCCCGTCCGATGGCCATGGCCCACGACCATGGTGCTGGACCCTAGATACTTCGCGAAGACTCGAACAGCCCGACACATCTTGAATTGAAGTCATTTCCGTGGCCGTAGTGGTATGGAAAGTTGCGGACCTGGTTCGGGCACGCGACTTGGCTTGCTCAACCGGTGAGTCCACATCAAGGAGGGCTGTCCTCAGCATCCTGAGATCCTGCTCGGTCCAAACCAGGTCGCGCTGGCCTCGTTTGCAACACAAAGGATGTGGACCGACCGAATCCAAATCGGTTATTTCATCGAATCTCTCGATAGGCCCGGCCGACTTCCGCCACCAGGTCGTGTGCCGTGATGAAGTAAGCTCCGATCCAGACTGAATCGTGGCTTCGGCCAACGCCACACTCAAGTGCGTTTTGCCCTCGCCGGGCGGCCCCAGCAGAATCACATTGCTGGCTTCGTGCAGGAAGTGCAGGCTCCGCTGCTCGCGTATCTGCTTCTCGTCGATCGATGGTTGAAAGCCGAGGTCGAACTGATCGAAAGTTTTCACGAATGGCAGATTCGCCAGTTGCAAACGCGTCCGCAAGTGGCGGCTGCGGCGCGCATCCACCTCACAGCCCAGTAACTCATCCAGGAACTCGTCATAGGCGGGCGCCTTCTTGACGGCTTGCTCCAACAGGTTCTCCAGTCGAGCTTCGACCGCTTTCAGCCCCAGGCTGGTGAGCGAAGCTTGCAGCCGATCGATCGGAGTCATCGAGCACCCCCCTAATGCTACACTCTCGTACGCGACCCGCGGTCGCACTTCCACCGACGGCGCCGTCTCCCGCATCTGCATCAGAATCTTACCGCCGGGTCTTTCGTTCCCAGCGGAATGCCGTGGCGATGCTGGACGATTGGTGATGATCTGGTAGCGGCGCTCGGCGCGGGCATGCATCACGATGCGCTGTCCGCCGTAATGTACCTTCACGTCGACACCCGCTCGCGCACCCAGACTTCCTTGCCCACATCTGCCACGGCAATTGTTTTTTTCTATCATCGCCTGTTTTCTATTGTTCGTCTTTTGGTGCTGGCGCATCAGCTGGTTGTGACTTTCATCGAGACGGCGCTGGTTCCGCGGTTCCCGACGGTGATTCTCGCAACGGGGATGGCTTTAGCTGGATTGCTGAGTTTCTGCAACGGGCTCACTCTGGACACTGTTACCCAAGGACGGCGCGGGACGAAACAACTGGTCATCTGGGGGCGGCGTCGGCCTCACCTTTCCCACGACAACGCTGACGGTTGGCGTGTCGATTCAGTAGGAGCATGCGATTTGGGTGGCATCATCGGAACTCTCAGCTCGTTACCTGATCTCTCCGGTGATTGCTGCTCACAATGATTGTTCCCGGATGGCCTCGGATCACGACGGCAACGGTGGCGACCGAAAGTCCTGAAACAAAATGCGGGGATGGACCATCACAAAAGCTAAGGGAATCCTATCTCAAGCCCCCTATGGAACATCCGCTACGTGTCTTTGCAATCTTTGTAATCTTCGTACCTGCCGCAATCTGCTGGCTGGCGATGCTATTCGTCGCGGCCCTTCGCAGCAAGCGCATTCCGATGTGCCCGAGGTGCGGTCGGCCCAAGGTGCGTCGCTCGCACGCGAAGAGCTTTGCTGATGAGGCTCTTGGTATGGTGGCGCTTGGCCCGTTTCGCTGTACGGGCTGTCTAGCTCGATTTTATGCTTTCAGGGAAAAGCGAAAGGCCCACTCTCTTCGCGATGGAGCGCCCTCCAACGGCCCCCACAGCAAGGCCAGACCAGCACATATTCGTCGGTAGTGCTTGCTTAGCGACCTTTAGCCTGTCCACGCGCTCACCCTTCGCGAACAAAATGCGGACGAAGTGGTATGTCTCATAGGTGGTATGTCTCATAGAAGGACGGCACGCGGTGACGTGATGGTGTGGCCGCCCTCGGCGAAAAGCAGGCATGGTCTCCGGGCGAGGAGGTCACCAAATGGCTTTCAAAGTCATCGATCTCGATGGGGGGAAGCATGTATTCCAAGTACATGGTGCGGACGGAACGGGCCGCGCAGTTCCTAGAAAGCGCAAACGAAGTCAGATTGGTGATCTCTTGATACGTATCCCGCTTGGTCGGGTTAGAGGCGAAGCGGGGGGTCCATTGTTGGGCACCCGTGATCAGTTCGTTCGGGCACGATGTTCGGCTGATTGCGCCTAGATTGTAAAACTTTCTCGGGTGACAACCGAATGATCCCCGAGGCCCGGCGGCGATGTGCGAAGCCGTGAGCCGTCCGAGATATGATTCGCGGCCCAGAAATCGATCGGGCAGCGAAATCGGCAGAATTTGCAGCATATTCGCAGCCGGCTGATCGGCTGTCATACTCCAGCTCGACGATCAGCTCTGGCGGCTATTGGTCGAATACGGAACTTTTCTTCCGTGCTCGGCGACTCGGCGCCGCCAACTGTCGCTCAAACGTTTACCGGTCTATTTTGAATCCGGTTGGCACTCGTCGCCGCCCATACTATGAAACAGCTCAACTGTAGCAACCACAGAAAAGGGACCCATGTCCACCGATACGATATGAAGCGGACTACCAGGCAAAACGGCGGTACACTAAACGTCTGAAGGATCGCTACCAAAATGAATCTCTCGACCATCATGCTGCTGTCTCTTATTGGGCTGTTGGGAGCACTAATATTGTTTCTCATCGCACGTCGAAGTTTCTCGCGACGGAAGATTTATCAGTCTCAACACGAGGAAGACAACTAACATTGAGGAAGCCACCTCAGACGATGTCAGCCGTCGCACTTCAAGCCCAACGGAAAACCATTCCGCGGGAACCAGTAGACGTGGCTCTACCGCAGCTCCCAACGATCCGGAATACACGGCTCCTGCAGCCTGCTTCCGAGTGGCCCGATTACGCCGCTCAATCAGCCGCGCTCGTTTCGCCTAGAAAGAATTCCTTAAGAACAGCATGGCACCGGAATCGTGCCTTTCCGTCCCACAGCGGAGGCACTTGACTCCTTTTCGGCGTTGCTAAAGTCTCTTTCCAGGCCTTAAGAATCGTCGATTCATTAGTGCCCGCCAGCCGATTCGTGCCGCACTCAACCGTGATCGGACGCTCCGTGTTCTCACGCAAGGTTAGGCAGGGCACGCCAAGTGCGGTGGTTTCTTCCTGAATTCCACCCGAGTCGGTGAGAACCACGAAGCTCGACGCCTGTAGTGCGAGAAACTCGACGTAGCCGAGCGGCTCCAGAAGCCGGATCTGGTCCGGCATCGAGATCGAGCCACTTTCCAGGCGGGTCCGCGTCCGCGGGTGTACCGACCACAGCAACGGGATCCGCTCCGAGATCACGGTTAAGGCCGCTACAATCTCGGCGAGCTGGCGTACGTCGTCCACGTTCGCCGGTCGATGGAGCGTGACCAGGCCGAACTCTCCGCGGGATACCCCCAGCTTCGCCAGAACGCCCGATTCGAGCGCCTTCGGAAGATGCTTGCGCAGCGAATCGATCATCAGGTTCCCCACCATGTGAATCCGTTCGGGCGGGTGGCCCTCACGCGACAGATTCACTCTGCCGCTTTCCTCGGTGACCAGCAGCACGTCGGAAATGGCATCGGTGACCATGCGATTTATCTCCTCTGGCATGGATCGATCAAAACTGCGTAGTCCGGCCTCGGCGTGAATCACTGCGATTCCCATTTTGCTTGCGACCAGCGCAGCGGCGACGGTAGAGTTGACGTCGCCTACCACAATCACCCCTTGCGGTCGACGCTCTTCCAGAACAGGCTCAACACGTTTCATGATTTCCGCAGTTTGCTGCGCGTGCGTTCCTCCCCCAGCGCCAAGATGATAATCCGGTTCCGGCAATCCTAAATCGCGGAAAAACTGCCCGGACATGTTGTAATCGAAATGCTGTCCGGTATGCACTAAGCACGCCGCGAAGCGAGGGTCTTCGGAAAGCGCATTCAGCAGGGGTGCGACTTTCATGAAGTTCGGTCTCGTACCCGCCACGACGACCAAGGAAATCGGCATCTTGTCTATTGCAGCACAAGGCACCGAAGAATTCCCGCAACGCGACCTCAATCCGCCCGCTCGCTGTCTGGGCGCCGGAAGTCGGAGCGAAATGCGACGTCGCGATCCGCAACGCCGGTATCGGTTCAATTCCGGGGGGGCCTGTTGGCACAAATCGTCGGTTCGCCGTCCAGATTCAATGTGTGCTAACCGGAACCCGCGCACAAAGCGCAGCCTTCGCGCCGCAAAATCCTGTGGTTGGATCGCCTTGCACCACACGGAGTCGGATTTGCTTGGGAAGAAATGTCTCCAAACGTGCCGAGGTTCCGCGATGTCGACTCGACCAGCGTTTGTCTTTGTTCACTTTTAGTGGATTTCTTTAAAGAGATTTCCTGAGGGGCGAGCGTGGTTACATGATGGTTGTTAGCGTCCGTCGGGTCCGTGATGGATCCAAGGCCATCGTAAATTGCCTCGCTTCTCGACGGGTTAAAGAGGATCTCAAACGTCATGTCTTCGCCAGTTTCTATCGCACGGAAATTCACAAACCGCGGCGACCGTGGGGAGATGCGTGCCGGAAACTTCGCTTAACCCGAGCCGCGCGCACGATGGAAAAGGAAGTTGTTCATGAACCGAACACGATCCGCTGAATGCATTTGACCTATGAATGGAAGGTCCCCAAGCTGGTGTCCGCGATGGATGACCGGATCGCCGATTCGTACCTGTCGGCGTTTCGAAACTCCGAGCGGCGGGAACGCCTGGCAAGCGGGATTCTAAAAGACTGAGTCAGCGTACTGGTCCCAGTTTTTGCTAGCTGTTGCTCCTGTGGTTCCCCCATCCGCCGCGCACGCTGCACGCCAGGCGCGATGACCGCCTGAAGAACCAGATTTCGTCTCAGCATATTGATTTTAGACATCTTACATCGGGAAGCGCCTCAGTGTGCACATTCCTTTCGCTTGACACAGCGAAGCGGCACGCGTCAGACTCGATAGTGTTGTTGCTTTTCAGTCTAGCGAATCGGAGTCAACCGGCTTGAACAAGTTTTCGACCGCCCTCGTTTGCGCGCTCGCCTGCATCGCGCCGTATGCGTCCGCTCAGCCCGGATCTTATTCGGGGCCCGGTGTCTTGAGCCGCGGCGCCGGCGACATTGGGAATCGTGCCGGCGCCCAAGTGGATCTGCGGTTGTGGGGCGATGTAACGGGAATTTATGACACCGGCCTTCAACCTTATCAACTGGATTCGAAGGGCAATCTGGTGACGGTCAACGGACTTTACGGCGTGCAAGTCGAGCTTGGCGCATATGGGACGCATCGCTGGCGGACCGCACTGCTGGGTCTTGACTACAACGGGAACTACACTCATTACGCCTCAGCGTCGTCATTTGACAGCACTACGCAGAACCTGAGGCTGGGTTACACTTATCAGAAATCGCGGCGTCTGTCCCTGGATTTTCGGCAACTCGCTGGTACCGGTACACTAGGCTACGGAACCGCAGGTTTTAATGGTGACCCCAGCAGCATTCCTTCGAATTTTGTCAACACACCCACGGCTCTTCTGTTCGACAACCGCTACTATTATTTGCAGTCGACCATGGATGTGACCTACATCCAATCGGCCCGCACGAGCTATACCGTAGGTGGCGACGGTTTTTTTGTCCGGCGTCAAGGGGCAGGGCTGGCCGGAACGAATGGCTATAACCTGCGGGGCAGCGTTCAGCATCGAATATCGAAGAGGAAAACGATTGGGGCAATCTACGAGCACATCCATTTTGATTTTCCGCCCGCATTCGGACAATCCGATATCGACGGCGCCGAGTTGTTTTTCAGTACCGCCATAGGCCGCCGCTGGACGTTCTCCGCGAAGGCCGGGGCCTTTGTGGCGCAAATAGAAGGAATTCAGCAGGTAGCGCTGGACCCTGTTATCGCGGCGTTGCTGGGCACATCATTTAGCGAGCGCGCCTTTGCTGGGCAGAGCATCTATCCCAGCGGAAGTATCTCTTTGAATGGACGGTTCAGGAGATCCGCTCTCTCGTTCCATTATTCGCAGGAGATCACGCCGGGTAACGGCGTTTATCTAACCTCGCAGCAAAAAGAGGGAGGCGCCTCGTTCACCTACTCCGGGATCCGCAACTGGAGCTTGGGATTGAATGGCGGATACACGCGCTTGAATGGCTTGGGCCAGGGACTCCAGGCCTATGGCTCCATTACCGGCGGAGGCAGCGCGACCTACCGCATCACCCGCGCACTTCATGCCCTGGTGCGGTTCGATGCCCGAGATCAGCAGATCGACGTGGTCGGGTACAAGCACACCGGTTATCGGGCGTCCATCGGACTTGCGTTCAGTCCGGGAGACCTTCCGCTGTCGCTCTGGTAGCAGAATGCCTGAGGCACGTTTGCTAGTCGTTGACGACGAGCCAGCCCTCGCTGATCTGTTGAAAAAGTATCTGGAGCGGCTAGGCTATAAGGTCGACGTGTACGGTTCGGCCGAGGAGGCCCTGCCGGCATTTCAGGCTGATCCACAACGCTACGCACTGGTACTTTCGGATCTGACTCTTCCAGGAATGAACGGGGACGAGATGATCGAGCAGATGCGCACGCGGTCGGCGGATTTGCACGCGATCGTTTCGAGCGGATATCCCCACCAGCCGCGCTCCCGTCAGACCGCGTTCCTCCTGAAGCCCTTCGTGCCGAAAATGCTGGCGGAGATGATCGAGAAGAAGCTCAAGCAGCCAGGCTGAGTCGTACGATTCAAGGCAGCGTACCTTGGATCAATTGCCAGGTTTGTACGTAGTCTCGGCGTTCCTACACCACACCGTTGGCCGACGAGCTTCCGCTCCAAACCAACTTCGAAGTGTATTCAATCTGACCGAGACCACTCCTCCGACTCGACCAAGAACTATGCTTTCAAGCGCTCCGCGAGCGTGACCTTAACTAAATCTGCCCATCTCCTTAATCACTCCTTGCAGAGTCATTTATGGACTGGCAATGAGAGTAAACACTGGTTAGGAGCACTGTCAATGGCTTAAGTGCGTTCTTAGCACCCTTAAGCCATAACACGTCGCAGAGAGAAGAAGATTCACATCCGGCTTTCCGGAGCCGGATGGTCGGTGTCAGCGACATCAGCGATCGGGTGGAGGTCCTGCTCGTACTTGCAGACAAACGCTTGGGTGGCTTGGTGCGAGGGTGTTGTGTTTGGCGCAGTCGGCTCGATGGTGTACTGGGTGCCTGCCGTCCCTTGGTCTCATGTTCGGTCCACGACTCCCGGTAACCCCGCCGTCAGAATTGTAGGAGACGGCGCGAAAGATCGGGCTTATCTAGCACATGGACGGTCTTTACGCGTCAATCACCTTGGAAAAGCGCGGAATTGATATCATCGCGAAACGTTCGTCATATCCTCGCCGCATTCGTTTTGTCTTGGTTGAATCTCCAGAACCGCAATGATGTTGGTTCTAGACCGCTCATGGCTTGGGCGGGCCAACCACCGAAGCCATAGCAACTCCGGGATCGCCAGTGGGCCGAGTGCGCCGGTTAGCGCCGAACTGCTTAGAAGTGTCAGGTGGACCACTCGAAAACCTGCCGCATGTGCCAATCCCTCGATGTCAGCTCGGCGATTCAAGCGGTAGTACGTCGGGAAGACATCGTCAGGCAACCGGTTCTCGAGCAGCCGGACTAGCTTCAGTTTCAGCCAATTCGGCGTCCGCCGCGAGATTCGAATGAGCCAGCTTTCCCGGTTTGGAGTATGAAACACGAACCGGCCCCCTGGTCTCAGGACACGCCGTACCTCATTCAGTAGACGCGTCGGCTCAGACAAATGTTCGGCCACCATGTTGGCACTCACGAGGTCGAACGATTTGGTCGCGAACGGCAACTGGTACCCTGAGGCCAGAGCTTTGTCACGGTATGCAGTATGCGCGCGCAGACTGGCGAGGTCCAGATCGATTCCCACCACCCAGCGGGTTCGCGACAAGACCCGGGACTGCTGGTCACGCATCCAATCCGGAAATAACTGGTGGCCGCATCCCAGGTCCAACCACACTGGACGCTCACCTATCTCGCTTTGGAGGGCCTCCGCAAATGCATGCTGGGAATACCGTAAGCCTGGCGCCAGCCTACGCTCGAGCCTGCAGTAAATTCTATACAGAGCGCGACGCATATGGTCCCACGTTTTTTTTTGTGCTCCCATCTGGATAGATTGGTCTTTAACGCGTTCACTGTCACGCACGCCGACGGGGCACAGCGCAAAAAATGAGAAGCGCTGCTGAAAAAAACAGCGCGACTTCGCAGCTAGGTATGGAAACTTTGAATTGCCGCATCAAAACCCACGGACGGAAGCGCCTGATGGGCTAGTCTAGCATATCGTGGGCGCATGAGAGTCACAAAGGTAGGCTGGTCATAGAATTACATTGCCATCCGAAACGGGGACACCTGTGCGACGTCAAGGGCAGGAACTGTACTTTGTTCAATGTCAACGTTTGCGTGTTCAATATTCGCGGTTTCTGATCGATGTTACACTCTTAAAGATGGGAGCTTCAGTCAGACCCCAGACGCCCTTTACCGCAACTCGCCCGTTTGCGATGGTGCGACCTGGGTTGGCGGCTAGCGCCGGGTTTGGTGTGCTGTTGATATATTTGCTGGCGCTCTGGAGCCGCCTGCAGGATTACGTTCCCTACCTGCATCTCCCGGCAGTCCTGCTGGGCTTGCTCATTGTCGCGGCGCTACTTTCTGGAAGTTTCGTCGTATTCATTCGTACTCCGTTTGGACGCTGCCTGCTACTGCTTACCGTGTGGATGGCGATTTCGATCCCGTTCAGCGTTTGGATGGGTGGCTCGGTGCAATTCTTTTACAATCAGTGGCTCCGGTCGCTCGCAGTCGCCGCAATAACCACCGGCCTAATTTGGGACCTGCGACAAGTCCGAATGGCGCTGGGAGTTCTTGCGATTGGCGCGATCATTACAGCGGCCACGGCGTTAGTTACCTTCAACACGGTGGTGGGGCGCCTCGGCGGGGCGGATACACGCTTCAACGACTCTAACGATCTGGCTCAGTTTGTGCTGGTCGGAATGTGTTTGTGGGCTGTGTATGTGGGACGGCGGCCGAAACGCCAGATCGCAGTGGCGATTTGCGCATGGCTGGCAATTGGGACAATGATGGTAGTGTTCTTGCGAACTGGGTCTCGCGGCGGCCTACTTGGGGCGGCAGTGGTGATTATTGAGCTATTCCGGCAGTCTTCGGTGGCTGGGAAGATGCGAATGGCTGTCATTGTGATCGCGGTAAGCGCGCTGGCCGTGGTTGTGACCCCAAAGGCTGTCATGAACCGGTACCTGTCGATGTTCGACAGCGACGTGGACTCCGGGGAAGAGGCGCGTGGATCAGCAGAAGGTCGGCAATATCTTCTCAAAGAAAGCCTGTGGCTCACGATCAGGCACCCACTATTCGGCGTTGGCCCCGGGATGTTCATGGTGGCCGAGAACGACGAGGCGAAAACGCAGGGTCTTGCGCGCGGCAATTGGCACGAAACGCACAACCTCTATACACAAGTATCGAGCGAATGCGGAATCCCGGCTCTGATCTTTTATCTGGGAGCTTGGTACTATGCGTTTCGAGGGCTCAAGCGGGTGAGGAATACGGCCCGGTCTTCAGTCGAGCCTTGGCTCGTGGATGCAGGCCAGATCGCTTTTTGGCTCCGCATGACGTTGGTCGCAACCGCCGCCTCAGGGTTTTTTCTGAGCGTCGCTTATATGCCGGAGCTTCAAGTGCTTTTGGGACTCTCAGTTGCTTTTGCGACAGCCGTAGAGCGCGAGGGCGCCGCGCGCATGACTTCCGCACCCAATTTCACTGCACGTCAAGGTACTTCTCGTGAGAGCACTTCCGGAGTTCCGCCGCGTACGCGCTCGGAGCCTGGTTTGGCAACGCCGATCAAACCGGTAATTCGGCGCCCGCCGCGGCCCACAACCAGACCCAGGTGGTAACCGGCAATTGCGAGATTCCGGGTTTTTCTTCCTCGCTGCCGCGGGGTTCCTACGGGCGTCCTCCGGTGACGATCCGGACTTCGTCGATTCGAAGGATTGGATCGCAATATTCACGCCGGGGAGTAGTCGTCAAAGGAGAGTGCATTCGGCGCGCGCCTGGTCGGTAGTCCTTATTCACGGAGGCGACGGCGCTCGCCTAAAGATCTACTAATCGATGGCTGCCGGCGTGCCAGTCTTGTCGACGACGGTTGGCGCCGCGGGGTCCCGAGATCCATCGACCGCCCGCCCAATATCCGCTTCGCCGATCCCGCCGCGGAGTCTGCGGCTCTTCGCCTCGAATTGATTGGAGCAGGGAGGCCATAGGCTCGCCGTGGCATGTGCTGGGCGCCGGATGGGCCGCCGACGGCTTGTCTCGTGGGAGCAAGCGATGTCAGCTTTCGCGCGAATACTTGAGGAGCGCAGCGCTGCTTGATACGCTAAAGATGCGAAACGTGTTCACACGTCTTCAATACCAGGTTCTGAAGCGCATCTCACCCAGAGAGCCGCGCATCATGGATGGGTGTGTCTATGCGAACAAGAGCAAGGTAGCCATCCTGCTTGGATCCGCGTTACTCGACGAAACCAAAGACAAGGTAGTGATCGACTTCGGATGCGGCGAAGGAATCGAAGCGATTGAGATCGCGCAACGTGGGGCGCGGAGAGTTATTGGCGTCGACATGCGGGAAAATGTCCTCGAGCGAGCCCGAGCCCGGGCTCAAGCGGCGGGTGTAGCGGATCGCTGCGAGTTCACGAGGCACGCGGCAGAACGAGCCGACATCATCCTTTCACTCGACGCATTCGAGCACTTCGAGGACCCCCCGGCCATTTTGCAGATCATGAACGATCTGCTTAAGCCGGGTGGTTTAGTGGTCGCCAGCTTTGGGCCGACCTGGTATCATCCCTACGGTGGTCACCTATTTTCTGTGTTCCCCTGGGCGCACTTGATCTTTACTGAAAAGGCTCTGATTCGCTGGCGTTCCGACATTCGCAACGACGGTGCCACGCGTTTTGGCGAGGTCGAGGGAGGTCTCAATCAGATGACCATCAAGCGGTTCACTCGTCTCGCCAAGTCGAGCCCGTTTCGCATCGAGAAGCTCGAAGCAGTGCCGATTGGTCGCTTGCGGCGCCTGCACAATCGACTGACGCGCGAGTTTTTCACTTCAATTGTGCGCTGTACTCTTCGTAAGCCCCTCGACTCAGGTACTTAGTCGGCTCGTCACGGGTTCGCAACCGGCGCCACGGACAGTGTGGTCTCCGGCCGCATCCGTTTCTGCGAGCTGTGTTCCTGTCGCAGCCAGGACTCGAGGACAAAGAGATACCACAGAGCCTTCGGGGCGCTGCCTGCGCGCGCGGACCGCTCCATCAGATCCATGGCGGCACGAGAGTGAATCCAGCCTTCCTGCTCAAGGAGCGAATCGCGGAACAGAGCCTCAACAGTCGCGCGCCACGGCCCCGCAATCCAGCGTTGTACAGGGATGCCGAAACCACGCTTGCGTCCAGAGGCGACGCGCTCTCCGATCCGGCGCCGAGCCAACTCCCTCAAGACCGCCTTTAACGATCCGCCGCGCAAACGCAAATCATAGGGGAGCGCGGCGGCGAATTCCCATAGCCTCTGATCGAGAAACGGAGATCGTGCTTCGAGTGCGTAATACATGGTTCCGCCATCCACTTTCGTCATGTACTCGCCGACAAAGCGACCGTTCAGGTCGTGCTCCAGAAAATCCGGTAGGAGGCAGCGCCCCGCAGCCGTGGACCACGGAATTTCACGATGCGGCAGACGAATGGCCGCAAAGCGCTCGCCCAGGATATTGTTGCGCTGATAGACTGGGAATCCTTCGCCTGCCGTTGTGACGGCGCCCAGACCGCCGCACGCATAATCGAGGAAATGCACGGGGCGGCGAAGGGCTGAAACTCCAATGAATGCCTTACGAACAGGCCACCACATCCGGCGGAGTGGCCCCGGCACGGCCGCGGCGAAGCGCTGCGCCATCCAGAAATGCCGGTGCTCGGGATAGCCGAGGAAAACGTCATCGCCGCCATCGCCGGTGAGGAGGACCGTGGCATGCTCCCGGACGGCCCGCGACACGCGCAGCATGCCGAGGGCGGATGCACAGGCAAATGGTTCTCCATAAGCGGAAATCAACTCGCTGATGTCCGCCGGCTGATCCCCCGAAACCGGTAGAATCTGGTGGCATATGCCGAGTTTGCGGGCGGTGGCGACCGCATCCGACGTTTCGTCCCATGGATCGCCCGGGGTTCCGACTGTAAATGCTGTGATGTCACCGCCAGCTTTCGCGATGGCCCAGCAAACCAGGCTCGAATCGACACCGCCGCTCAGCAGCGAAGCGACGGGCACGTCGGCCTGCAAACGCATACGCACGGCATCGAGCAGGAGTTCTTCGGTCCTCTCGACGGCGTCGTTGAACGACGGAAACCGACCTTCGTCCGCGCGTGGCAGCGACCAATACTTCCGGACACTCGACTCGCCGCCGGACCATTCGAGAATGCTGCCGGCCGGGAGTTTAGAAGCGTTCTGCCAGATGGTTCGCTGGTCCGTGACATAGCCAAATTCGAGGAATTCGGCCATGGCTTGCGGATCGACCTGTTCGACTACGTCCGCGCGCCGTAGCGCTCGAGCGGTGGAAGCAAAAGCAATTGTTCCGTTGCGCTTCGCATAGACGAGCGGCTTTACTCCTAGACGGTCCCGTACCAGGAAAAGCTTGCGTGCATTTTCATCCCATAGGGCAAAGGCGTACATGCCGTGCAACCGCCGAACTAGGTCATCGATTCCCCAGGCGGTGTATCCGGCCAACAGAACCTCGGTGTCGCTGTTGCTGCGGAAGGTGAAGCCGCGCCCTTCGAGATCCGAGCGAAGGTCTAGGAAATTGTAGATGGCGCCGTTGAAGACGAGGCCCGTTGCGCGATCTGCCGCCAGCATCGGCTGACGTCCGGCGTCACTCAGATCGAAGATCGACAGCCGTCGGTGCCCCAGAACCGCTTCATTCCAGACTTCGATTCCTTCCGAGTTCGGACCGCGGCGCGCTAGATCGTCGATCATAGCGCGAACGCAGTTTGCGGCCAAACGGGGGTCGCGCTCTCCAATCATGCCAGCGATGCCACACATAGAAAAGTCTGCAGGCGGAAATGACCCTCACCTTCTTGTAGTATATAGGAACGGTGCCCCGCGCCCGCTTCCATATCCGTCGAAGAAACAGCCGACGCCGCTCGCCATGAGCGCTAGAGAATTGCGGCCGCGTGTCCTGATGGTTGCGCCGAGCCTGCGCATCCTGGGAGGTCAAGCCGTCCAAGCCAAGGCGCTGTTGGACCGGCTTCGGGCCACCGAAGCGATCGAAATCGAGTTCCTGCCCGTGAATCCGCATTTGCCGGGCGTGTTCGGTCGGTTACAGGAGATCAAGTACGTTCGCACGGTTCTAACTTCGGCGGCTTACATCGCCTCATTGCTGACTCGTATGCGCGGCTACGATGTCATCCACATTTTTTCGGCATCATACTTCTCGTTTATCCTCGCGGCCACCCCGGCGATCCTGGTTGCTCGGATGTACGGAAAAGCCACCATCCTAAACTATCGCAGCGGAGAAGCCGAGGATCATCTACAACGCTGGCCCTCGGCGATTCGCACCATACGGCTGGTGGACCGTATTGTTGCGCCCTCGGGATACCTTGTGGACGTTTTCGGCCGATTCGGTTTCCACGCGCAATCGATTTTCAACATCGTGGACACCAAGCGGTTCAGCTTTCGAAAACGCAAGCCATGGCGACCGTTGTTCCTGTCCAATCGCAATCTCGAGCCCATGTACAACGTAGGGTGCATCCTGCGAGCGTTCGCAATCATCCAGCTTGAATATTCCGATGCAGAACTGACGCTGGCCGGCGACGGAAGCGAACGCCCGCGGCTGGAGGCCCTGGCGCAAGAACTCAGGCTGCGAAACGTGCGCTGGTTGGGTCGTGTGGATCACAGAAGAATGAACGAGCTATACGATGCTGCAGACATTTACCTTAATAGTCCGGATATCGACAACATGCCGGGTTCGATCATCGAAGCCTATGCGTCGGGCATCCCGGTGGTCACAACCGACGCCGGGGGGATCCCCTACATCGTAAGACACCAAGAGACAGGCCTTCTGGTGCCACGGGGCGACTTCGAGGCGCTTGCGAGCGGCGCATTGCGGTACTTGCGAGATCCTGAACTTGCCGAAGCTATCGCCGCGCGGGCGCGCGAAGAATGCCAACAGTATACTTGGGACGCCGTTCGGGACCAATGGATGGCGCTTTACACGGAGTTAGCGAAAATTCATTCGCGCAAGTCCATTGAATAAGCAGACGATCCAAAGAGCCTTCGGTTACCATCAGAGAAGTGGCTCCTATTCCGATTCTGTTGATGGTGCGCCGCTTGAATTATGGGGGTTGCGAACGCGATCTTGCAAAAGTCGCTTTGGGGCTCGATCCGTCCGAATTTAAACCGTATGTCGGTTGTTTCCGGCCGGACGGACTTCGAGTCGAAGAACTTAGGCAGGCCGGTGTCCCAATTATCGAGTTCCCGCTGAAATCCTTTCGGTCAGCCGGCGCCGTTCGGGCTGCCATGCTCATGGGCCGGTGTATCCGGGAGCATGGTATTCGGCTGGTTCATTGCTTCGATGTGCCGACTGCAATGTGGGGTGCTCCGGTAGCCCGTTTCTGGCGCACACCAGTCGTCTGCAGCCAACTTTCATACCGAGCGCTCTATAGCTCGGGCGAACGCCGTCTACTCCGCATTACAGACCGGATCGCGACCAGAATCGTCGTCAATTGTCTTGCGATGCAACGCCATGTGACCCAGGATGAAGGTGTTCCGATTCAGAAGACATTTCTTTGCTACAACGGCGTCGATACTTCGATATTCCACCCCGGACCAGCACTCCGCCCTCAAGAACTGGCAGGCGCCTCGGTGGTGATTGGCACCGTCGCGAATCTGCGCGAAGAGAAGGGGATCGATCTGTTACTGAAAGGGTATGCCTTACTGCGTAAGGTTGTGAGCGGCACGAAACTGTTCATTGTGGGAGATGGTCCTGAAATGGAGAACCTCCAGGCTCTGGCCCAGCAGCTCGCCATCGAGGAAGACACACTGTTCCTCATCGGTAAACCCGACATCTCAAACGAGATGCGCGCTCTCGACATTTTTGTGCTGCCATCTTATTCGGAAGCCTTCTCGAATGCTCTCCTGGAATCGATGGCTTCCGGCTGTGCTGTCCTTGGGTCGAACATCGGGGGTACGCCCGAACTGATTGAAGACGGTAAGAACGGTCTTCTGTTCCAGTGTGGTTCCGCCGAAGACTTGGCCGCCAAGCTACGGATTGTGGTTGAAAATGCCGAACTGCGCGCCCGGTTTCAGAAGGCTTCCGCTGCACGCGCTCGAGACGAGTTTTCCCTACAGAGAAACCTCGCCGGGTTCCGGAAACTGTACCTGTCTTTGACGGAGGCGGGTGCTTAACGGAATAGAACTTGCCCAAGCCGCCGGAGCTTGTGGAGCACACGGCGCGGAATCCGTTCGGGTGTGAAAACGAGACGCTTGCCATCGATTAAGGTGCGCCCGCCGCCGGCCGTCGAGAGCGTATGCAGCCCATCGTTGTAGAGACTTCCGGCAATGGGGCCGATGCTGCACACGGCTTCCTCCTCGAACTCCTCTGGCGTGAGAATCTTGACAAGATTGATGGTGAGCGCCCCTCCATAGCCATGCGAAGCGTCCTGCGCGGGGCGGTAGAGCTTGCCATCAACCTCGAACGGTGTGCCGCCGGGCCGGCTGGAACGCGCATCGCACTTGACAGGATTCATTGGGTGAGGAATCCAGGGGCCGAATAGGTCGTCAGAATAAAATACGTAAAGCTTACACTCCGGTAGCTCGTCCTGTGAGCCGCAGAACAACCACCAGCGGCCATCGAAACGCACGGCCGTAGCGTCCAACGCGGCGAAATCAGAAATAAGCTGGTGTGCCCGGCGCCAGACCCCAGTTGAGTCGCGGCGATACAGCGCCACCTCGCGTCTCACTTGCGTCTCCGGCATCAGGAACAACTCGCCGCCATGCTTCACCGGAAAAGGGTAGGACATGTGGATGCCCTCGTCGATCATCACGCGCGCGGGTGGCACGGCGGTACCCGGAGCCCAGTCAATCGAGGAAAGAAAGCCTTGATAGCGGTTGTTGTCGAATTCCTCGACCAGCACGGTGAGGCCGTTGTTGGAAGGGACGGCGAAAGGATCGGCGATGAATCGTGCGCGGCCGTGGTAGCGCGGCAACCAGGTGACATCTGGACGAAACGCCGGGTCGAGAAACCGTGCGATAGGCGCTTCCACGATTCCCACGTTCCAATCTTCGGAGACGAACATCGAACGGATCTGCACAACGGCCCATGACCGGGCCATTCCAGCTAGGAACCGCGCTTTCCGTACGAAACTGAGCTGAACGCGGGATGGCGGGAGTTCCGCCGGCAGGGAGACACACTGCGCCCGACCGGCGCGAAGATTCTTGAGCGCGTTGGCAGGCAAATCGATGCCGGCTATTAGGGCGTTCTGCAGGTTGGTCCGGTAGGACGTCCGGTCAGTGGGGATCACGCATTCGCCCAGTACCACAGCCGGATCGCTCAAGCGCGAGAGTGTGATATGGGTTAGCAGTTCTCCGCGATCGATCTCGCCCCAAGCGGGTGGCCACGCGCCCTCCCGCGTCGGATTCCCGTAGAAGAACATCCAGACACCGTGAGCGGCTGCTTCGATAAGGGGTCTCCCGGGTGACAAGAAAGTACAGTTCAGGATGAAGTCGAGACTAAGCTCACTCGCAGAAGCGACGTCCACGCGCCGCAGCGCGGGCAGTTGCGCCCGCAAGTCCACGGGACGGCAACCGGCCGCAGATCCCGCGCGGAAAGGAAGCGCGGGCTGCTCGCCAGCTTGAATTATCGCGGCGCAGGCGACTCCTCCCAAGGCTTGCAATTGTTCGACGGAACGCCAGTGAGCTTGGCAAACCGTTTCCTCGGATGCAAGAATTGCATAGCGAATCTCCATTACCGAGTGGGCCTCCAGAGCACCTTGGCCGGCACGAAAAATATAGAGACCGCGCACAGCGCTGCGGCCATCAGTACAGTGAAGGCGCGCGCCGGCGAGGACAAACGCTTCAGGGGCGACCTCTCCGCCACCCAGCGGTCTACCGAGGCCAAGCAGAGCCAGGCTGATTGTCCCCCAACAGCGATCCCCGCCCACGGACGCGGCAGAAAAAAACTATCCGCCACCAGAGCCAATAGCGCGAATGGTAAGGTCAGGCGGCCGAGCTTGTGCGAAACGAAATCCATCCACATCCCGTTGCCTGGCCCGAGCAGCCCCGGGTAAAAACGCAAGAGGTGGTAAATTCCAGCCTGAGTTCGAACCTTGCGACGGAATTCCATTTCAAGCGATGGCTGGTAATCAGACGCCAGGGCGCTTTCCACGAATACCACTCTGTACCCCGCGAAGAAGACCTGGAGCGGCAACAATACATCATCGAGCAGCGTCGCGGGATCGATCGGCTTGGCGAGCATACGGCGCATAGCGTAAATCGCGCCTGTCGCGCCGAGCACCGAATCGATACGACTGAGCGGTTTGCGGATCCATTTTTGGTATTCCCAATAGAGCCCAACGCTCGCCTGCTCACGATGCTCGCCAGCTAGGATCACCAACTCGCCGCTCGCGACGTCTACCTCCGGGTCGGCGAAGCAAGCCACCAGCAGGCGGAGGCTGGATTTTTCGAGCGGTTGACGGACATCCGTAAAAAAAAGGATGTCGCTGCGCGCCTGTGCCATACCAGTGTTGAGCGCCGCCGCCTTCCCGCCGTGCGGCAGACTCAACACTTCCACCCCTTGACTGGCAAACTCCGCGGCGATCTCTTCGGTGCGCTCAGCCGAGCCGTCGGAGAGCACTAGGATTCGCATCAGGTGACGCGGATAGTCGAGTGCAAGTAGCGAGCGGAGCTTCGCGTCGATCCAGCGCTCTCCATTGTGGACCGGCAGGAGCACGGTCACATTCAGCTCACAAGGCTCCGCGCGAACTGGTCGCGGTCGCCGCGCCCGCAGAGCTAAGAGCAGAGGATATCCCACGAGCACGTAGACGACCCAAGTGCTGACGAACAGGAACACGATGCAACTCTCGCGTTCCGTCATAGTTAGAGTCTATGCTATCGGCTCTGCCGTGCGTGGCGGCGGTGAGTCCGCGAGGGATCGCTCCAAAGCGTCCACGATCCGCAGTGCTCCGTGTCCGTCCCGGCACGGCGGCGGGCCGCCGCGTTTTCCCTGGCCGACGATTATCTGATTCGCCTCTGGAGCAACGCGGACCGTCCCGACGATGGTGTTGGTCCCCTCCGTCAGGGTAATCGGGCGCTCAGTTCGCTCTCTAGACCTCAGGCGCGGGATGCCAAGCGCTGTAGTCTCCTCCTGGATTACGCCGTAGTCGGTTGCGATCAAGCATGCGCTCCCCATTAGAGTGGCGAATTCGTTGTGTCTCATGGGTTCGAGCGCCCGTATCCCGGGAATCGATCCAATCGCTCAACGAAACCGACTGCCTCCATGCGAGCAACCGCACGGGACTCTTCGTAATGCTGGGCAATATGGACCAGGTGAGCCCAGCGCCTCCGCGTCTCCAACTCTCGGCGAAGCAACGCCATCTTAATCTTAATGAGGTCGGGGCCCGTGCCCGCCACCAGATATATCATGCCCCGTTGGGCCTAGTCTTATTGCGGAATGCAAGATGGATCCAAAAGGGGCGCGGGCGGTAGAAAACTCTTTGGATCGCATTCAATACGTAGGCTGATTTACAGGCCAGCTTCTGTGCCAGATTCCTCGGAGGAGGCTCGATTAATGGATTGCCGCAGGACCCGCAACAATTCTCATCGCTATAAGGCCCCCAGGGATTACCGCCGAAGTCCATCAGCCATGTGGATAGAGGGTTGGTCCACTCATCGTTGTGCCACACCAACTCTTCGGCGTGCACTTCAAATCCCTCGAACAGCTGGAGCAGGCGTTCCCTGTCGAAACTGTTCACGTGCCCCCAACCGGGATTGATAGTCTTACAGTTGATACAAGTCAGCCGCCCGCAGTTGAGATCCTGACGAAATGGCACGCCAATGACAATGTGGGATTTCGCCACGCGTACAATCTCACGCACGGCCTTTTCCAGCTCGCGAACGTGCTCCAGAACCTCAGTGCAGAAGACGCAGTCGAAGGAACTGTCGGCAAACTCCAAATGAGTTACGTCACCTGCGACGGTAGTGATACGATCCCCTTCAAAAGGCGGCTTCACGAGGTCGAGCGCCGTCACGTTTTTAAAATATCCGGTCAACAACCTCGAAAAATGCCCGTCGCGCGCGCCGATTTCAAGAACGGTCGTAAGACCGGAGGGAAGCATTTTGAGAAGACTTGCGGTGCGCAACTGCTCGCTCTCGCTGGCGCGATAGACAGCGTAATCAATCGTCGGCACTCCAAAATTGTTTCACGCCCAGCCTCGCACTGTCAAGAAACTAAGGCGTCGGATGGGTCGCTTAACGAGTTCGCTCCGGAATATCCTGTACACCCCATCGCTGAACTCGATGCGTGTCGCTGGATATTGACTGCACGGGCACAGACCCGATGGCGCGCTACCCGGACCGCGTACCTTTTGGTCTGGATATTGATCTGGATGCCCCAACTCGGAAGATCGCTCGTCGATTGAGTTCACTCTGTGTCTGCCCGGGCAGAGGGTGTTCCAAACAGCAAATCGCGCTTTAATTTAGCGATCGACCGTGTGTCTCTGGCGTCTAGTTAAAAGAGATCCTGCGTGTCCTGAAACTGGGGGCGTTTGGAGGATGCTGCGACCGTGGACAATTTCCTTGACGAGAAAGCAATTACCGGGCAAGATCTTCGCATGTCTCGTCGTGAACAGGATCATTCCTCGCCTGTTCCACCGGTCTCCGTTGTTGGACAACGAGGAATCGTTCGAAGCCGAAGGAGGAATCACCCGCGCTCTGCGCAAAGGCTGGTTCGCGGGAATCTCCATCTCGCGAGGTCCGGCATTTCGTCGTAGCGTGCCAAAGCACGCTGGGTTATAAGACTTTATGTTATCATCGAGGGGTTAATGTCATCGGCTGTGAAATCAGGGGCTCCGTCCGTGTGTGTGGTTGGCTGCGGGCATTGGGGCAAGAATCTGATTCGAAATTTCTTCGAGTTGGGCGCATTGTACGGATTTTGCGATAGCGACCCTGCCCGACTCGAGTCCTTCCGAAAGCAATTTCCCGATGCGCGCGGCTATATTTCCTTGGAGGAAGTATTGGCGGACCGCTCACTCCAAGCCGTGGCGCTTGCCTCTCCCGCCGAACAACACCATGGCATGGGTATGGCCGCTCTGCGTGCGGGAAAAGACGTCTTTGTCGAAAAACCGCTTGCGCTAAACCCGAAGGACGGCGTCGAAATGGCCGAAGCGGCTCGCGATTTCCGACGCGTATTGATGGTGGGGCACTTGCTGCGCTACCATCCTGCGATCAGGAAAATCCAGGAACTGCAATCCCGCGACGTTTTCGGCCGCATCGAATATATCTATTCCAATCGCCTCAGCATGGGAAAGATCCGCCGCGAGGAAAACGCTCTCTGGAGTTTCGCCCCGCACGATATCTCGGTGATTCTGGCCCTGATGGGCGAACAGCCGGTTCAGGCGACGGCCACTGGTGGCGCGTACGTACAGCCCAACATAGCGGACGTCACCGTTTCGAATATGCTGTTCGCTAATGGCACCCGCGCTCATGTTTTCGTGAGCTGGCTGCACCCGTACAAAGAGCAGCGGCTGGTAGTGTTGGGCAGTAAGCAGATGGTGGTGTTCGAAGACAGCCGCCCGGATCACAAGCTCATGCTTTGGGATAAGCACATCGAGTGGAAGAACGGAATCATCGACGCGAGTAAGCCGGAAGGGACCCCCGTGGAGTTTTCCCCGGAAGAGCCCCTGGGTCTGGAATGCAAGCATTTCCTCGAGTGTGTCGCCGAGCGCCGCGAACCATTAACTCCGGGCGAGGAAGGTGTCCGGGTGCTACACGTCCTGCAGGCTTGCCAAAAGTCTCTGCAGATGAATGGAGAGCCCGTACAAGTCGGCACACCTGCCGCGAGAAACATCGAGAGGATGTGAATCCATGACCGAACCCGGCTATTTTGTGCACGAATCGTCCTTTGTAGATCAACCTTGCGAGATCGGACCCGGGACCAAGATCTGGCATTTCTGCCATGTGATGAAAAATTCGCGGATAGGCGCGGGTTGTAACCTCGGGCAAAACGTTGTGGTCTCGCCCGACGTCACTATCGGTAATAACGTCAAAATCCAGAACAACGTTTCGATCTATACCGGCTGTATTCTCGAAGATGACGTATTTTGCGGGCCTTCGATGGTGTTCACCAACGTGATCAACCCGCGCAGTCACGTCTCAAGGCGCGAAGAATATCAGCGCACTTTGGTGCGCCGCGGAGCTTCTCTCGGGGCGAACTCGACGGTAGTGTGTGGCGTCACCATTGGACGTTATGCGTTCGTGGGCGCGGGTAGCATTGTGACGCGTGACATTCCCGACTTTGCCTTGGTATATGGAAATCCCGCTCGCGTCCAGGGATGGATGTGCGCGTGTGGAATTAAGCTGAAATTTCCGGTTGAAGCAGGAGCGGGGCGCGCGGAGTGCTCTTCATGCGGAGCTCATTATGAACGAGCCGGAAACCGCGTATCGGAAGCCTCCCGGGTAGCCTAATATAGGAGCAATTATGAATTCAGTAGCCCTGCGCCAAGTCCCTTTGCTCGATTTGCAAGCGCAACATCGGACGCTTCGCGACGAAATACTCGCGGAGGTCACGCGCGTGATTGATTCGCAGAAGTTCATCATGGGCGATGACGTCAAGATGCTGGAGCAGGAGGTCGCAGCATATTCGCAAACGCGGTTCGGCATCGGCTGCGCCTCTGGCTCAGACGCGCTGTTTCTAGCGCTTTTGGGCCTCAACATAGGGCCGGGTGATAAGGTGCTGACTACGCCTTACACGTTCTTTGCGACTGTCGGGGCGATCTGCCGCGCGGGGGCCACGCCGGTCTTCGTCGACATCGAGCCGAAGACCTTCAACATGGACATGTCTCAAGTGGCCGCCGCAGTGGACCGGAGCGAGAAGATCAAGGCGATTATCGCCATCCATC
>Ga0210400_10001080_pt1 | contig 27853 bp, 25 predicted proteins | sample IncBWH26MmetaG_FD_155456 | JGI IMG/M metagenome (GOLD analysis project Ga0210400, IMG submission 155456) | Forest soil microbial communities from Barre Woods Harvard Forest LTER site, Petersham, Massachusetts, United States - Inc-BW-H-26-M | ecosystem: Environmental > Terrestrial > Soil >... | reverse complement strand
TAATTTAAGTGTGTTGAGCCACCCAACATTAATATCCCGGTTTGAAAATGTTCTTCCGGTAAATTTAAATGCGCCATACTCAATAGTTGCCTTGCCGTTACGCGTTGTATGGATTTAAGCATGTCTTTACTTACCGGAATATGCTTACTGGATGCTTCTGAAGTACCGGAACTGAGCGCAAAATATTTTGATTCGCCCGGCCAGGTGACAAAAGGCTCGCCGTTTAAGGAACGATACCACCAGTTTTTAAACATGCTGTTGTAATCGTGCACGGGCACTTTTTGCACAAAAGATTCTACAATATTCTTTTCCTGCAGGATTTCGGTAAATTTATAATGTTCGCCAAAAGCGGTGAATTGCGCTTTTTTCATGAGTTGGCGCAAAACTTTGGCTTGTTGCTTAAAAGGGCCCGATTTACGGCGCGGTAATTTCTCGCCGATTTCGATAGTTTTTTTAATTACTCTTCCTAACAGTGCCATATCCGGTTTAATATAAATTCAAATGTAGCAGATTTGTTGTAAAATCAGGAATACTGTTAAAAAGTTTCCTGAGCTCTAAATCAGCACTCCGGTCTTTGCTTTTTCTTTCAGCAAAGCTATATCGAGCACCTCGCTCATTTGGGTAACGTAGTTAATGGTTAACCCTTTTAAATATTCGGTTTTTATTTCTTCCACGTCTTTTCGGTTTTCCTCACACAAAATAATTTCTTTGATACCGGCACGTTTTGCAGCAAGTAATTTTTCCTGAACGCCGCCAATGGCAAGCACCCGCCCGCGTAAAGTAATCTCACCGGTCATTGCAACATTCTTTTTTACTTTTCGCTTGGTAAACGCGGAAGCCAATGAGGTTAACATCGCAATTCCTGCACTCGGGCCGTCTTTAGGCGTTGCGCCTTCGGGGACGTGTACGTGAATGTTTTTGTTTGCAAAAATTTCAGCGCCGGCATCAATAATTGAAGGATGTGCTTTTAAATATTCCAAAGCAATTACAGCGCTTTCTTTCATTACATCTCCTAAATTACCGGTGAGTGTAAGTTTTTGTTCTTTGCCTTCTGATAAACTGCTTTCAATAAATAAAATATCGCCGCCGTTTTGCGTCCATGCCAATCCGGTAACAACACCGGGAACATCATTGCCCTGGTATTTATCTTTGCTGTGCGCAGGGCCCAATATTTTAGTGAGGCTTTCTTCGTTAATTTTTGTAATGTTTTTTTTATTGCTTGCCACTTCTTTGGCAATATGCCTTGCTACTTTCCCGATTCGTTTTTCTAAAGTACGTACGCCGCTTTCACGGGTATAATCTTCAATTATTTTTTCAATTACTTTATCTGAAATTTTTAACTGATTCTTTTTTAAACCGGTTTCTTCCTGCACTTTGGGTAATAAATGTTTTTGCGCAATTTGTATTTTATCTTCGGTGGTATAACCGTTAATTTCTATAATCTCCATACGGTCGCGCAGAGCGGGTTGTATAGTACTTAACGAATTTGCCGTAGCAATAAATAATACTTTACTTAAATCGTAATCCAGTTCTAAATAATTATCGTAAAAAGCGGAATTTTGTTCCGGATCCAAAACTTCTAAAAGAGCAGAGGACGGATCGCCGTGATAATCCGCACCGACTTTATCAATTTCATCTAACACGAAAACCGGGTTGGAGCTTTGCACCTTTTTTAAATTTTGCATAATGCGCCCCGGCATAGCGCCGATATATGTCTTGCGGTGTCCCCGAATTTCACTTTCGTCTTTCAGGCCGCCCAAACTCATGCGGACATATTTTCTTCCGAGTGCTTTTGCAACACTTTTCCCCAATGAAGTTTTACCAACACCGGGAGGGCCGTACAGGCAAAGAATCGGCGATTTTAAATTCCCTTTCAGTTTTAAAACGGCAAGATGTTCTAAAATGCGTTCTTTTACTTTATCCAAACCGTGGTGGTCTTCGTTTAAAATACGTTCGGCATTTTTTAAATTAAAATTATCGGTGGAATATTCTCCCCAGGGTAAATCAAGAAGTAATTCCAGGTAATTTGTTTGAATAGAATATTCCGCCGCGTTGGGGTTCATGCGCTGCAGCTTGGCCAATTGTTTTTCAAAAAGCTCTGCTACTTCCTTGCCCCATTTTTTTGTTTTGGCGCGTTCTTTAAATTCTTTCAACTCCTGCTCATTCTGATTTTCGCCCAACTCATCCTGAATGGTTTTTATTTGCTGGTGTAAAAAGTATTCGCGTTGCTGTTTGTCAATATCGGTGCGGACTTTACTCTGAATTTCATTTTTCAGCTGAAGCATCTGCAATTCCTGAGTGAGATGCGTAAGCACCATAGTGGCGCGTTCTCTTAAATCAGGAAGTTCTAACATTTTTTGTTTTTCTTCGCTGGGTACATTTGAGTTGGAAGAAATAAAATTTACCAAAAAAGATGCACTTTCAATATTGTTAATCGCGAATGAAGCTTCAGTAGGTATTTGCGGGGATTGCTTAATAATTTGCACCGCTAAATCTTTCAGCGAGCCGACAAGCGCGGAAAATTCCTTATCGCCTTTTAATGGTTTTACTTCCGAAAAAGCTTCTACGGCAGCGCGCATATACGGCTCTGTTTGCTGAAACTCTTTTATTTTAAAACGTTTTTTTCCCTGGATGATTACTGTAGTACTGCCATCCGGCATACGAAGTTGCTTAATGATGTGCGCGATGGTTCCGATTTCGTGCAAATCACCGGGGATAGGATCTTCTATAGAATCATTTTTTTGCGAGACAACACCAATGGTTTTATCGCCTTTGTATGCATCACGGATAAGTTGAATGGATTTATCTCTTCCCACCGTAATAGGAATTACTACACCAGGAAAAAGCACGGTATTACGCAAAGGAAGAATAGGAAGACTATCCGGTAATTTTTCGTTGTTCATCAACTCCTCATCTTCCTGCGTAAGTAAGGGAATGAATTCAGAATCTTCGTCGATGACGTTGCTTAATCTAAGTTTTATATCGCTGTAAGAATTGTTCATTGTAATGGGATTTCAAAAGTCTGTATAGTGAAAATTGTGCCAACCTGCAGATTTGACAAAATGTCGCTATTGATTGATTTTGGCGTAAATATTCTGATTAGCAGGGTCAATAAGGTTAAGAATTTCAATGAGTTTGGTTTTTTCCTCATTCGTCGCTTCTTTAAAGATATTTACAATTTCCTGGTTTTTGGCCTCAAAAAAGAGCTGCATATTAAAGGAGGCGGGGCGATTTTTATGTACTTCCTTAAGATTATCAATAGCGGCAAGAATAGCGGCACGACCTTCTTCAGGTTTATCATACATTTGGTCTAAACCTTTGCGATGATAATTGTACATTGTTTCACGCATTGGTTGAAACAAAGGATTAAGAATATTATCAATTAACCAATAACGGTTACGGTAACTGTCGGAAGAACGCCATCCCGTTTCTGAAGCAGATTGCGCCGCGTTTACAATTTGCTGGGCGGTTTTCCAATACTCGCTGCCACCGAGGAGAGAGAAACTGTCATAATCAACCGCAAGCATTATATACGCGTAATAAGCAAGGATGGAAGTGATGTTATTGGTAAAATTCTGAACGGTAAAATCAAAGGGCTGGTTTTCTACATATACAAATTGTAAATCTTTATCCTGAAAATTGAATAGTGGCGAGTTATATCCAGTTTTAAAAACCGGGCGGCGGCATTGCACTTCAATTTCTGCCTGATACTGGTCGGTACCCAATTTTGCAGTTACGTTAATGAGAATAGAACAGTCAATGCGCTCGCTTTGCTGAAAATTATCGTTGGTCCAGCGGCGGTTATTTAAAAATTCAAAAACCTGCCTCTTCATATTCCCGAAAATGCGGGTAACATCGGTTCCCTGTACCTGTGTGGTTACAATTTCTACCTGGGCATTCAGTTCTTGTGAGTGGGCAGTTTGCAGAAGGCAAGTGGCGGTAAGCAGTAACAGTATATGTTTATTTAAGCGACTCATTTTATATTTTCTTGGTGTCTTTGTGTCTTTTCAGTGGAAATTTATTTCTTTAAATAGTTAAGTGTAAAGTTAAGAATATCCTTGGCAACGGCTTCCTTGGTTTTTAAAGGATAATTAAAAATTTTGCCTTTTTTATCAATGATGGTAACCTTATTAGTGTCGCCGGCAAAGCCCGCGCCTTCATCCTCTAAAGAGTTGGTTACAATAAAATCCAGGTTTTTATTTTTAATTTTTTGTTTGGCGTAGTCAATCACGTTTTCACTTTCTAAGGCAAAACCAATTAAGCATTGTTTCTTTTTTTGTTTGCCCAGTGTTGCTAAAATATCGGGAGTAGGTATAAGTTTAATTTTTAGTGAATCTTTTGTTTTTTTAATTTTTTTGTGACTGTAATCCGCGGCTTTGTAATCGGCAACCGCTGCTGCCAATATGGCAATAGTACAATGTTTAAAAAGTTCGGTGCAATGTTCAAACATTTCGTTGGCGCTTTCAACGCGAATGCAGTTCACGTTTTTTTCGGGTGATAATTTAGAAGGGCCTAATACCAAAGTAACTTCTGCTCCTTGTTTTGCAAATTCATTGGCAATGGCAATTCCCATTTTACCGCTGCTGCGATTACCAATAAAACGCACAGGGTCTATTTCTTCATAAGTAGGGCCAGCGGTTACTAAAACTTTTTGGCCGGCTAATTTTTGCGCGCCTTTAAATTGTTTTTCTAAAATAGCAACAATAGTCTCGGGCTCTGCCATCCGGCCTTCGCCTTCCAGTCCGCTTGCTAATTCTCCTTTTTCAGAAGGAATTAGTATGTTTTTGTAAGAAACAATTTTCTTAAGATTACTTTGTGTAGAAGCATGTTTAAGCATATCCACATCCATTGCAGGAGCTACAAATACTTTGCAGCGCGCCGATAAATAAACAGCCATCAATAAATTATCGCAAAGTCCGTAAGCCATTTTTGCCAATGTATTGGCGGTGCAAGGAGCAATTACAAAAACATCTGCCCATAAAGCGAGGTGCACATGATTATTCCACATTTTATCGTCTGCAAAAAATTCGGTTTCAACTTTGTTTTTTGAAAGTACGGATAATGTTTCGGTTGTTACAAAATGACGTGCATCAGGTGTCATGATTACTTTTACTTCGGCACCCTGTTTTACTAAAAGCCTTACCAGGTTTGCGGATTTGTATGCAGCAATTCCTCCGGTAACGCCTAAAAGTATTTTTTTCCCCTGTAACATTTTTCAACCTCTTTTTTGCATTTATTTATCACGCTTAAACCATTATTAATCTGCGCTAATCTGCGAAATCTGTGGCAGACTGTATTCTTTTTAAAAACAAAAGGCAGCTTGCTTTTTTTGCAGACTGCCTTTTAAACGGTTTTTCATAGCTTATTATTGCCCCGCTTCTTCCTTGGTAGGATTGCGGTAATAAACTTTATTGTCTAAAAATTCCTGAATAGCGATTAAAGTTGGTTTAGGAAGTTTTTCGTAGAATTTAGAAATCTCGATTTGCTCGCGGTTTTCAAAAATCTCTTCCAGGTTATCTGAGTGAGAACCGAATTCATCTAACTTTTCGTGCAACTCTTCGCGTATTTGCAAAGAGATCTGGTTGGCACGGCGGGCCATAATAGCCACTGCTTCGTAAACGTTACCGGTTTTCTCGTCAAACTGACGGATATCGCGGGTAACGGTAGTTAAATCGGCTTTTACAGTTTTAAAATCCATTTTCTATTGATTAACAGGTTGGGTTCTTAATTTCTGGCACTCCAGGTAAATCCCCTCAGCTTCTTTTAAAAACAAGCTTTGGGGGTGCAAATCTACAAATTTTAAGTAATTATCCATACTTTTTTCTAACCTTTCGGGCTTTTTACTTTCTACACTGTTTTTGGCCAGCAAGAAATAGGATTTGATGATTAAAAACCTGAATTCTTCTACTTTAACCGATTCCGGGAAATCCTTTATAAAATTCTCAAAAGCAGGTATGGCAGATTTCCAGTCGTCCCTGAAATAATAGGCCTTACAAACCATATAAGCCTTTTTTTCAAGTTTAGCTCTTAGATTGTCAATCAATGTGTTACATGTGTCAATTCGTTTGCTTTCCGGAAACTCGTTTACAAAATTCTGCATTTCCTGAATGGCATTTTTAGTGTCACTTTGATCCAGGCTGTAGCGTGGTGAACTCAGGTAATAGCAAAAGGCGTTCATATAAGAACATTCCTCGGCATGCGGGCTGTTATGAAAGGCCCGTGCAAAGGTACGGAAGTGAAAACCAGCAAGGCCGTAGTCGCCCAAATAATAATGTGTATAGGTATAATAATAATAAACTTCTTCGGCGCGGGGCGTCCCTTTAAAAACGGGGATAAGCTCTTCAAACAGGGTTTGCGCAGCGGTATAATTACCCTTGTTGTAATATTCAATAGCTTTAGTAAATTTAAGCTCGTAATCAGAGCTTCTAAGTATACGGTTGTATTGGCAGGCACTAAGCCAGAATGCTAAAACGGATACTGAGAGCCAGATTAAACGCCTTTTCATAGAAGGCGCAAAGGTATTAATTATGCAGGATATAGCCATATATTTATTAAAAGGGTTTGGCGACTTAAAATTTGGCGAAACCATAAAGCGTGCCGCTATTTTATTCGGTGAACCGGATGAAAACGAAGAACTTTTTGATGAATTGTTAAATGAGAAGAGTTTGGTTTGTCATTATTGGGATAAAGGGTTTTCATTGTTTTTTAAAGATGACGCGGGCAAGACTTTTACCTGTGCCGAAGTGGATAACAGAGATGCCGTATTATTCGGCGCTAAAATTTTTAGTTTGAACGAAAAACAAGTGATAGAATTGTTTAAGCAGAACGGATTTATTTTAACCGAAACCGAGCAACACCCCTGGGGCGAGAAGCGTTTGAGTTTTGACGATGCCTTTGCCGATTTGTATTTTGAAAATGACAAACTTGCTTCCTTAAATTTCTGTATGGCCGAGGGACCAACTGTTAATCTGAGCTTGAATTAACTTCTTTTTAAAAAATTCCTAAACCAAAGTTTATTTAAGGCTCATCATTGTTTTTATCAAAAAATTAATATTATTTATTGATTTGTTAATTAAGAGAACATAATGAAGTAATTGTTTTGCGATAATTTTGGCAAAAAAGAAAGAAGTCATGCTTAAAACAATTAAATCAAAACTATTGGCAGTTTTATTACTTACTGTTTTTATTTGTGTTATTTCGTCGTTTTTTTCGTTTAGTTTTATTGAGAGAACAAATAAAGAAATTTACGAAATTTCAAGCAGAGTAGAGCGCATTGATAACCTTTTTTTAAGAGATGTAAAAATTACCCGCGATTTTTTTGCCTACGAAACCATTAACCCGACATTTTTTATTTCCGGCAAAAGCAAAATTCTTGATAAACATAATGAGGTATGTGCGCAAATAAATTTTTCTATTGACGCATTAATTCTTTTGCAGGCAGACTATTCGTTTGAAATGAATACTGAGATTGAGGAGTTGCGGGCAAAATTTACCCAGTATAAAACGAAATTTGACGCTATTGTAAAAGATATTTTAATAAGAGGGTTCAAAGATTACGGAATTGAGGGTAAAATGAGGGAAAATGCCCATAAATTGGAAGAATACAGTGAAGAAATCGGACTGGCTGAAATCCTGCAGTTGCGCCGTCATGAAAAGGATTTTATCATAAGGCAGGATGATCGTTATATAGAGAAGTTTCTGGAGCAATATGTGATGATCAGAAACAAGCTGAGAGCGGAAAACGGAGACAGTCTTTCTTCCCGGATACCCGCGTTTGTTACTCTTGAAAATTACAGGATGTATTTTGAGAAATTTGTAATGTATGAAAAGAAAACGGGTTTGCACAACCAGGGCGGTCTTAAAAGAGAGCTGGATTTATTGCTTGACTCAATTTCTAAAATGGATAATTCATTAATGTCAAAAGCATCTCTTAAGGGAGAGGTCTTTTTAAGCCGGATGAAACTTTATGTATTGGCGCTGTGGAGTTTGTTTGTGTTTTTATGTATTGTTTTTACAATTATTTTTTCGAGTAAATTCTCAAAATCTATAATAGAATTAAACTATAAAGTAAATGAGTTTGTAAATAGTGATTTTACTACCCGTTCGTTTATTCACGTAAAAGATTCGCTGTATGAGATTGATACGCTTTCCAACAATTTTTCTATTATGGAAGAGCATTTGGTAAATCAAATGAACGCGTTAAAAGAAAGAAATAAGGAAATGAGAACATTTATTTACAGGGCATCGAATGACATTAGTGTACCTGTTTCTTCAATTAAGGTACTTACAAACCAGGCCCGTAAATTTATAGCGGATGAGCAAGCCCGTAATTATTTTGCAAAAATTGAACAGGCTAATAATAAGCAGGCGGAAATTATAGATGAACTGGCAACCGTTTTTAATATTAAGGAAGCCAAAATAGAAATAGTTGAAATAGACCCGTTTGGATTGGTTCGCAATTGTATTCAGGATTGCAAGGAGGTGCCGGGATTTGAAAAAATAGTTTTTACAATGGATATAAACCTGAAGAATAAATTATTTACTGATTTAACCTGTATTAAAGCTATACTTAAAAATATTATTGAAAACAGCGTTAAATACTCAAAAAAAGACAGTACTACGCAACGAATAACCATTTCGCTGAGGGAGGGAAGTGAAAAAATGTTATCGATGACGGTAACAGACAATGGGATTGGTATAAAAGAAGAATACTTACCTCAGATTTTTGAAATGTTTTTTAAAGGTACCAATCTTTCAACCGGGATGGGATTGGGCCTGTATATTGTTCAGAATGCACTTCAAAAATTAAACGGTGCCGTAGAAGTACAAAGTATTGAAACAAAAGGAACCACATTTATTATTCATTTGCCTAACGCGGTGGGGGATACATCTTTGGCTAAAAGAATAATAGAAAACAAAAAAAGGCAATTTGAAAACGCTAAGCTTACACTTAATTACCTGTGATTAAAACAACCATCTGAATAATAAAAATAATCCGCCTGAAATAATCATTGTTACAGGCAGGGTAAGTATCCAGGCAATTAAAATATTTCTGATCGTATCTTTCTGTAAATTTTTCAATCCCTTTTTTGCAACCATCGTTCCCGCAATACCGGATGATAAGACGTGGGTTGTACTAACTGGCAAACCAAACCCGGTTGAAAGCCCGATGGTACTTGCCGCTACCAAACCCGCAGAAGCACCCTGGGCATAACTCATGTTCTGCTTTCCGATCTTTTCTCCTACAGTTTGTACCACTCTTTTCCAACCAATCATTGTACCCAGTCCGAGTGAAATTGAAATAACGATTGGTACCCAATTCGGAGAGTAATCTGTGGCGGATTTACTTTTTGCGGAATATTCTTCAATTCTTTTTATTTCATTAAGGGTAAGCAATAAATTTTTTCCTTTAATAAGTTTATCAATGTTTTTCGACATAATAATAATCCCTTTTCTGAGTTCAAAACGTAATGAAGGGTCGATTTCTGAAACTGTTTTTTTCTCCCTCGTAATTTGTAATAAATTATCAAGAATCGCATTCGTGTTTTTATAAATACCAAGCTCCCCGTCGGTTAATCTTTCAGCATTGGATCTGTTCAATGTTTCCTTTACTATTTTAATCTGGCTGTAAGTAACGCTGATATCCTGGGAGGGATTAATGACATAATCTTTAGGAATAAACACAATAAGAATGAGCATAACTAACCCTATACCTTTTTGTCCGTCATTGCTGCCGTGAAAAAAACTCACCAAAGTACAGGTCAGTGTTAGTATGGCACGAATCCAGAGCGGTGGTGGCACACCCGGCGTGGGCTCTTTATAGATAGCTTCATTTTTTATTAAACGCTTAAATACGTACATTACAAAAATGGCTGCCGCAAAACCAAACAGCGGTGAAAAAAGTAAAGCAAGGCCGATTTCCTGTGCTTTTCCCCAATTAACGGCATCTTTTCCGTTGATAAAATAAAATGCCAAGCCAACACCCAGGATAGAACCAATTAATGTGTGTGAAGAAGATGCGGGTAAACCTAAATACCAGGTTCCTAAATTCCATAATATGGCCGTTACTAAAAGAGCTACTATCATAGCTGCTCCGTGCGACACACTGGAATCTGTTAAGACTTCTACAGGCAGGAGATTAACAATGCCCATAGCAACGCCGATACCTCCCGCAATAACACCGATAAAATTCCAAAGACCGCTCCATATTACCGCAACAGTTGGTTTTAACGAGTTTGTATAAATTACTGTTGCAACTGCGTTTGCGGTGTCATGAAAACCATTTACAAATTCAAAAGCGCAGGCTAAAACAAGGCAAATAATTAATAATATCAAAATGCCCGTAGAAATATCTCCCATAAGAATGATAAGGAGTCAAATCTATCTTTTTTAATATGAATTATATGTTAAGAATTCAGTCCGTATGTTAAGATTTTTAAATTAAAACAGCCAACGGAATAATAAAAACAGTCCGCCCGACATTAACATGGTGGCAGGCAAAGTTAATACCCAGGCTAAGAAAATTGTTTTAATGGTTTTTGGCTGCAGGTTTTTTAAACCTTTTTTAGCAACCATTGCCCCGGCAACACCTGAAGAAAGTACGTGTGTGGTACTTACGGGCAAACTCCAGGCAGAAGCCATACCAATAGTAGCAGAAGCAACGATTTCCGCAGAGGCTCCCTGGGCATAACTCATATGCTGTTTACCAATTTTTTCGCCGATTGTTTTTACTATGCGTTTCCATCCCACCATTGTACCTAATCCTAAAGAAACAGAGATTAAAATAATTACCCATTTGGGCGCGTAATCGGTAACTTCCTTTGCCTTTTTTATAGTGGCTTTTAAATCATCTTTTTCTTTTATGCTTAAAGAGGAGTTTTCCCCGAAGCCGACTTTTTCGGCAGTTTTAGAAATAAGTAAAATATTTTTACGGATATCAAAACGTTTGGTTGAATCTATTTCCGATACATCTGATCTTGTACCAATAAGGGCAAGTAATTCCGCGCTTCTTGTTTTTGCTTTTGAAATATCGTGTTTTTCTTTTTCGGCAAGTTTGGTGGTATCAATACGGTAAATTAATTCCGTAACATGATCCATTTGTTTGTAAGTATCGGTTAGATCCTGAGAACTTTTTATGGCAAAATACCCGGGAGCCAAACCTATTAATATTAACATTACAAGGCCCACGCCTTTTTGTCCGTCGTTTTGCCCGTGAAAAAAACTAACCAGGGTACAGGTAATGCTTAATATAATACGTATCCACATAGGTGGAGGAATTCCCGGAGTGGGTTCTTTATAAATTAATTCATTTTTTACCAGCCTTTTAAAAATAAACATGATAATGATGGCTAAAGCAAAACCAACCATTGGAGAAACTAATAAAGACAATCCTATATCCTGTGCTTTACCCCAGTTAACGGCATCTTTTCCGTTAATAAAATAAAAAGCAAGGCCTATTCCAAGAATTGAACCGATAAGAGTGTGTGATGAAGATGCCGGAATACCCAAATACCAGGTACCTAAATTCCATAAAATAGCACTCAGTAATAAAGCAAATACCATTGCCATTCCGTGCGATACGTTGGCATCAGTAAGTGTTTCAACCGGTAACAGGTTTACAATTCCCATAGCAACGCCGATACCGCCGGTTAAAACCCCTACAAAATTGATTAATCCACTCCATATTACCGCAATATTCGGTTTTAAAGTGTTGGTATATATTACCGTTGCAACGGCATTTGCTGTATCGTGAAATCCGTTAACAAATTCAAAAGTGCACGCTAATATGATACAAATAACTAATAAAACTAAAATTCCGGTTGTAAGCATATAATCTGATTTTGGACAAAACTAACCTGTTTCCACCCTTTTAATGTTAAGCAATTATTAAGTAAGTAACTTAAAATTTCCATTAAATAAACCTAAAATTTACTTTAGTAACAATTATATAACATTAAGTTTATTTTAAAGAAACATAATGTTGGGTTATTTGCACAAATATTTAACTTTAAATGAAGACAAAATTAACATTAATTGCATTAATAACAACAGTGTTCCTTAATGCACAAACACCAAATTACAACGGTACAGATAATCGTATGAACGCCACAAGGAATTCTTTTTGGTTTGAGGGCAATTTTAACGGAACTATATCAAGATACAAAGACAGTACAATTAAATGGCAATACCAATTAGATTATCAATACCGGAGAATGGCCGATGCAAATTATGTGAAAGATGGTAATACAACGAATATTTTCAGAGACCCGTTCCAGCATGTATACCGCCCCTGGATACACTACTGGATTGCACCTAAAAGAGTCAGACTTTCATTAAGCCCGATAGGCTATTGGGGTACATGGACACCAACGGGAGAGGGCACTCAATTGTTTTACGGAGAAATCAGGGTCTGTCCGCAGGTAACTTTTTTTCAAAATGTCGGCCGATTCGAATTTCAACATCGCTATCGTTATGAATTCAGATGGTTAACCACAAAAGACCCTGCTTTGGCAAACGGGAGTTTTTCCGATTACAGTTTAGGAACAGATTATATGAAAAGCGGACAAAAAATGCGTATGCGATACTTTTTAAGGGTTAATTATTCTTTAAACGGAAAAAAATCAAATGAAAAAGGAGCCTGGTATCTAACCGCATGGAATGAATTGTTCCTTGGAGTTGGTGCAAATACTACGGATGCTAAAATTATGGATCAGGATAGGGTAGTGTTAATGGTTGGAAGATATTTCAAATGCAAATACCCCATTAAAGTTGAGGTGGGTTATACATTACAATACTCACCCAAGTATGATATTAATCTCCCGTCGGGTCAAACCCCGGGAGGTGCTTATTCCTACGGTAAACTTAACTGGGAGGCAAATAATTGCTTTCAGGTTTATCTGATAATGGATGAATTTCATCAATTTCTGCAAAGGAAAAAGAAACCTGTAGCACCTGTTACTCCTGTAACAAATCCATAAAGCGTTTTCTGTTTGAGTAAAAAGGCTCTGATTCATATCAGAGCTTTTTTTATATTGAGATTAAAATATTTATTATAAAATCGATTTGCTGATAAATGTATAAACTTAGCTTTGCATATTGAAGATGGGTAAGATGAAACCGTTGATATTTTTCCTTTTAATTCTAAATTTCCGGGAGGTTTTTTCTCAAATAGGAGCAGAGGCTCAGGGAGGGCAAATGTCTTTATGGATGGCAATCGGTATTGACCAGGAATTGACTAAAAAGTGGCTTTCCGTTACTGATATCGGCTTCGGGCGCCACAGCGATCCGACTAATTTAAGTTTTATAAAACGACAAGGGTTAAATGTGGCGACACAAGATTTTATTTATAAATTGAATTCACACTGGAGTTTCGCTTTTTCGTTCGGTTACTGGAGGAGAAACGCTTATGCTGATGACAGCCCTTTTGACTCCAGGGCTTTTCCTTATGAATTCAGGAATGAAATGCGTCCTTTTCAACGCATCTATTATTATCATTCTATAAATAATATTAAGATTTCGCATGCTTTCAGGACGGATTACCGGTTTTATTATAATCAGGATTTTTCGGGAATATGGACAACACCTTTTGAATTCAGGGCCAGGTATATGCAAACCTGGAAAATTCCATTGGATAAGAATCAAAAAAACTGGTTTATTACCAATGATGAAATTTTAACGGCAATTGACCAATACAGCGGTGCTACGGCATCAATAAAAGGAGCAAACTGGTCATCTTACCAGATAACCGAAAACAGGTTTTCGGTTTATTACAGGAGGTCGTTCCCTGAACATAAAATAGATATTGATTTAGGTGTTATGCATCAATACTGGCGCGATAAACCCGGCATTAATAATTTTAATGTTTCTTACAATCTGATGTTTGATATTATTATCAGGGATCCTTTCGGAAAAAAAGAAGAGAAAAAGATTGAACAATGAATTCATGTTCAATGGCATTCTTTATACCAAACCATAAATCGTATCGTGCTGTTTGCTTTATCCCAATCGCGCACACTTTCACTCCATTCTAATTCTCCAATATGTTTTAGCATGCAAACATTTTTTTTGAATTGCTCTATTATTGTTTTCCGGTCAACAGGAAATATTTCCGAATCAAAGGTGTAACTAAAATAAAAAAAGTTTTCCGAAAAATTCCCGCGCCATACAATTCTGCTGTACAGAATTAAATCGTTTTGCTGTTCAATTTTGTAAAACTCATGTTTATAAAGACGAAAGGCTTCGCAATCTTTTGTTTTATACCCCCATACACTGTCAACAGGATAGCTTGTCTTTTTGCTTCCATTCACATAGGTAATGGAAATTTTTTTTGTATGCAGGTAAATTGTTTTTACTTCCGTCGAATCATGATCCACATCGTTAATTTTTTTGGAGGTAAAAATCAAACTTTTAACACATCCGATGTTCTGGGTATAAACAACGTAATTGAGGAAAACGAAAAATAAATAGATGTTTTTTAAACGCATCATGCTTTATGATGCCCAAATTACAAATTATTTGAACAGCATTCAGCAATTAATTTCAGTACGGATAATTTCGGTTGCTGCTATAAGTTAAAAATAGTACCGCCTTTTTTATACGCATCCGGAAACAGAGACAAAATAACCAGAAGAAATATAAAATTAATAAGAGGGTTTATGACATTCACTATGTCATTTAAAATTTATTTTTCTTCATGTATAATTTCTTTCCAATATTCCTGGTTTTCGTATTCAGTTTTTAATTCTAAGTAAATTTCTATTCCTTCGCTGAGTTCGGCGGGATAGTAGTATTCCATAAATTCAAATGTATTCTCTTCTTTCCGGTCCATGTTTGTGATTTTAATTTTAAATAAAAGCCCCGAGTTTATCCAGGGCTTTAAAACTCAAAAACCAGTAATCAGTATATATTAAAAGGGAAATAAAAAATTATCTACATCAATAGTATTTTTTGCAGGTGTATTCAGGCGTCCGGCCATTCGCTTTAAATCTCCGTGCGTTAACTTACGGGAATCTTTTGATTCTCTGTATGCTTTAGCACCTAAGAGTTTCCGGATAGTTCTGCTTTCTGTGGCCAATTGTTTTACGCCTTTTTTCTGATTCAGGTAATTTTCAAAATAACTTTCGTGGTTTGCCTTTTCCATACTTTTAATTTTGTAACAAAGCTATACCCCACATTTAACCTTATGTATACAAAAATGTTTTTATATGGTTATGCTTACGTTAAGCAAAGAAATTTTCAGCAGATAATCTTCAGCACAGAAGGAAGTATTTTAACATCAATCTCATTTTCAGGGGCTATTCCGGGCTCACCATCAAAATGAATTGCATCCGGTTGGGTTTGTTGTATTTTTAAAGACTGTGTTGTAAATGTCATTATTTTACGGGAGGTATGCGCTCTCCTTCGCATTATTTTAACCAAAAGGGGCCAGACACTTAAAACAGAAAATGGCTTCATTATAGCAACATGTATCATTCCGTCATCTACTTTCGCCTCGGGAGCAATATAAAAATCGTTTCCGTATTGCCCTGCATTGGCAAAAGTTATAAGAAATGCTTTACCCGTAAATGTATTTGCATCGGCATGGATAGTATAGTTTTTTGCCCGATACTTAAGTAGTTGCTGTGTTGTTATTTTAAAATAGGAGGAAAGGCCTCTTTTTTTGCTTTGTGCAAACAGTTTCCCTATATGCGCGTCAAAACCAATACCGGATGTGCAAAAAAATGGTTTGCCGTTAATATAACCGCAATCTATTGTTTTTATTTTCCCCGTTTCAATAAGTTGCAGCGCTTTTTTTGTTTCCATAGGAATTCCCAGAGTGCGTGCAAGCCCGTTGCCCGAACCGCGGGGAATAATCCCGAAATTAATTCCTGTACTGATTAAATTCTTTGCTACCTCATTTACTGTTCCGTCGCCCCCCACGGCAACTACAGTCTGGTATTTGCCTGAAATAATTTGCTTCTGTATCTCGCCGAAATTATTTTTTTCTTCCCACACAAAGATATCATAAGCGGTCTTATCGGATAAATTCTCTGAAATAAGTTGAATGATATTTTCTTTTTTCTTTCCACCGGCAACCGGATTTATTACAAAGGCGATTCGTTTTTCATTCATATAGTTCACTTTACAGAAATTAATTCGTTATAGATCCTTTCTTTACTTTCGTCTGCCCAGTGTTTGAAAAAAGAATCGGGTTGCCGTTGTTTGGAGGTATAGTTAATAAGCTTGTCAATATTAAATTTTGTATCATAAACTCCGGCACCCGCAAAATGTGCGTCGCGTGAATTACAAAATTGTTCAAAATGCCCTTGCACGGGAACCATTAAGACCGGTTTCCCGAGATACATTGCCTCGCACACCGATTCAAATCCTGCGGTACTTATTAGCCCGGTTGCTTCGGCCATTTTTTCAAGAAAAGCTTTGTCGTTTATGGCATGAATAAAAAGTTTCTCCGGATTGAAATCAGAATTTTTCAATTCATGAATTTTATCGGCAAAACAATGTATTTCAAATTCCGGATTGATCTTATGCCATTTTACTATCTCTTCAAAATACCCGTGATTTAAAAGATATACGAGATAAAAATTTTTATTCTTCGGTTCAAGTTTAAAAATGTCTTCTCTTAACAAAGGAGGCACGACCACCACATTGCTTCGTTTTAATTCAGGAAGGTAATAAAAAGACAAGGCCAGATTTTTTACCGAACGCGTGGATGTTAATTTAGTGTAATTTTTCAGCACGAAACGGTCAAGAAAATGCCCTTTTGGAAACAGAAAATCTTTGTGCAGGTATATATACTGATGCGCAATACAAACTAAGGGTATTTTAGGTTTATTAAAGCGGTAATAAAGCCCGATCAGCAAATCATAAAAATTGATAACCACATCGGGCTTGTGTTTTTTTAACACCTCATCAATCATATCCAGGCTCTTTTTAAAAACACCCCAATGCATAATATTATGTGCAACGGAAGGCCCGATTCGTATAGATTTACTTTTTTTATCGGTTACAAAATTCGGACTTCTGAATTTTATTATTTCAGATTTTATTCTTTCAAAAAAAAATGATGGAATTTCCCTGCTTTCTGATGTGCCCACTAAAACAGCGGGAACTTCATGCCCTTTTGAAATAAGTAAATCGTAAAGCGTTATGGCCTGGGTCATATGTCCGCGGCCTTCTCCCTGTACTACAAGTACATATTTTTTTTTATCCTGCATGACGTATGTTTATTAATTGTTTTGTTTTTTCGGAAAGCTCTTCGGTTTCTTTGAGTGAAATGGTGAAGAAATTTTCTTTTTTATTTTCAATATATTTCTGTAGCCACTCATTATAGTATACAATATTCCATTTTCCCTCATGATCTTCCGTTAAGGCGCTGAGTGTTTCCACCCAGTCGCCTGAGTTGTAATAATCAATTCCGTCAATTTTTTTCATGGCAGGCTGATGGATATGCCCGCAAATAATACCGTCGCATTTTTTTACCTTGGCAACCCCGGCCAATTCATTTTCAAAGTCGGTAATGAATGATACAGCCGATTTTACCTTTGATTTTACGACCTGTGAAAGCGAGTAGTATGGTAACCCCTTTTTCTCGCGGTAATTATTATAATGGTGATTCAGCCATAAAAGAAAAGTATAGCCTACATCGCCCAATTTGGCAAGCCATTTAAATTTGGCGGTAACAGTATCAAATAAATCGCCGTGTACCACAAAAAATTTCTTACCGAACGATTCATAGATGAAATATTTCTTAATTGTAAAATTTCCTAATTGAAAAGGAAGTATCTCATCCAAGAAATCATCATGGTTGCCTCTTATATATATAACGTGGCATTTGCCTTTGGCAACGTAATTAAGTATCAGTTTAAAAAACCGTGTATGTTTTTTTTTCCACTTGCCGCTTTTACGTAGTTGCCATCCGTCAATAATATCGCCGTTAAGAATTAACGTTTCGCAGGTATTGTGCTTTAAAAATTTAACGATTTCTTTTGCTTTAGAGGAGTTTATCCCCAGGTGTAAGTCAGAAACGACTATGGTTTTATAATGTGTCTTCAATCCTCGTTTGGGGTTTTACAAATTTGCATAGCAAACCTTGCTTTAATGTGACGAGAAAATCAGCTGATGTTTAAGTTTTAACCGGAAACAGAGGGTAATTGTTATTTTTGGGTTAGGCGAATGGCATTTTACTTAACTTAAAGCGTATAATTAAGTAGTTATTATTTTACAAACAGTGTTTGTTACCTATCTTCGAAATTAAAGGGTTTTTTTCAGCATCATTTTAAAATAATAATTCAGAAAATTAAATTTTCTGTTTAGCGGACTAATCAACTTATTTATTCTATTACCTAAATAATTTAAATTCAATAAATTACTCTGTTTAAAGAATTTTAATGTAAATTATTTATTAAACGAAAATCAGATTGATTAACGATTAAGTAATATTCATTTTATTTTCCAGTAACCATATCATGGTTTCTTTGTCCAAAATAAAAAATACATGATAATATGAAATCAAACAATTACTTTAAAAAACAAAAATTTAAGTTATTTATAATGGGAATAGTACTATTTCCGTTTATGTTATCTGCTCAGATAACAAGTTCAAGTATAAACGGAAAGATAGTAGATCCGAAAGGAGAAACTGTTCCGGGAGTAATTGTGTTGGCAACTCACATGCCAACCGGAACAAAATATCCCGTGTTAACAGATCTGAATGGAAATTATCATTTGGTTAACTTGAATCCGGGAGGGCCTTATACAATTAAAGTGAGTTTTATCGGATTCCAGGATCAGGTTTTAGAAGATATAAATCTTTCGTTGGGAGAAAACCAACATATAGATTTTAAGCTTGTTGAAATGAGTCAGCAATTGGGTGAAGTTACAGTTGTTGGTGATAAAGATGATAATAAAACAGGAACCGCTACGCGTATCTCTAAAGAACAGGTAATGACAATGCCTACTATAACACGTAGCATGAGTGATTTTACAAGGTTAACACCACAAAGTTCAAACAACTCATTCGGAGGAACGAACTTCAGATATAATAACGTTACTATAGATGGAGCGGCAAATAATGATGCTATCGGTTTCAGCCCTTCATTAGGAGGAGTAAGCGGAACATCTAATATGTTAAGCAGCAGCACCCGTACCAATGCAATGAGCTTAGATGCCATACAGGATATGTCGGTTAACTTAGCGCCTTTTGACGTGAAGTTAGGAAATTTTACCGGCGGAAGTATTAATGCTGTTACCCGCCGAGGTACAAATGATATTTCGGGTTCTGTTTATATGTTCGGAAGAAATGCCTCTATAACCGGCCCGAATAATGCGGGCGATAAAGGCGCAATGCCTTCAAATTACCACGATTACCAGGTAGGTTTCAGGTTAGGTTTACCTATTATTAAAGATAAATTATTTTTCTTCACCAATTTCGAAAACACCGACAGGTTAGAACCTTCGTTTTTTCAGGCAGGGCAAAACGGAACTTTTATGACAACCGCCATCGCTCAGCAAATTGTTGACAGCTTAAAAAGTCATACGTTTATGCCGGTATCTCAATATAACCCCACCGGCACCTACGACCCGGGGGCATATGACCAATACGCTATTTTTTCAAAAAGCAATAAATTATTTGCCCGTGTAGATTGGAATATAAATGAAAAAAACCAGTTTAGTATCCGCAACAATTATGTTACATCTTCGGCTTCAAATCTTGAACAATCCAATACGCAATTCCAGTTTGGTAACTATGATTTTATTCAAACCAATGTAAATAACGCTACCGTTGCAGAGTTAAAAACACGAATTAATAATAACCTGTCGAATAGCTTAATAGCCGGAGCCACTTTTGTACACGATTATCGCGACCCAACCGGAAGTATTTTTCCTCAGGTACAAATTAACGGCGTTAACGGTACAGGTACCATTTTGCTTGGAAGCAACCGTGAGGCAAGCATTTTTAATATGAAACAAAATACGTACGAATTTACCGACAACTTTACCTGGTTTAAAGGAAAGAATACCTTCACTTTTGGTACACACAACGAGATTTACGATATTCAATACGGTTTTATTAACTCATATAACGGACGTATTGATTACAGCAGCTTGAGTAATTTCTTTGCTAATAAGCCAAGTCGTATGCGTGCAATTTATAATTTGGGAGATGACGGACGTGATAACAACCTTAACAATCCTTCCGAACACTTTAAAGTTATGCTGTTAAGTGCTTATGCGCAGGATGAAATCGCTATTACTAATTTTTTAAAGGTTTCTGTGGGTATACGTGTAGATGTGGCTTTAGCGCCTAACGCCCCGGCTCAAAGCCCTTTAACAACAAGCGCACCGGATGATCCTAATTATGGTACTACTTATACGCACACTTCATTAAGTCAATTAAACAATAAATTATTCGGCCAGCCAATGCCTGCGCCAAGAGTTGGCTTTAATTGGGATGTGTTAAAGAATAAAAAACTGATTATACGTGGCGGAAGCGGTTTATTTACAGGCCGTATTCCACTTGCCTGGTTAGGTTATGCTTATTATAACAATGGTGTAAATTATGGTGCATTAGATGTTAAACCGGGTTCAGGAGGGGTTCCATCTGTTCAGCATTTACCAACCGATCCTACTCAATTTGCAGCTTTAAATACCAGCTTGGGCCAACCTAAGCGTGTAGAAGTAGATTTAATTGACAATAACTTCCACATGCCGCAGGCATGGAAAAGTAACCTGGCTGTGGATATGAATTTATTCAACGGGTACAAACTTACCTTAGAAGGAATGTATACACAGGTAATTTATGATGTAAAGTTCCAGCAAGTAAACCTGAAAGACTCTGTTAAATATTATGCGCAGGACGTTAACCACGTACAACCCGTATACCTAAGCGGAGGACCTAACGGACAGCGGATAGATAATAGTTTTTCTTCGGCTTATATGTTAACCAATACTAACCAGGGATACCGTTACCAATTAACAGCTATGTTATCCAAACAATATAAATTCGGATTTAATTTTTCTGCTGCTTATACATACGGCCAATCAAAAGACATCAGCAATGGTATCCGTAACTCGTTTGAATCTAACTGGCAGGTAAACCAATCCTTAAATCCGAACAATCCCGGGTTAGCTTATTCTAATTTTGATGTGCGCCATCGTATTGTTTCTACCGCAGGATATAAAAAATCATGGGGTAAAAAGGCTACAACCTATTTAACTCTTGTATTTACCGGCCAATCAGGTTCCCCGTATACCTGGGGTATAACTACCAACAACAAATTATCAAACACCGGCCAGCAAGTTGATTTATTTTATGTTCCAAACAGTCAAAGTGATATTAATTTAACACAATACACCGATGCTAACGGAGTAGTTCACACTCCACAGCAACAGTGGAATGATTTGAACAATTATATCAGCAATGACCCTTATCTGAATTCACGTCGCGGGCAGTATACTGAGCGTAACGGAGCACGTACACCTTGGATTAATCAGTTAGATCTGCGCTTTATGCAGGATATTAATTTTTATACCGGAGCAGAAGGAAAAGAACGTAAGCAAACAGTTCAGATCACTTTTGATATTATTAACTTAACTAATTTGATTGACCCCGCTTCAGGTAAGCAGTATTATGTACCTAATACTATTAACGGAACGGTTCCTATTGGTTTAACGCCAACCGGTTCAACAACCAACAACAATCCGAATTATAATTTCTCATTACCTACTACTACGCCGTACTCCATCAATTCATTAGCATCACGTTGGCAAGGACAAATTGGTTTGCGCTATATATTTTGATTGTGTATTGTGGAGTTGAGTTAAATTTCTGTTTGGTTTAACATAAGCAGCCTGAAAATTTTCAGGCTGTTTATTTTTTTACCCCAGGCAACAATTTCTATTCCCTCTAACCGAAGCAAGTATTTTTATTTGTTTGAAATAAAAGGAGGTTTGTTTTTTAGGGAAGCTTACAGTAAGAATTTAAACAATTTTACAGGGCATAACCGCATCTTCATCAAAGGCATAAACGCCACACATACGGTGATAGCCATCGGCGATAATTACTGTACCTTCAGCTGTATCTCTGACCAACAGGATCGGAGAGAGGGCAATACCCTTTTTGATTTTTTTGCGATCTTTTTCTACATGTGCATTACTGACACCAAGCAGAGAAAGTCTGGATGCCCTGAAGATATCTTTGGCTTTAAAATTAGTAACAGGGGCCTTTTTTAATTTTGCCACAAAAGTGCTTGCAATTGCCTCGGGATAAATAAGGCTTAAATAGGAGTGTGCAGCGGGATAGTTATGTGGCTCCGGTTTTTTAAGCCATTTAATTTCGTTTCTGGCTTGTTTATTTTTTTTCATAGTATTTTAATTGTTAAGCAGAAATCAGCAAATCCCTGCCCGAGGTGTTTATTCAAATATATAAATTAAAAAACAAATGGTTATTTTATCGTTTTATAAAGAAAATGCGGCAATTACTATATGAAATTAATGTTATGTATATAGTATATTCATAAAGTACAGATAACATTAACTAAACGTTGCGTTTAAATGTTTATTCTTTTTTTGTATACTAATAAAGCACGGTTTGCAATTACTTAAACTTTAAAGGCTTTTTTGAATGCTAATTGAAGACATCGAATTCTATAGTAGTATGGTTTGAGGACAGGAACGAGGAACGTTTACTAACCGAATATCTTCAGAAAAACGGGTTTAGTTGCGCGGCTTGCCATGACAGGAAACAGTTCGATGAACTTATACATACATCTTCCATACTGGTAATTGATTTAAATCTTAAAGAAACAGACGCTATTTTGTTATGCCATGAAATAAAGCAGAAAAAAGAAGCAAATACACCTTTTATAATTATAATAGGAGACAAATTAGAAGACTACACACACGTAACTGCACTCGATTTAGGCGCCGATGATTATGTAATGAAGCCTGTTAAACTCCAGTTATTTTTAAAACGTATAGAGGCTTTATGCCGCAGAAAAAATATTGGCCTTGAAAAAAATAACGGGCATGAAACTGGTTTTAATATTGACATGGAAAGGCATGTTGTTTTAATAGATAGTAACGAGTTTGATCTTCCGAAAAAGGAATTTGATTTGCTTAACCTTTTTTTCTCTGTACCAAATAAAATTTTTACCAGGGAAGAAATCGCTATTTTGTTGTGGAAAGATGAAAGCATTGCCCGCCAACGAACTATTGATGTACATATACGCAATATCCGTAAAATACTGGGCAAGGAATTAATTAAAACCGTAAAAGGCTTTGGCTATGGCCTGAACAAAGTAAACGGCTGATTAGTTGGCGTTACCGAAATCTTTAGAACCGATTAAAACACCTTTATCATCCCAATTAAACCAGGTACCCGTTTTTTCGCCATTGGCATAATGCATTTCAAAAAGTTTTCTCCCTTTATCATCCCAAACTAAGCAGGTCCCGTTTTTTTTGCCGGCAGTAAAAAGAGCCAGCCCAACAGCTATTCCACTTTCATTATAGCGCAACCATTTGCCGTTCTTCAACCCGTTTTCAAAAAAACCAATTTCCATTAATTTGCCCGAAGCGTAATAGTATTTAGCTTCACCGTTAGCATACCCATCTCTTACTTCGATAACGCATTTTTGATTGTTTTCCGTCGTTTCTAACACTCCTGTATAAAGAGCTCCGTCTTTATCCTGATAAAGGCCTTTTTCATTTAAAGTCACCTGGGCTTTAGCGCCAATCGCTAAAAGGATTAAAACCCCCAAAATTAAGCTTAAATTTTTCATAACTTACTGTATTAAATTGTAAAAAGCAAAATTGCTTAATATAAAGTTAAGCAAATACAGAAATGATAACTAAAATTTGATGTTAAGTTTACTAATTACGAGTAAAATTTAACTTAAGTTTTACATATAAGTTAAATTAAGTAATAATTTATTTACATTGGTAGATTTGAACTAAAAAAGCTAAGAAGAGATAAATACTTAGCGTGGACTTAAAAACAAATCCTTTTCCATGCCTAGTTCACTGGTTTTGAGTGTTATGGGTGTATAACCTACAAGAGAAACCGATATTTCGATAGCAATTTTAGGGTTAACGCTTAAAATATAATTTCCGTTAATGTCGGTATAACAACAAACATTAGTTCCGTTTACCTGTACTTTAACCGCTGCTAATGCTTCGCCGGTTTGTTTGTCTGATACTTTTCCACTAATGAGTTTTGTATTTGCAGACTTATTTTTATTGGAAGGTTCGTTATCACCGGCAATAACTCCGGTTGAGAAAATGAAGCAAAGAAATAGGGATAATAATGTATTTTTCACATTGCGAAATACGTGCATTAGTGTTTACAGAACATTATACTAATATTACCAAATTGTAAATTAACCGGAAGAAAATCTAAGAATGTGTCATAACTGAATAATAAGAATCCACTATCCGTTTGTTTTTTTGTATTAAAAATTACTCGTAGAAATACACTTTTATTTGTGCTGCGGATTTTAAGAAATCTATTTTTTGTATGTAGAAACGATGAACATTAATCCCGGTACGGTTACGTATATCATTCAGCATTTCTTCTTTCCTCTCCGCTTTTATTAACTCAATATTTTCGTACATAATAATTTTAACCATTTCTTTTTTCATTAACACGCGGCTTTCCAGCAACCAGGTAATTAAAAGTACGGTTGAGTTAATTATTCCCAGAAAAATATTTTCAAGGTAATCTGGCGTGTCTTTTATTTTTGTTACTGCTGAAACCAACCCGATCGCGATAGTTAAGAATAAATAAGTCATGTCTTTAATAGAAATATCTTCTGTACGGTAACGCAGCATGGAAAAAACAGCAAACAAACCGAAAGCCGCGCCCATAGAGAGTTCTACTTTATTTAAAAGGAATGAAATGAGAAATATGATCAGATTGAAAATAAAAAATGTAAAAAATAATTCGCGATGTTTATACAGGGGGTAATAAATGAATCTGATTAGTACAACTACCGAGGCAAAATCAATGGCAAGCCTCCATCCGAATTTGCTAATCATTTTTGTAAGTTCTGTCATACCCTGGACTGTGGCAGTCACCTCATTCACCGATTGCAATAATGATATCATCATAAATTATATGCTTTAAATTTAGCAATTTTTGCCTTAAAGTTATTTTTTTTACTTCTTTCCAGAAAATGAATGCAATATACCCTTAATAGTATTTACTTATTAACCCTTACTGAATAAGAAATTGCTTCGTTATTTTTAAAAACGGAAAAGATTTCCTTTTCCCTATTTTACTTTTGCAATAACGAGATTGGATAAATTCTTTTCCTGATATTATTACCAACTATATACGGGTTCCATCGTATATGTAAACTATTTCTCCGGACTGTAATATTCAGAAATGTGCGGGCCAAGAAGGTGTGTTGAAGTCCTTTGCATAAATTTTACCCGAAATACCGACTTTATCGCCCGGGCGGGACAGGCAAAAAATACTTGTCAGGTTTTTCAACGCATAAAGACTTTGAAAGGTTGTATGAACAATCAAAAATAAATACCGGATTATATTTGGAATAAGCATGTCTTTTAAATATCTTTACAACAAGTACTTAGAGGGTTTATAGCTTTATATTTATATAATGCATACAAGAAATCAGATTTTATGTTTGGCGGTATTATTGCTTGCATCCATATCATTTACTTCGTGTAAAAAGAAATGGAAAGAAACTACCGGAATGAATCTTTCTTTTAATTATAACCCGCTTAGTTTGCCTTCCGGATTCTCGATTAACTCAGCAAACATAAATGTGAATCATTTTAAATTTTCGGGGAAGCGAAAACAAGGGGGGGATGTTCAGTTTGAGAATAATTCTCAAAAAGGATTTAATATAAGCACAGCTGCCTCTCAACAAATGAATTTTGAAATCCCGCAGGGCGATTATACCTCGATGATTTTTGATTTTACCTGCGCCCGTACAGATACAATGCCTTTTATAACTATAACAGGAGTATTTGTTGATACAAATAATGTCAGCAGTATGGTAGTTGTTTTAATCAGCAGTTCCGTATTTACAAGTTCAATTGCAAAAAACGGGAATGGTGGTAATGAAATTATGGTAACAAAATCAAAACAGGTAAGTGTAAATGTTGTTTACAACATTAATTATTGGCTGCAAACATTAAATGACAGTTTATTTGAAGAAGCTGACATCGAATCTTGGAACGGAGTCGGAACAATTATTGTCAGTAAAGAAAAGAACGCACTTATTTACCAGGCGATCATAAACCGTTTAAATATCCCACCCACTGTAACTGTAAATTGATTATGATTGGCGCTTTTGATGAAGTAAAATTAATTGAAAATTGCATTAAAGGGGACAGAAATGCGCAGGCTTTATTATTTAAAACATTTTCCGGGAAAATGTTTCCTATTTGTTTGAGTTATTCAAAAAATGCGGATGCCGCAAAAGATATTTTACAGGACGGGTTTATTAAAATATTTGATAACCTGAAGTTTTATTCAAGGGATTTTCCGCTTGAAAGATGGATAAGAAAAATAATTGTCAATACGGCAATCGATGCATACCGCAAGAGTGTTAAAATGGTATGGGTAAAATATGAATATATTGAAGACATTATTCCTTCAGAAGTGGAAGATGTGTATTCAAAAATAAACGAAAAGCAACTGTTGGAAACCATAAAAGGATTGCCCGAAGGCTATAAAATGGTCTTTAACCTGTATGTGGTTGAGGGATATAGCCATAAGGAGATAAGTGAAATGCTCGATATATCAGAGGGTACTTCCAAGTCGCAGTTTTTTCACGCAAAAAAAATGTTAAGAGAAAGAATTAATGAGTTATACAATGACAAAATTCTTGCTGATGAAATACCGAATGCAATAAATAATGGACAGAAATTTCTTAAAGTGGTATAAAAGCCGGTTCAACAAAATGGAAGAACAGCCTCCGGAGGAGGCTTGGGAAGCTATTGTGGCTAAACTACAGGAAAAGCAGGACGAAAAAGGACGAAAACGGGCCCTTATATGGATTGTATTATTTTCAGGTGTCTTTTTCAGCAGTATATTTTTGTCTTTAAATTGGATTAAAAATTCAGAAGATAAAGGTGCAAAACAGGGCTTCAGCGAAAAAAGTATTTTGTTTTCCGGCAGGGAAGGTTCAGGAAAAATAAGTGTAAAGAAGGAAATTCAAACTTTAATTTCGGGCAAAACGGGAACGAGCAAAGTAAAAACTGCCTTTATTAATTTGAAACAAAAGCGAGGTGAAATAATTATCCCGGCTTCTGTCGGTAATCAAAAACTCCCGGCAAAAGAAGAAGAAAACGGGATGGCGCAGAAAAGTAGTTTTACCAAACTGTATTTTTCTTTTTCAAATATACTCGGTACTGAGAAGAGGAACCCCGGTACAATAACGGCTTCTTTATCTCCGGTTTCATTTGATTCGGTAAAAGTACAAAGTAAAAAGAACAGGTTTTTATACGGAGTTACTTCCGCATGTACAAATGGATGGATAGTTAATTCTAATTTTCATGAAGCTTTAAACATTAACTCGATGAGTTATTTACTTCCCTGCTACTCATTTTCGGGATATTTTTTGATGGGCTACAACCTTACAGAAAAGAAAACGTTGTTCCTTGAATTAGGAAATAACCGGTTTGAGCAAAAGTATTATACTTTTAACGAGGGATATTCTTCATTCCAGCAAACCTCTTTAAATTATATACATTCGAATTTGTTTATGTCTTTTAATACAAAGGAAAAGCAAAAGAATCCGAACATAAGGACATCTTTCTCTTTGCTTACAGGCCTTAATTTCGGGTACCTGTATTCGGCAAAGCAAACAGATGACCGTGAAACAAA
>Ga0210400_10001079_pt1 | contig 27858 bp, 24 predicted proteins | sample IncBWH26MmetaG_FD_155456 | JGI IMG/M metagenome (GOLD analysis project Ga0210400, IMG submission 155456) | Forest soil microbial communities from Barre Woods Harvard Forest LTER site, Petersham, Massachusetts, United States - Inc-BW-H-26-M | ecosystem: Environmental > Terrestrial > Soil >... | reverse complement strand
AGCGCGTGTCCGGCGCCTTTACGAAATTCGGTGGCAACGTGTTGTCGACCCAACTCGATCTACAGGGATCGAATTCGAAAGCGGGATTTCTCAGCATGATAGCCAGTTGCGAGATCGACCAGTCAGAGGTGCAAAAGCTGCTCTACGATCTCGAAGCCGGGATGCCGTTCTTGTTCATCGATCAACTCGTGGTCCAGACACCCCTCACCTCGTCCGGCCCCGGAGGCGGAAGGCTGCGACTTCTGCTGGCGGTGTCAGGGCAATGGCCGGGAGCCAAATGATGCGCCTCTTTATCATCGGCATCACGTTACTGTCGCTGTCCCTCGATGTCGCCGGCGCTACGACATCCGCCGTCTCCAGCGACGCCCTGGACGCCGGTCTTTCCGACGACGCGCACGCCGCGGGATCGCCTGCGGTACCGGCTCCGCCCACGCCGCCCGTCACGACGGTGCGCATCGTGGCGCCGCCAACAGGACCCGCGCCGGAGCGTGCGCAGAGCGCCAATCCCTTGTGGGCGATTCCGTTGGCCCAATTGTCGGCGACGCGCGAACGGCCGATCTTTTCACCGTCACGCCGGCCGCCGCCTTCCGCGGTCGCTGCCGAACCGGCGACCGTCAAGGCGCCGGTGGTCCGCAAAAAGGAACCTGAAGCGCCGCAGCTTGCCTTGGTCGGCACCATCGCCAGCGATGAAGAGGGATTTGGAATTTTTCTCGACCAGTCGACCAAGGGAGCGCTCCGGCTGAAAGTCGGCGAGGACTATCAGGGCTGGAAGCTGCGTGCGATCCGCGGGCGGGAAGTGACCATGGAAAAGGATCAGCGGGCAGCCGTCCTGACATTGCCCCAGCCCGGCGCCGCTCACCCGGGCGGCGAGGTTAGTCTGCTGCCGGTGAGCGCGGAAAGAACTTCACCGGCGGGACATCGCTAACGATTCGCGTCATATCCCGCCGGGGATTTGTTGAACGATCAGCGCCAACAGCAGGCCGATCGTCAAAAACGGTCCGAACGGCAACGAAGTCCGGCGTGTCATGTCTCGCCCGGCCAATTGCAGAACTCCGGCGGCGGCGAGCGCCGTCAGCGCGGCGATCAGCAATAGGGCAGGAAGTCCGGCGATGCCGATCCATATTGCCGCGGCGGCGAGGAATTTGACATCTCCCAAGCCGAGGCCCTGAATTTTTCGCCATCCGAAATACAGCCGTCGCAACAGCCAAAATGTCAATCCGACGGCTGCGCCCTCGCCTGCTGCTTCGATACCGCCCCCCAAGCCGCCGACAATAACAATCCTCGCCAGCCCCAATCCAGCGACGGACAAGTTCAGCCAGTCCGGGATGATGCCGTCGCGGATGTCGATCCAGGCAAGGACGGCGCCGAGCAGGCAGAGCGTTGAAAAAAATCCAATAAATACAGCATCGACAAGCATGCGAACCTTGCTCGGAAAAACTGGGATGTCCTGGTCAGGATCGCCCGGAAAGCGCAAAAGCAAAATAGGTCTCGCCTTTATATCCTGAATACGCTCGTTGCTTGAATAAATTATTTTTTGCTTCGAATGCATTCGAGTCGTCGCTCATTTTTCTCAATGACATTCTTTTATTTAAAGAATTTCATCCGCAGAACTCGATTTGAAACAATTTCATTGACCCGAAAATTGCGACGCAACGTGATCTCGTCACAAAACGGCATACTAATCCAAACAGTATTGCGCACTGTTTCGTTGTGTTGCTGCGGTCGCGGGTTCGCGGCGGAAGAGATCAAAAACAATGAATAATGCTTGGGCAGCGGCCTGGATCCTGATGCTGATGCTGGCGGGCATGCCAGCCGCCCATGCCGCGCCGCTCGATGACGCGGCGGAGCGTTATCGGCCCTATCTGATCGAAGGCATCGGCCAGGCCTTGACCGGTGCGCGCCACCTGCGCGAGCGTGTCACTGCCAAGGATATGCCCGGCGCCAGGAAGGCATGGATTTCGGCCCGTGCCGGCTGGGAGCGCTCGGAGGTCTTCACGGCGGGCTTCGTCCCTGAACTCGACGCACAAATTGACGCGTGGCCTAATGCCCATAGCGGATTTCACGCCATCGAGGCGAAGCTGTTCGGAGCCAATCACATCGACGCCGAAGGAGAGACGGACGCGCTGGTCGATCACCTGGACAGTCTGTACGGCCGGCTTCGCGACCTGCCGCTTACGCCGCAGGGGTTGCTGGACGGCACCGTGCGCCTGGCTTACGAGGTCGGCGAGAGCAAAGCCGATGGCGGCGAATCTCGCATCAGCGGAACGTCGGTGGGCGACATGCGCAACAACGTCTCCGGTATCGATTTCGCTTATCACACGATTTTCGCGAGCGCGCTCAAAGCCGCCGACAGTAGGCTGGCGGGTGCCGTGGACGAAAGAATAGAACAACTCAAGACGATCGTGGCGGTGCCGGATTTGCAACGCGTCGATATTTCGGCGTTGCGTCGTGCCAGCGAGGAACTGGTGGTCGCGCTGCAAAGCGCATCGACCAAACTCGGGTTACAACGGCCGACGCTGGAGGCCGCGTCGCAATGATGATCCGGCGCTTATGGATCGCCGCCGTTGCGCTCGGGTTTCTGCTGGCGCCATTTCGCGGAGACGTCGGGGCGTTTCCGGTCGATGGCGATCAGACCATGCTTCCTCCGAAGAGCGAACTCAACGAGGATGCGCTCGACAAGCCGCGCGAAGTGTTTCGATCCGAAGTCGCCGGCGGCAAGTCGTATATGGTCAATTTGGGCAATCTGGCCTTCAGTGCGCCCGGCATACTCGGCGGTGTGGCGCGGCAGGCCGGTGTGAGCTGCGGCAGTTGCCATGTCAACGGCGCCGGCAACGCTAAATTCTTCATGCCGAAGATGTCGACGCGCCCGGGCAATTTCGACACCACCGGACCGCTGTTCAATCCGAAAGCCGACAATTTCATGCTGGATCCGGTCAGGATCCCGAGCCTGCGCGGCGCGCGCTACCTCGCTCCCTATGGCCACGATGGCCGGATGCCGTCGTTAGACGACTTCGTCCGCAACGTCATCGTCAACGAGTTTGCTGGCCCGGAACCGTCGCCGGTCATTGTCGATGCCATCGTCGCCTACATCCACGACATCGATTTTCTGCCTAATCCCAATCTCGGCCCCGGCGGTCGATTGGTCGGGCAGATCAACGATGCTGAGCGGCGCGGCGAAGCGTTGTTCGCGAAGCCGTTCCCGCACGACCCCGGTCTGAGCTGCGCCGGCTGTCATGTGCCGTCAGCCGCATTCGTCGATCACCAGCAGCACGATGTCGGTTCGGGCGGCCTTTTCAAGACACCGACGTTGCGCAATGCCGATTTCAACGCACCTTATTTCCATGACGGACGCTTCGACAGTTACGACCAGGTGGTGGCGCATTTCGATCGCGTATTCGATCTCGGTCTGTCGGCGCAGGATCGGCGCGACCTGGTCGCCTACCTCACCGCGGTGGGTGACGGCACGCAGCCCTACGAGCACGACGGCGCCGGTGCCACGCTCAAGGAAATCAACGATTTTACCACCGTGCTCGGCGTCGCCATTCCGGCGAACGACAAAGATATCATCGCGCTTGCGGTCGATACGATCGGCAGCGAGTTGCGCGAACTCAGCGAGCGCTATCCTGACCGGAAAGACACCAGTGTGTCGGGTGGCCAGCGCGAACGAGTTCTCGCACGAGTCGGCCTCAAGGAGCTTGTTCTCATGCTCCGACGAATCGATATGGCGGCTGCCGAAGGTCGCTTCTCGGACGCGGCGGCCGAGTACAAAAATTATCGTAATCTAATGGCCGCCGCCGTCCCCGCGCTGCTGGCGGCTGCCGAGCCGTGGTCGCTGTTCAATCCCGCAGTCCATGACGCTCACTACGCAGCCCTGCGGCAAGTCCTGCAAACGAAGCACATCGGTCACCAGTAACGTCGGATAATTTCCGCGATCCGACTGGCGCGATTTCTGGATGAGCCAGCTGCGTGCGGAGACTCGTTCGAAGCAAAGATGCGCACGATTTTTTTGCAAAAAGAATTAAATCGTTAGTAAATTTATTTTCCAGTTTCAAGAGTCGGAAACGCCAGCGTCATGTTCGACAATTAAATATACCGGCGTGAATTTAACTTTTAAAAGGGGTCGAGAATGAAAACGAATCTCCAGCTTAAACAAAGCTGGCGCGCCACCACGGCGTTGTGCATCGTATCGACGCTGGCAGTCGGAACAGTCGCCTACGCTGCCGATCGGGGCCGAAGCAGCTGGGACACGCGTTCGCATAACAGTGACCAGAATCAGAACGCCAACAACGGAAACGACAACGGCAAAAATCCGTCGGAAACAGTGAAGACCGCAACGCCAATCAAGCATGTCATCATTCTGATCGGCGAGAACCGCGGACTTGATCACACCTTCGGCCTATACAAGCCGAAGGGTGCTGGACAGACCATTTCCAACCTGCTGTCAAAGGGTATCGTCAACGAAGACGGCACGCCGGGTCCGAACTTCGCGCTGGCGCAGCAGTTCTCGGTCGCCGGGCAGCCGTCTTACTACATCGGCGCTCCGACCGTCGGCAAGTCACCCTACGGCGTCACAAACGCAATGCCGCAGCCCAACACAAATGGCGCACCGACGGCGGAGAGCGACACCGGGGCTCCGTTCAAGACCATTGCCGAAGCCAGCGTTGAAAAAGACATCAATCCGGCTGACCTCGACATCCTGACAACCGGCTTCACCAATCTTCCGGCTGGCGCTCTCGACACCCGCGTTCCCGGCGCCGGTACATTGGCCGGACCGTTTCCGCTTCAAGGCCCGAACATCACCGACGACGACTACACCGGCGACACCACGCACCGCTTCTACTCGGACTGGCAGCAGGAGGATTGCAGCGTCGCCAACGCGACGAAAGACAATACCTCGGGCTGCAAGGCCGATTTGTTCCCCTTCGTGATGGCGACCTACTCGGCGAGCAACAAGAGCTTCGGCAATTCGATGGGATTCTACAATGTAGAGCAGGAGCAGGCTCCGGTTCTCAAGGGGCTGGCTGACCGCTTCACCCTGAGCGACAACTTTCATCAGTCGTTCCACGGTGGTACCGGCGCCAACCACTTCATGCTCGGCACCGGCGATGCAGGGTTCTGGACCGACGGCAACGGCAATCCAGCCACGCCGCCGGCGAACCAGATCGCGAATCCCAATCCGGTCCCGAACACCGTCAACCAGTACACGGTCGACGGCAACTTCAGCGCTTGTGCCGACGTGTTTCAGCCCGGCGTCAAGCCGATCGTGAGCTATCTCGAGAATCTGCCCTACGCGGCGGAACCGAACTGCCAGCCCAACCACTACTACATGCTCAACAACACCAACCCGGGCTATCTGCCGAATGGTGCGCTAGCGGGAGCAGGCAATCTTCCGCCTTCGCCGGTGCGGACCATCGGAGACGCGCTGATCGAGAAGCAGATTTCGTGGGCGTATTATGGCGGCTCATATAATGACGCTGTGGCGCTCTCGAATGAAGCGGTCGCCGCGAATCCGACCAGCCCGAACCTGTCTGCTGCGGCTCTGGCCGATCCGGCGCACGCTGTTGGCGTGGCTTATTGCCAGATCTGCAATCCGTTCCAGTATGCGACCTCGATCATGGCCAACCCGACTGTCCGGACGGCGCATGTCAAGGATACCGCTGATCTGATCACGGCGATCCAGAACAATACCCTGCCCGCGGTGTCGTTCGGCAAACCCGATGGACTGCTCGACGGTCATCCGCAGAGCTCGAAAGTCGATCTGTTTGAATCCTACACGCTCGATGTCCTCAGCGCCCTCGACGCCAATCCGAAGCTGAAGGCGGAAACGGCCGTGTTCGTCACCTGGGATGAAGCCGGCGGTTTCTGGGACTCGGGCTTCATCCAGTCGATCGACTTCTTCGGCGACGGACCGCGGATTCCGCTGCTGATCCTGTCGCCGTATTCGACCGGAGGAAAGGTCTACCATAATTATGGCGACCACGTCTCGATGCTGAAGTTCATCGAGCGCAACTGGAATCTCCAGCCGCTCACCAACCGCAGCCGCGACAACTTCCCCAATCCGAAGATGGCGAAGAACAATCCGTACGCGCCGACCAACAGCCCGGCACTCGACGACTTGTTCGATGCATTCGACTTCGACCATGCCGTCACTCAGCCCTACACCGAGTAATGCTAGCGACGATCAACACGTGGTCATGATCTGACCTTATCGCGGCGGCGCCGACCGGGCTTGATAGCTCGGTCGGCGCAGCTTTTTGTGAACCCATGCAACGGATTTCTACAATGACCAAGGGCCGGATCATTTCGCCATCATGCTTGATATGGCGTAGCCTGCTAGGTTTTCTCGGCGTTTTAATGTGTAGCTGCGCTTCGGCGCAGGCGCAGCAATTTTCGGCCGATCTCATCACCACTCATGTCGACGGCACGGCGACTGCGCCCGTTGGCAAACTCCATTTCTTCGACAACAAGGTGCGTATCGAAACGCCGGACTTTGCCGACGGCTTCTTCCTGATCGATGGACCGAATCGTACTGCCTATTTTGCGCGGCAAATTGAGCGGATTTTCATGGATGCCCGGCAATCCAGCCGGCTGACCCAGCTGTTCGTTTCGGTTGATCCAGACGACCCTTGCCGGCAATGGCAGATTATGGCGACTCTCGCGAGCGCCGGTGAATCGAGCGGCCCGTGGCGGTGCGAGCGCATCGGCGAAGAAATCGTCGACGGACGCCGCGCCGTCGCCTACCGGGCAATATCATCCCCCGGACGGAACATCGTTGGCTGGATCGACCCGGAGCTCAAATTCCCGCTGCGAATCAAGCTGGAAGATGGCGTAACCATCACTATTGAGCACATTCAGGAGGGGCCGCAATCCGCGCGCCTGTTCGTGATCCCCACGAACTTCCAAAAATTCGATCCGCAGGCGCTCATCAAGCGTATCAAGCAGAGCGATGTATGGGTGAACCAGCCGCCGCCGTGACCGGATCCCGATCTTCCGGCAGTGCTTCGAGATGACACGCCACCCACTGACCGCCTCCGGTCGAGCGAAATTCCGGCTCTTCGGTCCGGCAGCGATCGAACACGAATGGACACCGGGTGTGGAAGCGGCATCCGCTGGGTGGGTTGATCGGGCTCGGCACATCGCCCTTCAGGATCATCGGGGAGCGCACAGCCCCGGGCTCCGGTATCGGCACGGCGGAAAGCAAAGCCTTGGTGTAGGGATGCCTCGGCGCGGTGAAGATTTGCTGCCGGGCCGCCATCTCGACGATCTTGCCGAGATACATGACTGCGACACGGTGCGTCATGTGCTCGACAATCGCCAGATCGTGGCTGATGAAGAGCAGCGCGAGGCCAAATTCCTGCTGCAAATCCTGCAGCAAGTTGATGATCTGTGCCTTGACCGAGACATCGAGCGCCGAGACCGCCTCGTCGCAGACGATCAGTTCAGGTTCGGCCGCGAGTGCCCTTGCGATGCAGATGCGCTGGCGCTGACCGCCGGAGAATTCGTGAGGCCGGCGGTCCAGCGCGTCACGCGGCAGGCGCACGGTGTCCATCAGCGCAACAACCCGCGCCTCGATTTCGGCGCGGGATTTCGCCAGACCGAAATTGCGGATTGGTTCGGCCAGGATATCGCGTACGCGCATGCGCGGATTGAGACTGGAGAACGGGTCCTGGAACACGACCTGCACCCGTCGGCGCATGCTGCGCAATTTGTCAGGCGAAAGATCGTCGATACGCTGGCCATCCAGCACCACCTGGCCGGCGGTGACGTCGAACAGGCGCAGGATGGCCCGGCCGACCGTTGACTTGCCGCAGCCGGACTCCCCCACGAGAGACAGGGTCTCACCGCGCTCGACCTCGAAGGACACGCCGTCCACGGCATAGACCCTGCTGGACTTGCGGCTGAACAGGCCGCCGCGGACCGGAAAATGCTTCTTGAGGTCGTTGACCTGGAGCAACGGAACACTCATGCCGCGGCAGCGTCCTTTAGCGCGTAATGACAGGCGGCGATGTGGCGGGGGCCCTTCTGTTCGAGGCCCGGCGCGACCTCGCGACAGAGGTCGGTAGCCAGGGAACACCGCCCGGCAAAGACGCAACCTTCGATCCGATTCTGGAGGCTAGGCACTTGCCCGGGGATCTCGGCGAGGCGCCGCGCCGAGCCGGTGAGCGAGGAGCCGAGCCTGGGCACCGCGCCGAGCAGGCCCTGCGTATAGGGATGACGGGGAGAGCGAAACAGCTCGCCTACCGGCGCCTCCTCCACCTTGCGGCCGGCATACATGACCATGACGCGCTCGGCGATTTCGGCGACCACGCCGAGATCATGGGTTATCAGAACGATCGCGGCACCGACGCGGCGCTTGAGATCCAGCATCAATTGCAGGATCTGCGCCTGGATCGTGACGTCCAACGCTGTGGTCGGCTCGTCGGCGATCAGGAGCCTGGGGTTGCAGGCGAGTGCCATGGCGATCATCACGCGCTGGCGCATGCCGCCGGAGAGCTGATGCGGATATTCGCGCACGCGCCGCACCGGCTCCGGGATGCCGACCAGAGTCAGCAGCTCGATAGCGCGTGCTTCTGCGGCTTGCTTGTCCAAGCCCCGATGCATCCGCAGCGTCTCGCCGATCTGACGGCCGACGGTCAGCACCGGATTGAGGCTCGACATCGGCTCCTGGAAGATCATCGAAATGTCGTTGCCGCGGATGGCGCGCATCTCGCGGTCGCACAGTTGCAGCAAATCCGTTCCCTGAAAACGGACAGAACCGGCGATCTTGCCTGGGGGCTCGGGGATGAGCCGCATCAGCGACATCGCGGTGACCGACTTGCCGCAGCCGGATTCACCGACGATGGCCAGTGTCTCGCCTTCGTCGACATGGAAGGAGACGCCGTCAACGGCGCGGTTGATACCCTCGGGGGTACGGAAATGGGTTTGCAGATTCTGGACTTCGAGCAATGCCATCGGATCAGAAATCTCATTCCTGGAGCGGATTCATCGTCGCGAGATCAGCTCCCGTCGGGTGTACCCATCATTTTCACGGTGAACGGATCGAATTGAAGTTCTCTCTATAGGCTTTTAGCCATGCGGGGATCGAGTGCATCACGCAGGCCGTCGCCGAGCAGGTTGACGGCGAGCACGGTGACAGAGAGGAATGCGGCGGGAAAGAACACGATGTAGGGCTTTATCTGCCACAGCGCCCTGCCCTCGGCCATGATGTTGCCCCAGGACGGAATGGTGGGCGGCGTGCCGGCGCCGATGAAAGAGAGAATGGATTCCACGATCATGGCGCTGGCACAGACATAGGTGGCCTGAACCAGCATCGGCGCCAGCGTGTTGGGCAGGATGTGGCGCAGGATGATCATCGGCGTTCGCGTACCGGAAGCGATGGCAGCATCCACATAGGGCTGCTCGCGCAGCGACAACACGACGCCACGCACGAGACGCGAAACGCGCGGGATTTCGGCGATGGTGATGGACAGGATGACGTTGCCGACGCTGCCGCGTGTCAGCGCCATCAGCGCCACGGCGAGAAGGATCGGTGGTATCGACATCAACCCGTCCACAAACCGCATGAGGATACTGTCGGCCCATCGTACGAAGCCCGAGACGAGGCCGATCGCGAGACCAGCGAGCGTGGCCAGGGTCGCCACCGAAAGGCCAACGGTGAGCGAGACGCGAGTCCCGAACAGTACGCGCGAATAGATGTCGCGGCCCAACAAGTCGGTACCGAACCAGAAATCCGCTGATGGCGCGCGCGTACGCTTGGCGGGCGCGATGGCCGTCGGGTCGACGGTCCCGAGATAAGGCGCGAAGATCCCGATCAGGACGAGGCAGAGAAGCAGCGCGCCTCCGATCGCGACGGTCGGATGGTTGCGCAGGAAGCCGAGGACACCGCGCCGGACTTTAACCGGCTGCAACAAGTCCGGCAGTTGCGGCGCGATGACAAGGCCCGGCGGAACCGTCAGGGAATGGGTGGTCGAAACGGTCAATAGCGGATCCTCGGATCGACCAGGGTGTAGGTGACGTCAACCAATAGATTGATCAGCACATAGAGGAAGCTGAACAGCAGGACGATGCCCTGGATGACCGGGTAGTCGCGGCGCAGGATCGCGTCGACCGTCAATCGTCCCAAACCCGGGATGGCGAAAACACTTTCAGTCACCACGGCGCCGCCGATCAGCAGGGCAATGCCGAGACCGATCACCGTCACGATGGGAACGGCCGCGTTTTTCAACGCATGAATGAACAGGATGCTGCCCTGCCCCATGCCTTTGGCACGGGCGGTGCGGATGTAATCCTGCTGCAGCACCTCGAGCATGGAGGCACGGGTAATGCGTGCGATCAGCGCGATGTAGACACAGCCGAGCGCAACCGCCGGCAGGATCAGGTTCTCCAGCCATGGCCAGAAACCTTCAGACAGCGGCATGTAGCCCTGCACCGGAAGCCATTCGAACTCGAGTGCGAACACGTAGGCGAGGACGTATCCGACCACAAAGACGGGTAGCGAGAAACCGAATACGGCGAATGTCATGATGGTGCGGTCGACCCAGCTTCCTGCCTTCCATGCCGCCACCACGCCGAGCGGCACGGCGAGAACAATCGTGAGGACAAGGGTAATCGCCATCAGCGAGAGCGTTGGCTCGATCCGCTGCGCGATCAGGGAGGAAACCGGCAGGTTGGTGAAAATTGAGGTGCCGAGATCGCCGTGCAGGATATGCCAGAGCCAGCTTCCGAACTGGACCAGAAACGGCCGGTCGAGTCCGAGGCTCTGGCGAATCCGCTCGACGTCGGCGGGGCTCGCCTGATCACCCGCGATCACCGCAGCCGGATCGCCCGGCGCGATGTAGAGCAGGCTGAAGACGAACAGCGCGACGATCGCCATCACTGGCACCGTCGCGAGAATGCGCCGGAGGATATACGAGACCATGTGGGTTCACCGCACCGTCATGCGGTCTTCGACACGCCCCAGAAGAACGGCAGGGGCCCCTTCGCAATCCCGGAAACGTTCTTGCGCCACGCCGTATAATTCAGGAAGAAGCCGGTCGGCGCATAAATGACGTCCTCGAGCGCCGCCCGGTTGAGTCGAGCGACCGCGGCCTTCTCCTCATCGAGACTCTTGGCATCGAACCACGCCGTGACTTCCTTTTCGACCGCCGGGCTCGTGGGCCAACCCCACCATGCCTTATCGCCATTGCCGCGAATGCCGGCATAGGCGGCGGGACTGAGGCAATCTGCGCCGGCGTGCCAGGTGTGGAACATCTGCCACCCGCCCTGGCCTGGCGGCGTCTTCTGGGCACGGCGCGAACCGACCGTGCCCCAATCGGTTGCGACGAAATCGACATTCATGCCCATCTGCTTCAGCAGATCCGCGGTGACATCGCCCTGCGCCTTGGTGATCGGCTGATCCTGCGCCACGATGCAGGAGACCGGCTGATTTGAATAGCCGCTCTCGGCCAGCAGCTTCTTGGCCGCCGCAAAATCGCGCTTGCCCTTCAGGATCTCGCCGCCCTCTTCGGTGTAAAGCGGTGTACCCGGCGTGAAGAAGCCCGGCAGCGGCTTCCAGAGCGAGGTATCGTCCCCGACCAGCGCACGCATATAGTCTTCCTGGTTGAGGGCCGTGAGCACGGCGCGCCGCGCTCTTACATCGCTGAACGGCGGGTAAAGGTGGTTCATCCGGAACACACCGATGTTGCCGAGCGGGTCTGCGATATCGACGCTGATGTTGCGGTTCTTCTTGAGCACCGGCACAAGATCGGCGATCGGATTTTCCCACCAGTCGATTTCGCCGTTCTGCAGCGCGGCCGCCGCCGTGGCGGGATCGGGGATCACCACCCACTCCACACGGTCCACCAGCATCTGCTTGCCGCCAGCGAGCCATGACGCCTTCTCCTGCCGTGGCACATAATCGGTAAATTTTTCAAATACCGACTTGGCGCCGGGCACCCACTCGCTCCTCGCGAATTTCATGGGGCCGGAGCCGACATATTCGGTGATCTGCTTGAACGGGTCGGTCTTGGCGATACGCTCCGGCATGATGAAGGCGCAAGGCGTATTGTTCTTGCCCAGCGCCAAAAGCATCTTCGGATAAGGCTGCTTCAGCACCCATTTGAAGGTCCTGTCATCGACCGCGGTAAGCTCGTTCTGGATCGCCTTGATCATCAGCCCCATGGGATCGCGAGCCGACCAGCGCGTCAGGCTCGCCACTACGTCCTTGCTCAGCACGGGTTCGCCGTCGTGGAATTTGAGCCCCGGCCGCAACCGAAAAGTCCAGGTCAGGCCGTCACTGGACACCTCCTCGGACTCCACCATTTGGCGCTGCGGCTGCAGCGTAGCGTCGATGCCGTAGAGGGTGTCCCACACCAGCGCGGCGGCGTTGCGCACCACATACTGGGTGCCCCATATGGGATCGAAATTCGCGAGATCGGCCTGAGGTACGAAGCGCAAGGTCCGCGCTGCGGCACCTTGGGATAGGGCCGGCATCGAAAGGCCGCCCGTCGCCGCCAGGCTGCCCGCCCCGGCCAATCCCTTCAACACGGTCCTGCGATCCATAAGGCTCTCCCGGTCTCGAGTTATGTCAGCAATTGCGCTCGCTTCGTTCGCCGATCACTCGCCGAGGGTTCGGCGCCAAAGCTTAAAACGAGCACGTCAGATCGATGGATATTGGTCCCTAGTTCCTTGCAAATGGTATGCCAGTGAGGTCTCGTTCCGCTACCAATATCTGAGCGAAACGAGGCATTTCGAGTATAAATATACAGCCCGGTCTAGCCTGCGCGCCGTTTGAATTTCGACGATTGCTGCGGATGCCACCAGCGGCCGCCGAGCACGACGCCTTCGGACACGATCTTGCGGTCGCCGGTCAGGTGCTCGCCGACGACATCAACGTAGTCGAACTGTCCTTCCCCGATTGAGATGAGGGTGGCGTCTCCGACACTTCCAGGCTTGAGGCTGCCGAGTTCGGGACGCCGCAGCGCCATCGCGGCATTGACCGTCGAAGCCGCGACCACGTCGGGGAGCGGCATGCCCATGCAAAGGAATTTCGACATGGTCGTCACTTGATCGAAGGCCGGCCCGTTGATGCAAAGAATATGGACATCCGAAGAGATAGTGTCCGGATAGAAGCCATTGGCGAGCATCGCCCGCGCGGTCTTGAAAGCGAATGAGCCTTTGCCGTGGCCGATGTCGAACAACACGCCGCGTTCGCGCGCTTCGAGTACGACCTTTTTCACCGTGCCCTGCGCGGTCGCGGGCGAATTGGGAAACGGCCGGAATGCATGGGTGAGAACGTCGCCTGGACGCAGGCGGGAGACCACCTCTTCGTAGCTTGGCGGCGGATGGTCGATGTGCGCCATCAGCGGCATGCCGACCTCCTCGGCGACCTCAAGCGCGATTTCGAGCGGCACGATCCCTGAAGTGCCGGAGGAGTTGCGTCCCACCCGCACCTTGATGCCGACGATGAGATCGCGATTGGCCTCCGCAACCTGAACGGCGTCGATCGGATTCATCAGCCGGATCTCTTCACTCTCACCGACCATGACCCGATGTGAGTAACCATAGATGCCGGCATGCGAGACATGCAGATAGGCGAGAATGCGGACTTGACTCGGCTCGATCACGTGTTTGCGGAATCCCGCAAAATTGCCCGGACCGGCGCTGCCGGTGTCGATCGCCGTGGTAACGCCGGAGGTGCGGCAGAACTCCTCGGCGTCGATACCGATCGACGTGCCGCCCCAATAGACGTGGGTGTGCAGATCGATAAGGCCGGGGGTGACGATATAACCCGTCACGTCGCGCACATCGGTCCCCGGATCGACCTTGAGCTCGTTTCCGACCATGGCCACCTTGCCGGCGGCGAAGGCGACATCCGTTACGGCGTCGAGCTTCTGGGAGGGGTCAATCACACGACCGCCGCGCAGCACCAAATCGAAAGGCATTGTCATCTCCGAATGTGACGGGGAAGGAAGCAAGTCAGGCGCGCAGGATCACGCGGGGCCGCGCCTGGCGCAAGGGTCGTTTGTCCCCAAACGACCAATTCGTCATCATTTCATGGAGCTATGCACCAATGAACCCCTCGATTTTGAGGGCCAGACCGATCGCGACCTCGACGAGGCGCTACCGTCCATAGCTGAGATCGGAAATTACGCGACCGGCGTCGGCGGCAAGGTTCGTTTGCTCAAGCAAATCCCTGCGGCGGCGGCGATATCGACGATCGCAGATCAGTTATCCGCGATCCGCCGTCCTACTGACGATAAATTCAACTTTAACGACGCGCAAAGCATCGGGGTTTTTTGCGCATGATTATGCGCGACGCGGAGGCTTTTCCGCCACTCTCAACGATCAATCATTCAACGCGGAAGCCGCGTCACTTGCGGGGGATGCAGGCCGTCGGCGGCCAGCACTGTCAATGGCCACCAACATCTACATCCACGTTAGCTGCGCTCAGAGCTGCAATCGTGGCCTCAAGATGGGATCGGTCTCTGGTCTCGATCACGACTTCGAGCAGCACCGCCTTGGCCGGCAGATCGGTGAAAGTGCGCTGATGGGAAACCTCAACGATATTGGCGCCTGACGCGCTGAGGATCGCGACGACGGTGGCCAACTGACCGGGCCGATCGACGATATCGAACCTCAGCTTCGACAGGCGGCCTTCTCGCGCGAGCTGACGGGTCAGCACGCCGGACAATAGCCGCGTATCGATGTTGCCGCCGCTGAGAACGAGGCCGAGCGTGCGGCCCTTGAAGCGTTCCTCGTCCCCGAGAATCGCCGCCAGTCCGGCAGCGCCGGCGCCTTCCGTCACCGTCTTTTCGATCGTGATGAGAAGGCTAAGAGCTTGCTCAATCTGCCGTTCGGTCACAAGCACAATGTCATCGACAAGCGCGCGCACGATCTGCGACGTGATACGGCCAGGCGCCTTGACCGCGATGCCCTCCGCGAGCGTGTCGCCGCGCATCGGCAGCTGTTGCCCTCTGACGAGATTGTACATGGACGGATAGAGAGCTGCCTGCACGCCGATGACCTCAATCTCGGGCTTCAGCGTCTTGGCAGCGATAGCCATGCCGGAGATCAGGCCACCTCCGCCGATCGGTACAAGCAGGACGTCGAGGTCCGGCACCGCAGCCAGCATCTCGAGCGCGATGGTGCCCTGACCGGCGATGATCATGGGATCGTCGTAGGGGTGGATGAACGTCAGCCCCTGTTGGCGGCCATGGTCGGCGGCCAGAAGGGTGGCTTCCTCGAGGGTTGCTCCGCCTTCGATCACATTGGCGCCGTGCCGGCGCGTGTTCTCGATCTTCACGGTGGGCGTTCCAAGCGGCACGAAGATGGTTGCAGGTATTGAAAGGATGGCCGCGTGATAGGCCACGCCTTGTGCGTGGTTTCCCGCCGAGGCGGCGATCACACCTCGCCGCCGCTCATCGGCAGACAGGGCCGATAGCCGATTAAGCGCTCCGCGCTCCTTGAATGTCGCCGTGAATTGCAGGTTCTCGAATTTGAGCCATACGCTGGCGCCGATGATGTCGGACAACGTGCGGCTGCGATCGAAATTCGTCCGTTTCACGAAGCCGGCAAGCACACCGGCCGCCGCCTCGATGTCGCGGAGGGTGACTGGCAGGTGTGCCAGGGAATTTCTTAGCGTCTCGCTCATCGTCATCGGGTCTCTGGTTGCATCATTTTCATACCACCGATACCGCGGCGGCGCCGCCGTTATTGCCGAAGAAATGCCTTTTCCATCAGTTCACCCGACCACCGCCTTTCCACAATTGCTTTAAACATAAAATTATCGTTTTCCATGCGTATCGATCATGTTAGCGTCGACAGGTCCGACCGTTCAGGAGATCCTGCGTGCCCGCTTCTGTGCCCATGATGACAACAGACGGCAGCTTCAGCTACGAAGTGGCCGGCGATCATGCATCACAGCCGCTGGTATTTCTGCATGGAATCGGCGGCGCGGCTCGGGCCTGGCGCGGCCAGCTCAACGCCTTCGGCGATCAGTATCTTGCGATCGCATGGGATATGCCGGGCTACGGCGGCTCTGCCCCCTTGCCAACGGTCAGCATTTCCACGCTCGCCGACGCATTGCGGGATTTCCTTTTGCAGGTCGGCGCGACAAAGCCAATCCTTGTCGGGCATTCAATCGGCGGCATGATCGTTCAGCAGTTGCTGTCGAAAAGCCCCGGTCTCGCCCGCGCCATCGTTCTAGCGCAGACCAGCCCGGCATTCGGGAAGCCCGACGGCGAATGGCAGAGGTCCTTCATTGACGCGCGGCTCGGCCCGCTCGATCGCGGCGAAACGCTGGCTTCCCTCGCGCCGTCCTTGGTGGGAGAATTGGCTGGCGATGATCCCGACGTTGGCGGTATGGCTCTTGCCCGCGACTGTATGGCTGCGGTACCCGAGACGACCTATCGTGCAACGATGCTGGCATTGATGGGCTTCGACCTGCGCCATGCGCTGAAGAATATCGCGGTGCCGACGCTGGTGCTGTCGGGATCGAAAGACAACAATGCGCCGGCGCCGATGATGGCCAAGATGGCGAGCTATATTCCGTCGGCCAAATATGTCGAGATCGCGGGCGCGGGCCACCTCGTCAATCTGGAGCGCGCGGAAGCGTTCAACACCGCGCTGGATCAGTTCCTCAAAGCCAATGTAGCTTCAACACAAGTGACGGCATGATGACGGTGCAAGTCAGCAAAAGCGTAACGGCACTCGACAAGATCAATCTGGATGCCCCGATCTTCGATCCCGGCGCATTCCGGCTGAAAGACGAACAGGTCGGAATCATCACGACCGCGCGCGAACTTGGCCAGACCGTGTTCGCAGGCCGCGCTGCGGCCTACGATCGTGACGCCAAATTCCCGACTGAGAACTACAAGGATTTGCATCGTACTGGCCTGCTCGGCATTGCCATTCCGAAGAAGCACGGCGGCCTCGGCGCCGACTACCAGACTTACGCGATAGCGGCCGCCGAGATCGGCCGTTACTGCGGTGCCACCGCGCTGACCTGGAACATGCATGTCTGCTCGACACTGTGGTCAGGTCCACTGGCCGACGATCTCGATATGGATGCCGGGACACGCGCCGAACATGAGCGCCGGCGCGCCGTGCATTATGAACGTATTGTCGAAGACGGCGCGATATATTCGCAACCGTTCTCGGAGGGTGGCGCGGCGGCAGCCGGCGGTGTTGCGTTCGGCACCGAGGCCAGGCCGATCAAGGGCGGCTGGATTGTCAACGGCAAGAAGATCTTCGCTTCGCTGTCGGGCCACGCCGACTATTACGGCGTACTCTGTACCGAGATCGCCGAGGGCGAAAAGGCCTCACGCCGCAACACGCTTTACCTCGCTTTGCCCTCCAAATCCGGCGGCGTATCCGTGGTTGGCGACTGGGATCCGCTGGGGATGCGGGGCACCGTGTCCCGCACGCTCCTGTTCAAGGACGTTTTCGTGGCAGAAGATGCGGCGTTGATGCCGCGCGGGGTCTATTTTCAGGCCGCAATGCGCTGGCCGCACATGTTCCTGACGCTGTCGCCGACTTATATCGGCCTGGCCCAGGCGGCCTACGATTTCACCGTGCGCTATCTGCGTGGCGAGATGCCGGGCACACCGCCGGTGAAACGGCGGATGTATCCGACCAAGCAGATCGCGGTCGCGCAGATGCAGATCAAGCTCGAGCAGGTCAAGGCGATCTGGTTTCAGGCCGTCACCGAGGCCCGCGCCAATCCCACGAAAGAGCAGGTGCTGCGCGCGTATGCTGCGCAGTATTCCGCAATGGAGGGCGCCAACGAAATCGCCACGCTCGCGATCCGCACCTGCGGCGGCCAGGCGATGCTGAAATCGCTGCCGCTGGAGCGGATCTATCGCGACAGCCGCTGCGGCTCGCTGATGCTGCCATGGACAGCCGAACTCTGCCTCGACCGCATCGGCCGCGAAGCGCTGTACGAGACCGGCGAATCGGACGAGTAGCCTGTGGATCTCTCGAATCTGATCGAGCGCAATGCCGCTTTCACGCCGGACAAGGCCGCGACTAGTTTTGAAGGCAATATTTTGAGCTACGCGGCGTTCAGCGCCCGCATCGAACAAGCGGCACGCGCGCTGAACGCCGAATACGGTGTCAGCCGTGGTGATCGCGTCGCGATTCTCAGCCTGAACCGGCCTGATTATCTCGTGCTGCTCTATGCCTGCGCACGGCTAGGTGCCATGCTGGTGCCGCTGAACTGGCGGCTGGCGGCGGCCGAACAATTGTTCATCCTGTCGGACGCCTCTGTAAAAGTGCTGGTGCTCGAGCAGGCCTTTGCGGAAGTTCTGCCTGCGCTGGAACGAAGCCTGCCCGAGGCAAGCATCGTGGGGTTCGATTTTACGCCTCCGGGTGGAAGCATCTTCGAGGCGCTGCTCACGCGCGCGCGCGGCGATGGCCGCAATCCGCAGACCGATCTCAACTGCCCGCTGCTGATCGTTTACACCTCCGGCACGACAGGAAGGCCCAAGGGCGCGGTGCTGCGACAGGAAGCGCTGCTGTGGAACGGAGTGATGAGCCAGCACATGCATGGCCTCACGTCCGAAGATCACATCCTCACCGTATTGCCCTTCTTCCACGTTGGCGGCCTCAACATTCAGACCACGCCGGCGTTGCACCATGGTGCGACCGTGACGATCCATCCACGTTTCTCGCCTGACGCAACGCTGTCGGCGATCGCGCAGGCACGTCCGACCCTGACCGTGCTGGTACCGGCGACCATTCAGGCAGTGACCGACCATCCCGACTGGGCCTCCACCGACCTCTCCTCGCTCAAGGCCATCTCGACCGGATCGACCATCGTGCCGCCGCACCTGATCGACCGTTTCGTCGCCCGAGGCGTGCCGGTGCTTCAGGTCTATGGTTCAACCGAAACCTGCCCGGTCGCGGTTTACACCCGGCTTGGCGGCGATCTTTCCCGCGTGGGCTCGACAGGCCTTCCCGGCCTGTGCTGCGAAGCTGTTGTCATCGACGATGCAGGCGTCGAACTGCCGGCGGACACCCCGGGGGAAATTGCAGTGCGCGGCCCCAACGTCTTCTCGGAGTATTGGGGCAACCCGGAAGCGACCCGGGAAGTACTCCACGACGGCTGGTATCGCACCGGCGATATCGGCCGCCGCGACGCGGACGGCTATTTCTGGGTACATGACCGCAAGAAAAACCTGATCATCTCCGGCGGCGAAAACATATATCCGGCGGAGGTCGAACGCGTGCTGATGGAGCATCCCGACGTCGCGGATTGCGGCGTCATTGGCCGGCCCGATCCCAGATGGGATGAAGTACCCGTGGCCTACGTCATCCGGCGGCCGGGATGTTTGGTCGAGGCGGAAGATTTGAAGGCGCATGTGCTGACGCAACTCGCCCGCTTCAAGGTGCCGCGCGATATCGTTTTTGTCGACGAATTGCCGCGCACGGCCTTGGGCAAGGTTCAGCATTTCAGGTTACGGCAGGTCGACGACCCGACGCTCGCCCAGGGAGAAATACCTTGAAAATTGCGGTGCTTGGCGGCGGCAACGGCTCGTTCGCGGCGGCGGGCGATTTCGCGCTTTGCGGTCACGACGTCAGTCTGTGGCGACGCAATGCGGCGGAGGTCGCGAAGCATCGCAACGCGGGCTCGCGCATCCTGATCAAGGACGCAGCCGGCCGGCATGAGGTGCAGCTCTCGCTGGTGACAGCTGATATCGCCGAAGCCGTCAGGGATGCCGAATTGATCCTGTGCCCCGCCCCGGCCTTTGCCCAGCACGATATCGCACGCCAGATCGCGCCGCATCTGCGGGATGGACAAGTGGTGTTTCTGCCACCGGCGACGTTCGGCTCCATGATTTTTGCGAGAGCCGTGCGCGACGCCGGCAATCGCGCCGCGGCCAGTTTCGCCGAAACCGGCACGCTGCCATGGCTGACGCGCAAGCACGGGCCGTTCGAAGTCGCCATCACCATCCGCGCCAAGCGGCTGCCGGTCGGGGTATTTCCGCTTCATGCTGCCGATCGCGCCCTCGACGTGATCGGACGCGCCTTCCCCGGCGTGATCGAGCCCTGCGGTGACGTATTATCGGCGGCGCTGATGAATGCCGGACCGATCATCCATCCGCCGCTGATCGTCATGAATGCCGGCCCGATCGAACACTTCGAGCGTTGGGATATTCACAAGGAGGGCACGCAAGCGTCGATCCGCAGGGTGACCGACGCGCTCGATGCCGAACGGATCGCGGTCCGCGAAGGTTTCGGTTATCACGCTCCACACTTTCCGCTGGCCCATCATTACGCGACCGAAGGCGAGCAATGGATGTACGGCCGCGGATCGCACGATCGCCTGACCGATTCCGGCGACTGGCGCGAGCGGATCGTGCTCACAGAGCATCGCTACATGAGAGAGGATCTCCGGCTCGGGCTTTCATTTCTGATTTCAGTTGCCGAACTGGCCGGCATCGCGACGCCGCTGGCGAAAGCCTTTCTCGCGATTGGTTCCGCGATCTGCGGCGAGAATTTCATGAAACAAGGCCGCACCCTTGGCGCTCTCGGTCTCGGGGACCTCAATCGCGACCAGTTGCAAACCCTGTTGCAAGAGGGATTCTAGATGACCCTTCCTCCTGCCGTTATCGCCTGCCTGGGTGCCGGCCGCATGGGTCGCGGCATTGCGGTGGCGTTTGCCTATGCCGGTCACGCCGTCACCATGATCGACGTCAAGCCGCGCTCCACCGAACAGTTTATCGCACTCAAGGCCGAGGCGCTTGGGGAAGTCAGGAAAACGCTGGCAAGTCTGGCCCGGTTCGGATTGCTCACGCAGAAGGACGCCGAAGCAATCGTCGCGCGAGTCGCGGTCGTACCCGCACCAAACATGGCGGCCGCACTCGCCGAGGCGTGCATGGTGTTCGAAGGCGTGCCGGAAGTGGTTGACCTGAAGCGCGGCCTGCTGGCGACGGCCTCAAAATGCGTCGGACCCGAAGTGATCATCGCCTCGACCACGTCGACCATTCTGGTCGACGACCTCGCCGGATCGGTCGAGCATCCCCAACGCTTTCTCAACGTGCACTGGCTAAACCCTGCCTATTTGATTCCGCTGGTCGAGGTTTCGCCGGGGGCAGCGACCGATCCCGGCGTTACTGCACAAGTCAAAACGTTGCTGGAAGGCATCGGCAAGGTGCCGGTGGTATGCGCCGCAACGCCGGGCTTCGTCGTCCCACGTATCCAAGCGCTCGCCATGAACGAGGCCGCCCGGATGGTTGAAGAAGGAGTCGCCAGTGCGGAAGATATCGACAAGGCGATCCGGTACGGTTTCGGTTTCCGTTACGCGGTGATGGGTCTATTGGAATTCATCGACTGGGGCGGCGGCGACATTCTTTATTACGCCAGCCGCTATCTCGAAAGCGCGCTCGGCAGCGACCGCTATCGCGCGCCCGAGGTGATTTCGCGCAACATGCAAGAGGGCCGGATCGGCATGCGGACCGGCGCCGGCTTCCTCGATTATTCCGGGCTCGATGTCGAGAACTATCGCGAACAGCGTCTCGCGGCGCTGGTCGAACTGCTCAGGCATTTTGGCCTGGCAAGGCCGCCGGTGCTTTAGTCTAGAGCATGATCTTTTCGGAAAACCGATTCCCACTTTTCCGGATCATGCTTTAACCGAACACATCCTGCAAAACCCCTTCACGAACCACCGCGACGCCATCCAGTTCGATCGTGGTTCCCATCATGGGAAGATCGAAATGCCCGGCGGTGTAGCGCCCGGCGAACTCGTTGGCGCCGGTGGAAAACAGGAAGTTGCCGGCAACCGCGCGCAGCTCGGTGCCGTTGGTGTCGCGCTGGTCGTACATCGTCAGCGCCTCGTAGCGCGCGCGGGGATTCATGCCGAACCCGACATGGGATACCGCGTAGGCTTCGCGATCGCCCCATGCCGCGAGGTAGGCGCGCATCATTGCGGCATCGGCACCTTCGCCCTCAAGATCCGTGACGTAGTCATCCTTCAGTGTCATCCGGATCGGCGACGTCAGATAACGCTTGAAGGTGAGATTGATGTCGCCGGCCGCCATCACCAGCGCGCCATTGACGGTGCCGCTCTTGGGAAAACTCACCACGATGCCGCCGGGCCAATGCGCCAGCGTTCCCGGTCTGTCGGTCCAGCCCCAAACACCGACCGTGGAGGCGCCGACCATGTCGACATCGAGTTCGGTGCCCGCCTTTGAGGTCACGCGCATCCGTTTGGTCCCGCGCAGCATTTTTGCGGCCGCTCGCACGCGTTTTTCCAGTGCCAGATCCGGCACCATGCGCTCAAGCGCTTCGGGATGCTCGTTGGAGATATTAAGAATGCGTGCGCCCGCCTTGAGTATTTCCGGCGTCTCGGCGGCATGCATCAGGCCTTCAATGGTGCAATCGACCACAAAACCTGCCTGCTGCAGCGCGGTTATGACAGGCCCGAGTTTCTGGATCGCCTCGCTGGAGCCGGTGGAGCGGATCGGAACGATCTGTCGGTTGCGCGGCGTCGGCACGATGACGTGGAAGGGTCTGGCGCCCATCCGCAACAGCGCGAGTTCGGCCAGATGCACATTGAGCGCGCGCGACTGCGTTTCCGAAAGGATCGCGGCGGTATCGCCCGGCTTAACGGCGCAGCGCTCGAAAATCTCGCAGAAAGCGTCGATCCACTTCGCTTCGATGCGGTCTGCCAGCATGCCTTATCTCCACTTCGATCGTTGCATCAGACTTCCGGAAACCCGCGCAGCAGATAGGACCGGACCGCCTGCAACAGGGCATTCAAGATCAATCCCAACAGCGAAATCGTGATCAGCGGCACAAACATGTCGACGGCCTGAAACGTCCGCGCCGCCGTCACCAGGAGATGGCCGAGGCCATCGCTCGAGGTGATCATTTCCGCGAGAAACACCACGATGCACGAAATCACGAGCCCGATTCGGCAGCCGGTGAGGATCGATGGCACGGCGGCCGGCAACACCACCTTGAACAGAACTTGACGGGGCGGCGTGCCCGCCGCCATCGCCGACCAGACCAACTTCTGTTCGACCATCGATGCCCCGTAATAGGTCGAAAGCAGAATCGGAAACAGCGCATCGGCTGCGACCAGCGTCACCTTCGAGGCATGGCCGAAACCCAGCAACAAAAGCAATGCCGGATACAACGCGACCTTGGGCAAGGGCGCCAGCACCCGCACGATGGGACGAACCAGAGCATTGACGGACGGACTGGCCGCCGCGGCAAGCCCGATGCCAACGCCGAGAATGACCGCGATCGAGAATCCCGCAAACAACCGCAGCAGCGTCACGCCGATCTCCTGCTGAAACGCGCCGGTGAAGAGTTGCTGCACCAGACGGGCAAATACCAGACCGGGCGGCGGCAACAGCGACAGGGGCGCATATCCCAGGGAGTCAATGGCCTGCCACAGTCCAATCAGCAGCGCGATCGGGGCGATTCCCAGCAAAACCTGCGATGTAAGAGCGCGCGCGTTCATGAAAAGCTCAAGGGGATATCAAAACGCGGCTCCGACCATCTGACGAGCCTGCCGCGCAGGTTCTCGAACGCTGCGTCAAGACCGATACCCATCGCACCGACGATGATGATCATCGCGAATACCGTGTCGTACTGTCCCATATCGAGCGCGTTGAACAGGATGTTTCCCGCACCGGACTGCCGGGCGATCATCTCGCTCGTGATCATGGTGATCAGCGCGAGCACCAGCCCGGTGCGGCAGCCGGTGAGAATTTCAGGCAGCGCCGCCGGCAGTACGATCCGGATCATGCGCTGTAACGCCGACAGTCCCATCGCGGCGCCCGACCACAGCATCTTTTCCTCGACGGCTCTTGCGCCCTGAAAGCTGTGATAGATCACCGGAAGGCTGACACCGAGAAAGATCACCAGGGTTTTTGCGATGTCGCCGACGCCGAGCCATAGCATAATGATCGGCATCAGCGCCGCCTTCGGCACCGGATAGATGATCATCAGCAGCGGATTGAAAAACGACGCGATGGCGCGGCTGCGGCCCATCATCAATCCGAGCGGAATCGAAACCACGAGCGCCAGGGCAAAGCCGACGGCCATGCGGCGCAGCGAAGCCAGGATATTTATCAACGCTTCCTTGTCGCCGAGAATAGAGGGGATCGCGCGCAGCGCTTCCAGCGCGGTCGGAAAGCTCTCGGTATTCAGAATCAGAGCGCCGATCTGCCAGATGCCGAGCAAGCCGAGGCAAGCGAGCAAGGACGCGGAGCGCGACAGGATGGCGCGCGCTGAAATCATGGCCGCAACTCGTCTTCGCTGGTATCGTCGATCATATGCTCGATATCGACGACGTATTTCTGATAATGGGGATCGAGCAGCAGTTCTGCGCGCCGGCGCGGACGTGGCAGATCGATGTCGACGATCTCCTTGATGCGGCCCGGCGACCGCGTCATCACCACGACTTTGTCGGAGAGAAACACCGCCTCTTCGACTGAGTGCGTGACAAACAGCACGGTCTTGCGGTCGCGTTCCCAGATGTTGAGCAGATCGTTCTGCAACCGTGTGCGCGTGTGCGCATCCAGTGCGCCGAACGGCTCATCCATCAACAGCACCGCGGGGTGATAGGCCAACGTTCGCGCCAGTGCGACGCGCTGCTTCATGCCGCCCGAAAGTTCCTTGGGGTAAAAATCCTCAAAACCCTTGAGCCCGACCATCTCGATCAGCGCACGGCTTTGGGCCTCGGCTTGCGCTGGCTTCACGCCCTGTTGGCGGGGGCCATACATCACATTGCCCAGCACGCTCTTCCAGGGAAACAGCGCGAACTCCTGAAATACCGGTCCCCGATCAGGACCGGGCCCGGTGATGGGCTTGCCCTTCATCGTGGCGACGCCCCCGGTCGGGCTGACAAAGCCGCCGACAATATAGAGCAGCGTCGATTTTCCGCAGCCGGAGGGGCCAAGAATGGAGACGAAGGCGCCGTCCTCGATGGTCAACGAGATCTCCGACAACGCCAAATGCTTTTGACGCCCGGAGGTTTGAAAAATCTGCGAAACCCGGTCGATCTCGATCATCGCCGGCGCCAGCCCGCGCCGCGGGGTAGATTCAGCAGGAATGTCCGAGCGCAGTGGCAATAGTTTCATTCTCGCTTCTTTTCATGGCCGCCATCTTGGTCTTCTCGAATAGCCACCCCAACATAGCGGAAATTCGTGCGGCTTGGCGATGCCGTTTGTGTTGCCCCGAAAACACCTAATCGAACCACGGCCATTCCGCCGCACCGTCATGGGTCACGGCGCCGCCGGGCGCCTGACCGACCAATCGCGCGTATTTGGCTAGCGCGCCTGCCCGATGCCGCGGCGGCCTCTGCGTCCATGCCCGCCGCCGCTTCTCGAATTCATTGTCGTCGATCAGCAGATCCATACGGCGTGCATTGGCGTCGATCCGGATGCGGTCGCCTTCGCGCACCAGCGCCAGCGGGCCGCCGATGAACGATTCCGGCGAGACATAGCCGACACACATCCCCCGCGTCGCGCCGGAAAAGCGGCCATCGGTGACGAGTGCGACCTTCTCGCCCATACCCTGCCCGTAAATCAGCGCGGTTACGCCTAGCATCTCGCGCATGCCGGGACCGCCGACCGGACCTTCATTGCGGATAACAAGAACGTCCCCTTCATCGTATTTGCGCTCGCGCACCGCGTCGACGCATTGTTCTTCGTCCTCGAATACGCGGGCACGGCCTTCGAACAGCAGTCTCTTGAGGCCGGCCACCTTGATGACGGCGCCATCCGGACAAAGATTTCCCTTCAGCACCGCAACGCCGCCGTCCGGCAGGATCGGCGCAAGGGCGCTGTAGATGATCTCGCCATCCGGCAGGTTAGCGCTGCCATATTCTTCCGCAATCGTCCGGCCGGTGATGGTCAGGCAACTGCCGTCGATGTGGCCGCTCTCGACCAGAGCGCGGATGACGACAGCGGTGCCCCCGATGTCGTAAACGTCCTTGGCGGTATATTTGCCGCCAGGTCGCAGATTGCCGATCAGAGGCGTGCGCGCAAAGACCTCTCCGACATCATCCAACGTAAAGGAGATGCCGGCTTCATTGGCCAGCGCCGGCAAATGCAGCGCGGCGTTGGTCGATCCGCCGGTCGCGGCGACGATGGCCGCGCCGTTTTCCAACGACTTTCGCGTCACGATTTCGCGCGGCAATGGTCCGCCTTGCCGCAGCATCTGCATCACCAGCCGCCCGGCCCGACGTGCCGATTGCGCCCGCTCGACATAGACGCCGGGAATCATCGAGACATTGGGGATCGTCAGCCCCATCGCTTCGGAAACCATCGCCATGGTGTTGGCGGTGAACTGGCCCGCGCAGGCCCCGATTGTCGGCAGGCAAGCCCGCTCGATGCCGGCAAGTGTCGCCTCATCGATTTCGCCGGTCATGACGGCGCCGACCGCTTCATAGGAATCCAGCACGGTGAGGGTTTTTCCCTCGAACCGTCCGGGCAGCGCGCTGCCGCCATAGATGAAGATCGACGGCACGTTGCAGCGGATCATCCCCATCATCACGCCGGGAAGCGTCTTGTCGCACCCTCCAAAGCCGATCAGGGCATCATAAGCGAGGCCGTGGACCACAGCTTCGATCGAATCCGCAATCAACTCACGCGACAAAAGGGAAAATTTCATCCCCTCGTGATTCATGCTGATTCCGTCCGAGACCGAAATGGTCGAGAATTCCCGCGGTGTACCGCCGGCCTCCGCGATTCCAGCCTTGGCGGCATCAACCTGAAAATCGTGGGTCATGTTGCAGGGCGTCTGTTCGCCCTTCATGCTGACCAGGCCGACCATGGGTTTCGCTATCGCGTCGTCGTCCAGTCCCATCGCGCGCATGAATGCGCGGTGTGGCGCTCTGTCAAGACCATCGGTCGTCACCCGTGATCGCCACCTTCTCATATGCAACGTCTCTCCACAGGCGTCGTTCAGCGGACGCAGGGTACCCGTAGCCTCAGCGACAATTGTGACAAACCGGTAGACGGGCTGCTCTCGCTATTGCAGCGGCGCAACGATGGTCGGGTGCTTGAACTGCGCGACGTCCATCTTCGGCAACATCCCCGTCGCGGCATAGATATCAAACATCTTCTGGATCGCATCGAAATTTGGCGCGGCACCGGGATCGCGGGCAAAGTCATTGTCCTTGAGCAGATATGTATCCAGCACCGGTACCGGCGCCTTCAGCACCTCCGAAACGACCTTGAGTGTTTCCTCGCGATTGGCCAGCGCCTTTTTCATGCCGGAGGTGATATCGCGTACATAGGCTTTGACCAGATCCGGATTCTTGTCGACAAAGTCGGCACGGCAGGCTTCGAGAATGTGGACGATGTAGGGCATTGCCTCGGACAGCGAAAACAGCTTCCGGGTACCCCCTTTGGCCTCGGCGCGTGCGGCGAACGGCTGGTTCATGTTGACGGCATCGACGCGCCCCTGGCGCAGGGCCTCCTCGGAAACTGCGAAACCGACCTCGACCAGCTTGATATCCCTCTTCGGGTCCACGCCGTTCTTTTGCAACAGCATCGCGAACGGACCATAGGTGCCGCCGCCGATCACGTTGATGCCGACGGTCTTGTTCTTGAGATCCGCGATGGTCTTGATCGGGGAATCGTCTTTCACTGCCCAATAGACCGAGAAGCCACCGGGCTTTTCGAAGACATGCTGCGCCACGATGTATGCCTTCAGGTTGCCGCCGACGACGCCATTGGCCAGCGATAACGGCGCCTGGGTCGCGCAATCAAGCGCACCAGCGGCCAGCGCCTGCGTCATCGGCGCGGTGCCCTGGAACTGCGTCCATTCGATATTATAGGTCTTGCCGAGATCGGGGAATTCCGCCGGCCGGCGCATCATCCAGTATTTGGACTCTTCGGCCGGAATGGTCCAGCCGAC
>Ga0210400_10001078_pt1 | contig 27873 bp, 20 predicted proteins | sample IncBWH26MmetaG_FD_155456 | JGI IMG/M metagenome (GOLD analysis project Ga0210400, IMG submission 155456) | Forest soil microbial communities from Barre Woods Harvard Forest LTER site, Petersham, Massachusetts, United States - Inc-BW-H-26-M | ecosystem: Environmental > Terrestrial > Soil >... | reverse complement strand
GTCGGTCTGATTTTCGCGCAATTCGGCGGTCGGCGGGCGCGTGATGATATCGGGAGGAATGACTTCTCCCGCAGGGCCGCGCGCGCCCACCGGCTTCCACGTGTTGCGCAAGCTCGACAGCCGAAACACCTCGGTCTTGTAAATATCCTTGATCGGATTGAAGCCGCCGTTCATATCGCCATAGAGCGTCGCGTAACCGACCGACATTTCCGACTTGTTGCCGGTGGTGACCACCATCGCGCCGGTCTTGTTGGAGACCGCCATCAGCAGCGTGCCGCGGGCGCGCGCCTGCAGGTTTTCTTCGGTGATATCGCGCGGCAATCCTGCGAAGGTGCCGGACAATATATCCTCAAAGCCGTTGACCGCTTTCGCAATCGGCAGCACTTCGTAGCGGATGCCGAGATTGCCGGCTAGTTTTGCCGCGTCATCGAGCGACACCTGCGCGGTAAAACGAAACGGCAGCATCACGCCACGCACGCGCTCTGCGCCGAGCGCATCGACCGCGATCGCCGCGCATAGCGCGGAATCGATGCCGCCGGATACCCCTAACAGCACGCCCGGGAATCCGTTCTTGCCGACATAGTCGCGCAGGCCCAGCACACAGGCGGCGTAGTCGCCCCTGTCGCCGTCGACAACGGACGCGATCGGCCCGGTGCAGCGCCATCCGGCCTCGCTTTTGGTCCAGCGCAGCGTGGTGATGCTTTCCTCAAACGCCGGCAGCTGCGCCGCTACCGAAAGATCGGCATTGAGCGCGAACGAGGCGCCGTCGAATACCAACTCGTCCTGTCCGCCGACCTGATTGAGATAAATCAGCGGAAGCCCGCTCTCGGTGACCCGCGCCACCGAAATCGACAGGCGGATGTCGTTCTTTTCGCGCGCGTAAGGCGAGCCGTTCGGCACCACGAGAATTTCGGCCCCGGTCTCGGCGAGACATTCGACGACATTCTCGTAATCTTCCGACTCTTCCAGCCAGGTATCCTCGCAGATCGGCACCCCGACCCGCACGCCGCAGATCGACACCGGGCCTGGCGCCGGTCCCCGCGCGAACACGCGCTTTTCGTCGAATACGCCGTAGTTCGGCAGGTTGACCTTGAACCGGATAGCGGCGATGCGGCCCTCGTCGAGAAGCGCGCAGGCGTTGTAGAGCTTGTCGTCCTCGACCCAGGGCGTGCCGATCAGCATCGCGGGGCCCCCATCGGCCGTGTCCCGCGCGAGTTCCTCGATCGCGGCGCGGCAGGCGGCCTGAAAGGCCGGCTTCAGGACCAAATCTTCCGGCGGATAGCCGGCAATGAACAGTTCCGGGAAGACCACGAGGTCGGCGCCATCGGCGCGCCCCTGCACACGCGCGGCGCGCGCCTTGGCGGCGTTGCCCGCGACATCGCCCACGGTCGGGTTCAACTGGGCCAGCGTGATCGAAAACTGGTTGGCACGTTCGGTCATCGCACGATGGTGCCTCGCGCGCGGGCAAACTGCAATTGCATGGTTTAGACCGCGCCCATGCGCTCGGCGATCGAAAACAGCCAGAACAGGCCAGCCGTCACCAGCGCGACGCCCACGGCCGCCGAGCCCATATCCTTGACCCGCCCGATCTGCGGATCATGGTCGGTGGTCAGCCGGTCAGCCAGCTTCTCGATCGCGGTGTTGAGCAGCTCAACCACCAGCACCAGAACGACGGCCGCGATGAGCTCCATGCGGCGCATCGTGGTGGTGCCGATGAGCCACGCCAGCGGCAACGACAGCGCCAGCGCAACAAGCTCTTCGCGAATGGCCTGTTCCGAGCGGATCGCAAAGACGAGGCCATTCCGCGTATTGATCGTGGCCCGCCAGAAGCGCAGCAACGCTTAAAGTCCCGCCACGGCCGGCATCGGCTTGACCTTGCCGGCGCGCTCCTGCTTGAGCAATTCGGCGATCAGAAAAGCCATGTCAATCGACTGTTCGGCATTGAGCCGGGGATCGCAGACGGTGTGATAGCGGTCGTTGAGATCCTCATCGGTGATGGCGCGCGCGCCGCCGATGCACTCGGTGACGTCCTGGCCGGTCATTTCCAGATGAACGCCGCCGGCATGGGTGCCCTCCGCGGCATGGATCGAGAAGAACGACTTGACCGCCGACAGGATGCGATCGAACGGCCGGGTCTTGTAGCCCGAAGTCGAGGTGATGGTATTGCCGTGCATCGGATCGCATGACCAAACCACGACGCGTCCCTCGCGCTGCACGGCGCGGATCAGGTTCGGCAGATGCTCGCCGATCTTGTCGGCACCGGATCGGTTGATCAGCGTGAGGCGTCCGGGTTCATTATCCGGATTGAGCACCTCGATCAGCCGCAGCAATTCGTCCGGCTTGAGCGAGGGGCCGCACTTCAATCCGATCGGGTTCTTGATGCCGCGGAAATATTCCACATGGCCGTGGTCGAGCTGGCGGGTGCGGTCGCCGACCCAGATCATGTGACCCGATGTCGCGTACCAGTCGCCGGTCGTGGAATCGACGCGGGTGAAGGCCTGCTCGTAGCCGAGCAACAGCGCCTCATGGCTGGTGTAGAAATCGGTGGCGCGCAGCTCGGGGTGGCTTTCGAGATCGAGCCCGCAGGCGCGCATGAAGTTGAGCGCGTCGGAGATGCGGTCCGCCAATTCCTTGTAACGCCGCGACTGCGGGGAATCTTTCAGGAAACCGAGCATCCACTGGTGCACGGACCCAAGATTGGCGAAACCGCCGGTGGCGAACGCACGCAACAAATTAAGAGTCGCCGCCGACTGGCGATACGCCATCAGCTGGCGCTGCGGATCGGGGGTGCGCGCCTGCGCCGTGAAGGCGATGTCGTTGACGATATCGCCGCGATAGCTCGGCAGCTCGACGCCGTTGATTTTCTCGGTCGGCGAGGAACGCGGTTTTGCAAATTGTCCGGCGATGCGGCCGACCTTCACCACCGGCACCGCGCCGGCATAGGTCAGCACCACCGCCATCTGCAAAAGCACGCGGAAGAAATCGCGGATATTGTTGGCGCCATGCTCGGCGAAGCTCTCGGCGCAGTCGCCTCCCTGGAGCAGGAAGGCTTCGCCCGCCGCCACGCGCGCCAGCGCCTTTTTCAGGTTGCGGGCCTCACCTGCAAAAACCAGCGGCGGAAACGTCGCAAGCTGCGCCTCGACATCCGCCAATGCCTTCGCATCGGGATAGTCGGGCACTTGCTTGACCGGCTTGGCGCGCCAGCTGTCGGGTGTCCACCGCTCGGACATGACGTCAACTCCTGAGCAAAAACCGCTACTTACCAGAGGAGTAGCGAAGGGCCGGGTTATACACAGGCTGGTGCCCGACCGCCAGTGCCGCCGATCTCAAGCAGCCTTGGAGATCGAGCACCAAAACCATAGGCCGGACTAGCCATATTTAGGTTTACTAGTGTGCCTTCGTTTCCGAAATTCGTGTTGGGGGAGCCGCGCGGACTGGCGAAGTTCGGAAACGGGGCACGGTCTCAAAGACAAACCCTTGCGGCAAAAGCCGAATTCGCCTTTGCTGAGGAGGTCGCGAGACCACAGGGGAAATCGCGGTGGCTGAAGCTGCGCTGGACGACGTCTTTATCGACGACATCACCTTTCCGGCCCTCGACGGCTATGTGCTGGGGGCGACGCTGTTCCTGCCCCGCGGGGCAAAGCGCCATGCCGTCCTGATCAATTCTGCCACCGCCGTGCCGCGCAAGATCTACAAGGGGTTTGCCGGCTACCTCGCCCGTCGCGGCTGCGCGGTGCTGACCTATGATTATCGCGGCATCGGCGACTCCAGGCTGAGGGCGCTGATCGGTTACAACCAGCCGAGGTCTCTGGTCGGCTTCAAGGCCTCGATGTCGGACTGGGCCGCGCTCGATGCGACCGCCGCGGTAGCATGGATGCGTGAGCGCTACCATCACCTGCCCCTCAACTATGTCGGCCATTCCTTCGGCGGCCAGGCGCTCGGGCTTCTCGCCAACAACAACGAGGTCTCGCGCGCGCTGTTGATCGCAGCCCAGGCCGGATACTGGAAGCTGATGGCCTCGCCGGAACGATATCGCGTCTTTGCGCTGCTGAATTTTGTCGGCACCCCCCTCACCCGGATTCTGGGCTATGCGCCCGGCTGGAGCGGATTGGGCGAGGACCTGCCAAAGGGCGTCTTTCAGCAGTGGACGCGTTGGGTGATGAGCGAGCGATATTTGTTCAGCGACCCCGATCTCAAGGCGCTTTCGAATTTTGCCAAATATCGCGGCGCGCTGCGGTCGCTGTGCCTTTCCGACGATCCCTGGGCGACGCGACCGGCGGTCGAACTTCTGTGTTCGGGGTTTACCTCGGCCTCGCCGGAAATTCTGACCATCACGCCTGCCGATGCGGACGCGACCGCGATCGGGCATCTCGGCTTTTTCCGTCCCGAGCATCGCGACACGCTCTGGCGCGGTGCGGCGGAGTGGATGGAGGCAGGCTCCTAGGGAATCCCTCGATTCACAGAAATTGGAAAATGCTCGAGGTTTCAATTCGCAAGCTGGTTGAATGCCGCGTTTCGGACTTCGAGCGAGCCAGTCTTGAACAGACGGCAGCCCATTTTGTCGCTGGCCGGCCGCAAACAGCTATGCTTCACCGCCACAATGGCGCATCCTTTCGCAGAGGCGCGTGGAACGACGCACCTGGAAATTTCGGTTGCAGTGTCGAGACGTCATTGGGGGGTGGCGGATGCGCAAGACCTTTTATTTTTGCGGGATGGCGCTCTGTCTGGCGCTGGTCCCGATGTCACGGGCTCTTGCCCAACATTGTCAGCCATATTGGACGGCGCAGTACAAATGCGCGATGGGTTGTGATGGTGGTTAAAAAAGGGAGACCTCCCGGCGCGGCTTGCGCGCGGCCGTGATGGTCTGGCCATCGCCGTGAAGGACCGCGACAATAAGATAGTAGCGCAATTCGACGATCTCTCGATTGCCGAATATCTGGAGAAAAGTGCGCCGACAATCTGCCCATCGCTGAGAAAATTGTGCTAGCATGAGCTCGCAATGTGAGGGCGCAAGACATGCATTATGCACGCGTGCCTATCAATGTCGCGGCCGCGGTCGCTCTTGTCCTGGGAGCCATCGCCCCAATTTGCGCGCAGCCTGCCGCAAATGCCCCCCCGGCCGTAGGCGTCGTCGCAGCCACCAGGCGGCCGATAACCGAAACCAACGAATTTCTCGGAAGAATACAGGGCGTCAATCGGGTCAACGTGGTCGCGCGTGTCAACGCATTTCTCGAGAAACGGCTGTTCAACGAGGGCGCGGACGTCAAGAAGGGAGATGAACTCTACCAGCTCGAACGCGGCCCGTTCGAGGCCGATCTCGCAGCCAAGAAGGCCCAAGTTGCTCAGTTGCAGGCGACGCTGGAAAACGCCAAATTGACTACCGAGCGGGCGCGAATTCTGCTCAGCGGGCCCGCCGGACAGCAATCGACCTACGACGCCGCACTCGCCAACCAGCGCAGCCTGGAGGCCCAGGTGCAGGCCGCGGAAGCCCAGGTGCAAGCTTCCCAGATCAACCTCGACTATACCGACATCCGCTCGCCCATCGATGGCAGGATCGGACGTACCGCGGTCACCGAGGGTAACGTCGTCAGCCCGGCGTCGGGTGTGCTGACCACCATCGTCAGCCAGGATCCGATGTACGTCATTTTCCCGATTTCGGTGCGCCAGGGGCTGGAGCTGCGCGAGCGCTACTCACCGCAGGGCGGACTTAGCGCGGTCGTGGTCAAGCTGCGCCTGCCGGACGGCCGCCTGTATGATCAAACCGGCAAACTGGATTTTGTCGACAATACGGTCGCGCAAGGCACCGACACCTTCACGGTACGCGGCGTGATTCCCAATTCAACCTTGCGCAACGCTTCCCCCACAAGTGGTGCAGTGCATGAACTGACTGATGGGGAATTCGTCACGGTATCGGTGGAGGGCGTGCAACCGGTCGATGTGCTGGCGATCCCGCGCGCCGCTGTGCTGTCCGATCAACAGGGCGATTATGTCTTCGTGGCCGGGCCGGATAACAAGGCCGAGCAGCGCCGGATCCAGCTCGGGCAATCGACCCCGACCATGGCCGCCGTGCTCAGCGGTCTTTCGCCGGGTGACAAGGTGATCGTCGAGGGTCTGCAGCGCGTGCGTCCCGGCCAGCCCGTCTCACCCGGACCGGCCAGCGCGCAGCTTCAGGCCGTTATGCAGGTCACCCCGGGCGGCGACCGCGCGCCGGCCAATGCTGGCTCCGGCCAAACCCAACCTGCGGGCAACGGCAAATGATCTCCGCGGTTTTCGTCGATCGGCCCCGTCTCGCCATCGTCATCGCGTTCGTCATCACCATCGCCGGCGCGCTCGCGTTGCTTCAAATTCCCGTGGCGCAATTTCCCGACATCGTGCCGCCGCAGGTCACGGTGACCGGGGTGTTTCCCGGCGCCTCCGCCGAAGTGGTCGAGACCAGCGTCGCGCAGCCGCTCGAGGCCCAGGTGGTCGGCGTCGACCGCTCGCTCTACATGAAATCCACCAGCGGCAACGACGGCAGCTACACCCTCACCGTTTCGTTCGAACTCGGCACCAATCCCGACATCAATACCGTCAACGTCAACAACCGCGTTCAGAGCGCGCTGTCGCAACTGCCCCCTGAAGTCCAGCAGCAGGGCCTGATCGTGCAGAAGAAGTCTTCGGCGATCCTGCAGTTTATCGTGCTCTACAGTGAAAATGGCGCGCAGGACCCCTTGTTCATTACCAACTACGCCATCATCAACGTGCTCGATGCGATCTCCCGCACGCCGGGCGTCGGTCAGGCGAGCCTGTTTGCGAAGCTGAACTACTCGATGCGGATCTGGTTCGATTCGGAGCGGCTCACCAGCCTCAATCTGGCCCCCTCCGATGTCATCGCTGCGATCCGTGCCCAGAGCGTGCAGGCACCAGTTGGCCGCATCGGCGCGCGTCCGATCAGCGACCAGCAGCAATTCCAGTTCAACGTGCAGACGCAAGGCAGGTTGACCACTCCGGAGCAATTCGGCAACATCGTGCTGCGGGCGAACCCCGACGGCTCGATGTTGCGCGTCCACGATGTCGCCCGCGTCGAGATCGGCGCGCAGAATCTCGATAGCGAATCGCGGATCGATGGCCGCGCCGGCGTGCCGATCGGCATCTACCTTGCGCCGGGCGCCAATGCGGTCTCCACCGCAAAGGCTGTGCATTCGACACTGCAGAAACTATCCGTGCGGTTTCCGGAAGGCCTGACCTATCTGGTTCAATACGATTCCACCACGTTTGTCAGCGATACCATCGCAGAGGTGCTGAAGACGCTCGGCGAAGCTTTCGTCCTCGTGGTTCTCGTGGTGTTTCTTTTTCTCGGCAATTTCCGCGCCACGCTCATCCCTGCCATAGCCGTCCCGGTCAGCCTGATCGGCGCGTTCGCGGTGTTGCTGGTGCTCGGCTACTCCGCCAACACGGTTTCGCTGCTGGCGATGGTGCTCGCGATCGGCATCGTGGTCGACGACGCCATTGTGGTGGTCGAGAATGTCGAACGGGTGATGGAGGAGGAGCCGGATCTTCCTGCAGCGGACGCCACCAAGAAGGCGATGGCCCAGATCACGGCGCCGATCATCGCAATCACGCTGGTGCTGCTGTCGGTGTTCGTGCCGATCGCCTTCATTCCGGGGATTTCCGGCACACTGTTCCGCCAGTTCGCGGTGACGATCAGTGCGGCAATGGTCATTTCGGCCTTGAATGCGCTGACACTGTCGCCTGCGCTTTGCGCGGTGTTCCTGCGCCACACCGGGCCTCGGCGCGGCATTATGGGCCGGGTGCTCGGCGGTATCGACTGGGTCCGCGACCGTTACGCCGCCGTTGTCCGCCGGCTGGCACGACTGGCCGTGCTCTCGATCATTCTGGTGCTGGTGTTCGCGGGCGGCACCTTCGGCGTGTCGCTACTGACGCCGACCGGCTTCCTGCCGGAGGAAGACCAGGGCGCCTTCTTCATTTCGGTGCAATTGCCCGATGGTGCGTCGGTGGCGCGCACCAGCGAAGTGACCAAGCAGGTCGAAGACCTGCTCAAGCAAATGCCGGCTGTCCAGCACACGCTCTCCATCATCGGCTTTTCACTGCTCGACGGAGCGAACGAGCCGAACAATGCCTTCATGGTGGCGCGGTTGAAGCCGTTCGCCGAACGCAAGGCGGCCGCGGACTCGGCGCAAGCGCTGATCCGGCGGACATTCGGCGCGGGGTCGCAGATCAGGCAGGCCAACGTGCTGCCGTTCAATCTGCCGCCGATCATCGGACTTTCGACCAGCGGCGGATTTGAGTACCAGCTCGAGGCGCTGGAGGGCCAGGACCCGGCGACGATGGGCAGCGTCGCAAGCGGACTTATCGGTGCGGCCAACCGCGATCCGCAACTGGCGCGCGTGTTCACGACCTTCACGGCGACCAATCCCTCGCTCTATCTCGACATCGATCGCGCAAAGGCCCAGGCGCTCGGCCTCAACGTCAGCGACATCTTCACCGCGTTACAGGCGACGCTCGGGGGCGTCTATGTCAACAACTTCAATCTCTACGGCCGCACCTGGCAGGTCAATGTTCAGGGTGAGGCGGCCAATCGCAGCGACATCTCGGACATCTGGCGAATCTATGTGCGTAACAGTGCCGGACAGATGGTGCCGATCCGCTCCATCGCCAGCATCAAGGTCGTGACCGGACCTCAGGTCATCACCCGCTACAACAATTACCGCTCGGTCACCGTGAACGGCAGCCCGGCGCCGGGCATCTCGTCTGGAACGGCGCTCGCCGCCATGACGCAGATTTCCAGTACCACGCTGCCGCCGGGTTACTCCTTCGAATGGACCGGCACCGCCTATCAGGAGCAGCAGGCCTCCGGCCAGACCGGCATCATCCTCGCTCTCGCGGTGTTGTTCGCCTATCTGTTCCTGGTGGCGCTGTACGAGAGCTGGATGATCCCCATCCCCGTTCTGTTATCGGTCGTCGTCGGCGTGTTCGGATCGTACCTCGGCATCAAGGTCGCCGGGTTGAATCTGGATCTGTACGGACAAATCGGCCTTGTGGTGCTGATCGCGCTGGCCGCCAAGAACGGTATCCTCATCGTCGAATTCGCCAAGGAGCAGCGCGAGGCCGGCGCCGAGATCGAAGAGGCGGCGATTTTGGGAGCGCAGATGCGATTTCGCGCTGTCATGATGACCTCGATCGCCTTCATTCTCGGCCTGTTGCCGCTGGTCGTTGCCGCCGGAGCCGCCCAAATCAGCCGCAGGGGTGTCGGTACCGCGGTGTTTGGCGGCATGCTTGCCGCGAGCAGCATCGGCATCTTCATGGTGCCGATGTTGTATGTGACATTCCAGCGGTTGCGCGAAGGCGCCAAGAAGCGGTTCGGCGGCGCCGGCAAAGAGCATCATCCGCCGGTCCATCTGCCGAAGGGCACCTGACAGCGCGGGAGCGGCGTTGAATCGCGGATTTGATCTGGCAGCGGAATCTATTTCGCCCTGGAATAAAGCCGCGCGATGTAGCCGGTCCGATCCAGCTCATCGACAAACGAGGCGTCGGCAAGGTCCTCAGGACTGATGGCGCTCGCCGCCGGATATTTCCGCGCGACGATTGCTCGCAGTGGCTCGATTTCCGAAGCGAAGGTCGGTCGCGGGTTCGACTGAAACAGGGGCGCATAATAGGCAAGCACCTGCTCCACCGCTTTGCGATCGTCGATCAGCAGATAGCGTTGCAACAAAGGGAGGACGACATCGGGGTCGGTCTTGAACAAGGCAATGGTGTCCACGGAGGCCTGGACAAATTGAGAGACGAGTTCGCGATTGGCCGCAATCAGGCGCCGTGTCGTGACGATGCCGCCAGCGCCCACCGGCAGGCCGGCGATGGCGTTCAAACCGAATTCGTTCTCGCCGAGGAATCGAAGATCGACCGGAAGGTAGCCGGCGTCGATCTCTCCCTTGCCGAGTGCCTTGTAGATCGCCTGAAACGAGCCGAGGGAAACCACGGATGCTGAAACGCCCCATTTCTCCAGCAGCACCTGGACGGCCCGGCCGAATTGACCGGTGGCATCGACGCCGCCGATGCGCGCATTGGCGAGCTGTTCAGGCTTGATGATATCGCGTCTCGCCATCAGGAACGCCGCGTTGTGCGGCACCGTCGGCGCGACGATCAACACGGGATCCTGCCCCTGGGCCACGCCGTCGACGATGGGAAGGTCTCCGGTGTGGCAGAATTCCCAATCCCCGCGCACGACGCCGGCAGCCGCGCGAGGGCCGCCGGTTTCAAGCGTGAACGTCACCTCGATACCATGCCGCCTGAAGATGCCCGCCTCAGTGCCAACCCACGCAACGCTCTGGAAGGCGGCCCGCAACGCGATGGCGGCGCGCGTGGGCGATGGTTCTGCGGCCTTTGGTGCTCCAGATGGCCAGACGTTCAGGCTGCCGGCAGCGGTCGCCACGATCCCAAACCGTCGTCGTGTCATCGAAGCATTCATGATTTCCATCCCCAGCTCGACCCGCGAATATGAGGGAATTGGAGGCCATCGACAACAGCCGTCGCACAAACGGCAATCAGGGACCGGGCGTCGTCCGCCGGAGGACGGCATTCAGCGCACCGCGAAGATTGGCAAGCGAAAAGGGCGTGAAGCGGAAGGTGACACGATGCGTTCCGGGCGGTACCTCGACCGCGCGGAATAATTGATCTGCGCGCAGGATCGGTGTTGGCTTGCCGTCAACTTCCGCAAACCAGCCTGGATAGTAAATGTCATGCAGCACCAGCAGGCCGCCTTCCGCCGATGTCGCGACGGCCTCGACGCGACCGGGTGCCAACGACTCGATTTTCGCCACGTCCGGATGTTCTGATGAAGCCACTGCGGTCGATGGAGGCGGAATCTGTTCGGTCCTTGGCGTGACCGCAGTCTCGGTGCGCAGTCGGCTTTCCCCTCCCCCGGTCTTCTCGGCGGCGACATCGGACTTCCCGAAAATGCCCGCGCGCGCCATAGCGCCTGGCAGACGATAAATCCAAACCGGCGGACCGGGCAGCAGAAGGTCGGCCCGCGGAGGCGCCGGCAAATTCGGCAATCGATCGAGCGGTTGGCCGAGGACGAGGTATGTCAGACCAAGGACTCGCGCGAGCGAGCAGTCGTAATTCGGGAACGACGGCGGAAATTGCCGGTGTCTGACATCCCAGTTTTCTTCGCCGGGCGAGACCAGACGATCGTAAATCCCGATACGCAGTGGATTATAGCCATTGGTGGCTTCCCACCCGCGCACCATTGCGAGGTTCTGCCAGGACCCACCGAGCCCGAGGACTTCGACGCGTGGATAGTCACCCCGCCGCCGATCTTCCTTGATGAGGGAATCGAGCCGTGCGATTGCGGTGGCCTCGGCGCCTGCCGGAGTCTCGAGGACGGCGTAATGGCTTCGGCTTTCGGCGTTAAGACGCGAGGCGGCGTTCCACCAGAGCAATTCGGCGACAGCAATACATGTGACAAGTCCGGCGGCCACGGCGCGGGCCGAAGGCCGGCGCGCGCCACGCAATGTCAGAACAGCGACCAGCATCACGCCTCCGGCAATGGCCGCCTCGCGCGCGGCCTCCGGCGCGTGGCCGGTTCTGGTCGAGAACAATACCGCGGATCCGACGACCGCAAGCAACACCGAAGCCGCGGCGAAAGTGGATTGCAGCCGGAACCGCGGCAGGCCATCGCGAACATAGTCGGCAAGGAAATGCCCGGTGAGGATCGCAAGCGCGATGCCAAACACGAAACTGGCGTCTGTCGGGCGGCGGAACAGGTCGATGCCGGGAACGAACCTGAACGCCAGGCCATAGAATGGCGTGTAGCGGCCCAGCATGAACAGGCAAGCGATCGCGAGTGTGGCCGACATCAGGCGGCGGCCGGGCCGCAAGGCGCCGCCGCCGATTACGCCAACCCAGAGCATCAGCAGGATCGGCACGCTGCCGGCAAAAAGGTAGTTTTCGGAGTCATCCGTGAGGGCGACATCCGCCAGCGTCGCCGCACCCGGTCCCCAATAGCTTGCATGGGTGCCGAAGATATTTGGAACTACAAGCGTCGCCAAATTAGCCGGATATAACGAGCCCTTCAGCGCATCGTCCAGGGACTCGATTGGGCGGTTGGAAAGATCGGCGAATTGCAGCGTCAGCAACATTGGCACGACCAGAAGTGCGCCGCAGACGACGACCATTGTGGTCAGTACGCCCAACCGCTCGCGCAGATAGAGCCTCGGCCGTGGCGAGCGCAATATCTCGGCCACGCCTGCGCCCAGCAGCAGCGCGCAGAGCAGAAGAGCAACCTGATTGCGGCCTAGCGCCACGCCAGCCGCCGAAATCGCAAAGCCCAAGGCCGCCAAATGGAGGCGTCGCTGCAGCGCGACTTGCAGCGTCAGAAGCGCCAGCGGAAATGCTGCGTAACTGAGAATGATACCGGTATGTTGAAGACGGGCCGACGCGGCGCCCCCGAACATGAACAACGCCGCCGCCAACACGCAGCCGGGAACCGGCCATCGTGCGCGCCAGCCGATGATTGCGACGGCGACGCCGCCGGCCAACAGGTGGGCAAAGACGACGAGGTCGAATGCCTGCATGGTCGGAGCCGGATCGAGCGCGCCCCAGACCACGAACGCAGGCGAGAACACCAGCGATTGCGGGTCGGCCACGCTCGGATGCCCGGCATAATGGAAAGGGTTCCAGAGCGGCCACTCCCCTGCCCGCAACGTCGCCGACAGGAATCGAAAGAAAGCGTAGAACTGGTTCTTGGAATCCCAGGGTATTACACTGTCCCTGACGATCCAGCGGCTGACCGCGAGGAGCCATACCGCCGCGACAAGACAGATCGAAGCCGTCAATTGGCCGGCTCGTCCTTCGGTGTTTTGGGATTGGTTCACGGTCCCGACCTTGTGCCTTTGATCAGAGCAAAGCGATGTTGATTGGGCAAGACGCTGCCAGGACAGCGCGGGAAACTCCAATTGCTCGAGTTCGCGCCGACGAATTTGAGTGGCGATGCAATTTGCCGCAGTGCTGCTTCGCCGCAGCTTGTGCAATCAAGGCGGAGGCCGACCGTGTCGTCCGGGGGTAAAGCGACGATTCTTCACTTGGATACCCCGATTTTTTTTGACCCCACCGGACATCGGCTGCATGCGGCCCCGTCCAGGTGAAAACGTCCTGTTCCTGGCTCGGAACCTGCAGTGTTCGTGAGAGTTTCCTACCGTCACTCTTTCACGCGTTCTGGAGGCTCCTTGAACCGTCGCCACCTGTTGCAGGCCGCTGCATCGCTGCCCCTGATATCCTCGATCCCGCAGGGTTTGTTTTCGCCTGCGAGGGCGGATTCGGCGCCATTCGATCGATCGATCGTTCGGCAACTGGCCCGCGATGCCGCCAGCAAACCGTACAAGCCGCCCGATACCAAATTGCCTGATAGTCTAAAGAACCTCGACTATGACCATTACCGGCAGATCCGCTTCCTGCCGGACCACGCGCTTTGGCGAGGGGAAAAATTGCCTTTTGAGGTGCAATTCTTCCATCGCGGATTTTTCTATGCCCCCAGGGTTGACATCTACGAAGTCAACAATGGCCAGGCGACCAAAATTGCCTACCGGCGCGACGATTTTTCTTTCGGCAGCAACCCGTTGCCCGACGCTCAGACCGATCTTGGCTTCGCCGGCTTCCGGCTTCACGCTCCGATCAACCGGCCCGATTATTACGACGAGGTATGCGTCTTTCTCGGCGCAAGCTATTTCCGCGCGGTGGCCAAGGGCGAGATCTACGGCCTGTCTGCCAGGGGATTGGCGATCAACACCGGCGAGACCAAGGGCGAGGAATTTCCCTTGTTCAAAACATTTTGGATCGAGAGGCCGGCTCCAAATGCCAACTCGATCGTCGTGCACGCGCTGCTCGACAGCGAGAGCACCACTGCGGCCTATCGCTTCACGATAAGACCCGGCGGCACCACGGTGTTCGACGTCGAGATGGCGATCTATCCGCGCGTCGATCTTGACCATGCCGGGCTCGCGCCGATGACGAGCATGTTTTTCTTCGGACCAAACGACCGGCCCAATGTCGACGATTTTCGTCCCGCTGTGCACGATTCCGACGGGATGGCGATTTATAACGGCCGCGGCGAAGAGTTGTGGCGCCCTTTGAGCAATCCCAAGGATCTGCAAATCAGCACCTTCTCCGATCTCAATCCGCGCGGTTACGGCTTGATGCAGAGGCAGAGGAATTTTTTCGCCTATCAGGATCTCGAATCCAGCTTTGAAAAGCGCCCGAGCCTGTGGGCCGAGCCGATCGGGGATTGGGGCGACGGTTCGGTTCAGCTCATCGAAATTCCGACCCAGGAAGAAATCCACGACAACATCGCCGCCTTCTGGCGGCCAAAAAACCCGCTGCCCGCCAAAGGTGAGCTTACCTACACCTATCGCCTGCACTGGGGGCCGGACACGCCAAAGGCCTCGCCGCTCGCGCGATTTTCGCGAACCGGCATTGGCGCCAAAGGCGAGGACGCCAAAATATTCGTGCTCGACTTGATCGGCGACCGGCTCAAATCGGTCGATCCCAACAGCATCCGCGGCAACGTCACCGCGGAAAAAGCCGAGATCAAGAACATCGTCACCCGGCCAAACCCCGCCACCGGCGGCTGGCGGCTGAGCTTCGAGTTTTCCGTAAAGGAAAAGGCGCCCGTTGAGCTGCGCGCATCCCTGATGCAGGGCAACGAAGCGATATCGGAGGTGTGGGTCTATCGATGGACACCTTGACGCAAAACTCCAAATTTCAATTGTCTGGTAGCGGCGGCTCGCCGGAGCAGTTCCTTCCGCCGGAATCGCCGCTGCCGATGTCCGAACAGCAGTTGCGGACCTTTCAACGAGGCAACACCGAAACCGGCGCCGCCCACACGTCGGTGGCGTTTCGGCGTGTCTTTATCTTTGCGGGCACCGCGGCCCTGACCGTCGCCGGCTGCTACGAGATGTATGAAGTGGTTAGCGTCGGCGGCGTAACGGCACTGGAATGGATGGTGCTGGTGCTTTTCGTGCTGCTGTTTGCGTGGATTGCCTTCTCGTTCATGTCCTCGCTGGCCGGGTTCTTCGTATTGCTGTTCCGACGAAACGACGCTCTCGGGATAGATCCCCGCGCACCGCTTCCCTCGCTCTCCAGCAAGAATGCGATGCTGTTACCGACCTACAACGAGGATCCCTACCGGGTGGTGGCTCGGCTCCGGGCGATGTGCGAGTCGGTTGAGGAGTCCGGCCAAGGCTCAAAATTCGACTGGTACGTGTTGAGCGACACCACCGACCCCTCCATCTGGATCGCGGAAGAAAAGTGCTTCCTGCGACTGCGCCGGGACCTCGGGGCGAAAAACATCTATTACCGTCACCGGCCAGAAAACACCGCGCGAAAATCCGGCAATGTCCAGGACTGGATCACGCGCTTCGGCGCAGCCTACGATCACATGATCATCCTGGATGCCGATAGCCTGATGACCGGCGATACCATCGTGCGGCTTGCCTCCGCGATGGAGATGCATGGCGACGTTGCGCTCATTCAAACCCTGCCGATTGTGGTAAACGCAAAAACCCTGTTCGCGCGATTGCAGCAATTCTCCGGGCGGCTATACGGTCCGTTGATCGCGGCCGGCATCGCCTGGTGGCACGGCACGGAAGGAAATTACTGGGGACACAATGCGATCATTCGTGTGCGCGCGTTCGCGCAAGGCGCGGGCCTGCCTGACCTGAAGGGACGCAAGCCGTTCGGCGGACATATTCTGAGCCACGATTTCGTCGAGGCGGCGCTGATGCGGCGGGCCGGCTGGGCCATTCGCATGTCGCCGACATTGGGCGGCAGCTTCGAAGAATGCCCGCCGTCGCTCCTGGATTTCGCGGCGCGCGACCGCCGCTGGTGCCAGGGCAACCTCCAACATCTGGCGGTGCTACCCTCGCGGGGACTGCATTGGGTTTCGCGGCTGCACTTGATGACCGGGATCGGATCCTATCTCACGGCCCCGATGTGGTTTCTTTTTCTCGTGCTGGGAATCCTGATCTCCCTGCAGGCGCAATTTGTCCGCCCGGAATATTTTCCGAAGGGATTTTCGCTGTTTCCGAAATGGCCTGCCCAGGACCCGATTCTGGCGGCCTGGGTCTTCGTCGGAACCATGGGGTTATTGATCGTACCGAAACTGCTCGCCTGGGTTTTGCTCGCAACCCAGCGCCGGAATCGGAAGCAGTTCGGTGGATGGTTTCGGCCGCTTGCGGGACTGCTGCTCGAGACTTTTTTGTCCGGCCTGATCGCGCCGGTCATGATGGTGTTTCAATCTACCGCGGTCGGAGAAATCTTGCTCGGACGCGACGCAGGCTGGCAGGTTCAACGCCGTGACGACGGCGGGCTGCCTCGCCGGGAACTGATCCGCAAATATGTGTTGCCGACGCTTTTGGGTCTCGCCATGGCGCTCAGCGCCTACGCGGTCTCGCTGCCGCTGCTGCTTTGGATGACGCCAGTCATTTTTGGCCTTTTGCTCAGCATTCCCATCGCAATGATGTCCTCAAGGGTTTTCGGCTCGAAGTCGAGATTGTTCCATACTCCCGAACAGACCGAACCGCCCAAGCTGCTGGTTCGCGCAAATGAACTCGCGAGCGGCCTTCATGAACATATCGCTTCTCCGCTCGTCGAACTGCGAAATGACAGGCAGCTGTTGGAGAACCATCTCGCCAATCTGCCCGGCGACAAACGCCGCAACCGCGGCCAGATCGATCCGCATTTGGCGATTGCGCGCGCGAAAATTGAAGACGCGGAGACCTTTGACGATGCGCTCAGCTATCTGACAGCGCGCGAGACATACGTGGTGGCTGGCTCGCCGGAACTGCTCCGGATTGTTTGCGCCATGCTGCGCAAGTAGCTTCGCTGATCCGCCTACGGTCCGAGATGCTATTCCGCCGCTTCCCTTACATGGCGGACGCTCGGTGTACGCATGGTGACAAGTTCTTCCGCCGATGTCGGATGCAACGCCATCGTCGAGTCGAAATCGGCCTTGGTGGCCTTCATCTTGACGGCGATGCCAAGCACCTGGATGGTTTCGGCAGCGCCATCGCCGACGATATGACAGCCAACCACGCGATCGGTGGTGGCATCGACAATCAGCTTCATCAGGATTCTGGTGTCGCGGCCTGACAGGGTGGCTTTCATCGGCCTGAAGATCGCCTTGTAGATATCGACACGGCTGAATTGCGCGCGCGCCTGCGCCTCCGTCAGTCCGACGGTGCCGACCTCGGGCTGGCAAAACACCGCGGTCGGGATGTCGGCATGATCGACCTGAATCTGCCGCTTGCCGAACACCGTATCGGCAAAGGCGTGCCCCTCGCGGATCGCGACCGGCGTCAGGTTGTTGCGGTGGGTGACGTCGCCGATCGCGTAGATATTCGGCACCGAGGTGCGGGAAAAGCCATCGACGGCGATCCCGCCGTTGGCCGGATTGATGGTGACGCCGGCCTTCTCAAGCCCGAGATTGGCAACATTGGGATGGCGGCCGATCGCGAACATCACCTGGTCGGAGCCGACGCTCGAACCATTCGACAAATGCGAGGTGAATTCCTTGCCATGCTTGTCGACCTTGTTGACGATGCAGCCGGTCAGAATATTGATGCCTTCTTTTTCCATCTCGCTGCGGACGTGGGTGCGAACGTCGTCGTCGAAGCCGCGCAGCACGTTGTCACCGCGATAGACCACCGTCACGTCGGAGCCGAAACCGGCAAAGATGCAGGCGAATTCGAGCGCAATATAGCCGCCGCCCTGGATCAGGATGCGCCGCGGCAGCGCCTGCAAATGAAATACCTCGTTGGAGGAGATCACGTGTTCGATGCCGGGAATCGCAACGCCGTGATTCGGCGCCCCGCCGGTGGCGATCAATACAAATTTTGATCGGACCGCTTCGCCGGTCCCGAGCCGGAGCGTGTGCGGATCTTCGAACACCGCACGCGTCTTGACGATACGTGCGCCGGCCTTTTCCACGTTGGATGTGTAGGCCGCCTCCAGCCGTGCAATCTCCTTGTCCTTGTTGGCAATCAAGGTTGTCCAGTCGAACGTCGCCGGAGGTATCGTCCAGCCAAAGCCCGCCGCGTCCTCGATCTCGTGATGGATATGGGACGCATAGACCAAAAGCTTCTTCGGCACGCAGCCGCGGATCACGCAGGTACCGCCCACCCGGTACTCCTCCGCGATTACGACCCGTGCGCCGTGGTTGGCCGCGATCCGGGCCGCGCGAACGCCGCCCGACCCGCCTCCAATAACGAACAGATCGGTATCGAACTCAGCCATCTCAGCCCCGGTCAAAGCCGCTCATATCGGCTTACCCCGCTTCTTCATTTCCGAACGGAATTCACCGGCGACCGTTTCACTGAAGCTCTGCGCCCACTGGCCCATATAGGCCATGCTGGCCTGAACCGTCCTCGGCTCCTGCGCGAGCAGCTTCTGGCCGAGCGGCGTTTTGTAGAAGATGACGAGGTCCTTCAATTCCTGCTCGGTAAAGTCGCTGGCGTAAATCTTCGCCATCTGCTCGCCGATCTCCTTTTCGCGACCCGCCAGCGTCTGGACGATGATGACGGCGACCTCGTTCAGATCCTTTTGATAATTCAGGTTGTTCTGCAGGAACGAATCCTTGGTTCGTTGAACGATGTTGGGGACTGCGCTGGAATATACCGCGCTGACACTTTTCAAGGCTAGCAGTTCTCTTGCCGCCGCCATCGCTGCGGGGGATGCCGGCTTTAGCGGCGCTGGCGGCTGAGCCGGCTGCTGCGCACCGGCGGGAACGGCGGTCAGCGCCAATCCCAACGCAAGGCCGGCAGCAGACAAGATTCTTGTTAGGCTCTTCATTTGCAATTTCTCCTCGATTGCGGCGTTAGCGCCGCTCAACAACGCGAATTCCCTGGGACCCGGCCAGCATCGCCATGCTGGCAAGGCCGATGAACAACCCGTGCTCGACGACACCCGGTATGGAGGTCAGCGATCCCGCAAGCCTCGGCGCATTGGATATGCGTCCCAGATGAGCGTCGACGATCCAGTGGCCACCATCGGTGACAAAAACGTGACCATCCTGGCGCTTTCGTACCTCCATTTGGCCCGAAACGCCGCATTCGGCAAATGCCCTTCCGATCGCGCGGCGCGTCGCGCCCAGTCCGAACGGAACGACCTCGATGGGCAGGGGAAAACGGCCGAGCGCCTCGACCCATTTGGAATCGTCGGCGATCACGATCATCCGATCGGAAGCGGCGGCAACGATCTTTTCCCGCAGCAATGCGCCGCCGCCGCCCTTGATGAGGTTGAGTGCGGGGTCGATTTCGTCGGCGCCATCGACGGTCAGGTCGAGCCGATCGATGTCGTCAAGCGTGGTCAGGGCAATGCCGCACCGGATCGCGTCGGCGCGTGTCGCTTCCGACGTCGGCACGCCGATCACGTCAAGCCCGGCGCGAACCCGCATCCCGAGAAGTTCGACGAAATGCCTTGCGGTCGAGCCGGTGCCGAGGCCGAGCGTCATGCCATCCTGCACGAACTCCAGCGCGCGGGCCGCCGCCTGCCGTTTCAGTTCATCCATGCTCACGTGCAAACAATCCTTAAGGAGCCGCGGCCGATCGCGGCCGGCGAACTCCGGGCGGGGCATATCTAGCGTCGTTTTGGAGGGAGGAACAGCGCCATAGACCTGGCCTGGCCGCAACCGTGGGTCTTTCACCCCCAAAATGCTCCCTACTTGCATGATGGGCTTTAGGCGGCTAGCGATTTTCGATGACCTCCCACCGTACCGTCGTTTTCGATCTGGATGGCACCCTCGTCGATACGGCGCCCGATCTGATCGACGCGCTCAATTATGTTCTCGATCGCGAGGGTTTGCCGCCCGTCCCTCTTCATTCCGCCCGCAACATGATCGGCGCGGGCGCCCGCAGGCTGATCGAGCGCGGCCTGGAATTGGAGGGCCGCGCCGCAACAGCTGCCGACATCACCCGGCTTACCGAGGACTTCATCGTCTACTATGCCGAGCATATCGCCGATACTTCGCGGCCGTTCGAGGGCCTCGAAAGCGCGCTCGATGATCTGACGGGGCGCGGATACCGCTTTGCTGTCTGCACCAACAAGTTGGAGTGGTTATCCAAACTTCTGCTGGATCGGCTCGGATTGAGCTCGCGATTCTCAGCCATTTGCGGCGCAGATACATTCGGCATCGCCAAGCCGGATCCGGGCATATTGCAGCAGACGCTGGCGCGTGCCGGCGGGCACACTTCTTCCGCGGTCATGGTGGGCGATGCCGGCCCGGATATCGGCGTCGCCCGCCGCGCCGGCATTCCCGTGATCGGCGTTTCGTTTGGGTATTCCGAGATGCCCATCGCCGATCTCAGACCCGACCGACTGATCCATCACATGAACGAGCTGCCGGCGGCCGTGGAAAGCCTGATGATCCAGAACAGTTCATCTGACTAACATGTTGATTTAGTTTATTGTTTTTTCATGGCAATGCGGGCGTTAACCAACTATTAACGATTGGGGTCCGCACGGTTGCGCGGCTGTCCTGAGGCTTTTATTGTCAATGCGGGGAATGTGGCAGCTTAGCCGCACGAATGCATGATCCGGAAACCGGGAACCGGCTTTCCCGTAAAGATCATGCTCGCACAAAGAGATGAGATCATTGTCCGACCCCGATCGGATCGTGGTCTGAGGTGACGGGTCGATCATGCGTCGTGCCATTGTGATTGCGGCAACTGGACTAAGTCTCGCCGGCTGCTCATCGTTTTCGATGGACTATTTCAAGTCGACCCCGCCAACCATGCAGATTCAGCTCGAATCGACGCCCCCGGGAGCCGATGCGCGTACTTCCCTCGGTCCAAGCTGCAAGACCCCCTGCACCGTGACTGTACCTGTTCCCGAAAGCCCCTTCACAGTCAGTTACACCCTCAACCAGTTCCAGCCGGTCACGGTCCCCGTGCAAGTCACCGGCAGCCCTGGCAATCGCATGACGGCCGGGACGACGCGGATCGATCCCAATCCGGTGGTCGCGCAACTGCAACCAAATGTCCCGCCGAAGCCGGTCCGCAAGCCGATGCGGCCGAAAAAGCCGCAGAAGCCCGCCGCAGCCGCCGCCGCCGCGGGATCGCCGTTCCCGGACGCCGGGCAGGCGCCACCGCCGGCCTCGCCCAACCGCTGATCGCTTGCACCGCACCACGAACGGCGGATTGGCAAACTGCGGATTGTATGGCGATTGCAACGTGCCTACATTGGGTCAGCGGACCGTTTGTTGTTGATACGGAGTCGCGCGGAAGGCACCCCTGAGATGAATGCCCCTATATCTACGCTTCTATCGCGTCCGATGACCGACCCATTTGGCCGGACCATCAGCTATTTGCGGGTGTCGGTCACCGATCGCTGCGATCTGCGCTGCTTTTACTGCATGTCCGAGGACATGACCTTTCTCCCCAAGGCCGATTTGCTGACGCTGGAGGAACTCGATCGGCTGTGTTCGGCCTTCATCGCCAAGGGCGTGCGAAAGTTGCGGCTGACTGGCGGCGAGCCGCTGGTGCGGCGCAACGTGATGTCGCTGGTGCGATCGCTCTCGCGCCACCTCAAATCTGGCGCGCTCAATGAACTGACCTTGACGACCAATGGTTCTCAGCTCGCCCGCTTTGCGAACGAGTTGAGCGACTGCGGCGTACGCCGCGTCAACGTATCGCTGGATACGCTCGACCCGGCAAAATTCCGCGCGATCACCCGCTGGGGCGATCTCGAGAAGGTCCTGGCCGGTATCGAAGCCGCCCGCTCGGCGGGTCTTGCCGTGAAGATCAATGCGGTGGCGCTGAAGGGTTTGAATGAGGACGAGATCCCTTCCCTGATGGAATGGGCGCACGGCAAGGCCATGGCGCTGACCCTGATCGAGGTGATGCCGATGGGCGACATCGGCGCAGGACGCATCGACCAATATGTGCCGTTGTCCCTGCTCCGCGCGCGGCTTGCCAAGCAGTACACGCTGACCGACCTCGACGAGAATACCGGCGGGCCGGCGCGCTATGTCCGCGTCAACGAGACCGGCGGCAAGCTCGGCTTCATCACGCCGATGACGCATAATTTCTGCGAGTCCTGCAACCGCGTGAGGATCACCTGCACCGGCACGCTGCACACCTGCCTCGGCCACGAGGATGCTTCCGATTTGCGCAAGCCGCTGCGGGCTTCCGCCGACAACGAGTTATTGAGCGCGGCGATCGACCGCGCGATCGGCCTGAAACCGAAGGGTCACGACTTCATCATCGATCGCAGGCACAACCGCCCAAGCGTCAGCCGACATATGAGCGTCACCGGCGGTTGAAACCCCGCTCCGGTCGAGTTGCCTTGCAACTATTTGATCCCACGTCAATTTGCCCATTTTCCAATTGACGCCGCCACGGCGCGCTGAAATGGTGCGGCCTGCTTTCATGCCTGCACGGCCGGATGGGCCGCTGCGCCGGATCGGCGCAGCCAAGACGGCAAAAGCGCAATTGGGAGGACTGTTGTTGCGATCGCTCGTGGAATTGAGCCGTAGCCGCGTGCGCGGACTCGAAGTGATGCCCATTGATGCGACGGGCAAAACTTGATGACCGCCCGGGAAACCACCATGCGTCCATTGTTGGCCGTGAGCACGGCTATTGACGTCCTCAACGAAAAGATCGGTTACATCTGCAATTTCCTGGTTCTGGCCGCCTGCATCGTCAGTGCCGCCAACGCCATGATCCGCTACGCCTTCGGCTACAGCTCGAACGGCTGGCTTGAACTGCAGTGGTACATGTTCGCCATTCTGGTCATGTTCGGCGCCTCATACACGTTCAAGCGCAATGAGCACGTCCGCGTCGAAATCTTTTATCTTTTTCTGTCCGAGCGCGGGCAGCTCTGGCTCGATCTGATTGGCACCCTCTTCTTCCTGATCCCATCGTGCCTCCTGCTTGCCTATCTTTCCTGGCCCTTCTTCCTGCAGGCTTACGCGGTTGGCGAAATGTCAGGTAACGCCGGCGGCCTGATCCGCTGGCCGATCAAATTCGTGGTTCCGGCCGGCTTCGTTATGCTCGCACTACAAGGCGTCTCCGAGGTCATCAAACGCATCGCAGCCCTTCAAGGTCGGCTGACGATCGATGCGAAATATGAGAGGCCGACGCAATGATCACGCTCGAAACGATGCCGCCGCTGATGTTCGGCGGCCTGGTTCTTGCCATGCTGATCGGCTTCCCGGTGGCCTTCACGCTTGCCGCGGTCGGGCTTTCGTTCGGATTCCTCGCGATTCATCTCGGCTTTTTTGACCTGAATTTTCTCCAGGCCATCCCGGGCCGGGTGTTCGGCAGTGTGCTTTCGAACGAGCTGCTGCTCGCGATCCCGTTCTTCACCTTCATGGGCGCGATCCTCGAGCGCTGCGGGCTTGCCGAAGACATGCTCGATTCGATGGGCCAATTGTTTGGACCGATCCGGGGCGGCCTCGGCTATTCCGTCATCATCGTCGGCTTCATCCTCGGCGCCATCACGGGAACGGTGGCGGCACAGGTCATTGCCATGGCGCTGATCTCGATGCCGGTGATGATCCGCTACGGCTACAATATGCGTTACATCACGGGTGTGCTGGCGGCGTCCGGCACCATCACCCAGCTGGTGCCGCCATCGCTTGTGCTGATCGTGCTCGCCGACCAGCTCGGCAAATCCGTCGGCGACATGTATCTGGGTGCATGGGGCCCGTCGGTCTTCCAGATCGCGCTGTTTGCGGGCTATACCTTCCTGCTCGGCCTCTTCAAGCCGGATCACGTGCCACCAGTGCCGAAAGAGGCGCGTACGCTGACCGGCTGGGCGCTGTGGAAGAAGTGCCTGCTCGGCATCATCCCCTCCGCCGTCCTGATCTTCGTCGTGCTGGGCACCATGATGATGGGTCTTGCCACGCCGACCGAGGCGGGCGCCATGGGTGCGGTCGGCGCTATCGTGCTGGCGGCAATTCACAGCAAGGATTTCAGCACCACCGGCCGGAAGATCCTCATCATCGGGGCGATCGCGGCCGGCATTGGCACAATGGTCGGAATCTTCGTGACCGAAGGGCTGATCTTCAAGCTCGCCTTTGCCATAACCTATCTGGCGGTAGTGTGGATTTGCCTGGAGGCCGTCCGCATTCCCGAACTACGGGACCTGATCAAGCAGGGTTACGAGACGACCATGCGCATCACCACCATGGTCGTGTTCATTCTGATCGGCTCCACCTGTTTCTCCGTGGTGTTCCTCGGCGTTTCGGGCGGCGTCTGGCTGGAGAATTTGCTGACGTCGCTTCCCGGCGGCGTCTGGGGATTTTTGATCTTCATCAACCTGTTCATCTTCTTCCTGGCGTTCTTCCTGGATTTCTTCGAGATCGCCTTCATCATTCTGCCGATGATCGCGCCGATCGCGCAGAAGATCCTGACCCCCGTGGTGGGCGCGGACGCTGCGTTGATCTGGTTCGGCGTCATGCTGTGCGTGAACATGCAGACATCGTTCATGCATCCGCCCTTCGGCTTTGCCTTGTTCTATCTGCGCGGCGTCGCGCCGAAGGAAGTCAAGAGCTCCGACATCTATTGGGGCGCCCTGCCCTGGGTGGGATTGCAGATGATCATGGTCGCCCTCGTGATCGCTTTCCCGATCACGGTGACCGGCTTGCTCGACAAGCCACTCAACGTCGATCTGAACCAGATCAAGATCGATGTTCCGCAGATGGAGCTGCCGCCGCTCGATTTCGGTCCGCCGCCGAAACAATAGCGATTTGCCTTCGTGCAAACGGAAAAAACCCCGGAGCTTGCGCTTCGGGGTTTTTTCTTGCCTGTCTCAAATGCGAAAAGACTAGAGCGAGATGACATTTCTTCGAATCGTCATCTCGCACTATCCTTTTGTTTGAGCATGATCTTTTTCGGAAAACCGGTATCCACTTTTCCGGATCATGCTTTAGCTCTGCGAATGCCGCGCCATGAAGTTGTCGTAGCCGACTTCGGCGACCTGGAACCACTGGTAGCCGTTGTTTGTAAAAGCGGTCAGCGAGTCGTAGACCTTCTTGAAATGTGCGTTGGACGCGGAGACTTCGCTGTGCAACTCCTTCGCGGCCTTGAAGGAAGCTTCCATCACCAGCGGCGGGAAGGCGTGCAGCTTGGTGCCGCTGGCCAGCAGCTTGCGCAGCGCCGTCGGGTTCTGGGCATCGTATTTCGCCATCATCCAGTTGTTGGCGTAGTGGCCCGCCTGCTCGATCACGCTTTGATAATATTTCGGCAGGGCATTCCACTTGCCGAGATTGGCGATGGCCAGCAGCATGGGACCGCCCTCCCACCAGCCAGGATAGTAGTAGTGAGGCGCGACCTTGTAGAAGCCGAGCTTCTCATCATCATACGGCCCCACCCATTCCGCTGCATCGATGGTGCCTTTTTCCAGCGCGGGATATATGTCGCCGCCAGCCAGCTGCTGCGGTACGCAGCCGAGCTTCTGCATGACGCGCCCGGCAAAGCCGCCGATGCGGAATTTCAATCCCTTGAGATCGTCAACGGTCGTGATCTCCTTGCGGAACCAGCCACCCATCTGACATCCGGTGTTGCCCGCAAGCAAGGATGTGACGTTGTAGCCCTTGAAGAATTCGTTGAGGAGTTCCTTGCCGCCGCCGAGCGTGTACCAGGCCTGGTTGAGGCGCGAGTTGGGCCCGAACGGGATTGACGAGCCGAAGGTAAAGGTCGGATCCTTGCCGAAATAATAGTAGGTCGCGGTATGTCCCATCTCGACGGTGCCATTCTGCACGGCGTCAAGCACCTGCAGGCCGGGAACGATTTCGCCAGCCGCAAAGGTCTGAATCTGGAATTTGTTGTCGGTAGCTTCGGCGACAGCCTTGGCCATGATCTCGGCGGCGCCGTGCAGCGTATCGAGCGATTTGGGCCAGCTCGTCGTCATCCGCCATTTGATCTCCGGCATCGACTGTGCAATCGCCGGTGCAGCCATCGTCGCTGCCCCCGCAACGCCTATCCCTGTGACCTTGATAAAGTCTCGACGCTTCATTGAAATCCCTTCCCTTGGTGATGTGATGTGTGTCGGTCAGCCTTCGTTTCGAGGCTTTATGCCAGCATGGAACATCCGCTTGCGGATTTCCATGTCGAACTCCGATACCGCAACGCAAAAAGCCCGGCCTCCGCCGAGGCCGGGCTTTTGATCGACGACTTTAAGCGCAGCAGTGGCTCAGAAATCGGGACTTTGACGCGTTTTCTTGACGCAAACCGGGATCCACCCCCGGATCAGGTCCGAGGACATGCTTCGCTCGAAGACGCTATCGATCAGCCGCGGGTACGTGAGCGGATCATGAAGCTGTCGAAGGTGTATTCGGCGACCTGCCACCACAGATACTGGTCGGAGCGATAGGCCTGCATCGCATCGATGGATTTCTTGAAGTCGGCGTTCTTGGCGGAAATCTCGGCCCACAATTCGTTGGTCGCCTTCAGGCAGGCCTCCAGAACTTCGTTGGTGAAGGGACGAAGCTGGGTTCCGCCCGCGACCAGGCGCTTGAGCGCCGATGGATTCTGCATGTCATAGCGCGCTGCCATCCAGCTATTGGCCTGTGCCGCCGCACTTGCGAGAACAGCCTGATAATTCTTCGGCAGGGAATTCCACTTCTCCAGATTGCAGAACGCGTGGACCGCCGTGCCACCCTCCCAGAAGCCGGGATAATAGTAATATTTGGCGACCTTCTGAAAACCGAGCTTTTCGTCATCATACGGCCCCACCCACTCGGCCGCATCGATGGTGCCCTTCTCGAGCGCAGGATAGATGTCGCCTCCGGCGAGTTGCTGCGGCACGACACCGACCTTTTGCAGCACTTGCCCGGCAATGCCTCCGATGCGGAATTTCAGTCCGGAGAGGTCGGCAACGCTCTTGATCTCCTTGCGGAACCAGCCGCCCATCTGAGTGCCGGTATTGCCGGCGTGAAAACCGATCACGCCAAATTTCTTGAAGAACTCGTTTCCGAGCTCCATCCCGCCACCTTGATACCACCAGGAATTCTGTTGGCGCGCATTAAGGCCAAACGGCACCGAGGCGTAGATGGCGAAGGTCGGATCCTTGCCGACATAATAATACGCTGCGGTGTGGCACATCTCGATGGTGCCGTTACTGGCCGCATCGAGCGCCTGCAGACCTGGAACGATTTCACCGGCGGCAAAGACCTGGATCTGAAACTTGTTGTCGGTCATTTCGGCGACGTATTTCGACAACTCCGCGGCGCCGCCGTAGATCGTGTCGAGCGATTTCGGGAAACTTGAGGTCAGGCGCCATTTGATCTCAGGCGAGGATTGCGCAATCGCCGGCGAGGCCACAGCTGTCGCCGCCGCACCCGCCGCTGAAACTTTCAAAAAATCACGACGCTTCATTAAGGCATCTCCTTATAGGGACGTTTCCCATATCTGCCGGCGTTTCTTTCGGCGGCACGAATTTCCCTGCAACCGAAGGCGCTCTGACACCGGGGCTTTAACACGGAAGTTGAGCTTGCGAATACGCGACAAAGGCATGACTGCCCCGATTAAACGAAAGTCGCATATGCCGCGCCGGCCGGCTTAGGCCACAGCGATGGCGCCTTTGAGCTGATCGCGGACCTTGGCGCCGATCGCCCGGTAGATCGCCGCGTGCGAGCCATTCGGCTCACTCTCGACGACGGGAGTGCCCGAGTCGGAGGTGGTCCGGATCGACATGTGCAGCGGAATTTCACCCAAAAACGGCACGCCAAGGCGCTCGGCCTCATGCCGTGCCCCACCATGCCCGAAGATGTCCGATTGGGTACCGCAATGCGGGCACTGGAAATAGCTCATATTCTCGACGATGCCGAGAACCGGCACATTGACCTTCTTGAACATCGCCAATCCCCGCCGCGCATCGATC
>Ga0210400_10001077_pt1 | contig 27878 bp, 25 predicted proteins | sample IncBWH26MmetaG_FD_155456 | JGI IMG/M metagenome (GOLD analysis project Ga0210400, IMG submission 155456) | Forest soil microbial communities from Barre Woods Harvard Forest LTER site, Petersham, Massachusetts, United States - Inc-BW-H-26-M | ecosystem: Environmental > Terrestrial > Soil >... | reverse complement strand
GCTGGTACGGGAACAAGTGGGCGACAACAAAGCGCTCGATGAGGCGCTGGCCCAGCTGGTCGGCATTGGCCTGCTGCACGGCGACGAGGTCGGCAACATCCGGCGCACGATTCTCTTGCATAAGGTGTACGAGAGCGTGCCGATCAAGCTGCTGCTGAACGAAGAGGAAATGGCGCTGTTTGCGGTGCATCGCTTTCAGTTCACGGGCGTCGATCTCCGCGCGCGGTTGGCCCGTCATTACCCGCTGCGGGAAGTCGGCGTCCACGCCATCGGCTACGTGAGCGCCATCAATCCAGAGGACATGAAACAGATCGACAGCGCGGAGTACGCCGGCACCAGTCTCATCGGCAAACTCGGCGTGGAGGGCGCCTACGAGCAGCAGCTGCACGGCAAGCCCGGCTTCAAGGAAATTGAGGTGAATGCCGCGGGCCGGCCGGTGGAAAAGCAGGGCGGCTATGCATCGGAACTGCACACTCGCGCCCCGGTGGCCGGCGAGGATTTGATCCTGGGAATGGACGTGCGTGTGCAAAAAGTCGCCGAAGAAGCCCTGGTCGGCAAGCGCGGGGCGGTGGTTGCTCTCGATCCAAAAACCGGCGATGTCATCGCGCTGGCCAGCACGCCCGGCTTCGATCCGAACGATTTTGTACGCGGACTTTCGGTGACGCAGTACGGCGCGTTGGCAGGCAACATCGATGTCCCGCTATTGAATCGCGCGCTGCGCGGCGCCTATCCGCCGGGTTCCACCGTGAAACCCTTGGAAGCATTGGCCGCGCAAAAGTACAACATCATTGCGCCCCTCCAGGAGGAATACTGTCCCGGCGTTTTCACTTTGCGCGGCAGCGCCCATGAATATCGTGACGACAAGAAGCACGGGACTTTGGATATGCGCAGAGCCATTGCGGTGTCCTGCGACGTGTATTTTTTCAGGGCTGCGGAAAAACTAGGCATCGACCGCATGGCGCCGTTCATGACGGCATTCGGTTACGGCGTGTTGACGGGCATCGATATTCCCGGCGAGAAGCCCGGGCTTTATGCCTCGCCGGACTGGAAAAAGCGCGCATTTAAGAAAGCCGGCGACCAAGTGTGGTTTCCAGGCGAGACCATCAGCATGGGCATCGGCCAGGGCCCGATCACAGTAACGCCGCTGCAACAGGCGCACTTCGCCGCTGAAATCGCGGAACGAGGCAAGATCATCGCGACGCCGCGGCTGGTAACGGCGATTCGCCCCGCGGGTTCCACTAATGCCGTACCGCGCGCTCCGCAGTTCATGCCGCCGATCACGGTCGCCACCGACGAGCAATGGGGCGTGCTGTACGACGGCATGCTGGGAGCCGTATATGGGCCGGGCGGCACCGCATATGCCGTGGGAATAGGCTCGAAGTACAAAATCGCCGGCAAAACGGGAACCGCTCAGGTGATTGCCATCAAGCAAAATGAGAAGTATCACGCCAAGGATGTCGCGGAAAGAAATCGCGATCACGCGTGGTTCATTGCTTATGCGCCCGCCGAAGACCCCAAGATCGCCATATCTGTATTGGTGGAGAACGGCGGATTCGGCGCGACCGCCGCGGCGCCGATCGCGCGGAAAGTTCTCGACTCATATCTCTTGTCGGAGGAGCGGCCGGCCGAGAAGCGCGCGACGCCTTAATAATGGCGCTCGAAGAACATAACGGGAGGCTGCCGCCCAGCGGCTTGTCACGTTCCAGGCCGCACAGGCGTAGTCGCATCCTCCCCCACCACCGTAGTCCACTCGCGAATGTGCCATCGAGTGACGAGACCCCCTATCATGTAGGGATCAGCCGCAACGAAGTGCTCCGGTACGGCCCGCGATGCACATCGAAACAGAAGCGCTGCACCATCGACAGGATCGGCATAGGCGCCGGCCAGAATGAGCTCGCCTCGCGCCTGTGCTTTCCAGGCTGCCAATAGATGCGCAGATCGAAACGGCGCACGGCGTGCAACGTAGTCAGGGACGAACTCGTAAAAAAGCAAATAGTGCATATCCCCCTCCTTCGCTCAATTTGTGCTCGCTCGAATCGTCGGTCAGTTGACCGATGCACTGGTCCCCGACGACGACAGAAGCACTTCAAAGTGCTGCACACTTCGATCGAATGTTTCAAGCACCGCTTGCGCCGCCGGCTCCACCACTGCTTCATCGCCCCTTTTACCTGCGAAATTGTGGATAGCGTCCATCGTGTCCCACAGAGTGAGCACAATGAGTTCAACGCTGGCGCCCGCGTTTTTCTTCAAGAGATAAGCACCTTTGTGCCCGGGATTGCGCCGCAGCGCCGGCAATACTGAATCGCTGAAGTGACGTGCATATGCTGCAACGTTTCTTGGCAGAGCCGTTGCCTTCCAGCTACGAATAATCATGGACTTGTCCTCAAGTTGCGAATCGCGAACCGCTAGACGGAGACGCCGCCTCCCGGCTCACGTGTGAATGAGTCTCCCGCCAGCGAACGCCCAGTTTTCCCACGACGTTTCCTTGAAACAGACCATTACGTTCTCGGTGTCAATGCCGGCGTGCGCCAGCGTACTCATCAGTTCTTCGAGCAGTTTCTTCTTGACCTTAACGCTGCGCCCCACCGACCAAAGGATCTCGATGAGCGCAAATTCCTCGTTCCGCGCGGTCTTCACGTCGGGGTACGTCAGATCGAAGCGGAAATCCTCCGCCTCGAGCTCGATGACCCTTTGGAACTTGTCTGTAGCAGGCACGCCAGCTGAGACCAGCGCAGCGTGCACGGCATTCAGCAGCGTAGTTTTGAACGCGCTCGACTTTGGTTTGCGGACGGTGAGCGTTACGAGTGGCATGACGACCCCTCAGGTGCTGAACGATGAGGTTGAAAGACGGAGACGTTTCATGTGGCTAGTCTGCACCGCTCAAAGCCTCAAAAAATATGGAATGGCGATCAGCACAATGCCGATGGTGATGAGCAGAACGGTGTTGGATACGAAATAAGGAAACACTATCAAACCCAAGCCGCAGATCAATGGTACAACCGCCCTCTGCTTCCGGCCGTAGATGAGAAAGCCAAAGCCGATTGAGCCGAATACCAACCCCCAAAGAAGCGACGCGGTGTCCATTGGAGTACCGTAACTACCGCGGTTCCACATCAAGGTACTTCCATGTCGAGGCGCCGTCGAGCAGGCGAACTCGCACAGACCTAACTGCATTCAGCGCGAAATTGCGCGCATTGACGCCCATTTTGCTGGTTTTCTTAGGATGAACCCGCTCCCAGTGCGTGATGCACCCACAGGTACTGCATCTCACGAACCACAGCGATTTTTCGCCCCAGGAATATTTTTTTGTTGCGCCTCGCGCAGCTCTGACTCGCACCTCCGAGGCCTTGTAGTACGCCCAGAGCGTGCCGTAGCGCCGGCAAATCGAGCAATTGCAGTTCGTCAGGCTGCGGGGTTTACGCGGCACCTCGACCTGAACAGCTCCACAATGGCAGATAGCGGTGAGCATGTTGCGCCTCCTACGAAATGCGCCTCGAACCCTGCGTCATGGGGGAGGCGCCATAGTCACACGCCACCTAAGATCTCGCTTCACCACCAACAGATCTTGCGCGGACTTGCCGCCATCGGGAAATACGCATTGCTCAGTCAGCTTAACCAACTCCGGAGAGATCTGCGCTTTTCCCACAAACGAACACTTCACTCTAGCGAAATCGGGGAACCCTTTCGTGCGAAGCTCGTTTCGAAATGATAGCTCCAGCGCTGCGGCGGTTTGTTTGATTATTTCGGCGTCGTTCGCCAGCGCTGGATTGATCTTTTGCAGCATTTGCCGCCCCTCCTCAACAAAATCCAGTGCGGCGACAGCAGCATCCGCGCTCTTTTCAACGTAAGCCTGCTCGAGGGCTCGCACCGCGTCCTCGGGTGTCTCGAAGCCGACGGCACCTACCGTTGACGCCCCGGAGACCCCAAGCAGAATTGAAAGAAAACGCGGTAACGACACTGATGACCCCGGTTAATCAAAGGGAAAGCGAATCGTGAAGTGCAAGCCCCAGTTTCTCGGCTCGCCCAATTGCGTATACAGCTTGTTGGGAAAGTCCGGCGGTTCATCGCCGAAATAAAACCCGCGCACCGTATAGTTCTTGTCGAGCAGATTGCGGCCCCATAGGTACGCTTCCCAACGCTCGTTGCCCCAACCCAATTTGCTGTTGATGAGTCCATAGGCATTCGAGCGCGTCCAATTCGGCGGCAAGTCGTAGAAAAATGCGCCCATGCCGGTAACGTCCAGCCGGGCAAAGAGACCGCTTGGTGAGCGCCACGTCGCATTGATAGCCGCCTGCCATGGCGGGGCATGAGGCAGCGCCCGATCGGGAAGCACCACGCCGTTTTGCACGAACCCATGATATTGGGTTTGTAGCAGGCCGAGAGAGCCGCCGAATTGAAGGCTGCGCGTGGCCGCCCACTCGAAACTGCTTTCCAATCCGTAGTTGTAACCTGATCGCGCATTGCCGGTATAGAAAATGAAGGTGTTGGGATTGCTCGGATCCAGCTGCTCCCCGGTCAGCAGCTGCTCGCTGTGACGCACCATGTAAAACAGCGAGGTGTCGATTCGCAGCCGGCCCTGGTCAATTTGCGCCTTATGGCCGACCTCCAGATTGAGATCCGATTCGGCACCGAACAGCAGCTGATTGGCTGGCAGTCCCGGACTTAAGTTGAAGCCGCTTGCTTTGTAGCCGCGGGCGATGAGCGCATACACATGCTGGCCGTCCGCCACCTGGCTGTCCAGGGAAGCATGGCCGCCCCAGAGATTTTCCGCGGGACCGAAGCTGTTGGCTGTCGTCGGGGCGTCGAGATTCGTGGTGGTATCGTGGTAGCTACTCGTGTGCCGTTCGCCCCTGAGGCCTAAGGACCAGCGCGATGCGCCCCAAATGTCGCCGTCGAGTTGCGCGAATACGGCGCCGTTGCGGGACCGGTATTCGCTCGATATCACCGTCAAGCTGTCCAAGTTCTGCGTCGCATCGAAAGGATCCAGATAAATCCCGGCGCTGGTGTCGTTCAATGACTCGCGCAGCTCGAAGGCATATACGCCGAACAGCCAGGAGAATCCCTGCGCCGGGCCCCGTGCCGATTCGGGCGATCCCCGCGCCGGCCCAGGCGCAGACTCCGGCGATCCGCGCGGAGCGTCGCCCAGTCGAATCTCCAAGCTGCGAGTCGAGCGGTGCCGCGCTTGATACTCGGTGAAGTCATAGGTGTAGGGCGCCCAGAGCTGTGGATTGCCCCAATCGCCGTCGAAGCCATAGTTGACCGTGGTATCGGCGTACGTCGCGATGGTGGTAAGGGTTGCGGGTGCGAAGCCGGTGTAAGTTGTGCGTGCGGAGAGGCCCGTGGAATATTGCCCATCCACGCCCGGGTGGTCCGATTGGTTGGTACGGCTGTTATCGATGGCAAAGGCATCGTAACCGTTGTCTATTTGGGCGCGCAGCAACGTGAGATCGACGCGCCAAGTTTCGTTCGGTTCATAGCGCCATTTCCCGCGCAGCGTGAGTTCATCGCGAGCGTCGGTGTTGCTGCGGCCAAGATAGGCATTGTGGTAGAACCCGTCGCTGGTATAGCGCTGTACCGCGAGCCTGAACGCGGAGTCCAGGCCGCTCACCGGGCCGGTCAGCACGGCGCCGTAGGACCTCTCGTTGTAGTCTCCGACATCGAATTCCGCGCGGCCGCCGAACGCATCGGAGGGCTCTGCGCCCCTGACGTAGATGAGCCCGGCGAGCGCGTTGGCTCCGTACAGGGTTCCCTGCGGACCGTGCAGTACTTCGATGCGATCGACGTCGAACAAGGTTGCGGCTGACCCCAAGCCGCTGAAATCGATATCGTCGATGAGAAAGGCCACGGACGGGTTGGGCGCCCCCTGGTACTGCTGCAACTCACCGATGCCGCGTATCTGAAAGTATCGCGGACGCGACGTATCTCCCGCCCAATTCAGATTCGGCACCAGCGCCACTATATCCTCGAAATGCTCTTGACCCGCATCGTGCAACGCCCTGCCGCTGAGCACGGTAACGCTGCCCGGCATCTCTTCCAGAGGGATCGAGCGAAGGGTGGCCGTGACGACGATCTCGACCAGCGGTTGATCGCTGCTGTCTTCGGCGGCTTCAAGCGGGAGTGAAATGGCCAGCAGCGGCGCCGCAAGGGCGGCAAAGAAAAAACCTGCAGAATTCGGACGACCCATGCTCCCTCCGCCGGTACTAACCGGATCAGGTTCAATGGGTTCGCTGGTGGGCCTGCTTAGGCTGCCAGCATCTCAGGCCCTAAAGGCCACCCCAGCTATGTTCTTGCAAAAGGCTTATGTGAAAAACAGTGCGCGAACCGCGCCAATCAAGCCGCCCAGGACCAGGATTACCATGGGCAGGAAGGTCATTCCGAAGCCCACGCTGCGATTGGCCGGGTCTTTCACATAAGTAAATGCGTACAGCTCGCGGCCTATCAAGTATACAACTCCAAGCGCCGCCGCGACCTTCGGGCTGAAGTAGTGTGCGAACATGTATATTCCCGGCAAGAAAGCAATTAACTGCTCCAAAGTATTCTGTTGGACACGAAAATGGCGCTCGAAAATCTCATTTCCGGTGATGGCCGGCGCTTTCACCCCATAGCGTCCGCGCGCGCCCCCGACTCTGAAGCCGAACACAATGAACTGTAGAACTGCGAGGGCAGTCACGATATCGACATAAGCCATGGATCTTCCTCCCTTGTTGTTGGATTCTAGCACTCCGCCGCAGGCAGCTTTCCGTCAAGCTATTGATATCGCAATGCCAATTGAGGGCCGAAGTCCGCCATGAGCTTACCCCGAAAATCCACTAGAAACGGCACTCGTGGCTACGCCCACCTGGTTGAGGTCGACGTGCCGGCCGCCCGGGTTTGGCGTGCCCTGACCGATCCGCGCTTGATACGCATTTGGTCAGGCCAGGAGTCCGAGATCGATCCCCGCGAGGGCGGCATGTACCGGATCGGCAAGCGCGATGCGGGTGCCCGCGAAGCCCACATCGATATTTTCGAGACAAATCGCCGCTTGAGACTCATTTATCTCAGCGGACGTGATTCGCCGCCCAGCGAGAGCGCCGCGGTCGATGATTTCATCCTGGATGCGCGGTACGGCGCAGGTAAAACGTCGCTACGCCTGCTGGGTTCCGGGATTTCCGATGCGCCCGCCTGGGACCAGAGCTATATGAAAATTCGCATGGGCTGGGAGCGCTACCTGGCACGCATCAAGGTGACGCTGGAAAGTCCCCCAAAGGCGAAGAAATCCGCGCAAATAACACCCAAGGATCCGCCCCTGCCCGGGCTCGATTATTGAAGCTGCGACAATTCTTGATATGCTCACCCGCATAGCGGGAGTTCAAGAGGACGGCATGCTCGGGTTTCTCATGCGCGCGGCGCTGGTAGCGCTTGGTTTGTGGCTGGCCACGGCCTGGGTGCGGGGCGTTTATATCGATACTCCCTCCACGTTGATTCTTGCCGGCATATTGCTCGGCGTCGTGAATTCCATCGTGCGGCCCATCGCCATATTGCTCACCCTGCCGATGACCATACTCACTCTCGGCCTGTTTCTGCTGGTCATCAATGCCGGCATGGTGGCGCTGGTGGCGTGGATGCTGCCGGGCATGCATGTGGGGGGATTCGTTCCGGCATTTTGGACCGCCATTCTTGTCAGCCTGGTCAGCACCGTCGGCTCATGGTTCGTGGGCGGCAAGGGCCGAGTCGAGGTGATCAGGCGGCGCGGCTGATTGCTCACGCGAGGCGCGCCTTCGCTATTGAGTCTTCGGTTCCGCCAGAGTTTTAGGATCCGTGAGGCTTCCGCCGGGCAGCGTCAATATGCACACACCGACGATGATGACCACCATGCCGACGAGCTGCACGCCGGACAGGTTCTCGTGCAGGAATAGCCAGCCCAAGAATGCGGCGATCGCGGGATTCACATAGCTATAGGTAGAAATTACCGCCGGCCGGGTATTCAAACTCAACCAGCCGTACGCGGTATACGCAAGACAGGAACTGAAAAACGTCAGGTACCCCATGGCGATCAGCCCGGGCGCACTCGGCGGCCAGGGCACCGAGTCGCCGTGCGCCGCGGCCACGCCGAGCAGCATCAAGCCACCCATGAACATTTGCAGCGCCATGAACAGCATCGAATTCAATCGCGTATCGATGCTGCGATAGTAGAGCGTGCCCAACGACCAAGACGCGCACGCCGCCAGCACCGCCAGTTGCGGCAGCAAGCCTTTCGAGCTCAAGGGCCCCTTCGGCAGCAGCATCAACACCGCTCCGATGAATCCAATCAGCAATCCTAAGACCGCCGATCGGGTCAGGGGATGCCCGCGCCGTCCAAACACGCCGAGGCCGGCAATCCAGAATGCAGAGGTGCCGTTGAGCAAGGCCGACTGATTGCTCGGCATGTATTGCATGGCCCAGGTATTCAAGCCATTGCTGACAAAGACCATGAAGAATCCCGCGATGATGACGTGGCGCCACTCGATCAGGCGCGCGGGCAGCTTATCGCCCCCATACAGGCAGGCGATCAGGGTGAGCATGACCCCTGCGGTTACGAACCGCACGGCGGCGAACAGCGCGGGAGGCAGATTGGCGACCGCAATCTTGGTGAAGACGAATGCGGAGCCCCATACCAGGTACACCGTACCTAGGCACAGGATGAGCTTGGTGGAATGACGTGGGTCGCGCAAACTACGCGGCGCGGCGCGGTGTCCCGGCGCGGAAAATCCAGTAGCACACTCCCAACAACAGCAACGCGGCGATCCATTGTGCGGCAGGCAAGCTAACACCCAGAGCCAGGACCCCCGGCTTCTTGCTGACCCAGATACAGATGGCGATGAAAATACCGATCAAGGCCTCGCCTGTAATCAGACCCGCGGAAAACAGCATGCCGTTCTGCGCGAGCTTTTCGTGGTCGTCCTTCTCATGGTGCTTGCGATGAAAGCGCGCGACCATCTCAGCGATGATGCCGCCGGCAAGTACCGGCGTAGAAACATCCAGCGGCAGATAGATGCCCACCGCCACTGCGAGCACCGGTGCGCTCCAGCGCGAGCCGCGGTGCTTCAGGTACAAATCCAGGATGATGATCAACACGCCGATGCCTGCGCCGATGCCAATCATGCCAAAGGGCAAGGTGCCGCCGAACATGCCCTCCGCCACCGATTTGACCAAGTTGGCCTGCGGCGCCGGCAATGCCTTGACGCCGGCATGGGCCGGTTCGCCAATGCCATAGGCAAACAGCAATACATTCATCACCGGCGCCATCACGGCCGCACTCGCCAGCACGCCCACGCCCAGCATGACTTGCTGCCGCCATGGCGTGGCGCCGATGAGCTGCCCGCACTTGAGATCCTGCAGATTATCGCCGGCGACGGCCGCGGCGTTGCACACCACAGCACCGATGAACACGACGGCCACTGCGCCGATCGCGGATTTGCCGCCGACCATCCACATCAGCACCAGCGAGGCAAACAAAATGGTGCAGATCGTGATGCCGGACACCGGATTGTTCGATGAACCGACGAGACCGGCCATGTAGCCGCTCACCGAGGAAAACAAAAAGCCCGCGATGATCATGATCACGGCCATCGCCAGCGCCACGCCGAGACTGCCGACGACCAGGTAGTACAGAACAAACAGCGGAATCACGAACAGCGCTATGCCTATGAGCACTGCGCCCATGGGAAGGTCGCGCTCGGTGTGCAGGTTATTGGCGGCGCCTCTGGCGCTTGCCTTGAGGCCGCTGCGAACCGCCTTCAACAGGGATTTGCGCAGCGACCACAGAGCCCAGAATGCGCCGGTCAGCATGCAGCCGACGCCGATGTAGCGTACTTGAGCCCGCCAGATGGCGAAGGCAGCATCCTCGGGATCGAGACCTGCGAGCTTGTGGAGCAATACGGGATCCTGATTGAAGAAGAAACTGTTGTATACCGGGATTGCCACCCACCACGAAAACAGGCCGCCGGCCGCGATCAAGATCGCCACATTCAATCCCACGATGTAGCCGACACCGAGCAGCACCGGCGAGAAGCTGAAACTGAAAAATGCGATGCCGCGCTCACCGACGAAGGATTTGGCGACGAAGGTCTCGGGCAGCAAGCCAAATCCGGACGTGACGAGCTTGAAGAGTCCGGCGACAACGCTGGCTAACCCTAAAACTTTAGCGCCCGCACCGGGGTTAGCCCCTACCTTGAGCACTTCGGCAGCCGCCACCCCTTCGGGAAACTTGAGCTTCTCCTCGATGATCAACGAGCGGCGCAGCGGCACCGAAAACAAAACGCCGAGCAATCCGCCCAAACCGACAATGGCGACGGTCCACCAGTAATCAAAGCTCAACCAATGATGCAATAAGATGAGTGCCGGCAGAGTGAAGATCGCCCCGGAAGCGATCGACGAACCGGCGGAGGCGCCGGTGGCGACGATGTTGTTCTCGAGGATGTTGGTCTTACCGAATAGCGGCAGGAGGGCCATCGAAATGACGGCGGCCGGAATGGCCGTGGCCACGGTCAGTCCGACGAACAAACCCACGTAGGCGTTGGCGGAGGCGAGGATGACGGTGAGGATCACCGAGAGAATGATGGCCTTCAGCGTGAACTGCGCGGCGGGTACAGCGCTCGCCGACGCGCCCGTTGCTGCGCTCGCACTCATTGCACGCCGCCCATGAGTCTTTTCATCGGACGGCTCAAGACCAAGAGCACCGCGCCCAACCCCACCGAAAAATACACGATGTGCATGTATTGGCCGGGCATGGCGGCCACATTGTTGGCGTCGAATTCGCCGGCGATCAAGCCCGCCACCAGATTGCCGAGCGAAGTGGCGAGAAACCACATGCCCATCATCTGCCCGACGAAGCGTTTCGGCGCCAATTTGGTGAAGTAGCTCAAGCCCACGGGGCTCAGGCACAGCTCGCCGAAGGTGTGCAGCAAGTAGGTCATGATCAACCAGTAGGGCAGCACTTGCGCACCATGAGCGACAAAGGCCGCGGCCGCCGCCATGACCAGAAATCCGGAGCCCATGAGCATCACGCCAACCGCGAATTTGGCCGGCGCGGACGGGTTCAAGTTGCGGCGCGCCAGCGCGATCCAGATCCACGCGAAGAACGGCGCGAACAGGATGATGAACAGGGAATTGAACGATTGGAACCAACCGGTCGGAATCACGAAATGCAGCCAGCCGATGGCCCGGTCCGTATATCTTTCAGCGAACAAATTCATCGACGAGCCGGCCTGTTCGAAACCGGAGAAGAACAGCGCGCAGCCGCAGAATAGAACCACCAGCACGACGCCGCGTTTGCGTTCCTCAGGTGTAAGGTCGGCGAATATGAAGTAGTAGGCGAAATACAGCACACCCATGCCGCCGATGATGTAGGCGGCGGCTTGGGCCAGACGCAAGGGATTCACCGGGATCCACCCGGCGTTCACCGCCGCCAGTCCCAGCACCAATGCACCGACGCCGATCCACAACCGCAGCCATTGCTTGGAACGCGGCACCACGGCTGTCGCGCTGCCGGCGGCATGGATGGGTGCGGGATGCACGCCCGAGTCGCCGAGAAACTTGCGCGTGAAATAAAACTGCAGCACGCCCAGGATCATGAAAATGGCGCCGACGCCGAATCCGGCGCGCAGTCCAAAATAAATTTGCGCCAGCGGGATGACGAGCGGTCCGAGAGCGGCGCCGACATTGATGCCGATGTAGAAAATCGTGAACGCCGAGTCCAGGCGCGCGCCGCCCTCCGGATACAATCCGGCCACGATGGCGCTGACATTGGGTTTCAGCAGTCCGACGCCGATGATGATCACGACCAGGCCGATATAAAAGCCGCCGGGGCTGGTCGAAATCGCCAGCAGCAGGTTGCCGGCGGTAATCGCCAGGCCGCCAAACATGACCGCGCGCTGCGCGCCGATGAGCCGATCCGCGACCCAGCCGCCCGGCAGCGCCGCGAGATAGACGCCTGCATTGTAAAGCCCGTAAATCGCCGCGGCGGTCTTGTCATCGAGGCCGAGTCCCCCGGCGGCGACCGTGGCGACCAGGAACAGGATGAGCACGGCACGCATGCCGTAAAAGGTGAACCGCTCCCACATTTCCGTGAGAAACAAGGTGGCGAGTCCACGCGGATGCCCGAAGAAGGTTGCGGTCAAGTCAATCCCCGTCTTTGTGCTCGTTCTGTTCGGCTTCTTCTTTTTCGCGCGCCGCGATTTTATCCTTGAGCAATAGTGCGGCCATGATGATCCCTATTTCGTACAGCAGGTACATCGGTACCGCCAATGCGCTTTGCGACACCGCATCGGGCGGCGTGACAAAAGCGGCAAAGATGAATATCCCGAGCAGCACAAAGCCACGATTCTTTTTCAGCGACTTGATCTTAACAAAGCCCGTCCACACCAATAGTACAGTAGCTACGGGCACTTCGAAGGCCAAACCGAAGGCCAGCAGCAGCACCATCACGAAATCCAGATAGGCGTTCATGTCGGTCATCATCTGCACGCCGTGGGGCGTGGTGGCGACGAAGAAACTCAACATCACCGGGAAGACCGCGTAGTAAGCGAACGCCGCACCCAAATAGAAGAGCACTATGCTGGAGACGAGCAGCGGCACGGCCAGCTTTTTTTCATGCTTATAGAGGCCCGGCGCGACGAACGCCCAGGCTTGATAGAGCACGAAGGGCATGGCAAAGCCTAACGCGAGCAGCAGCGCCAACTTGAACGGCACCGTGAAAGGGGCGACGACGCTGGTGGCGATCATGGTCGCGCCGGCGGGCAACTTGGCTTTGAGCGGCTCCGCGACAAAGCTGAACAGCTGATTCATGTAGAACGCGCAAGGCACGAAGCAAATACCCACCGCCAGCATCGCCTTGAGCAGGCGGTCGCGCAGCTCCAGCAGGTGCGAAATCAGAGTACCTTCGGCGAGGCCGCCCGGATCGCCGGGCTCAGTCATTGTCCGGTTTTGACGCTGGCGGGCTTATATGCCAATCGGCCCCATGCGGAGTTGCCGCGCCTTCCGGCGAATATGCAGCGGGCCCGCTGGGCGCAAGCGGGGCTGCCGGCGCGTCTGGCGGCGCAGACGATGGATTTGCGGGTGTATGAGAACTATCGAGGGCGGCCGGGCTACTTTGCGCGGCCACAGCCGGGCTGGAGCTGCTCGCTGAGTTGCCGGATGCGAAACCGCTCGACGCCGCATTGGCCTTGTCGGATTTTGTCTGCTCTTTGAGCAGCTCTTCGGCGCTGACCTCTCGTTCCAATTGCTCCGTCAATTGCCGCGCCATGACGCGCGCGCGCCCCATCCAGTTGCCGACCTGGCGCGCGACTTTAGGAAGTCGCTCCGGCCCCAGCACGATGAGTGCTATGGCCGAGGTGAGCAGTATTTCCGAGAACCCAACATCAAGCATGCGACGTCAAGTGTTAGGTTTTGGGGGGTACCTTAGCTTCGCTTTCGCGTGCCGCGGCGCTTGGGTCGAAGTCTGCGTCCTTGTCCTGCTTGAGCTGCTTGGCCTTTTCTTCGGTTTCGCCTTCATTCATAGCTGATTTGAAGCCTTTGACGGCCGCACCCAAGTCCGAACCGATGCTGCGTAAGCGCTTGGTCCCGAAAATGACCAATGCAATGAGCAAAACCACTATGAGCATTCTAGTGTCGAACATCTCGCTTCTCCGATTCGAAGGTATAACCGACCAGGGCGCCAATGATACGCCAAAGTTATTATGGCATTTGACCGCAAAACACCACTGCGCGTTCGGTCGTATTCGCGGTTTTGGCTCTAAAAATCAACTTTCCAGCCAGATGGTTACCGGACCGTCGTTGATCAATGACACCTGCATGTGGGCGCCGAATACACCGCTTTGCACACGTGCGTGCTCGCTGCGGGCCGACTCGACCAGTAGGTCGAACAAGCGGCGACCCAAATCCGGCGCCGCCGCCGTGGAAAAACCCGGTCGAAGTCCTTTACTGGTATCGGCGGCCAGGGTGAATTGCGGGACCAGCAGCAGCTCGCCCTGGACTTCGCGCAGGCTGAGGTTCATTTTCCCGGCCGCATCCGCAAAGACGCGGTATTGAAGCAGGCGCTTCAGCAGGCGCGATGCCGAGGCCTCGTCATCCTCAGGACGAACCCCGACCAAGACCAGCAGACCTTGGCCAATGGAACCGACCGATTTCTCGCCGATTCGCACCTCGGCGTGGGAAACGCGCTGCAATAAACCTATCATTTCGTCCTAAAATACCACCTGGCCGGGGTCCTACCGTTCGCCTGCACATCTCTCTCCACTGGCGACATATTAGGTGAAATGTGGGGAATATGATCTAAAAGTGCTAAGTAATGTGACTTAGGAAACAAACTCAGTGATAAATCTGCCATAAAGTGGGAAAAGCCATCCAAAAGCCTCGACCAGCGAAAGGTTGGCCCGACAGTACGCCATAGGTCTGTCGCATCCAAGTTACCGGCGAAATTCTAAAACGTTTCCGGTATGCAGCCTCTTCAATCGCGGGTTAGAGTCATGGCTACCACTGTCGCCGCTTAAATACCCAGGAGGCAATGCAGCTAATTCCTCGACATCTCTCGGCGATAGTCGTAGGTCTCCGACTATTTGATCTTTCGATTTAATGCCCTCGTCTACCAAGGTCCTAAAGCATTTGGCAATCGATTGGGGTTGCTCTGCGGGCAGATCATCGAGTGGTTCGCGTTCTCGCCATCCTCGTCTATTGAGATTGATCCAAAGACGCTTGGTCTCGTCCTCATTTATTAATTTCAATGATTTCGAGCGGTAAATCATGGCGGCAATAGAGACGCTCCATCTGGATTTAAGCGCCCTAAATCCGTCAAGCGTGGGAGCCCAAAGTTCGGAGGTAAACTGAATTGTGGGCAGCAAAAACGAACTGGCAAAGAAGTGAGCCTGCTCTTCGAGTAATTTGAAATCGGCTGCCCTGTTCAGTGTTTTCTTGTCAATTTTCCGGTGCAGAATTAGATGGCCTAATTCGTGGGCAGCATCAAACCGAGATCGTACCTTTATTCCCTTCTCCGAATTTAGAAATACAAAAGGCCTACCGCTATCGTCGTACTCTGAGAATGCATCGAGATGTTCATTGCCTAATGGACCGCTCGCTACCATCACTCCATTGGCTTCCAGAGTTCTAATAACATCAGCAATGGGGCCATTTCCCAATCGCCAATAGTCCCGGGTTTCTTGAGCCAAGTTTTCGATCAGCATCGAATCAATCTGTCGAAAATCGTCGGGCACGGAAATTTGCGGCAGGGTGTCTGCCTGGAAATCGAAGTAATCGCAAAGATAGTCTACAATTTCGATGAACCACTCATACCGCCTTGTGGCTCGCACCCGCGCCTGCTTCGTCGCCGTACTCATTGATCGAAAAAACAGTTTCGCCGATTCGCGCGATACAGGGCTTTGCTTAAGAAAGAAACTGGCAGGCAGATTCAATTTTTGCGCCAACTTTTCCAGTAGCTCATGGCGCGGCGCATGTTCGCCCTTTTCATAGTGAGAAATTGCCGCGGACGTGACGCCAATCAAATCTGCAATAGCGACGAGTGTTAGCGCGCGGCCCTCGCGGGCCTGTTTCAAACGCTCTTTTACGAATCCTACCGTTCCTATGGTCATCCAGCCTCACCGCCTCCAGTGTCGTCTTGTTTATTCTTCTTGATTCCCTTCTTAAGCGGCACGGTGCGTTGTTGCTCCTGAAAATCCTGTCTCGGCTCGTCGTCGGCAGCCTTCTGGAACAATATCGCTTGCCGTTCTTGGATCTCAAGGATGCTAACAGGTGCCTCTGCCCAGCCGGTCATTTCCGAATTGGGGAATCCGAGGTTTACGAAATCCAGATCCCTACCGTTTTGTGTAGGGCCATGAGTCAATATGGCGTAAATCAGCTCATCGCCTTTGGTCGGTACTGAACTCACGGGAAAGAAATCTTGCTGCATGAGCATGTCGTTAACGCGTGAGTGTTGCTTCCGAAAACCGCATAAATCCGGCAGGGAGCAGCTCGTCGCTGTCTTGGAGATGGTAAAGCATAATTGTCCGGTCTTGATCAGCATGAACTGATGACCTTCGGGCACCGTGTTTTCAATCGTCGCCTGGAGTCCGCATTCAACTGCCCATTTCCGCGCGTCCGCCTCAATCAAGCCCCGCCGCAAATGAGGAAGAAGGCTGCGGCGCTCCGGGTCGCCTAAGAGCGTGTAATTGGCAACGTGCGCGTCCGCCTCCGCGTAGCAGTTTTGGATTCTGCGATATATCTGGTTTAACCAAACGGGAGGGACGCTCGTAGCAACCAATTCTTGTAATGTTTCGCGCATACGATGGGTTACCTGGTGAATTTAGCGTGATGCACTTATAGCCAATATTTCTTAAGTGTACAAGCGAAATGCCCCAGTGAAATATAAGTAATGGACAATTACAGGGAGACAGTCCGGACCTCTAGTTCAAACGCGACCGCCGGGAGCGCTCTGCCCTTGGAATTGGCTGTCGTTACGGAAAGGAACACCTTTAACGACTTCCACAATCAGTTGGCATATCGGAGTCCCAGGATAAAGGGAGATGTTTAGTGAGCCCATGTTGTATAGCTCAAGTGTGATGGTGCCGTTGTATCCTGAGTGAATAGTTGGGGCTGTAAAGTGAACCAAGAGACCACAGCGAGAGTAGGAACTCTTGCCTTCGAGCCGTGCTGCCAAGCAATCGCCATCTGCTCCAATAGGAAGCTCTATTCGTTCAAGCGTTTTTCCTAGAACTAATCGGCCAGGTCGGAGAGAAAAAGGCTGTTCATGAGTAAGGAATTGACGATTTGAGTGAGCGCCAAAGAGCGCTGCAAAGCCACCGCGCCCTAAATTGATATCGATAGGGAGATTCTCTTTAAAATAAGCAATCTCGTTACCAAGGCGCAAGTCGACAGCGCTTGTTTGATAGGGACAATCAATCCCGGCACCACCTGGGGTTCGTGGATGCGGCTCAGGGTCGATAATTAGCCGCTTCTGATCTAGAGCGAGCTGAATTTCGACGTTTGAAAGAATCATTGCTGAACTAAATCAGCACCCTCTACCTTTACGATATCGCGCTGTGAACTCGGCAGCACAGCATACTTTGAACCATCCTTGATAAGTACGACCACTTTTACCTCTCCTTTGAGCTCAGCACCGCGTACACAGGAACTCGGTACGAATACTGATTTCTGCCACTGTGCGGTGGAGGCCGGATATGTGACAGCAACTTCGTCGCTGAACATCCCGCTATCAAGTCTGCACCGCAACCATGCAGTCATAATCGTCGCCCCCACATTAACAATATTTGGTTAAACTTACTGTATTTACATACAGTACAACTACAGGAACCTTTTTAACAGGTTTTTCTTTGCATATCAATAAAATCGTGTGGGACATCTGTCTCCACGCTTTCTTTGCAATATTCGGATGAAACACCAATAAATATAAATAGTTATACTAGACGTACAATCCGAAACCCCAAAATAGTGCCTCGTCCATGTGGGACAATCTTCAGCGACTGACTGTCAATCGAGATCACATGATTGTGATTCCAAAAGGAGACCGACCAGGCCTATGGTTTGCCGCTGGCGCGGCCTTTCTCGCGCCACTATATCGCAAGCGCACGCTCCTGATTGATCGGGCGAAATGGGTCTACGCTTGGACCCTGTACAACGAAAAAATCGGAACACAGAGCTGGCTCATACCCAGCGATTCAAATATGAATCTTCACCACGCGATAGAGATAAACGCGCATAGCCCTTCCGGTTGGGTATTCACAGTTCCTCCTGACCTACGGCGCAAAGGCTGGCTACCAGGGAGCAAGGGAATCGTGATTTTTGAGTACAGTGAGACAGAGGCTAATTTCTGGACAGAAGCGGCTTACAACGAAGAATCTATCCTTGAATCCGATACTTCTTGACCAGTCCGACCACCAAGGCACTGATTCCGTCACAAAGGAGCGCCAAATTACCACTTCACAAAATCGCATCTTTATATTTTATGAAATCGCCCAATTTGGCCTTCGTCATCGCGTTTCGCTAATTGCATACTTCCGCAAAAACGCGGCTATTTGCGCCAAAGTGTGGGGGTAAACAGCACCAAAATGGTGAAAACCTCCAGCCGTCCCAGCAACATCGCGGCAGAACACACCCAGGTCTGAAAGTCGTTCAAGACCCCGTAGTTGCCGCCCGGGCCCACCAATCCCAAGCCAGGACCCGCGTTATTGATGCAGGCAATAATGGCTGAAAAGGAGGTCATGAAGTCCAGGCCGCTCGCCAGCTGCAGGAAAATCAGCGTCACGATGCTCATGAAATAAAGGAATACGAAGGCCAGCACGGCGAACACCACGCGGTTGGCGATGATGCTTCCGCCGACTTTGAGCGGCCGCACCATGTTCGGATGCACCAGCTGGTTCAGTTCGCGATGCGCCTGCTTGGCGAGCACCAAGGTGCGGATCATCTTGATGCCGCCCCCGGTGGATCCGGAGCTGGCCACGATGCAGCTCAAGAACATCATCCACATTGGCGCGAATATCGGCCAGCGCGAATAGTCCTGAGTATGCAAGCCGCTGTCGGTGGCGATCGACACCAGATTGAACGTGGTGTAGCGCAGTGCCGTTGGAAAACTGGCGTAGCTGCCCTTTAAGTACAGGAACAATGCGACGCCAATGCAGCTTGCGGCGAGCACGCCCAGGATAGCCTTGGCCTCGGCATCGCGAAAATACGCCGATACGCCGCGTTGGCTCCAGGCAAGATAGTGAGTCGCAAAATTCAATGCCCCCAATACCGTAAAGAGGGTGAGCACCATCTCGATTTTCAGCGAATTGAAATGCCCGATGCTGGCGTCATACGTAGAGAAGCCGCCCAGCGAGAGCGCGGAAAATCCATGGCAGACGGCGTCGAACCAATTCATGCCGGCGAATTTCAGGCAGACGATGCAGGCCGACGTCAAACCTGCGTACACGGTCCATAGCAGCTTCGCGGTCTGGCCGATGCGCGGCGTGAGTTTGCTGTCCTTCATGGGACCGGGCATTTCGGCCCGATAAATCTGCATGCCGCCGACGCCCAGCAGGGGCAGAATCGCCACCGCCAACACGATGATGCCCATGCCGCCGAGCCAGCTTAAGAGGTGACGCCACAGATTGATGGATTGCGGCAGGAATTCGAGGCCCGAGAGAACCGTGCCGCCGGTGGTCGTCAAGCCGGACGCGGCCTCGAAATACGCGTCGGTGAAATCGATGGGCAAGTAGTTCCACAGCGGAAATCCGGCCACCGCCGGCAATGCCACCCAGGTCAGCGCGACCAGCATCAAGCCGTCGCGAGTCTTGAGCTCGCGTTTGAACGCTCTGGTGCCGAGCCACAGCAGTGCGCCGAGAACGAATGTCGCCACGGCCGAAATGACGAAAGCCCACAGAGCCGGATCCAATTGCCACACCGCCATGATCAGCGGCGCCAGCATGGTCACGGAAAACACCATCATGACCATGGCAAATACGTGCGCTACCGGCAGTAAGGTGTTTTTCACAGAAAGGAGGCAGACCCTTGGAACAGTTTTTCGACGGCATCGATGTGGCGGCGATCGGTCAAAAACAGGATCAAATGGTCATCGGGCTGCACCGTCGTGTCGTGATGCGCGATGATCACATCCTCGCCGCGGACTACCGCACCCAGGGTGGTGCCCTCGGGCAGGGAAATGTCCTCGATGCGGCGGCCGATCACCTTGGAACTGTCTGCGTCGCCATGCACCACCACCTCGAGCGCTTCGGCCGCGCCGCGCCGCAGCGAGTGCACGCGCACCACGTCGCCGCGGCGTACATGCGCCAGCAATGAGCCTATCGTGACGGTTTGCGGCGATATCGCGACATCGATGGAACCGCTTTCGATGAGTTCTGCGTAAGATGGCTTGTTGATCAACGCCATGACCTTGTGCGCACCCAGCCGCTTGGCGAGCATCGCCGACAGTATGTTTGCCTCCTCGGAATTCGTCAGCGCGGCGAAAACATCCGCGCTGTCGATGTTCTCCTCGAGCAGCAATTCCTCGTCGGCCGCATCGCCATGCAGCACGGTGGTGCTTTTCAGTAGTTCGGAAACGCGCCGCGCGCGCTTGCCGTCGCGTTCGATGAGCTTGACCTGATTCCTGCCCTCCAATTCGTTGGCCAGCCGCAGTCCGATGTTGCCCCCGCCGGCGATGACCACACGTCGCGCGGGGGCTTCCTCGCGGCGCATTTCCTTCATGACCACGCGGATATTCTCCCGCGCAGCCAGAAAAAACACTTCGTCGCCGTCTTCGATGACGGTGGTGCCCTCGGGCTTTACGCTTTTGCCCGCTCGATAGATGGCCGCGACTCTGGCATCGGCCGTGGGGATGTGTTCGCGCAAGGCGCTCAAGGCCTGCCCCACCAGCGGGCCGCCCTGCAGCGCGCGTATGCCCACCAGGCGCACGCGGCCATCGGCGAAATCCAGCACCTGCAGCGCGCCGGGATAGCGGATCAGCCGCGCCACGTACTCGGTGACCAGCTGTTCCGGGCTGATCCAGACGTCCACGGCGACGCCGTTCTCGCCAAACAGCCTTTCTCTTTCGGTGTAGTCGGCGGCGCGCACGCGGGCGATCTTCTTCGGCGTGCGGTACAAGGTCCAGGCTACCTGGCAGGCCAGCATATTGACCTCGTCGCTATTGGTCAGCGCGACGAGAATGTCGGTGTCGGCGATTCCCGCGGCTTCCAGAATGCGCGGGCTGGACGCATTGCCGATCACCGTGCGAATGTCGAGGCGATCCTGCAAATCCCGAAGAATCTCCTCGTTCTGCTCGATGACGGTTACATCGTTCGCCTCTTCCCGCGAGAGTTGATACGCCGCAGTTCGGCCCACTTGCCCGGCACCCAGAATGATGATTTTCACGGCTCGAACTCTACACGACCTCGAGATTGGCGTAGGACAGCATCAACCACTTGGTGCCTTGGCTCTCAAAATTGACTTGGATGCGGGCATGCGGTCCGTTGCCCTCGAAATTTAGCACGACACCATCGCCGAACTTTAGGTGCCGGACCCGGCTGCCCATCCGCATGGCGGCCGGCGCCTCGTCAAGACTCACGCTGCGTTTGACGAACAGCGGTCGCGATACCTGCAAGCGCGGCCTGATCTCTTCGATGAGCTCCGCCGGCAACTCACCGATGAAGCGGGACGGCTGGCCGTAGGTGTCGACGCCATACAAACGGCGCTGTTCCGCATAGGTGATATAGAGCTGGCGCATCGCCCGAGTCGCGCCGACATAGCAGAGGCGGCGTTCTTCCTCCAAGCCCGCGAGGTCGGCCACCGAGCGCTGATGCGGAAACAAGCCGTCTTCCATCCCGGCGAGGAACACCACTGGAAACTCCAGGCCCTTTGCCGAATGCAATGTCATCATCTGCACGCAATCGTCGTAAGGGTCGGCCTGACCCTCGCCGGATTCGAGCACCGCGTGCGCGAGAAAGGATTCGAGCGGCGACAGCACGGATTCAGCCTCCGATTCCGGCGAAAAGCCGCGCGCCGCGCTGACCAGCTCCAACAAGTTCTCGATTCGCGCCTCGCCGCGCTCGCCTTTCTCCTTTTTGAAATGCTCGATGAGGCCGCTCATCTGGATGATGTGATCCACTTGCTCGTGAAGTTCCAATCCCTGCACTTCGCGTGACAGTTTGTCGATCATCGCCATGAAGGCTTGCAGTGCCTGCGCCGCCTTTTGCGCCAGGGCTCCTTGAGTGCAGGCGGCGGCGCCATTCCACAATGACGTGGAATTCGACCGCGCCGCCTCGCGCACCAGATCCATGGTTTTGGCGCCGATACCGCGCACCGGCAAATTCACCACGCGTTCAAAGGATGCGTCGTCAGCGCGGCTCGCGATGAGGCGCAGGTAAGCCAGCGCATCCTTGATTTCCGCGCGCTCGAAAAATCGCAAGCCGCCATACACCCGGTAGGGCATGCGCGCATTCAGGAATGCCTCTTCAAAGACCCGCGACTGTGCGTTCGAGCGATACAGCACCGCAACCTCGCGCCGCGCCCCGCCGTGCGCGACCCATTCGCGTATCCGGTTGACGACGAAATCCGCTTCATCGCGTTCGTTGAACGCGGCATACAGTTTGACGCGCTCGCCGTCTGCGCCGCTGGTCCACAGCGTTTTGCCGAGCCGGCCCGCATTGTTGGCGATCAGCGCGTTGGCCGCTTTCAGGATCGTGCCAGTGGAGCGGTAATTCTGCTCCAGCTTGTAGAGCACCGCTTGCGGAAAATCGCGGCGGAATTGATTCAAGTTCTCGACGCGGGCGCCGCGCCATCGATAAATGGAATTGTGCGTGACGACGCCGCCCGCGATGAAGTTATGGGTGCGCTCGACGTTGATGTCGAAGACCTCGGCATCGTAGGTTTCGTACTCGATGCGCTCGACCACGTCGAACTGGCCGGAGTCGACCACCATGACCATGCCGCTGCGGATGCTGGCCGCCGTAGTGAAGGGCAATGACTTCTCGAGCATGTGCCCCTGAAGGACGTAGCGGCCGTCGAGCCGCTCGCGGATGGCGCGGGCAATCGACATCAGTTCGCCGAAGTCGGCGCGCACGGTCTCGAAGCGCCAACTTAGGGACTGCGCCTTGGCGGCTCGGACCTTAAGACCCATGGCTTCAAGGACGGCGCGATCGTTAAGCGAAACACCTACCACGGAAATACGATGCATCGGTGCACCGCCGCGCCGGTCGCCGCACAGCGTGATGACGATGTTGCGACGGTTGGAATTGCGCCCCTGTGGCTGGTGGTGCGGCCGGTCGATGTCCAGGCCCACTTCTTCCAGCAGCCGTTCGGCGGATACCAGCGTGTCGAGCGAGCTGAATATCCGCTCCAGATAGGCGGCATCGTGTACGAAACCGTTGCGGGCCTTGCCTTTGCGTGGAACGAACGGGCAGGTCGGCAGGCCGAAGCGCAGCGACGTCACTACCTCGTCGATGCGCGCTTCGTTCTCGGTGGCGTGGGTGCGGACGATCCACAGCGCGTCGGCATGCTCTTGGAGACTGCGTTGCTTGAAGCCCACCATTGGCCTCGCCTGACCTTCCGTGTATACCTGCGAGGTGCCGAGCCGGTAGCCCACGCCTTCCTTGTGCATGAGGTACAAGAAATAGGTTTGGGGTGTCTCGCCAAGTACGTAGCCGGCGAAGTGCACGTGCTCGGGCGTGCTTTTGACGACGGCGCCGGAGCGCAGATGCACGCACACGAGCTGTCCCTGGCGTCGCCGCGTGAAGCACTCGGTCACGCGGGCAGGGCGCAGATCACCGCCGCCGTAGTTCGACAGCACGGAATCGCCGGGGACGATCGATTCGATGGCACGCTTCGCGCCGTCGCCCATCGTCACCTGAGTTCCGGCAGCGAGACATTGATCGTCGTCTCCCACCACAAAGGGCATACCTTCGGGGCCCGCTAGCAGCATCAGCCACTGGTACTGGATGGCATTGGTATCTTGAAACTCGTCCACCAGCACGTGGCGGAAGCGCGCGCGATAGTGCTGCAAAAGTCCCGGATTATCGCGCCACAATTCGTAGGCGCGAAGCAGAAGCTCCGCGAAATCAACGACTCCCGCCCGCTGACAGGCATCCTCATAAGCCTGGTAGATTTTGATCAATTGGCGCCGGGTCGGATCGCCGTCGTCCTTGATGTGCTTCGGGCGGCGGCCCTCGTCCTTTTGCGCATTGATGAACCAGAGAATCTCGCGCGGAATCCAGCGCGTTTCGTCGAGATCCAGCGCCTTCAATACCTTGCGCAGCACGCGGGCCTGGTCCTCGGAATCCAAGATCTGAAAACTTTGCGGCAGCGCTGCTTCGAGCCAATGGATGCGCAGCAGCCGGTGCGCCAGGCCATGGAAGGTCCCCAGCCACATGGCGCCGCTCGGCAACCCCAGTAAGGTCTCGATGCGGCTGCGCATTTCCGCCGCGGCCTTGTTGGTGAAGGTCACGGCAAGGATGCTGCTCGGCGCAGCGCCCTCGACCTGGATCAGCCACGCCACGCGATGAACCAATACCCGGGTCTTGCCGCTGCCGGCTCCGGCGAGCACCAGCGCGGCTCCCGGCGGCGAGGCCACTGCCTGCCGTTGAGCATCGTTGAGCCCGTCGAGAAGATGAGATACGTCCATAAGGGCGCGGATTGTACTGCTTGCAGGCTCGCCCGGAAGGCCGGTCTTTTACGAAGGTCGGGAGGCGCTTTCCTCGGCAAATTCGATCAATGCAAGCGCCAGGGACAGCAGCACCGGACCGGCAATGACGCCTATGGCGCCGAATGCCGGAATGCCGCCAAGGACGCCGAGGAATACCGCCAATGCGGAAATTCTTGCCCGGCCGGAAATGAGAAGGGGCCGCAATACATTGTCTAGACCGCCGAGAATCAGTCCCCACACCAGCATGAACGTGCCGGAACCCCAGTGCTTGGAAAAAAACAGCCACAGCACGGCCGGAATCCACACCAATGCCGCGCCGCCCACCGGCAGCAACGAGAAAAGCGCTGCCAGAACGCCGAACACGACCGGCGAGGGCAGGCCGACGATCGCAAAGCCGATGGCGATCAACACGCCTTGCAAGATCGCGGTAATGGCGGTGCCGAAAACGATGGCGCGTGTCACGCCGCTTAGCTGGCCGAACAGCCGTTCTTTGCGCTCTTCGGCTAGAGGGATCAGGCCGCGCGCGCGCGCCGTCAGGACTTCCCCATCGCGCAGGAAAAAAAACAACAGCGACAACATGATCACAAAAGACAGCAGCGAGCCCAAGGCTCCCAGAAAAAACGAACCGCCCATGCTGGCGGCGCGCTGCATCACCTCGCGCGTGCCGGATACCAGCCAGGTCTGCACCTGCTCGGCCGAGATCCCGGCGTACACCTCGAGCCAGGCGTTGGCGCGGGCAATCAACGGAAACTGCTGCAGATCGGAAAGAGTCTTGATGTCGAGCTGCGCCGCGTATTGTTGCACCCGGCGCAGCAACGCGGAGATCTGCGCCACGAATTCGACCGAAATTGCGCTCAACGGCAGCAGGATGATGATCGGGGCCAAAAGCGTCAAAACGCCTGCGGCGATGGATTTGCCCTTCAAGCGCCGCCGCAATCGCACATTCAAGGGATACAGTATGAATGCCAGAAACGCCGCCCAGACCATGGACAGGGCAAAGGGCGCGAATATCAGGAAAAGCGCATAGCCTAGGATTGCTGCGACGACGAGCGCGAAAACGCGCTGATAAAAACCCGCTGTGCTGGGCATGCGGCCATCGTACCACCGGGCTGCGCTCGAGCGTTCCGCAAAATCCCGGCAGCGAGTACCATCGAAAGCCTGAGTAGATCGGCACGGGGTGCGTTGCAGTGACATCGATTACCGTCAACAATCACGTGCTTGATGTCGATGCGGCAGCCGATACCCCATTGCTTTGGGTATTGCGCGATCACCTCTCCATGACCGGCACCAAGTATGGCTGCGGCATGGCCTTGTGCGGCGCGTGCACCGTGCACATCGATGGAGTGGCGACGCGCTCCTGCGTGCTGCCGCTGCGCGCAGTTGCGGGCAAGTCCATCACCACCATCGAGGGGCTTTCGAGCGACCGCAGCCACGCGGTGCAAAAGGCCTGGCTTCAGATCGATGTTCCGCAATGCGGCTACTGTCAGTCGGGGCAAATCATGTCCGCCGCCGCGCTACTCAACGCCATTCCGCACCCCAGCGACGAGGACATCGATGCGGCGATGTCCGGCAATATCTGCCGCTGCGGCACCTATCCGCGAATCCGCAAGGCCATTCACCTTGCCGCGCAATTGCTCGACAAGGCATCCACGAAGTGACGGACGCCCCCGATCGCAGCCGCCGCGATTTCGTCAATGCCAGCGTCGCCGTCGGCGGCGGTCTGCTCTTGGGTCTTGCGCTGCCGGGGCGCGCGGGCAGACCCGCGCAGGGATCTGCCGCCGGCGTGAAATCCGGCGCTCCTCGCGGCTCGCAACTGAATGCCTGGCTCAAGATCGCCGGCGATAATTCCATCACTATCATCGTTGATCGCTCGGAGATGGGTCAGGGCGTGTATACCGCGCTGCCGATGCTCATTGCCGAGGAATTGAACGTCGATGTCGACGCTATTCAAGTGGCGGCTGCCCCGGTGGGCGATGCTTACATCAATCCCGGGAACGGTGGACAAATAACCGGAACCAGCAACAGCGTGCAGGACGCGTGGGAAAAGCTGCGACGGTGCGGTGCACAGGCGCGCATCATGCTGATCAGTGCGGCAGCCAAGCATTGGCGAATCGATCCGGCCGAATGCCAGGCAATGCACGGTGCAATCCGCGCTCACGGCAAAGTACTGACTTACGGCCAGCTCGCCGCCGCGGCTGCTCTGGAACCCATTCCTGAAAACGTCGAACTACGACTCAAGGCCGAGTTCCAAATCATCGGCAAGTCGGCGGCGCGCATCGATTCGCCCGGCAAGGTCGACGGCAGCGCCGAGTTCGGCTTGGACGTCCAATTGCCCGGGATGCTGTATGCCGCAATTGCGCAGAGCCCGGTGCTCGGCGGCCAGGTAAAGACGCTCGACTCGGGCGCAGCCGAGAAAATGCCGGGCGTTCGCAAGGTCCTGAGCACCGATAGCGGCGTGGTCGTCGTCGCCGATCACTTCTGGCAGGCCTTGCAGGCTCGCAAGACCTTGGCGGTTACCTGGGACCCGGGCAGCAATGCGCGGCTCGATAACGCTGCCATCACCGCGCTGTTGAAGAAGACCGCGGCGGCGGGAGTAGGCCTGGAGGCGCGCGCGGACGGCGATGTGGTGCAGGCGCTCAAATCCGCGCAACCACGCGTCAACGCCAGCTACGAGTTGCCGCTGTTGGCGCACGCGACCATGGAGCCGATGAACTGCACCGCAGATGTCAAGGCGGACGGCTGCGATCTGTACGTCGGCACCCAGGTGCAGCAGGTGGCGCAAGCCACCGCCGCCGCCGCGGCAGGCTTGGCGCCAGCGCAGGTGCGCGTGCATACCACCCTGCTTGGCGGCGGTTTCGGCCGGCGACTGGACATCGATTTCATTCCAGCGGCTGTCGAGGCATCGAAGGCGGCGGGTGCGCCGGTGAAGTTGATCTGGACCCGCGAAGATGACATGACCCATGACACCTATCGCCCGCCGGCCCTGGAAGAGGTGAGCGGCGGCTTCGACGCGGCGGGAAAATTTTCCGCGTTCATGCTGCACATCATCAGCCCCTCCATCACCGCAAGGATGTTTCCGCCCGTCAAAGGCGTCGACGACTCGGTGATCGAGTACGCCATCAATTTCCCCTACGATGTGCCGAATGTGGCGGTGACCTATTCGCGCCAGGAGATTGGCATCGACGTGGGCTACATGCGTTCCGTGAGCCATGCGCCCAATTGCTTCGCGATCGAGAGTTTCATGGATGAGATGGCAGCCGCAGCGGCAAAGAACCCCTACGATTTTCGCATGGAGCTTCTGCACAAAAAGCCGCGGCATCGGCGCGTGCTGCAGCTGACTGCGGAGCGCGCACGCTGGGGCCGCGCTCCCGCCGGCCGCCACCAGGGCATGGCGTTGATGGAGGGATACACCACTCACCTGGCTCAAGTTGCGGAAATCTCGATCGCGCAGGGAGCGCTCAAGGTGCATAAAATCGTTTGCGTGGTGGACTGCGGCCAGATGATCAATCCGCGCATCGTGGAATCGCAAATCGAGAGCGGAATCATCTTCGGGCTGTCGGCGGCGTTGTGGGGCGAGGTGACGATCGCCGCGGGCAGGGTTCAGCAGACCAATTTCAATAATTATCGGCTGCTGCGCGGCAATGAGATGCCTGAAATCGACGTGCATCTGGTGGAAAGCGATGAGCCGCCCGGCGGCATCGGCGAGCCCGCCGTTGCATTGGTGGCGCCCGCGATCTGCAACGCGATA
>Ga0210400_10001076_pt1 | contig 27911 bp, 12 predicted proteins | sample IncBWH26MmetaG_FD_155456 | JGI IMG/M metagenome (GOLD analysis project Ga0210400, IMG submission 155456) | Forest soil microbial communities from Barre Woods Harvard Forest LTER site, Petersham, Massachusetts, United States - Inc-BW-H-26-M | ecosystem: Environmental > Terrestrial > Soil >... | reverse complement strand
GCCCGCGCTGATGAGCGTGGCGTCGTTCGGGTTGAGATTCTGGCCGGACAGATTCATCGAAAGAATGTCCCGTCCGGCGCTGATGTCCGCCGCCTTGGGCAGATCGAAAGTTGAATCGTAGATGTCGCGTCCGGCGCTGATTATGATCGGCTTCGGATCATCTTGATGCAGGCTTGCGCCCGTGTACGACAGCGTGATCACCTGGAGGACGCTCGCGGCCTCCGACGGATTGTCGACACTCGCAATGCTCGAGAGCGGCTGGTCGCTCATGCCGAGCGCCGCGCCGCCGGTGGTCAGGTCACGCGCCGCGTATACCGAGAGTTCGCCGTCCGTTGAAGGCAGGGCTTCCACGGTAGAGCCGAGTATGACATCGGAGCCGAACGCCGCCAGGTCAATCGACGGTGGCGCCGCTTCAAAGGTCCCCGAATCCGTATGAAAGGTCGCCGTGGTTCCGATGAAGGGCGAGTCCTTTGCGGAATTGGCATCATAAGCAATGCTGCCGCCCAGGCTTTGCACCGACAGGATCGAATTTGGATCGTAGCGGAAGAAAAAGACGGGGTCGGAGTTTGCGCCGGGCGCGAGCGCAGTTTCCGACAGGATGCCCTGCAGGTTGATATCGCCTTGCGCCTTGACATAGAACGAAGCGTCCCCGGCCAGTAAGAGCGTGCCAAGCGGTTGGCCGGCCGTGCCAGACATGGTACTGGACAATGCTCCCCCGGCATCGATGCGGCCGACGCCGTCGCCGACGTAGAACAGACCGCTACCCACGTTGCCACCGGTTCTGACGGTGAGATTGCCGCCCCCGAGGGACGTTGACACTGTGCTGCCCGGGTCGTACAGGCCGTTCGTGACGAAGGTGAAGCTGTCGGCGACGGCCGCCGTCACGTTGACGGCGTTCCGCCCCGCATTGAGCGTCACATTGCCGCCACCCAGCGCACCGATGTTCCAGCCGAATTGCTGGAAATCGATACCCCAAAGCGCTGCGGAATTGGTACCAACCAGTGGCTGGAACCGAGGATTCCACTGATCCACGGCCTGGGTGACAGGCGCCCCGAGGATATCGCGACCCGCATTGACCGTGATGCTTCCCCCTGCAGTTGGAAAGGAAAGCGGCACACCTGTATCGGAATTCGTCGTTGACGGAACCCCCTGGATACCGCCCGTATAGACGCTGGCGCCTTTGCCAAAGACCACGTCCCGTGCGGCTGTCAGCTGCAGTGCTCCGGTTCCGGTGCGGACAATGGATTTCGGATTCACCGTCAGATCTGCTGCCGCGCCGCGCACCACCCCGGTCGCAGACGCCGAGCCAAGATTTGCACCGGCCACCAGGGATATTCCCGACGAGGATCCCGATGCCTGTACGTCGATGGAGTCGGTATCGGGATTCGTTGCGAATCCGTCAGATAGCGTGCCCGCCACGGTGATTGAACCCGTGGCCCGAATGGAAATGTCCGCAGCCTGTCCACCGAAGCGCCAGGTGTTGAAGTTCACAGACGGCAGGGTCAGATTCCCGTTCGCCGTGATGTCGGCATAGGGTCGGAGCACCACATTGGGAGCAGCAGCGGTGCCGAGCCGGGTTGCGATGCCGCCCTGGGCTGAAGACATATACGCGGCAAGGTTCGCTTCGATGGAGTTGAAGTTGGACGCCGTGGGCGCGGAACCGATAGTCGCAGACACGATGGGCTCCAACACCACGGAACCTATATGCGCAAGGTCTGAAGGCAGACTCAGGATGTCAACATCGTTGCCGCTCGCTGAACGCGGCGCTCGCACCAGCAGCATGCCGGAATTTCCAGCGCCGGCCGCCGCTATGTGTGAGGCGGGGTCAAACTGGATGTTGCCGGCAACGGACGCGAGTTCGATCTGTCCGCCCTGACTGCCGGCGCCCAGCCCGTTCGCCACCAGACCGGCCGTCGAATTCAGTGTCAGCGCGCCGTGTGCGGCAACACTGATGCTGCCACCGCCGGAGGTGCTGGACGCATCGATGGTCCCCGCGATGGCGATTGCACCCGAATCCGCCGTTAGCGCGACATTCTGCGCGGTGATGCTGGCGCCGGCCGACAGATCAAGGTCACCGCTGGCGACCTCGATCGAGCGCAACTGATGGAACCCGGAGCTCTCGAGTGAGTCATTGAGCGCGGCAAAGTTCTGCAGCGATCCGGCCTGCAGGGTGAATGATCCGGAGCTATTACCCGTCCCGGCCGTGCCATCCACTTGTGCCGCGACACTGGCTGAGCCCGCTGCGACGACTGAAATCGAGCCCGCATCGGCGCCGACGCCGGCCGCCACCGACAGATTGACGCCATCGGAAATGGCAATGCCGCCGCCGGAACTGAAGTTTATGCTGCCGCCATCCGAACCGTGCGCCGCGTTGACCGGGTTGATGCCGGCCACATTGACGCCCGCACCGCTTGCAAGGACCAGTTGCTGACCGGCATTGAAGGACGCCGCGCCTGACGGCATTGTGATCTGCGTACCATCGGAGATTGACGCGCCCGAAAACGACAATGAGCCACCGGTCTGCAGCACCGGTGCGCTACCGGCGGCGGCACGACTGGAAGGCGCCAGGGTAATGGCGCCGCCGGCGATGATCTGAGTCTGCGAGTCGCTGTCTGAAGTCAGAACCGGTGCAAGCGCGCTGAAACTGCCCGCTGTGGTGAGCGAGCCTTGTCCGACGCCCACGATCACGTTGCTGGCATCGAATGTGGATGCCGCAAAGCCTGACAGCGCCAGGTTGCCGGGGCCGACATCGATCTCGCTACCGATGAGTGCAAGGTTTCCGGTACCCGACTGGGGCGTAGGTGCCGGCGCTCCCGTACCCGTGAGGGTTATCAGGCCGGCCGCGAAAGTCGAGGTGCCTGAGCCGGCGGCGTTGGCAATGCCGGGAGCCACGATGGCGATACCGTTGAGTGATTGGCCAACGCCCAGGCTGACCGGCTCCGCCAGATTGATCGTGCTGGTACTGGCCACGCGCACGGACCCGGCACTTTGCAAAGCGCCGAGCAGACCGCTGTCAATCGCGAAGCCTCCGGGCGCTGATCCTTGCGGGCCGAACGTGACGGCCTGTGCCGCAAACGACCACTGCGCCCCGGTACCCGAAAGGGTTCCGTCGGCCAGCGTACCGCCGCCTGGTGCATCAAAGGTGAGCGCTCCGCGGGATCCTACTGTTGCCCCGGACACCACGCTCAGCACACCCGCTGTCGTGGGCGTGATTCCGCCACGATCGGGCAGCCAGTCGTTCAGATCCGAGGCCGCAAGGATCGCTGCGCCAGCGGAATTGCCGGTCAAGGGCATGGTCGTCGCGGCAGCGGAGGATGCAACCGCTGTAGCAGCGCCGCCCACGATCGAACTCGTCGTCACCGAGGCACCGCCATCCACCTGCACTTTCCCGGTGCCCGCCAGGATAATCTCGTCGGCAGACAGGCTGCTCCCGGTGGTCACCTCGATCGAACTGGCCGCCACCGTGTATGAACCGCCAGCCTGGCCGGCGGCCGTGCCCGGCACGCTTGCCAGGCCCAGCCACAATCGGCCTGCATCCCAGCCATCCAGCACGGGCGCGGACAGATGGGTCAGAGCCCCGCTTGAACTGTTCGCCTGGACGCTCGGATCGATTTCAATTTGGGGAGCATTGATCTCAACCGTCGCGCCGACGCCGCCCGGTCCTGCGGCGCCATTGACTTCACCAAGCGCGTTGAATCCGTCCTGGGCAGAAACCAGCAGGGTGCCGCCGTCCGCGGGTAATGGGCTCGCGGGAATGGTGGGTACAGTGGAGGCGCCGGTATTGGCGGCATTCGAGAAGAACGTTGATGCATAGATGTTAGTGTAGCCGGAGAGCGTCGGTGCGTACGTCCCGGGCTCGACGAGAAAACCGCTGCTGCGCGTGTCGCCGATACCGGTGCTGCCGGACGTGAAGTATCCCGAGACGATCGGAAACCCATTGGCAGCCTGGGCCGTGATCCCGGGCTGCAGATCCTGATAGCCACTGGCGACGGAGACCAGGAACGCGCCGGGAAGAAGGCCATACCGCGCTGGCAGCAGCGGATAAAGCCCGGCGGCGAGACCGCCCCCGCCGCTCAAGTAGACGCTTTCGTTCGGCGCAAGATTGGACCCTGCCCACATCATCGGATCGTAGGGCGCGGTCTGGCCCTGCAACGAGGGCAGCACCGCGTAAAGTCCAGGTGTCTGGGTATTGGCGAGTACATCAAGGGTACCGCCGGTTCCCGGGGTCCATTGATAGCCATCGAGATCGCCGCCCCCCGAGACATCGATCGTGGCGCCCGAGGCGAGCGTGACTTTTGCGCCCGTTGCGGCAACCTGACGGTTGGGCAGCGTGCTGATGATCGCCGGACCCAGCTGATTCGGACTCACCTGATAAACCCAGGTGCTTCCGTTCTGCACCTCACCGTAGGGCAGAATTGCTGAGGTTCCGCTGACCGAGGTCAGACTACCGGGAGAGAAAGTCAGATTGTCATTGGCTGCGAAACTGAGCTGGCCAAAAGGGGCGAAGATCGTTCCATCCTGAATGATGTTGTCGGCGGTCACGGAGAGGGAGCCTGCGACCGAGAGCGGCACGCCGCCGAGTGCGCCGTTTTGAGTGAACCGCACGGTATTGTCGCTGCCACCGCTCGAGCTGATGGTAAAGTCAACCAACGTTGTCGGCACGACTCGCGCTGCGCTGAGCGTCAGGTAACCGGCGATCGACAACGATCCTGTGTCGAAACTGTCGAGCAGCTCGCCGCGTAGCAGGATTTCTCCGCTGCTCGTGATCGTGGCGTTGCCGATTTGCTCAAACGCCAGTGACCCGATCAGATCCACCTCGGCGCCATTGATCCCGATACTTGCCGTACCCGGGGTCGCCGAGGCCGCCACTTCGGTGCTGCTCGCTGTTCCCAATGCGATATAGGGTGCGCTCACGCCGATGTTCCCGGCAGCGGATGTCCCCTGTGGCATTGCAATGATGGCGGGTGTGGTCAGAGTGAGGCTTCTGGCCAGACTGAGTTGGGCGCCGCTTTCGAACGCAACACCGTTCTGCGCGATCAAATTCAGCGCATCAACCCCGGAACTCGACAATTGAGTCGTGCTGAGGACGGCCGTACCGCTGTCGGCGGCGAGGACGTGGTCCAGCGGAATCGTTTGAACGTCGATGATCAGCGATGCGGGAAACTCTCCAAGAGTTCCGGTGGGATTCAAAAGACTCAGTGTCAACGTTCCGCCCGCTGCGCGCCCGGTGCTGCCCACCCCGGGGGCGCCCTGATAGCTTCCCAGCAGCGAGATGGCTTCCAGCGAGCCGACTGACAGGGATCCTGCGGCGCTCGCCACCTGTTCCAGTTGTTCGGTCGTGCCCGAAGCTCCTGCGGGCAGATCAATCGGCGCTGCCGTGCCTGAGAAGTTTATCGAAGAGCCCGCATCGGTCACCACCGCGCCGCGGGAGGCCGCGAGGCTCACTGCGCCGCCGGGCAGCACGGTGCCGTTCAGCAGGCCGGTGTCATTCGGTTGGTAAACCGTGGTTCCGGAGACATCAATCCGGGCGGCTGCGCCCAGTGTCAGTTGCAGGGATGGCACGAAGCCCGGATCCAATGCTTCGGCGGGCGTCAAAATCTCGAGATTCACATTGCCATCGGGAACGCGGATGGAACCGTTGAACAGCAAACTTCCGGTGCTGGCCAATGTGATGGTCGAGCCCGGATCGGCCGTGATTGAACTGCCCACACCGACCGTGACGTTACCGATCTGCTGACCGGTGATGTTGCCGGGCACCGCCTGCAGCGTCAGCTGATCGGCGGAGCGTTGGTAAGCGGGTAGCAGCGTCGCCGCGGCAAACCCGGACAGCGGGGCCCCGGTCGGCTGTTGTATATAACTCGCGTTCAGTTGCAGCGAGCTGGTTTGCACGTCGATCGATGCCCCGGGCAGAACGGCTATGACGTTCTGGTTCGTCGTGCCAAAGGGTCCGTCTGCCGTCAGCTTGAAGGATGAAAAGCCGAAATCGGAAAACAGTGACGAGTCAATCGTGAAGGCGTGCGAAGAGGTCGGATCCGAGTCTGAGGTCTGCGCGCCTGCCCACGCCGTACCACCGGAGCCGATCTGCAGGCGGGGAACCTCGAGGGAAAATGATCCGCCCTTCGCGCCTTGAACGCCAAAGCCTTCGACCTGAACGCCATTGCCGATGGTGACGGTTCCGCCGGCCGAGCCGATGATCCCGACGGTGCCACCACTGCCGGACGTCAAGGTCCCGCCTCGCGCGAGCTGCGCTCCCCCATCGGCCGTGAACGCAACGTCTGATCCGATGCTGAGCGTTCCTTGAAACGCGTTCTGGTCCAACTGAACGCTACCCGCGTTGACGAGTGAGACGCCGGAGGGTGTTTCGCCGAAGGACACCAGCGAGTCATTGGTCCACATGCCGCTCACGTCGAACTTCACACCATTCGCGACAAAGATTCCAAGCCCGGGAGTGCCCTGGGGGCTGGTGAAGCTCGGGACCGATGTCAATTGAACGATTCCGGCGGGGACCTTCACTGAAGAGTCGAGATCGATCTGCGGGGCCTGCAACGTCAGGGAGCCGCCCGGTTCGATATTGAGCGGTACGCCTGCCGGAACGGTGATCCGATCGTTGCTCGAAATCTCAAGATTGCTGAACCCACCGGTGGAGAGCACGCTGGTCGACAACTGGACCGGCAAGTCCGCCGGTAACGGAGCGCCCGGCGCGACCACGATGCTGGGTGCCTGGTCAACCAACTCCACCGCGGGTGCACGAAAATCCGGCGTCGCCGCCAGCGCCGGGGCCGTTACGCCAATCTGAAAGGTCCCGCCGGATGCGACCGCGGAGCCGCTTCGCTGATAGATGCCGTTGACGGCCTGACCGAGGAAGTTCCCGTCAAGCACCATGCTCGATCCCAACACCTGAATCGCGCCCGCCGACATGCCCTGAACGTATCCTGGGTCGTAGTGCGCAATCCCCGGCGTGGGGATGAAGCTGATGATTCCCCATTGGTCCGAAACTGACTTGAAGATCGGATTTATGACGCCCGTGTAGACCTGGTTGGGACTGGCGTTTGCAATATTGACCGTCGTGCCATCGGGTTTGGTGAGCAGGCTGGTCTGCATGATGCCGGGTGTGAAGTCGACCTGGCCGCCGGATACGTTCAGCGTTGCCCCGCTGGCGACCACCACGTCGCCGCCGGAATCCAGCGTGATGGCGCCGCCTTCGCTGGTACGCTGGAGAATGTTGCGCGGAATGAGCGCGATGTCGCCCGAGACGTCCGCGAGCGGGGTGCCCACGCGGGCGTCCACGATCACCGTCTGGCCGCGAAGCGGCCCATTGCGCTGCAGCGGCGAGTCCGCAAGCTCACTGCCGCGCAATTGGATGCTCACCAGATTCTGGGTGACCGGCACGGATGCGGTGCTGCCCGAAACGTCGATCGTTGCGCCGGAATCCACGCGCAGCTGCGCGGTCGGATCCGGTGTGGTGACCTGCGAATTGGCGAGCCCGGGATTCGAGTTCGCCGTGATTGCCACATTGCCGGCGGGCGCCACGACCTGACTGCCGTCCGTCAACTCAACGGTCTGGCCGGCGAGCGTAATGATGGATTGTGGCTGAGCCTGCTCATCAATGGCGGTAGCGGTGGAAGTCGTATCGGGCAACACGGTGGTCTGACTCGTGGGGCCCAGCGTGAGCGTTCCGCCATGCGATGGAACCGGCACCAGTATGCCGTTTGCTTCGGCCTGCAAATTGACGGAATCGCGCGCCAGCAGGCTGATCGAGCCATTTTCGCTTACGCTGGTCGTCGCCGAAATGCGGCCCTGCTGGTTCACCGCCAACCCGACCAGCGTCACATTGCCCTCCGAGACGCTGATGTTTCCCTGCACCTGGTTTTCGGCGAGACCGCCGGAGTTGACCTCCACGATCAGCCCGCGGAGGTTGGGATCGGTGCTTGCCTCGATGAAAACGGACTGTCCGGCAGCGAGAATGACCTGGCCGTTGGGTGCGGTGAGCGAGCCGGCATTGGTGACTGCCTGGCCGGCCAGCATCAATCGTGAGCCGTTCGCTGCGGCCAGCTGCGCGCCGGGCTGCACGATGATCTGGACGGGAATCTTATTTCCGTCCGGACCGACCACAGGATTGCCGTTCGCATCAAGTACGTAGGATCGCCCGTCCGAGGCGAGCGCGGGCACGCCGTTCTGCAACGGAGCCAAAAGACCCGTGGCGAGTGGCGCAGTGAGCGGAAGGGTGGAGGCGAGCAGCCCGCCGACGTTGACGGTGGCAGATGGTCCGAACACTATCCCGTTCTGATTGACGAGATAGACCTGTCCGTTGGCCTGGACCAGTCCGAATATCTGGCTGGGACTGGCCTGAAAGATCTGGTTCAGAGCGATCGCATTACTGTCGGGTTGCTTGAAGATGACCTTGCCATCGGCACTGACATTGAAGCTTGCCCAGTTAAGTAGCGCCTGTTCGCTCGCCTGATTGACGGTCAGCGTGTTGCCCGAAACGATCGCAGTTGCCTGGCCCGACCCGACGAATGATGTGGAATTATTTCCACACAATCCGGCGACGCATACGACCGGCAATTGGGTTGCCGCAAAGCATGGCGCGGCCAGCATCGCCGCCCATACGGTGACGGCACGGCCGACGCAGGATTCCAAGGTATTTCCTAGATGTTTTTGCACAGGTATCAGAAGTAGCCGCGAACCACGAACAGCACGGTCGAGGCGCCCCGGTCGGTGCGCAGTCCGTCGTCCAGGGGGTAAGCCCAGGTCAGACTTCCATAAAAATGTGTCAATACGTCGAAGGTCATGCCGATCCCGGTACTCCTCAGGTCGGTATGTCTGTCCTGGCCAGGGAGGGGATCGAGCGTAAAGGCACGAGCGACGTCATAGAACAGAAATTCGTTGAGCTGCAGATGGTCGGACAGGAAGCTGAGCTGTGGGCCACCGAGCTGCAGCGAGGTGCGCAGCACGCTGTCCCCCAGCTCCTCCGCTTCAAGGTAGCCGCGCACTGAGCCGGCGCCGCCGATTGGCAACTGCTCGTTGCTGATCAGCGGATCCGCAGCGTATTGGCCCGTGATTCGCAGCGCGGCGCTGAAGCGTGCCGGCAGCTGCAAAGTCACCCCGCCGTCGGAGCGCACATAGAAGAAATCCGGCTCGCCCAGGTAGCGCTTGTCCTCGAATTGTGCGGTGTTATCCGGCGTGCCACGGATGCCGAAATTGGCGCTCGCAGTCCAGTCGGTGCGCAGCAGGTTCGTGGCACGCGCACCGGAGTACGCGGCCGAGAGGGTCAGATAGTCTATGGGCGTATTCAGCCCGCTGGTTGGGCTGACGACGATGCTCTGCTTGAAGTCCTTGTAGTCCAACTCGAGCCCCACGTTCTGGACTGATCCTTGGGTTGGCAGTGGTTGCGACCAGCGCAATCCGTACACCGATCCGGTGCCGAGCACGCCGAGCGTGCCGATGGTCGCGACATCGCTCTTGGAATCGACGTACTGGAAGGTCAGGCCCGAGCCGTCACTGCCGAGTCGCGCGGTGTAGCTGGTGGCGAAGACGTGAGATTCGGATGGCGATTCCGGGGTCGCCTGGTACTGGATCGAAAAGCTGTCGAGACGGTCGAATAGATTGTCGTAGCTGGCCTGCGCCGCGGCGCGCAAATGCGACGTATCGGCCGAGTACTGATTATTCAGCTCGACGCTGCCGTGGAAGGGCAGCGTATCGGCGACCCGCAAGGTCAGATCCACCGTGCCGGGCTCGGATCCGGCCTTGAGTACCGGAATGATCGTTCGATCACGCGTTTGGGCATTGAGGGCCGTGAGCTCGCTCTGAAGTCTGGGCAAGTTCGGTACGGTGCTGGGCGCCGCCTCAGGGACCGCCGCGCGAATCTCCCGGCCGGAGAAGTATCTCGCGCCGGTCACCCGCACCTGGTTCAGTCGGCCCTCGGCAACCCGCAGCCGCACGATCCCTTCATCGACCGATTGTTCCGGAATATCAACAAAGACAGTCCCGAATCCACGATCGTGGTAGGTGCGCTCAAGGGCCGCCCTGGCCGCCTCCACGTCTGCCATGCCCTTTCCGGGCCCGGTAAACGGATAGACGGCTGTCTCAATGTCGCGGGCAGCGAGCGTCGTGTTCCCCAGAACTCGCAGCTCCAGGACATCAAAGGCGGGACCGCTCGAGACCGGCGCCGCGGCTACGACGTGTGCAGTTCTCAATACCGATGCGGTGACCCAAATCGCCACGAGACCCGCGCGTAGAACCGAGGCGCCGCGACCCGCTTGTTCATCTCGTTCCAACCCTGCGGACATCCCGCTGATCCCCTAACAAGCGAAAAGACGGGCCGCTGTCGTGCAGCGGCCCGTCAAGTTGGCGCCCAGGGCGCCAGGAGCTTTTCTTGTCTAGCGATTCAATGAAACCCGCCTACGGCCTGCTGAAGTTATTCACTGCGATTGTGCACTGCGAGCCGGCGTTGGACTTCCAGACCTGGATCGGGAATGACGGATTCGCGGTGATCGCGGCGATCGATGGCTTCGGGTTGAGCCCGCCATCCGTAATTCCGTAGACCACGCTCGGAGCCGTCGAGGTCCAGGCCCCATTGGTCATGGTTCCCGGCTCCGTCGGCAGAGCGCCGTTCGACCCGGTTTGCGCATCCAGAATCAGCTGGCTCGCGATGCTCTGAGCTCCCGCATTCGTGGGCTGCGAATTCGCCGTGTTGTTGAAGGCGTAGGTCGTGACCGCGAACTTGTAAATTCCCAGCGCTGCGTTGTGTGCATTCGCCTGCACATTATCGATGTTCAACGTCGTGTAGCCGCTAGCCGGCGCGAGCGAGCGGATGCCGATGGTCTGGCCAGGATAGGCATTCAGACAAGCGGTGATGTCGTTCGTCGAGAAATTCTCAACCGGGTTGTTGGCGAAAGTGGACTCGAACACCGCGAGACCCGCCGTGCTCAGGCTGCCCGGGTGCGCACCAGCAGCTGATTGCGGCGTCGACACGAAGCGGTTCGTACCACCCGTGGCGGAGCCCGTCGCGCTCGTACCATTGTTACCGCCGCACTCTGTCTGCGTGAAGTAGAGGCTGGAGGACACCTGGGTGCCTGACCCGTGATCTCGGCGGCAGACGACGATATTGGCTCCATTCCCGGTCACTCCCGCGAGCTCCGGCACCTGGGACCACGTGGTGTACTGACCCGTGAAGATGCTGCGCAAGGATTGAGTCGACAGATTCGTGATCGCATTGGTCGGAGCCGCGGTGTTGTTGACCACGACGCTGAACACTTCACCGTTCACTTCCTGCCAAGTCTGTTCCAGGGCCTGCAGCTGGGCGAGCGTCGGCTGCCCCTGTCCGGGGATGGACAGGACGTTGATGACGCCGTTGGTGCCAGTGCCGTTTACACCGTTGCTGGTAACGCCGTCGGAGTACGACCAGTTATCTGGCAATGCCCAGAAAGTCGGCTCGGTATCCGAGACGCCAATGTCGATCGGCGTAGGCGCCGAGAGGCATGCCGTCGCGGTGTCCAGGTCGCGGCTGTAACCCGTGACGCCATTGCACGTTGCCGATGCACGGCCTCGTGTGGAAGCGGTGCTGCCCGGGATGAACGGGGCAATGCCCCAGACCGAGCCGAACTCAGCCTCGTACTCAAGCGTGATCGTGTCGTTGACGAGGATGCCCGTGGGCAGGTGCGCTCCGTGGCCAGCGGTCACGGTGCAAGTGGCGGTGTGCAGATCGGGAACGGCCGGATTAAGAGCCGCCGTCGTCTTGGCGTTGAAAACGCAGGTGCCATTGGGGATCGCGGCAAAAGTGCCTTGCGTCAGCTGGCTCAGGTCCTCCTCCCAGAAGGTGCGCTGCGCGCTCGCGCCTGAGATGTGGATGGTGTAGCTGGCGGCGTTGGCGGCCATTGACGCTGCAGTCGCGATCGCAGCAGCGACCGCGACTTGTACTAGATACTTACGCATGATCAATCTCCAGGAAATTCAATCTTGGTTGCGGACGGTGGCGGTTAGGCGGCGCGGCTCGAACGACGGCCGCCGATGCCGAACAGGCCGACTAAGCCACTACCGAGCAGCCACACTGCAGCGGGCAGCGGTACGGGTGACGCGAATCCGCTGATGACACCGGCTGCACTGACGCTGATTGCTGTGCTGCTGCCATAGATGTTGGCAGCTGTATTGCTGCCCATGGAGGCGATCTCATACAGATAGACCGACGTGCCCAGCGGATGGTTGCTTGGGAAACCCAAAGTGGCAGCGACCTGTGCACCGTTTGAGGTGGCCGCCCCGTACGGGGTGCCGCCGGCATTACCGGTGTTCGTGGCCTGGAAGTAGGCGTTGTCCGTTTGGGCGAGTGTGGCGGCGTCGGAGGATTGCGGATCGTTGTTGTACAGCTTTGCGATGTTGCTGGTCCCGGAGGTGGTCGGAGGGCCAGTCAGAGATGCGACCGCCAGGGCCTGACCGACGCCGAATGAGCCATCACCGACCTGGGCACCCAGGATGCCGTACGTGAAGGTACCGCCGGCATTGGCGGTCAGGAAGCTGACCAGGGCAGCATCCACGCCGTTCGCGCCAACGGGGTTATTGAGCGACCCAATGGTGCCCAAGCCCTCTGAGTTGAAGAGGTTTCCCGCCGTACTGTCCGCATTGATGGACGCTGTCGTGTCGCCGAGGCTTGAGACGTTGACGCCCAAGTCCTGCACAAATGACGCGTTGTTGGCGGTGTCGGTGACAAACAGAACCAGATCACTTCCGCCCGCAGCGGTGGGAAGGTTCGTGATGGTTGAAGCGCCGGCAGCGCCGGCACCGGCGAGAGCCGAGCCCGCCAGGATGAGTTTTACGATGGTCTTCATGGAGTGAATTCCCTTCTGGATTGATGAATTAGCCGTTTGTCGGTCGATGAGTAAATCCGGGTGCGGCCCAATAGGAGGCGAGATCGCATGACCCAAGATCCTGTGGCACTGCTGCGTCCCGCGTTCCAAGCGCGTGAGAGACGTTAGGCGGAGGCCATGACATCCAGATGAAGTTTCGAAGAAACCGAACCCGCGTCGGTCGACTGCGGCAGTAGAAAAACGTCTTACAAATGCACGACGAATCGTCGTGCATAAATCCGGTGAGATGGGTTTGAAAGACGCGGCGCGCGTTTACGGCGCAATGAACGGCCTGCGTCGCCGCACGGCTGCGCAAAGCCCCAACACCAGCAACAGGACGTCACTGACGGCGCCACCGCCGCCCTTCGAGGAGCCAGACGATCCGGCCGCAGCAAGGTTTACGGTCACCGTGCCTGCGGTCTGGCCGCCGACACCGGTACAGGTCAGCGTGAAGGTGGTGTTCGCCATGATGGCCGGACTGGTCGCGGAATCGCTGGTCGCCTGCGAACCGGTGAAGGTCCCGGACCAGCCGCCTCCGGAAGCGGTACAGCTGGTGGCACCGGTGGTCGTCCAGATCAGATGGACCGTACCGCCGGAGGCGACACTGGTGGCATCGGCGGTGAGACTCACCGTCGGCGCCGCGGGCGCCGTGCTGACGTCAAGCGCGTAAGTCCCGGCTTCATCCGAGCCGGTGGGCGTGGCAATGATACTCAGGTAGAAGTTTCCGGCAGTCTTGACCGAGATCGCGGTCAGCGTGCCGCCGCCGATGATCTCGCCGACGACGGTGCCGCCCTGGCTGAGCACCCCCAGCAATTGACCGCCCGACTGGGAGAAACTGGCCGGCCACGCCAGGTCGGCCAGCGTGAACTGGTAGCTTCCCGCGGTGGGGATGCTGATCTGCGTGGGCTTGAAGGCCGCACCGACGCCCTCGGGCTGATCAAACACCAGCTTGCCGGTACTGTCGCTGACGCTCAGATCCATGAGGCTGCCCGCGCTCACGGTGGATTGGGCAAAGGCCAGGAGCGTCAGCGACGCGGATCCCGCCGCAAGATTCGTGGTGATGGCACCGGGGCTCGTCCGCGGCGTGCCGACGATCATGCCGGCTTGCACCAGCGCGAAGTCCGCCGTGAGCAGCACGGCCGGAATCTGCAGGTCCGTCAGCGTTGCAGTGTATGTGCCTGCGGCGGCCACATCGGCCGTGAGGCTGAACGGCTGAAGCATGCTGGAGCTGCTCGTGACCGCCTGCGCGGAGCCACTCACGATGGCGTCACTGGAGTTCAGGATTTGTGCCGAATAGCTGCCGGCGCCGGGCGTCGGGGCCGCCTGCGCGGCGACATAGATCTGGTAGGAATCCGCGGGACTCGCCCCGGCAGCTGCAAAGGCCTGCATACCCGACATCGCAAGCGTTGCCGCGGCGGTGCCCTGACTGATGTCCACTGCGACAGCCGCGACTTGCGACAAGGCGACGGGGAAAGCCAGATCACGCAGGGTGAGGCTGTATTGCGCACCGGATGTGAGCTGCGCGACAGCGCCCACCGCGATGGTGCCGCCCACCGGGACCGTCCACGAGAAAGCCGGGGCGCCTCCGCCAACGGCTGCCGGTATGACGCTGGCGCTGAACAGACCGCCGCTGGCCTGGGTTGCCGCCAGACCCACCGCAAAGATTTGGTAGGTTCCCGCCGGCAGCGTCGCGGTAGTAGTCAGCGCGTTGGTGTTGGGCGCCGGCAGGACGGTCACGACCGTGCCGCCACTGAGCAGGATCAACTGCGGAGCGGCCTGCAAGGCCTGCGGCAGGGCCAGATCGGTCACGGATATCTGATAGGCGCCACCGCTGGTGACCGTGAACGTCTGCTGGAGGATACCTTCCGCGGTGGCCGGCGGGGCACCGGCGGGCCCGATGCTGTCCGACCACGACTGCATGGGTGCGCCCCCCTGCGAGGCACTGATCGTCAGGCCAATCGGGCCTGGCGCATTGCCGCTGCCGGGAGCCCCGATGATATGGAAACGGTAGGGCCCCGTCGTCGTGGCGGTAAAGGACCCCAGGGCGACGCCGTTGGTTGAAACCGCATTGGCGCCGTCCACCACCAGTTGTGTGGTGGCCGCCACGGTGTTCGATCCAACGATGGGTGTGATGCTGACCAGCGCATCATTGGCCGTGATGGCCATTTTCAAAGTGGCGAGCGGCTGGGGCACCTCAAACAGGGCGCCAAGATCCGTGAGGGTCACGTAATACGTGGTGCCTGCGGTGGCACTGAAATCATGCTCCACCGGAACGCCGGTACTGGCCGCCGCCACCGTGCGCACATCGTCACAGGGGAGTTGCGCGCATTGCGCCACACCCTGGGCATGCGCGCTCATCGCCAATGAGCCCAGCAGCAGCGTCACGACACCAAGACCCAGGCCCGACAGGCAAGGAAGACTCGTTTTCATATGAATTCCATCGGCCGAGCATCCTTGCGCGCGCCAGTTGCTGTTGTTTTTCGGCTGATCCGCGTCAGCTTGCCTGGCCCTTCAGCGAGGCAAGGGCGGCGCGGGCATCCTCCTCACCGGGGAACCGCGAAGCGCCCGCGAGGGCCGACTCCAGGTCGGTGCGCGCGCGAATCGGCTGACCGCTGCGCAGCTCCGCCATCCCCAGGTGGTAGTGAACCTCATGGGACTGCGGCAGCAGCGCCGCGGCGCGCTGCAGCACCGGCAATGCCTGAGCGACCTCACCGCGCTTGAACTGCACCCAGCCGGCGGTATCCAGCAGGTCTGCGTTACCCGCATTCGCGAATCCCGCCGTCAGCGCCTGGGCGCGGTCCAGGCTTGCCTGGTCGGTGCGATAGCTCACCAGCAGCATGGCAAGGTCATTGGCTGCCACCTGCGACTTCGGATCCTGCGCGAGCCAGGAGTTGTAGAGCTTCACGGCATCATCGACCCTGCCGGCCCTTTGATACAGCGAGCCCAGCTCCGCGAGCAAGGCGGTCTCGGTGGGCGCGAGCGTCAATCCCTTCTGATAGGCGCCGATCGCGGCCGGCAGATCATCGCTGCCAGCCTTGGCGATTCCCAGATTGCGGTACGGGATCCACCAGTCCGGCCGATTCGTGATGGCGATACTCAGGACTTGCTGTGCAGACTTGAAATCCTTCTGCTGCAGGTACACCTCACCCAGCAGATTCGGGATCACGGCATCCTTGGCATCGGCCGCCATCAACCCCTGCAGGCGACTCACCGCTTTGGACTCCTGACCGCGCTGCGCCTGCAGCCGCACCAGCTGTGACAGGACGTCGTAAGCGCGCGGCTGTACGCTCACGCCTTTCTCAAACATCGCCTGGGCTTCATCCAGCCGGCTGTCGGCGCGGGCGACAATGCCGGTAAGCAGGTAGGGGCCGGCATCATCGGGCTTGGCCTGACGATAATCATTTGCCACCTTTGCGGCGGCCACCAGATTCTTCTGCACCATGTAGGCCCGGACCAGGGCCTCGTTCAACACCAGGTCGGTTGGCGTCGCCTTGACTCCGACCTGCAACACCGAGATCCCCTCTTCCTGGTGCCGCAGATCAAACAGCAACTGCGCGAGCCCCACGCGCATGGTGGTGTCGGCGGGGGCGGCATTCACCGCGGTTCGCAAGGGTTCCTCGGCCAGCGCCAAATCGCCGTGGGAAATCAGCGCCTGGGCGAGCAGGCGATTGATGAGCGCGCTGTTCGGCTGGTCACGCAGCACAGCCCGAAAGTCGGCGATCGCGCCGGTGCTGTCACCATGTTCCAGCGCCAGCTGCCCGCGGATGGTCAAGGCGTCATTGTCGCGCGGACTGACCTTCAGCACCTCTGCCAGGTACCGCGTGGCGTCCGGTTCGCGCTTCTGTTGTATGGCAATGGCGGCCAGCCGGTCCCGCGCGATCAGTCCATTGGCTTCGGTTCCGGCGCTCTTCACGATATCGGCGTATACGACCGCCGCCTTGTCGGTCTTGCCGAGTTTTTGCAGCAGCGCACCCAATGCCAACCGCAATGTATAGTTGCTGGAATCGGCCGCGATGTACTGTTGCAGGGCTTGTTCGCCGGCATCATGTGAGCGCTGCTGCACCAGGAAATCCACGCGCAGCAGCTTCGCCTCATCACTGGTGGGCAGCGCTGCCACCGCGTCGTCCAGGACTTTCTGCGCATCATCCAGCCGCTTGCTGCGCGACAGGAACAGCGCCAGCTGCGCCCGATAATCGAGTTGCTCGGGCTTCAGTTTCACCAGCGCGCGCAGCTGGTTCTCGACCAGGCCGGTCTGATTGGCCGCTTGGTACAAGCTGATGAGCACCTGGTGAAAGCTCAGTACCGTGGGCTGCGCTGCCGCGGCGTCGCTCACCAGCTTGATCGCCGCCGGCAGATCGCCATCCTGGCGGTACAGGCCCGCCCGCAGATCAATGGCGTCCTCGTTCTTCGGATCCACGAGCAGCGCGCGATCCGCGTCGGCGCGCGCACCGGCAAGATCCTTTTCAGCAGCCTTCACGGAGGAGCGGATCGCCAGCAATGATGCGTCATCGGGCCTGGCCGCCAATGCCGGCTTGATGATCTCCAGCCCCTGCTTGGGATCACCCACCGTCACCAGCAGACGCCCCAGGGCCGTGCGCGCCTCCATGTTTTCCGGATGATCATCGACCACCGAGCGCAGCAGGCTGTAGGCGCCGCGCGGTTGTCCCAATTTCTCGGCCGTTTCCGCGGCCATCAGCCGCGCCTGCGAATCCTTCGGGTCGATCTGCATGGCGTTGCGGAATTCAACGCTGGCCTTGGCGAAGTCACCGCTCTGGAAGTAGTCCTGGCCACGGTGCATATGGCTGGCGAGCCGCGATTTTGCACCGCCGCAGCCGCCGACCAGCACTGCGATCGCCGCAGCTGACACCAAGGCTACCGCTCGTGTGGTCCGCATTGCCGACATGACGGGACTCTCGAATCAAATGGGGAGTCGGACTGTAGGCAAGATGCGTGACGAAGGGATGACAGCTCTAGGCCGCGGCGCCGAGAAAAGCCCGACCCGCGATGGCGACCAGCATCACGCTCAGAATCAGCCGCGGCAGCAGGCGCTTCAGATCAAATGTCAGCAGCATTTCAACCACATACAGCAGGATCACCGACTTGGCGATGCCCTGCGGCAGGTCCGGTGGCAGTTGCAGTGAGCCGGGAAGATTGGGCAGCACGAGGGCGACAAACACCACGAGCAGGTCGAGCGTCGTGACTTCAAATCGTCGCGTCGGCGAAAACCAGAAGCGGGCGAGCGCGGCCGCGCCGGTTATGCCGATCAGGGTCCACGATATGGTGGCCAATGCCTCCGAGCGGTTGAGTGCGGTCTGATCCAGGTACACGAGTAGTACGACGCTGACATAGGCGGCGGTCCGCTCAAACCAGTGCAGCGATTCCCGCGCCTTCCAGGCGCTCAGCAACATCAGGATCGCCAGCATTCCAAGGCTGAGAACGCCCAGATCCTTGCCGACATGCGGTGCCGCCAGCAGCACCGTTGCCGCATAGGCGACCAGGCACACCAGCATCAGGGCCAGCGCAAAGGCTGGCAGGCGTGCGGCCGTCGGCAGAAAGGTGAGTCGCGCGCGAGTCGCGCCGCGTGAATCGAGCGGGTCCAGATGCCAGCCCGCGATTTTGGCCAAATGCAGCAGGCCGAGCACCGCCGCCGCGAACACGCAGAACACGGCAACCACGGCGAAATCCGCTTCAAAGCGCATGAAATAGGCGAGCAGCACCAGACCCACCTGCAGCAGATACACGATAGCGACGGCCTCGCGGTGCGCAAAACCGATTGCCAGGAGTCGATGGTGCAGATGGTTCTGGTCGGCCACGAAGGGGGATCGGCCGGCCAGAATGCGGGTGCTCATGACGGTGAACGTGTCGAGAATGGGCAGGCCCAACAACAAAAGCGGCAATGCAGCACTCAGATCGGAGTTCGCACCCTGCGTGGCCAGCAGCGCCAGCGCGCCCACCGAAAACCCCAGCAGCTGGCTGCCGCTGTCGCCCATGAATATCCGGGCCGGATGGGTGTTGAAGCGCAGAAAGCCGAGGATGGCCCCCGCCTCGATCAGACACAGGGCAATGACCGCCGAGTGGCCGCTGGCGACGGCGAACAACGCGACGGCGCACAGGCACAGCAAGGCCAGGCCGCCCGCCAGGCCATCCAGACCATCGCTCAGGTTCACGGCATTCGTGACACCGATCAGGAAGACAAATGTAATACATCCGGACAGCAGCCCCGGTGCGAGGCTGCGGCCATCGATCATCACCCGCCCGATACTGACGCCGCCGACCCCCATGCACACGCCGACCGCGAGGATCTGTCCGAGCAATTTGGTGCGGTAACCCAGATCGACCCGATCGTCCCAGAGACCGAAACACAGCAGGATCAGGATGCCGAGCAGCACCCCGCGGATCGGGGCGGTGAGCGGAACGGTCACCAGCACCGGCACCAGGATGCCCACTGCCATGGCCAGGCCGCCCACGCGTGGCACCGGCATGGCATGAACCTTGCGCGGCCCCGGTTTGTCGGTCAAACCGACCGCGGGCGCCCAGCGGCTCAGTACTGGAATAAGGGCCGCCGTCGTGGACAGCGCCACGATGAAGGCCAGGAACAGTTGCACGTGATCCCCCCGAAGGCTCGCGCCACAGTAGGGGATGGTTGCGACAATCTGGTGAACGGGACCAAAGTCAGGCCAATCCGGGTCGTTCAGTGGCCCTCGACACTGAAGGCGAGCAGGACATTGCCCGGTTCACCCACAATGCGGCCGTAGCCGGAATTCACGAACAGCATGCCCCCGACCAGGGTCGCGCCTCCATTGTCCAGCGAGCCACCCGCCGCCGGTACCCCGTTCACCGTGGTGTAGGCCTGCGCGGTGTCCACGTCCCAGAGGACCCGGCCATCGCCGCTGGCAAAGGCCCGCAGATGGCCGTCTTCAGAGCCCGAGAAGACCACGCCCGGAATGGCCGACACCGCCTGCGATTGCGCGGCGAGGCAATTGCGCGGACCCCAGCTGCATACGGGTGCCGCCGGCGGCGCCCGCCACAACTGCTTGCCATCGAGCAGACGCAGCGCAACCAGGCCGCCGGGCCGGCCGGCCGCCGCATCGGAAACCGGTGCGTACAACGTATCGGAATCCGCAGCGCTCCCCCATTCGATGCCCCCGAGGCTGCTGCCCACGCCGACCTGCGCATGCCAGCGCTCCTGCCCGGTCGCCGGATCCAGGGCATAGACCCGTCCGGATTTTTCGCCCGTGAGCAGCAGCCGCGCGCCATTCGGCAGCGTCGTGAGAATCGGCGAGGTGCCGAAATCCACATCCGGTCCGAGGACCTGCGGACAGTTGCCCTGCCCTGCCGTGGTGGGCGCGTCACAACCGACGATGTAATTGTCCTTGGGGCGCAGCTGATTGGCCCATGCCACGGTCCCCGTGCTCATGTGCAGCGCGAGGATCGAATCCGTGTACTGCGTCGGCACATCGGTGTAGGAATTGCCGGTGCCGACATAGAGCAGATCGTGCTCGGGATCCAGCGTCGGGGCGGACCATATCGACCCGCCCGCAGGTCCGTAGAGCTGCGTGCCCGACGGGCTCTTGCGATAGGGACGGGCGGGCTGCGCAATGGTATAGGTTTGCCAGATCACATGGCCCCGGGTGATATCCATCGCCACGAGGCTGCCGCGAAAGGTACAGCACTGATAGCTCGGAGTCGGCGCCGACAGTTCCTCGAGCGAGGAGAGCGGCACGTACAGTCGATGGCCATGAAACGCCGGGGCGCCGGTGATGCGTGCGGACGGATGCGGATCCAGACGGCGCTTCCACAACAGCCGCCCATGATCGGCATCCAGCAGGTATACGAAACTCGAATCATCCCCGAACGCCACGCGCAGCGAGCTGTGCACGCGGGCGACCGTCACCGCGGTGCGTACCGGCGCCTCGGCATCGAAGGTCCAGTAGGTGCAGCCGGTCTTCGCATCCAGTGAGTACACCCGTCCGCTCGAGCTCGTCACATAGACGCGGCCGCCGACGAGGGTCGGTTGTCCATAGATATACGTGGCACGGTAGCCGAAGGCCCATTTGAGTTTCAGATGCGGGACCGCGGCGGCCGTCAGGCCCGGCTGCGGCTGAAAGCGGGTGTTTGCCAGGTTCTGGCCCCAGCCGTTCCACCCCGGACCGGAATCCCCGGCGGCCGTGGCGGGCGATGCACACCGGTTCGTCTCCGGAATCGGTGCCAGTCGACCGGCGGGCGCCTTGCCGGTGAGATAGGTGGCGACCGCCACTCGGTCATTCATGCTCAGACCCGCCGCCTGGACTCGCATCAGCCCGCCGGTGAGAGTCTGCATGACCTCATCGGCGGAGCGCCGCGCAATCGCGGCGCGTGGCGGTATGCGATCCTTGGGATGATCGTGGCAGGCGGCGCAGTTTTGCTGGTACAGCTGCGCGGGATCCGCGGTGGGCGGCCCATCGCTGGTGGCCGCGTGCGCCCCGAACGCCAACAGCACCATACCCGCGGTCACTCGTGCTCGACGAACCATCGGACCCCCTTCCATCGACTGCGCTTGAGTTCTTAGTCTAGCGCCTATGCGGCCGCACCGGGTTCGCTCACCATCCGGTCCTGCATGGCCAGCAACACATCCTGGCGCGAAATCTCCCCGAGCAGGTTATTGCGCCACTGGCCACCGATCACCGGCAGCACATTCGCCCGGGCCCGCAGGAACACATCGAGCGCCGCGCCCAGGGGCAGATCTTCCGTGAGTACCAGATTTGCCGGCCGAGCCACCGATTCGACTGTCGCATCCCCATCCACCGTGCCGGCGCGCAGTGCGGCCAGCAGCCCCCGCAGATCCAGCCAGCCTACCAGCTCGGCGCCGTCGGTGACGTACGCCCGTTCCAGTGGTCGGCGCGGCAGTTTCTCGAACATCTCCTTCAGGCTCGTGTTCCGTGGAAATACCGCCGATGCCGGCTTGATCAGCGCCGCGACGTGGCTCAACTGCCACTCATCGCCGCTGGCGCGGCCCTTCAATGCGGCGTGATAGATGGACTCGCCGCGTCGATAGACTTTGGCCGTGTAGTGGGCAGTGACACAGGCCAGCATCAGCGGCAGCACCATGTCGTAGTCGAGCGTCATTTCGAAGAGCATGAGAATGGCGGTCAGTGGCGCATGCGTGGTGGCGGCAAGAAATCCGCCCATGCCGACCAGGGCGTACGCCGCCGGCACTGAGGTGACGCCCGGCAGCAATGCATGCAGCACGCCGCCGAACAGCGCGCCAATGGCGCAGCCCAGGAACAGCGTCGGGGTGAAGACTCCGCCGACCGCGCCGGAGCCGACCGTGGCGGCGGTGGCCAGCAGCTTCGCCAGCAGCACCGCCAGCAGCCACCACCCGATGAGATGGGCATTGAGAATGTTGCCGACCGCGCCGAAGCCATTGCCCCACACTTCCGGGACAGCCACCGAGATGAGACCGACGATGAGACCGCCGAGGCCCAGCTGCCACGGCAGGGGCAGCTTCAGACGGACGAATCGTGCCTTCGCGAAGTCCAGTGACGCCAGAAACGGCGGCGCCAGATGCCCGAGCAGCACCCCGAGCACCACATAGAAGATCAGCTCCCAGTTCGAGGCAAACTGCACCCTGGGAACCTGGTAGACGGGCGCGTAGCCGAGGAACCGGTGCACGGTCGCGCTCGATACCACCGAGGCCACCACCAGCGGGCCGAAGCTCTCCATGGCCATGCCGCCCAGGATGATTTCCGACACGAACAGCGCCCCGGAAATCGGTGCGTTGTAGGCGGCCGCGATGCCCGCGGCGCCGCCGCAGGCCACCATCAGCCTTAGCCGCGGAATCGGAGCGCGCGCGAATCGTCCGATGCGCGATCCGAGCATGGCTGCCAGCTGCACCATCGGACCCTCGCGGCCGATGGAGCCGCCCGAGGAAATCGTCAGCAGCGAGGAGAGGCTATTGACCAGTGTGGCGCGCACACTGATGGCGCCATCCCCGACGCGGACGGCTTCCATGTAGTCCACAGCACGGGGCGATGCCAGCACCCGGCCCGCCTGGCGCAAGATGAAACCGGCCGCCACCGCCCCACAGAGGGGCAGCAGCACGCGCCGCCACCAGACCATGCCGGTTGCGGCCAGCTCCAGGCTCGTGGCCTGACCGGTGAACAGCAGTTCCAGCAGCCGCAGACCCTCGCGAAAGGCCACGCTCGACAAGGCCGCGCAGAAGCCGACCAGGGCGGCCCAGAAGATGATGCTGGCGAGATCCTCATGGCCCAGCAGCACCAGCCGCAACCGGGTCCGCAGCGACAGCGGCACGCGTGTTAGCTGTCTGACCTCGGGAGGCAATGCCGGCAAGGGACTGGGCGGCTAGGCGGAAGGTTCAGAGTTGCTGCGACTGGCGGCGGGCCGGATCGCGAAGCGGAAGCGCGCCTTGCCGATCATCACCAGATCGCCATCGTTGAGGATTTCACGGCTGACGCGCTGCCCATTGATGTGGACACCGTTCGTGCTGTTCAGGTCTTCGATGATGGTCTGCTGGCCATTCACCAGCAGTACGGCATGATGGCGACTGATGAAACTGGCATCGATCTGCAGATCATTATCCGGCGTGCGTCCGACGGTGGTCTTGCGGCCCAGCACATGCACCACCTCGTGACCGTCCTGCGATCGCACCAGCAGCCGTACACCGGCTTCACGGATCACCTCGTGGGTACCGGAATTCCCCGGCGCCAGCGACCGGATGCTGCGCTGGATATTGTCCACCAGCGCCGAACTGTGCGCGGCCTCCGTCTCCAGTCGCTGCATCAATGAATCGCGCTCATCCAGCCAGCGCCGCGCGTCGGCGATGTCGGCCTGCATCTGGGAATTGATGCGCGTGAGTTCCTCGACTCGCATGCTGCGGGAACGAACTTCGGACTCCAGTCGATTGATGGCTTCCTCGGAGACCTGCAAATCGCTCTCGGCGATTGCGATCCGCTCGAGATTGACGCGGTTGCGCTCGGCCTCGGATGTGAGGGTCTGCAGCTGAGCGGCCACTTGCGCGGTCAGCGCGGCCACTTGTGCCTCCCGCTCCTGCAGCTGGACCAGTCGATTGGCATGCTCGGAGGTGATCTGCTGTACGGCGGCCACATGCTCGGTGCTCTGCTCGCGCAGTCCCGCAAGCTCGGTCTCCAGCACGGCCTTCTGCGCGATCAGCGCCGAATGATTGTCCTGCAGATCCCGGTGTGCCGTCGCCGCAGCGCGCAGGGCATCGGTGTGCGCCTGGTGCGCGGCGGCGGCCTGCGCCTCAAGTTCCGCAACCCGGGCGGCGTGCGTCGCACTCTGCTGCCGCAATGCTTCCAGCGACTGCTGCAATTCGCCGTTGCTGTGGGTGATGGCACTGGCTTCGAGCGCCCGCTGGGCGATCTTTGCATTCAGGGCGGTCACTTCAGCCTCGAGCTGCGTCACACGCTCGGTGCGGCTGTCCAATGTGCGCGTCAGTTCCAGACCGTGAGTCGTATTGCGCGCCAGATCCGCGGTGAGCCGCGCCCGTTCCTGATCGCGATCGCCGATCTGCAGATCCAGTCCGCGCAGCATGGCGTCGAAAACGCCCCGCCGACCTTCCATCGAATGCAGCGCCTCCAGCTGCGCCGCGCTTTGCGACTGCAATTGCGCGACCTGCGCGGCCGCCGCCGCGCTCTGGCCGGCCAATTCCGCTTCACGCTTCTCGAGCGACTGCCGCAGCGCCGTCTCACGCGCCATCGCATCCCGAGCAGCGTCCTCACGCTCCTGGAGCGTGGCACGCAAACCCTCAACCTGAGTGCTCGCCGCGGCGATCGCCGCGCGACTCCCGGTGAGCTCCTCGGTCAGCGTCACGGCGCGCGCGGCCGCCGCAAGGCCTGCCTGGCGCGACTCCGCCAGTTCCGCCTCGATCATCGTCAGACGTTCACCCTTGGCGGCCAGGCGCGTTTCCAGTTCCGCGAGGTTGCTGGCCAGCGAGCGCAGTTCCACCTCGAGTTTGCCGGCGAGGGCGGCCGACGGCGTCGGGGGCGCGGTGGGCTCGGCGTCATCTGCCGCCGCCGCGTGGCCCAGTTGCGGCAGCACCGCCGTATTCAGCGTCGGTGACGCCCAGGTGTCGGTGCTGGCGAGCGGATCGTGGCCGTGACGCGCCTCATAGGCCGCGACATCCAGCACCGGCAATTCAGCCGTGATTTCGGCATCCGCTGCGCCGCTTGGAAATGATTGACTGGAGGCGTTCATGATGTGCGACTCGCTTTAAGCGCGTAGAAACTCCCGCAACACGGCACTCAGCGGTGCCGCGGCGGACTCAAACAGATCGCTGCCGTAAACTTCCGCCTGCTCCACCACGCGCGCCTTGGGCAGCAGCTCGCGCGCGCGGCTGCTGTCGAGGTCGCGCCCATCGCGCGAGCGGATCAACAAGGTGGGCTGAGTGATCAGACGCAGGCGCTCGGCCGCCGCATACTGCATGGCCGCATTCAGTCCCCACCAGGCCGTCGGCCCATTGGCCAGTTTGTCGGCGAAGCCGGCGGCGATGGTGGCAACCGGTGCGCCCTCGTGTACCGAGTTCCCGGTACGATTCCACTCTACCTGCAGATGACTGCCATCGGCCACCGGGGCAAGCGGCCATGGCGCGCGACGAAAACTTTCCCGCTCGGCCTCATCCGGCACCGGCACGCCCAGCAGCACCAGGCGGCGCACCACAGTCGGCAGCACCAGCGCCAACTCGGCCGCGACCAGCGCACCGGTCTGATAGCCCAGCACATCGATCTGGCGGAAGCGCATCGAGGTGCAGAAGTCCGCGACCGCGCTGGCGTAGTCGGCAATGGCCGGTCGGCCCGGTGGTGGATCGGAGTTGCCGAAGCCCGGCAGATCCGGCGCATACACCGAGCGGTCCATGCCCATGAGTTCCAGCAGCCGCAGCAGACTGCCGCCGGATCGGGGCGTCGCATGCAGGCACAGCAATGAGGTGCTCTCGTCGAATCCGCCGCCGGGCGGAATCGCATTGTGCACATGCAGCTGGCCATAGCGACTTTCGAAGTAACCGCGGCGTACCCGCGGCGCCACCGGTGGCGCGGCTTTTACAGGACCCTTGGGCATTCAGCCTCCGCCTTAAGGCAGTCCTGGCCACTATATAAGGATTCCCGGCGCTCTTTAAGGAACGAGACACGGTACCTGGTACCAGGTCTCAAACTTCGCGCAAACTAGGCAAAATAGGCCGGAAGACCCCCAAGGAGTCCCCATGATGCGCGGTACCGTTGACAGCTGGACTGGCGGGCGGCCGAGCCTTCTGCGCCTGGCCCTGCCCCTGCTCGCGGCCAGCCTGTGCGCCGGCTGCGGACTGGCCGGCACGGCCGTCGCAACCGGAACCGGTGCGGCGGCAGAAGTCCAACAGGCGCAACAGGCCAAACAAACCGAGGATCGCGTCAAACGCGAGCTGGATGAAGCGCAGCAGGCCGCCGCCCAGCAGCGCAACGAGGCCGAGGGGCAAGGCAAGTAGCGGCCGCTGCGGCCGCCGAAAGTTACTTGCCGCGCCGCGGCGCCTTCTTGGCGGCCTTCGACCGTTTGGTCTTGCTCTTTCCCTTGGCCTTGGCAGCACTCCTCGCCTTCGGCTTCGCTTTCGCTTTTGACTTAACCGCAACCTTGCGCTTGCCGCGGGCGGCCACCTTCGCCTTCGGCGCCTGCTTGCGCTTGGTCTTCGCCTTGGTCTTGGTCTTGGCTTTTGTCTTGGGTTTGGCCTTTGGCTTTGCGGCAGCCTTGGGTTTGGCGACCGTCTTGGGTTTGGCGGCTGCCTTGGCCTTCGGTTTCGCCGGTGCCTTGGGAGCGGCGGCGGCGGCCTCCTTGGGTCCATGCAACGCCACGGGCACGCCGTGCGAATCAGTGATCTGCACAATCCAGCTGCCGCCGGGCACCTGATGCGGTCCGTTCAGCACCTTGCCGCCCGCGGCTTTGACCGCGTCGGCGGCCGCCGTCACGCCGGGCACATCGAGGTAGACCAGCCATCGGGGCCAGCTCGGCGGCAGATCCTTGCTGCGGATGTAGGCGCCGCCCATCTGCGTCGTGCCCTTGCCAAACAGGTAATAGGTGCCGGTCTGGCCGCCCATGTCGTGGGTCGCCACCACATCCCAGCCGAAAATCGCGTTATAGAACTGCAGCGCCGCGGTGGGGTTTTCCGCGGTCAACTCATGCCAGACCACCGGCGCGCGCGGCGCGGCGGCACCATCTGCCGCCATGCTGCCGGGCTCGTACAGGCCGATGACTGCGCCCTGCGGGTCGGCGATGACGGCGTAGCGGCCGCCGTTTCCGGGTACCGCGGTCACTGCATGCAACACCCGACCGCCCTTGCCCTCCACCACGGCGAGTGCCGCCGTGATGTCCGGGACTCCCACATAGGTCAGCCAGTTCGGACCGGCCTTGTCCGCGAGCGGGTCCTTGCCCAGCACCCGCACGCCACCCACCGGGCCCTGCGCGTTGCCGAGCATGGCGTAGCCGGGATCGCCTTCGTAAGGAAATCGGTTCCAACCCAGCACCTTGGCATAGAACCCGGCACCGGCGTCGGGATCGGTCGTCAGCAATTCATGCCAAAGGTACTGGCCCAGGACTGCAGAGCTGCTCATCGTAAATCCCCTTTTTCGCGAAACCTGTGCGAAGGTTCCTGACTCTAAATCGCGGATGGCAGGCGGTTCAACCTCGAGTGTGGCGTGACATGCGTCGCAGCTGTATCAAACCACCCGCCCGGTGTCGCCTGGAAGGCGCGACAATGCGGGACCCGAAGGCCCCAGGACCAACCCGGATACTCCCATGCACAGCACATCGAAGCTGGCCCTTTTTGGCGTGTCGTTGCTGATTTTTTCGCTGGCGCTGGCAGCGTGCGCCGCACACCCGGTACGGCCGGAGGGCCAGGATGCACCGCTGCCGCCGCCCGGCGACTATCGCGGTTACTCCGGAACGCACTGGCCGTGGGACTTTGAGGTGCGCTCCGGACATTGTGACCGCAGGCACATCACCGAAAGCCCGCGCCGCGGCGATGCGATCGCCAGCCTCGGCCAGCGCCGGGCGCTGAACCGCAGCGCCGCAATGCTGGTCGGCGCACACGTGCCG
>Ga0210400_10001074_pt1 | contig 27978 bp, 25 predicted proteins | sample IncBWH26MmetaG_FD_155456 | JGI IMG/M metagenome (GOLD analysis project Ga0210400, IMG submission 155456) | Forest soil microbial communities from Barre Woods Harvard Forest LTER site, Petersham, Massachusetts, United States - Inc-BW-H-26-M | ecosystem: Environmental > Terrestrial > Soil >... | reverse complement strand
GAGATAGTCCTTCCGCGACGTCGCCTCGCTCCACGCCGGGTGCCCCGTGGCAGATGACGCAATGCTCGGCGAAATGGGTGACGCCAGCTACGATCTTAGCCGGATTATCAAGGCCGACGGGAACGGCAATGTCTCGCGCGTGAAAACGGATCGAGCGAGTGCGAGTTCGCTCGAAGAGCCAATGCGTGACGGCCCAGTGCGGTTGATCCGCCCCGATGTAGTAAATGCCGGAATAGATGAAGGCGGTGGCGCACAAGGCCATGAGCAAAATAGCGGTCGCTAGGGTCGCGAAAGCGGTGCGCATACCCAGCGCCTCCCGTTTTTACCAGAGAGCGCGCGCCGGCTGTTGGACGCGCCTGCTATTCAGCGGCCATACCAGCCATACGGAGAATATCCGGTATAGCCGTATCCGTAGGGAGAGTACCCCCAATAGCCGGAATACCCGTAGCCACGGTGATCGTGCCATGTCGCCGGATGTTCCTGATGAAACTCCCCATGCGTCGCTCTATAGGCGCGGTGCCATTCCTGGTGTTCTTGGGGATTTGCGAATCCTTCGTCGTGTGCGTCTTCGTGTTCAGCCCTGAACTGTTGGTGAAAACGCTGGTGCTCCGCATGATTGAGAAAATGGCTGAAGACGTCTTGGTAGTTGTCTGAGTCGTGAGCGAGGGCGGATGCGGCAGGAATTGCGAGCAGCAGCGTTCCTGCGACGATCAATGCATTACGCATGGTGCGCTCCCTTGGACGCTCGGCTAATCGGCCGGTCTGACATCACGACGAAAAAACGAAACGCTACCGTTTCATATTCCGTCGACTGCCAATTTTTTTTGGTCGTCCGTCAGAACCAACTCCTTACGCCAAAGACGACGCGCACGCCGCTGGTGTTCTCACCGGCACGGCGGACAAAAGAGGCGGTCTGGCCGAACTTTCCTTCGTACGCGACGCCGATATAGGGGGCAAATTTTCGATCGAGCTCGTAGCGAAGCCTGAGACCGGTATCAATCTCCGAGATCCCCGCGCCGACGAGGCGCGCGCGATCGGACTTGCTGTAAAGGTTGACCTCAAACTGCGGCTGTAAGATCAGCGTATTGCTCAGCAGAAGGTCGTAAGATGCTTCGAAGCGGGCAGCGAAATGGCCGCTGTCGCTCGCATACCCGGTCCCCTGGACGTTAAAAAAGAGCGGCGCGAGTCCCTCGAAGCCGAACGCGGCCCAGTTGCGCGTAGGCCGGGAATCGATGTCGCTGCGCAGCCCACCTTGAAGGTCGAAAAAGGTCGAGATCGCGCGTGAATAGAGGAACTCGTGCTGGCCGTCATCGACGGTGCCGTTGCTTCTTCGGAAGCCCTCGGTCTTGACCCAGAACTTATCGTAATCGGTGCCGATCCAACCTTCCCCCGACCAGCGAAAATCCGGGGTCCGGCCATCGGTGCGGCCCTCGAACTGGTCGAGGATACCGTGCACGAAGATCATCCGGTCCATGACCGGCTGAACAAGCTCGCCCGTGCCGTCGCGAAGCGGTTGATCGGGCACGGCCGGAGCCTGTGCGCTCGCGGCGCTAGCGATGCTGACCAGCGCGCAAATCGCAGGAAAGAGGGTGCGAAGCGGGGTCATGCGACGCGAACCTCCCGGAACATGCCCGCCTCCATGTGGTAGAGAAGGTGGCAGTGAAAGGCCCAGCGACCCGGCTCGTCGGCATTGACCAGAAAACTCAACTTTTCGCCGGGCTTCACGACGATGGTGTGCTTGTAAGGCCGGTATTCGCCGTGGCCATTGTCGAGCTCGCTCCACAGACCGTGGAGGTGCATCGGGTGCTCCATCATCGTGTCGTTGATCAGGGTGAAGCGCACGCGCTCGCCGCGCTTGAGTTCGATCGGCCCGGCCTCCGAGAACTTCTTGCCGTCGATCCCCCACATGAAGCGATCCATGTTGCCCGTCAGGTGGAGGACAATCTCGCGTTCGGGCTGTCGAGGGTCGTTGCCGCGCTTGAGGGCGCGCAGATCGGTGTAGCGGAGCACGCGCCGACCTTTGGGGAAGCCCTCTCCCGGTTCATTCAGCCGCTCGTTGGTTGACATTGCGACGTTATCGACGCCGACCTTGCCTTCGAGATCGGCTGCCGCGCTCTGGCTCGCCATGTTCGTCATCGCCGGCATTCCGCCGGTCGGGCCGTGGCTCATGCCGGGCATCGAGCCGTGATTCATCGGTTGCGCGCCGCCCGGCGCGGCGTGGCTCATGCCGGGCATGGAGCCGTGATCCATCTGCATGTTGCCCGGTGAGCCCTGGCCAATGCCAAGCATCGAGCCGTGGTTCATCGGCTGCATCCGGCCGGGCGCGGGTTGGCTCATCCCAGGCGTCGAGCCGTGATCCATCTGCATACCGCCCATCGCCCCCTGCTCCATGCCCATGTCCTTCATCGTGCGCATCGGCCGGGGGTCCATCGGGGGAATGGCGGCGGTCATGCCGGGGCGCGGCGCGAGCGTGCCTCGGGCGAAACCGGTGCGGTCTTCGACTTGCGCGAAGATCGTGTAGGCGCGGGCCTCGCGCGACTGGACGATCACGTCATAGGTCTCAGCCGTGCCGATGCGGAACTCGTCCACCACGACCGGTTGCAGATCATTGCCGTCCGATTGCACGACGCTCATCGGCAGGTCGGGGATGCGGACATCGAAGATGCTCATCGACGAGCCGTTGATGAAGCGAAGCCGCACCCGCTCGCCGGGCCGGAATAGCGCGGTCCAGTTTGAGGCCGGCGGCTGACCGTTCATCAGGTAGGTGTAGGTAGACCCAGACACGTCGAGGATGTCGGTCGGACTCATCCGCATTTTGCCCCACATCAACCGGTCCGAAACCGTCTCGGCGAGGCCGTTGCGGTTCGCGTCGTCGATGAACGTCCCGAGCGTCCGCGAGTGGAAATTGTAGTAATCGCTCTGGAACTTGAGATTGCTGACGATGGTCTCCGGACTTTCGTCGCTCCAATCCGACAACAGCACCGCGTAATCGCGGTCGAACGGATGCGCATAGCCACCCTTTGGTTCGATGACGATGGGACCGTAAACGCCGGTCTGTTCCTGGAACGCGGAATGGCTGTGATACCAGTAGGTGCCGCTTTGATGCACCGGGAAGCGGTAGACGAAGGTTTGGCCGGGCGGAATGCCGGCGAAGCTCAAGCCCGGCACGCCGTCCATCGGTGAAGGGGTGCGGATGCCATGCCAATGGATCGAGGTCGGCTCGGAGAGGCGGTTTGTGACCGCCAGGGTTATCGTATCGCCCTCGCGCCAGCGCAGGATGGGCGCGGGAAGCTGGCCGTTGATCGCGGTCGCGGTCCTTGCTCGACCCGTGATGTTCACAGGCATCGGGCCGATCTCGAGCTGAAACTCCGTCCCGCTCAGGACCGACCCTTGAGGCACAGCAATCGCCCGGCTAAGCGGCCAAGCAGAGGCAAGCGCCCCCGCAGCGCTCACGCCCTCAACGAAGCGACGGCGATTGAGAGGGTTACCCTGGGTCATTAGCGGTCCCCGCCCACAAAAGGATAAACCCACGTACGGACAACATGCCAATTTCCTTCGTTCCGATCGGGTTTGCCTGAGTACATCCAGCGTGCACGAAACAGCGTACATCGACGAGCATGTTTTCCTCGCGCAGCGTCACGGGCGAGGCTGGTTCGACAGATTTAGGAGGAGGATTAGTGTGCCGCCGGCCTGTTAAATCCCAATTCACGCTTCGTAGATCAGCGTTTCAGCCGGCCCCCGCCAAATACCCCCTCATGCGGCAAGCCACCCGGGAGCCCCGGGCAAAGGAGGAACACGAAATGCGGAAATCACTTCTGACAGCAATGGTCATCGTCGCGCTCGCGAGCGGGGCCGCGCCCGGCTTTGCGGCGGCGAACACTCAGCGGCAGCAACAGGCGTCCGCGACCGAGCAACCGCACTGTACCGCTGTCTCCGCCAAAGACGTGGCGCTCGATAAGAACAAGTGCGGGTGATCGGTTTCCCCAGCACCGCTAACTCTGGTCGGCAATAACCCCGCCGCCCGGAAGCCCGTTCCTGAGCCCCCACCCCCTCCCCCGCTTGCGGGGGAAGGGGCACCGCGTCCGGCAGGGTGATGACTGGAATCGGCGTGCATTGAGCCGACGCGATACAGGGACTACTTTAGCCTCCGGGCCCTCGAAAAACCCCCGGAGTCCGCGATGGCGTTGGCGGCGGTCACGCTCGACGACAAGTACACGGCCGAGAAAGGCCGGGTCTATCTGACCGGCACGCAGGCCCTAGTGCGCCTGCCGATGCTGCAGCGCCAGCGCGACCTGGCCGCCGGCCTCAACACCGGCTGCTTCATCTCCGGCTATCGCGGCTCGCCGTTGGGCGGGCTCGACCAGGCGCTGTGGAACGCGCGGCGCTTTATCGAGAAGAGCCACATCCGCTTCCAGCCCGGCATCAACGAGGAGATGGCGGCGACGGCGGTGTGGGGCAGCCAGCAGATCGGCCTGTTTCCCGGCGCCACATACGACGGCGTCTTTGCGATGTGGTACGGCAAGGGGCCGGGGGTCGACCGCAGCGGCGACCCGCTGAAGCACGGCAACTCGGCCGGGTCGGCGCCCCATGGCGGCGTGCTGGCGGTGGCCGGCGACGACCACACCTGCAAATCCTCGACGCTGGCGCACCAGTCGGAATTCGCGTTCATCGACGCCTCGATCCCGCTCCTGAATCCGGCCGGCATCGAGGACATCCTCGATCTCGGCCTCTACGGCTGGGCAATGTCGCGCTATTCCGGCTGCTGGATCGCCTTCAAGACCGTGGCCGAGACGATGGACAGCTCGGCCTCGGTGTCGGTCGATCCCGGGCGTATCGCGATGGTGCTGCCGGACGATTTCGAGATGCCGCCGGGCGGGCTGAACATCCGCTGGCCCGATGCGCCGCTCGACCAGGAATACCGGCTGCACCGCTATAAGCTCGCTGCGGCGCTCGCCTTTGCCCGCGCCAACCGGCTCGACCGGATCGTCATCGACAGCCCGCAGCCGCGGTTCGGCATCGTCACCACCGGCAAATCCTATCTCGATGTGCGCCAGGCGCTCGACGATCTCGGGATCGGCGAGGCGGCGGCGCGGACGATCGGGTTGCGGCTGTACAAGGTGGCGATGAGCTGGCCGCTGGAGCCGCAGGGCGTGCGCGGTTTCGCCGAGGGTCTCGACGAAGTCCTGGTGGTCGAGGAGAAGCGTTCGGTCATCGAAACGCAGCTGAAGGAGCAGCTCTACAATTGGCCGACGGAGCGGCGGCCGCGCGTCATCGGCAAATACGACGAGAATGGCAGCTGGATCCTGCCGTCGCCCGGCGAATTGGCGCCGAACCAGATCGCCAAGGTCATCGCGGAGCGGCTCACCCGGTTGGGGTTGGGCGCGGTGGTCACGGAGCGGCTTGCCGCCATTGAGGCGAAAGAGCGCCGTGACGGCGGCAGCGTCGTGCCGTTTCAGCGCACGCCGTATTTCTGCTCGGGCTGTCCGCACAACACGTCGACCCGGGTGCCGGAAGGCAGCCGCGCGCTGGCCGGCATCGGCTGTCATTATTTGTCGCAGTTCATGGACCGCGAAACCGCGACCTTCACCCAGATGGGCGGTGAAGGCGTGCCGTGGATCGGCCAGGCGCCGTTCACCGAAACCACGCATGTGTTCGCCAATATCGGCGACGGCACCTACACCCATTCCGGCATCCTGGCGATCCGGTCCGCGGTCGCCTCCGGCGTGAACATGACCTACAAGGTGTTGTTCAACGACGCCGTCGCGATGACCGGCGGCCAGGCCCTCGACGGCGGCCTGACGGTACCGGTGGTGACACGGCAGCTCGCCGCCGAAGGGGTGCGCCAGATCGTCGTTGTCACCGACGAACCCGACAAATATCCGCCGGCGGTCGATTTCGCGGCCGGCACGAGGGTGCGTCACCGCGACGAACTCGATTTGGTGCAGCGCGAGTTGCGCGAAGTGGATGGCGTCACCGCGATCGTCTACGACCAGACCTGCGCCGCCGAGAAGCGCCGCCGCCGCAAGCGCGGCCGTTTCCCGGACCCGCAAAAGCGCGTCGTGATCAACGACCTCGTCTGCGAAGGCTGCGGCGATTGCTCGACCGCGTCGAACTGCCTGTCGGTGGTGCCGGTCGAGACCGAATTCGGCAGAAAGCGCGCGATCGACCAATCGAGCTGCAACAAGGATTACTCCTGCCTCAAAGGGTTCTGCCCGAGCTTTGTCACCGTCGAAGGCGGTTCGCTGCGCAAGCGGCAGGCCGCCGAACTCGATGAAGACGGGCTACCCTCATTGCCGGAACCGACGTTGCCGGGGCTCGCCGAGCCGTACGGCATTCTCGTCACCGGGGTCGGCGGCACCGGCGTCGTGACGATCGGCGCGCTCATTGGCATGGCGGCGCATCTCGAAGGCAAGGGCGTCACGGTGCTCGACATGACCGGGCTGGCGCAGAAGGGCGGCGCGGTGCTGAGCCATGTGCGCATCGCCGAACGGCCTGAAGAGATCCACGCCGTGCGGCTCGCCTCGGGCGGCGCCGATCTGCTGCTGGGCTGCGATCTGGTGGTGTCCGCCGGGACCGAAGCGCTGTCGAAGGTCGGCGCCGGGCATACCAGCGCGATCATCAACCGCCAGGAGACGATCACCGGCGACTTCACCCGCAACCCCGATCTGGCGTTCCCGGCGCGCGACCTCGAAGGTAGCATCGCGAATGCGGTCGGCGCCGAGAAGGCCGCGTTCGTCGACGCGACGCGCCTTGCGACGGGTCTGCTCGGCGACGCGATCGCGACCAATCTGTTCATGCTCGGCTACGCCTATCAGCGGGGCCTCGTCCCGGTGTCGGGCGAGGCGATCGACCGGGCGATCGCGCTCAACGCCGTTGCGGTCGAATTCAACCGCAGCGCCTTTCGCTGGGGCCGGCGCGCCGCGGTGGACCGTGCCCTGGTCGAGGCCCGCGCCAACCCGCCGAGCGCCGCGCCCGAAAGCCATCGCGTGTCGGAGTCGCTGGACGAACTGGTCGGCCGCCGCGTCGAGTTCCTGACCGGATATCAGAACGCCGCCTACGCCGCGCGTTATGCCGAGCGGGTGGCACGGGTGCGCGAGGCCGAGGCCGCGCGGGCCGGGGATGGCACCGCGCTGACGGACGCGGTGGCGCGCGCCCTGTTCAAGCTGATGGCGTACAAGGACGAATACGAGGTGGCGCGACTCTATACCGAGAGCGATTTCCTGCACCGCGTCGCAGACCGGTTCGAGGGCGATTACCGGCTGCGCTTTCACCTGGCGCCGCCGCTGACCGCCGAGCGCGATCCCAATACCGGGCATTTGCAGAAGCGTGCCTATGGCCCGTGGATGCTGAGCGCGTTTCGCGTGCTGGCGAAATTGCGCGGGCTGCGCGGCACCGCGTTCGACCCGTTCGGCCGCACCGCCGAGCGGCGGATGGAACGGCGGCTGATCGCCGAATACGAAGCGGTGCTCGACGAGATCCTGGCGCGCCTATCGCCGGATAACCACGCGATCGCCGTCGAATTGGCGGCATTGCCGCTCGAGATCCGCGGCTTTGGCCACGTCAAGGAAGCCAACCTCACGCGCGCCAAGGTTAAAGAGGCCGATCTGCTGGCCCGCTTCCGCTCCCCGCCGCCCCGCGCGATGGCCGCGGAGTAACCGAGCACCGGCCGGCCCGCTCGGGCGACTGCCCGAGCCTTCTCCCCTAGGGACAAACGAGAGCACGAGGCATCGCCAACCGGCGGTGAGGGGCCGGGTGCGTCTCTGTGATCCTCAAAGGAAAGACTTGCAGATATTAAGTGCACCTCAGCGCCGCCAGCCTGTTTTTCACCGGCTGAGGAGAATGGCCGCACCGCATAACTGGCAGAGTTGGCGATAGCGATGGCTCCGCTGCGGTCACCTGATCGCGGTCAGCGCGTGGGCGCCCATCTCCTCGGGCGCGAAGTAGCTTGAATCCGATCCGTGCGCGGATTGTCTCAGCCAGCGAACTTTGGCGTGGGTCGCTCCTATGATTCTGCGGGCGTCGATCCCTCGCTGAGATAGTCGACGACCAGCTTCGGAACGATAAGGCCCAAGCTCATCGCCAAGATGGTGGTCGAGGCGGTCATGCCGTCGGCGATTGTCCCGCCGATCAGCGGCAACGTCCTCTGGTAGCCGCCGGCGATTTGCACCAATCCGCTCGCCATCCTGAAAAGGTAGACGCCCGGCAGCATCGACACCACGGAGGCAAAGCCGATGGCCGCAAACGGCATGTGCGTGCGGCGCGATACTGGAGTGAGGATCAGTCCGACAATGATACAAGCGACCAGCGCACCGGCCGCGACGCCAAAGCCGAGCACGGCGAGCGCAGCCCAGCGCAACGCGTGCGCCACCATGCCAACCACCACTGGCCAAGGCAGCATGTTCAGCGGGGTGGAAAAGAAGACGCTGTAAGCAGCCACGGCGACGCCGGCGGCGATCACGTCTTCCCAGATCGGGACGGTCCTGCCGGGTCCATCGACGGGCAGGGAAACGCCGAGAAGCGCCAATCCGAGCAGCAATCCCACCGAAATCGCCACGATGACCAGGGCCGCGTAGATCAGGCGGGCGGCGCCGAGATGGATGCGTCCGCCGATAAGATCCAGCGCGCTGTTGAGGAGGTGCGGTCCCGGCACCAGAACCATGCAGGGACAGACCGCGACGAGGCGTAACGACGAACTCAGCTGGTAGCGCACCGCCAGCGCACCGATAACGCCAGCCAGAAGCGCGGCGCAAAATGGTTGGATGAAGAGGTTCGCGCTCGCCTGCGCCAAGGCGCGGCGCAGAAGGGCGCCGGCACCGGCGCTCACGAATATCACCGCAGCAGGAAGGAAATGCTCGACACCGAAGATTACCGACAGCGCGACGGCACCGGCCGCTGCTGCAAGCGCGAAAAGCCAGGTCGGAGCCGGCGGGGTGCGGGAGATCCCGTCGATCGCCTTGATTGCCGCGTCCGGCGCCAGCCGGCCTAACTCGACATCTTCGATCGCACGCATCGCGGAAGCCACGCGATGCATATCCACGCCGGTCGGATCGGCCGCTACTTGAGAGATCACAGCGGCGCCCTTGCCGTCAGATTGGAGTTCCAATTCCCCCCAGCGCGGCATTAGCGTCGCGCGCAGTCCGAGCGCGCGGCCAAGGCGCCCTGCCGCAGCCACAGTCTGGTCTGTGGCTTGTCCGTTGGTGAAAAGAACCCGGGCGAAGGCGAGGACAAGATCGGAGCGCTCATCCAACGCCATCAAAGCTTCACCCGTGTCCACCTTTTGCGAGTTCGTGGAGCGACAGGCCGAACTTGGTCAGACGCTCCTTGAGATCGGCCGTCGGCCGTCATCCGCCGCGGGCGATCGGCCGCCTCGTGCCCAACGCTCATCGCATCGATCTCGCCGGCGACGGCCGGCGACGGCCGGCGACGAACCCGACCACAATCACCGCGGCAAGCGCCGGCCAGACCTCGAGCGTTGCGCAGCAGGATCGCGGCGGGTGCGGCGCTATTCGGCGGCGGCTCTTTCGCGCGGCGCGGTCGAGGTGGCGCGGGCCAGCATCGCGGCGGCGTTGCGGTGCAGGATCTGTTCGCGCGCCTCTTCGCCGATCTGCGCTTCGGCGAGCGCCTTCCGGGTCCAGTCGCAGCCGAACTCGGTGCCGTCGGTGCCGCACACGATGCGCTCGGCGCCGTACAAGCTCACGGCCGCCTCGATCGCGCGCGGGCCGAACGAGTTGCAATCGACATACACTTTCGCCCTGCGGAAGCGCGACGACGGCAGCTCCTCATTCGGCGTGTCGAGCAGGCAGCGGTGGTCCATACGCTCGACCTCGTAGGGGATGTTGCCGCCCAGATTGTGGACGACGACCGTCACGTCGGGATAATCCGCCAACAGGTCGGTCAGGCACAGCGTCACCATCACCGAGGACAGGCTCGCCTGCATGTCGAGCGTGCCGTTGCGGCGGCGCGCATTGTCGGTGTCGCCGGCGACCTTCGGGAAGGCGTCGCCCGGCCGCGGGCCGTGGTGGATGAACAGCACCGCGTGGTGACGGTTCGCCGCGTCCAGCAGCGGCCGCATCGCCTCGGCGTCGGCGCGGGTCAGCAAATAATTGCCCGGTATCTGCGCGCCGATCATGCCCGGCAGCGCAAGGACCCGCTCGAGCTCGGCGGCGGCGGCCGAAATGTCCGTCAGGGGCAGCGCGGCGAAGGCGGCGAAGCGGCCGGGGTGCTCCTGGCAAATCGCGGAGAGCCGGTCGTTGACGCGCCGGCACAGCGGCCCCGACACGTCCAGCGGCTGGGCCTCGATCCAGCAGAACGAACCGAGCAGCGACAGCACGCTGACCTCAACCCCCTGGCGGTCCATCCGGCCGAGATGGAAATCGACATCGTCGAAGGCCTCCGCGAGCGGCGCCTCGCCCATCCGCGGGGCCTTCAGCACCTCGACGCCGTCCGGGTTGCGCAGGATGCGCGGTTCCCGGGTGCGGGCGCGCAGGGCGTCGGCGACCTCGGCGGGCCTCCAATGGGCATGCATGTCGATCATCATGGCGGTTTCCTTCATGAGCTGTGCCGCAGTCTAGCCCCACCACGGCTCGTCGCAAAGCGAGCAATCCGGCAGAAGATGACCCCTTGGCGGACCTCCACCCGCGGATCGCAAATTTGCCGGATTGGGTGGAGAGCGGACGTTCGATGGCCCGGCCAGCCTAGCGCACGGCAGCCAACCCGGCGACCGGAATGCCCGATGGGTTTGGACGCCGCAGGCTCAGCATCCGGTGCGCATCGTCCAAGCGACCCGCGCCGAGATAGGCCTTCAGCAATGTGAACTCCACCAGGTCGAGCTGGGCGCGGCTGCCGCCGAGGCGTTCGAGTTCGCCGGCAATCGGTTCGAGCGCGTCGATCGCGGCGGCGAAATCCCGCCGTTCGAACGCCGCGAAGGCGTGCGACACCGCCGGAACGCAGGGACCGGACGGATAACGGCCCTGGCGCGCGAGCTCGTCGATCTGCCGGGCGCGCGCCGCCAGCGCCGAATCATTGCCGGCCACGATTTGCGCGAGCGCGATGTGCAGGTCGGAAAACGCCGTGCCGGCGCGCGGCAGCGCGCTGTTCGCGAAATCGTGCATCATGCGCCATGCCTCGGCGTCACGCGGATGCCCGGCGAGCTCCCAGCGCCACAGAAAGGAAACCGCATCGTTCACCTTGCCGCGCGGCGGCCCGCTGTGGACATCGGGTGCGAAGGCTTCGCGGAAAAGCCGGTGCGCTGCCGCCGCATCGCCGGCCTCGAGGTCGCCGAGCGCGAGATGCCAACTCAAATGGCTGTAGAGCAAGCCGTTGCGCGGATAGGTGGTCAGCCAGGACGTCAGGAAGACGCGGGCCGCGTTGGCATCGCCCTCCTCGTAGCAGAGGTGCGCGCGGGCGTGGGCCGCCCAGGGGTTCTTCGGGTTTTGGGCGAGGGACCGGTCGATCTTCGGGCGGGCGGCGTCTCGCTGCCCGTTCTCCGACAGCGCCATGCCATGATGGGCCGTGAACCACCAATCGTCGCCGTAGCTCGGGGCAAGCCTGTCCAGCAGCTCCAGCAGCGCGCGTTTCTGCCCGGCGCGGCCGGAACTGCCGATCAGCCCGTTGGTGAAGGCGGTGGTGCCGAGCACCACGGCGTCGCGTGGCCAGGCATTCAGGTGCGCCTGCACGGCGGCAAGCGCGGCTTCGGCGTCGCCCGCCACCAGCAAGTCGAAGAATGCGATGTGGCTGGCTTCCCGCGCCGACAGACCGGCGGCGAGGGAATTGGCCGCCGCCATCGATGCGCGGGCCGCCGCCGCGTCGCGTTCCAGCAGCACATGCGCCCGGGCGGCATGCGCGAGGGCAAAGCCGGGATCGGCGGCGATGGCACGATCGAACCCTTCGATTGCGCCAGGATACATGGTCAGCTTCGCCTCGCAGCCCTCGACATAGGCGTCCCGCGCGGCGGACGAGGCGGTGGACAACGGAAGCTCGTATCGGTCCGTCAACATGCCCGGCAACACGGTGGAGCCTCATCGCGGAATTCGCCGTGAACGATACGATCCGCCGTGGCGCACGCGGAAGGGGCTAGGTCGATATCGTAGCGGCTACCGAGGCTGCGATGGCCGGAAGCGGCGCCGAGCTGGCCGTCTCGCGCCAAATGGCAACCCGGCGCCCTTCAAAGCGCCTTGCACGCTCCGTCGCACTCGTCGGGGAACAGGCTCAGGCCGCAGGCGCAAGGGCCGCGGTGTCCCGCGAGGCCGGTGTCGGTTGTCGCGACGGGCTGCTCGGGCAGCCGCTCCCGCCGCAGCTCTTCCATGCGGCCGCGGATCGTCGTGAAATCGTCAGCTGCTCGGGACCGTGACATCAAACCCCTCCGACCTCCCGGTCTAGCATGCGTGGGTGGTAAGCCGAAGTGGCCGCCGATTGTCAGTTCGCGCTCTAGTGGTCTCGATTAGCTGGTTTCGAGCGGCAATGCGACAAAGCGCGAGCTGCCCTCGCGCTCGACCCGTACCAGCACGTTCTTGCGGCCGTGCTTTTTGGCGCCGGCGACGAGCGGCGGGAAATCCTCGGGGTTGGCGACGGCCGAGCGGCCGACCGCGACGACGACATCGCCGGCGCGCAGTCCCTGTGCCGCGCCGGCGCTGTTCTGCGCCACCTCGATGATGACGGCGCCTTTCGCGCCGTCCGACAGCGAGAATTGCTTGCGCAGATCCGGCGTCAGTTTGGCAAGCTTGAGCCCGAGCGCCTCGACCCCCGTCGGCGGCTTGGGCTTTTCCGGATCGGGCGGCGGCGGCGCCGGCCGGTTCGGGTTGAGCGCGGCGGCCTTGAGCTCGACCTCCTGCTCCTTGCCGTCGCGCCAGATCGTCAGTTTGACCTGCTTGTCGGGCGGCGTGTCGGCGACCAGCCGCGGCAATTGCCGGCTGCGCTCGATCGGCTTGGCGTCGTAGCTGAGGATGACGTCGCCCGGCTGCAATTTGGCCTTCTCCGCCGGACTCCCCCAATCGACCGCGGCGATCATCGCGCCGCGGTTCTTGTCGAGGCCGAGGCTCTCGGCGATCTCGTCGGTCATCGGCTGGATGCGCGCGCCGATCCAGCCGCGCTCGACCTTGCCGGTCGCCTTCAGCTGCTCGATGATCGGCTGCGCCAGGGCCGCCGGGATCGCGAAGCCGATGCCGATCGAGCCGCCCGACGGCGAGTAGATCGCGGTGTTGATGCCGATCACCTCGCCCGACAGGTTGAACATCGGCCCGCCGGAATTGCCGCGATTGATCGAGGCGTCGGTCTGCAGATAGTCGTCATACGGCCCGGAATGGATGTCGCGTGCCGTCGCCGAGATGATGCCGGCCGTCACGCTGCCGCCGAGGCCGAACGGGTTGCCGATCGCCAGCACCCAATCGCCGACCCGCGCCTTGGTCGAGTCGCCCCATGTCGCGGCGGGCATCGGCGTCTTGGCGTCGATCTTCAGCAAGGCGAGATCGGTCACCGCGTCGCGCCCGATGACCTGCGCCTGCAATGTCGTGTCGTCCGACAAGGTCACCGTGATCTGCTCAGCATTGGCGATCACGTGGTTATTGGTGACGATCAGACCGGCGGGATCGATGATGAAACCGGAGCCGAGCGAGGCGGTGCGCGGCGGACCGGAGCCGCCGGGGCCGCCCTTATCCCCGAAGAAATCGCGGAAGAACTCGTCGAGCGGCGTGCCGGGCGTACCTGGTGAACTCTGGGGCGCATCCTGCGCGGCCTTGGCGGCCGGCGAGACCGCCTGGGTGGAGACGTTGACGACGACGCCGCTGAGCCGCCCGGCCAACTGCGCGAAAACTTCCGCGAACGGCCCTTCCGGCGGCTGCGCCCAACCCGGCGCCGCAACAATCGTGCACAATGCCAACGACGCCGCAAAAGCGGCCCCTCGTCGGCCGAAAAACCTCACCACAATTCTCCTTTCGCCCGCACGGCGGCCGAGTATGGCACAGGAATCGCGAGAAACGCTGCCCTTACCGTCGCACCGGATCTAGTGCTGGCCTTTTCCGGCGGGCTCGATATGAAATGGCGCCGCTTATGGCAAGACTGAATCGACCCGAGCTTGAATCGGTCACAGGATGCGAGCGGTGAGCTCCGGCGACTATGCCGCGGCCCGCGAGCTGTTGCGCGCGCTGTTCGATGCGGCGCTGGCCGCGGCCGATCCGGCGCGCGCGATCCCGCCCCATCTGCCGCCGCCGGTGCGCGGCCGAACCGTCGTGGTCGGCGCCGGCAAAGCCTCGGCAGCGATGGCGCGGGCCTTCGAGACGGCCTGGCCCGCCGACAAACAGTCGGGCCCGCTCGACGGCCTCGTCGTGACCCGGCGCGGCCACGCCGTTCCCTGCGAGCGGATCACGATCGTCGAGGCCAGCCATCCGGTCCCGGACCGGGCCGGGGAACAGGCGGCGTGCGACATCCTCGACCTCGCGCGCGGTCTCGGCCCGGACGACCAGCTGGTGTGCCTGATGTCGGGCGGCGGCTCGGCCTTGCTGGCATTGCCGGCGCCGGGCCTGACGCTGGCCGACAAGCAGGCGGTGACGCGCGCCCTGTTGCGCAGCGGCGCGACGATTGGCGAGATCAACACCGTGCGGAAACACCTCTCGGCGATCAAGGGCGGGCGCCTCGCCGCAGCGGCGGCGCCGGCGCGGGTCGTGACATTGGCGATCTCGGACGTGCCGGGCGACGACCCCGCCGTGATCGGTTCGGGACCGACGGTGCCCGACCCGACGAGTTTCGCCGATGCCCGTGGCGTCCTCGCCAAATACGGCATCGACGAGCCCGAAGCGGTGATCGCGCATCTGACGGCCGCGGCCGACGAGACGCCGAAACCGGCCGACCCGGTCTTCGCCAACACCCGCTACGAGTTGATCGCCAGCCCGCAGCAGGCGCTGACCGCCGCGGCGGAGGCGGCACTCGCGCGCCATGTTGCGCCGATCGTGCTGAGCGACCGGATCGAGGGCGAGGCGCGCGACATCGCGGCGATGCATGCCGCGATCGCGGTGCAATTGCGGGCCGGCCAATTCCGCGTCGGCGGCGGCATCGTCACGCCGCCGGCGGTGCTGCTGTCGGGCGGCGAGACCACCGTCACGGTGCAGGGAAACGGCCGCGGCGGACGCAACAGCGAATTCCTGCTGGCGCTTACCGCCGCGCTGGCCAAAGATCCCGGCGGGCCGGAGCGCATTGCCGCGCTTGCCTGCGACACCGACGGGATCGACGGAACCGAGGACAATGCCGGGGCGATTGTCTACCCGAACACGATCGCCCGCGCGGCGGCTGGGGGCATCGCCATCAAAGAGGCGATGGCCGCGAACGATGCGTACGGATTTTTCGCCGCCCTCGGCGATCTCGTGATGACCGGTCCGACCCTGACCAATGTCAATGACTTTCGCGCCATCCTCGTCCTCGCCGCATAGCGAGCCGGTCGACCGCAAGCGGGGCCGCAACCGGCCGCTGCGCCGCATGCGCAGCGCCAAGATCGTCGCGACGATCGGGCCGGCGAGCGCCGGCGGCGAGCGCCTGCGCGCGCTGTTCGACGCGGGGGTCGATGTCTTCCGCCTCAATTTCAGCCACGGCACGCACGAGGAGCACCGCGCCCGATTCGCCGAGATCCGCCAGGTCGAAGCCGATACCGGACGGCCGATCGGCATCCTCGCCGATCTGCAAGGCCCGAAGCTGCGGCTCGGCAATTTCGCCGGCGGCCGGGCGGAAATTGTCGCCGGCGCGCATTTCCGCCTCGACCTCGACAAGCACCCGGGCGACCAAAACCGCGCGCCACTGCCGCATCCCGAGGTGTTCGAAGCCCTGCATCCGGGGACCGACCTGCTGCTCGACGACGGCAAGGTGCGGTTGCGGGTGGTCACCTGCGGGCCCGATTTCGCCGACACCGAGATCATGGTCGGCGGCACCCTGTCGGACCACAAGGGCGTCAATGTCCCGGGGGTCGTCCTGGGGATCTCGGCGATGACCGACAAGGACCGCGCCGATCTGTCGTTCGCGCTGCAGCAAGGCGCCGATTGGGTCGCGCTGTCCTTTGTGCAGCGGCCGGAGGACGTCGCCGAGGGGCGCAAGCTGATCGGCAATGCCGCCGGGCTCCTGGTCAAGCTCGAAAAGCCGGCGGCGATCCAGCGTCTCGACGAGATCATCGATCTCTCCGACGCGCTGATGGTGGCGCGCGGCGATCTCGGCGTCGAGATGCCGCCCGAGGACGTGCCGAGCGTGCAGAAGCAGGTGATCCACGCCTGCCGGCTGGCCGGGAAGCCGGTCATCGTCGCGACCCAGATGCTGGAATCGATGATCACCGCGCCGACCCCGACCCGGGCCGAGGCGTCGGACGTCGCCACCGCCGTCTATGAGGGCGCCGACGGGGTCATGCTGTCGGCGGAAACCGCGGTCGGGCAATACCCGATCGAGGCGGTGGCGATGATGGACCGGATCGCCAAGCGGGTGCAGGCCGACCCGCTCTATTTCGCCAACCTCGACGCCGGCCGCATGCGGCCCGAGCACACCGACCGCGACGCGATCAGCGCCGCCGCCTGCCAGGTCGCCGAGACGATCGGCGCCGCCGCGATCGTGTCGTTCACCAGTTCAGGCGCGACCGCGTTGCGCGCGGCCCGCGAGCGACCGGCGGCGCCGATCCTCGCGGTCACCCCGCATCTCGGCACGGCTCGGCGGCTGGCGTTGCTGTGGGGCGCGCATTGCGTCCACCTCGCCGACATCAAGAACTTCAACGACATGGTACAGAAGGCGGTGCTCGTCGCGCATCGCGAGGAGATCGCCGGCCCGGGACAGCGCGTCGTGATCACCGCCGGCGTGCCGTTCGGCACCCCCGGCTCGACCAACATCCTGCGCATCGCCTGGGTCGAGCGGTAGAGAAAGCTCCTCTCCCGCACTGCGGGAGAGGGTGGCTGAGAGCGAAGCTCGAAGCCGGGTGAGGACTTTTGATTTTTTCGAGTCCCTCACCCTCCCGTCGCAGCGCGACGGGTCCCTCCCTCTCCCGCAATGCGGGAGAGGGGCTATTTCATCGCATCGCTGTCATTGCGCGCGAAGCGAACCAATCTCCCACCGTTCGAGGCTAATCGGAGCGGGATTGCTTCGTCGCTGCGCTTCTCGCAATGACAGCCTTTTTCGTTCCGCTAGGCGGCGTGTTCGGTGGTGGGGTCGATCATTTTGCGGACTTCGGTGATCTTGCTCGCCGGGAAGCCGCTGATCTCGGCGTGCTTTCGGATGATCGCCTCGTCCCTGGCGAGGTAGACGCAGAAGGTCTTGTCGGCCGCGACATAGCTCTCGACCCATTGGATGTCGGGGCCGAGCTCGCGCAGCACGCCGTTCGACTTCGCCGCGGCGCCCTGCAATTGCTCGCGCTCGAGGCTGCCGACCGCCGGAATGTCCCGCTCGATGATGAATTTGCGCAACGCCATCGATCCTCTCCTCGGTTGAATGGGGCGCGGGAGTTACCCTACCGCCCGACTGACGGCAAATCACCAACTCTTGACCGCCAACTCTTGACCGCCAACTCTTGACCGCCGCTGGGCAACCGGATCACGTTCGGCAAACACCGACGACGAGGACAGGCGATGGCCAGCGATCCCCTCCCCTATTCCCGGCCCCGCGGCGGCACTCAGCCGCCGACGCTCTATCCGGACTACGGCAGCACCGTGAAGCGCGCGCCGAAGCGGCCGCCGATCCGGTTCGAGCACACGCTGTCGGAAACGACCGGGCCGGTTTTCGAGGATGGCTGGGCCGGGCCCGACGCCACCGATCTGACGACGCAGCACAAGGGCGCGCCATTGGGCGAGCGGATGATCCTGGCCGGGCGCGTGCTCGACGAGGACGGCCGCCCGGTGGCGGGCACGCTGATCGAGCTGTGGCAGTGCAACTCGGCCGGGCGGTATCACCATCCGGTCGACCAGCACGACGCGCCGCTCGACCCCAATTTCACCGGCGCCGGCCAAATCGTCACCAATGCCGAGGGCGGCTACCGCTTCCTGACGATCAAGCCCGGCGCCTATCCGTGGCGCAACAGCCCGAATGCGTGGCGGCCGGCGCATATCCACCTCGCGGTGTTCGGCCCGGCCTTTGTGACCCGGCTCAACACGCAGATGTACTTTCCGGGCGACCCGCTGCTCGTCTACGACCCGATCTTTCAGAGCACCGCCGACGCCGAAGCGCGCGAGCGGCTGATCGCGCAATACGACCCCGCGCTCAGCGAAGCCGAATGGGCGCTCGGCTATCGTTGGGACATGGTGTTGCGCGGCCGCGCCGCGACCCCGCTGGACCCGGCGTGAGGCGCAAGGCATGGCCGACAGACTGATCCCGACCCCGTCGCAGACCGTCGGGCCGTTCTTTCATCTCGGGCTCGACCGCGCGGAGTGGAATGACCTGACGCGCGGCAATCCCAAAGGCGAGCGCATCACAATCGAGGGGCGGGTTCTCGACGGCGACGGCGTTCCGGTGCCGGATGCGATCATCGAGCTGTGGCAGGCCAATGCAGCCGGCCGCTATGCCCATCCCGACGACACCCAGACCGACAAGCCGCTCGACCCGAATTTCCGCGGCTTCGGCCGGGTGGCGACCGATGCCGAGGGGCGGTTCCGGATCACGACGATCCGCCCCGGACCGGTGCCGGGGCGCGGCAACAGCCTGCAGGCGCCGCATATCAATGTGCTGCTGTTGTCGCGCGGGCTGCTGATCCATCTGCACACGCGGATCTATTTCGAGGGCGAGCCGGCCAATGCCAGCGATCCGCTGTTGTCGTCGATCGAGGATCCAGCGGTGCGCGGCACATTGCTGGCCCGCCGCGAGGGTAGCGGCAGCCCGGCGCATTACCGCTGGGACATCGTCATGCAGGGCGACAACGAGACGGCCTTTGTCGATCTGTGAAGGGCGATCTAGGGCGGGTAAGCGCAGCGCAACCCCTCCGCCGAGCCGCAGAATTGCGGGTTGGCCGCTGTTCCGCGACCTCCGTTTTTTCGGGAATCTCTCTCAACATATTGAAACAACTCGTATTTTATCGGGATTAACAGCGGAAAAACAGCGAGACAACGGCGGCCGAACAGCATGATAACAGCAAATTTATCAGCGATATTTTGGCAACAGCCCGGTGGCGCGGGCGAATGCACATAAGCCGGTGGCGCCACCCCAAAACGGGTGAGCAGCTTCAATCCGGATTGGTCAGCGTGCTTTCTGGTAACACAATCAATCCGGATTGTCAAGCGAAAAATGCAAATACCTGATTCATATTTACTATTCTTCTGACCCTCCGATGCGGAGCGGATTGCTGAGGATCCACCGGTTCCTCTCGTGGATGGCCGGGCCAGGCCCGGCCATGACGAGCGGGGGCGTTTGAACGCAACGGGATTTCGCTGTGGCACCTTGCGGAATGCGCTGACGACTCAGCGGCCGAGGAGCTGGCCGCCGTCGACGGCGATGGTCTGGCCGGTGACCCAATTGGCGAGCGGCGACACCAGGAACAGCACGACCCGGGCCACCTCTTCCGGATGGCCGAGGCGGCCGAACGGGATGCCGCGCAGGATCGCGTTGTAGAGCTGCGGGTTGTTGGTCTTGTGGCGCTCCCAGCTGCCACCGGGAAACTCGATCGAGCCGGGCGCGACGCAGTTGACCCGGATGTTCTGCTTGGCCAAGGCCGCGGCGCGGTTGCGGGTGTATTGCACGACCGCCGCCTTGACGACGCTGTATGGCGTCGTGCGCACCGAGGGGTGAAACGCCGCGGTCGAGGAGATGTTGAGGATCGCGCCGCCGCCCGATTGCTCGAGGAACGGGGTCGCCGCGCGGGTCGCCCGCACCGTCGCCTGCAGATCGACGTTGATGCTCTTTTCCCAGCCGGATTCGTCGTCGGTGCTGCCGAAGCCGGAGGCGTTGTTGACCAGGATGTCGATGCCGCCGAGCACCTCGGCGGCCTCGGCGATGTAGCGATCGATCTGGTCCTTGTCGGCGAGGTCGCATGAGGCGGCGTGGGCGGTGTGCCCGTAGGCGGCGATCTCCGCCCGGGTCTTCGCCAAGGTCTCGGCGCCGCGGGCGCAGATCGACACATCAGCTCCCGCCTCGGCGCAGGCCAGCGCGATCGACCGCCCGATGCCGCGGCTGCCGCCGCAAATGACCGCCCGCTTGCCTGTCAGATCGATATTCATGGCCGTCGCGCCCTCGCTCTGTTCGACCGAGGCCCGATCTTGCTTGCCTCGAAACGGTTTTGCCATCGGCAAACGCAATCCAGCCGAGGAAACGGCCGGGTTGCGTTTGGGGCATTGACGACTAAGCTGCCGCCGCGATGACGCTGCAATCGGAACCCGGCGCAAGAGGCCAGCCGCGCGGCCATGGCGGCCGCCCGTCGCGCCTGGAATCGGCGCAACTGTCCGACCGCATCCTCGATGTGGCGACGGCGCTGTTTCTCAGCGACGGTTTCGGGGCGACCAGCATCGAGGCGGTGGCGAAACGCGCCGGCATCTCGAAGCGCACCTTCTATCACCGCTTCAATGGCAAGGAGATGCTGTTCGAGGCGGTGGTGCGGCGGCTGATCGAGCGATGGACGCCGTCCTTCGACACCGAACTGCTCGAGGCGCCGAGCCTCGCCGAGGGGTTGCGGCGCACCGCCGAGCACATGCTGAGGATCGCGCTGACTCCCGACGCCCTGGCACTGCACCGCATGGTGATCGCCGAGGCGCGCCGTTTTCCGGCCGCGGCGCGGGTCTTGCACGAGCTCGGCGCGGCGGCCGGGGTCGAGCGGATCGCGCGGCATCTCGAAACCCGCATCGCGAATGGCGAGATCCCCGCAATCGATCCGCGCTTCGCCGCCGAGCAGTTCATCCACATGGTGGTGACCGGGCCGCGGCGGCGAGCGCTCGGGCTGGGAGCGCCGTTGACCGCGGCCGGGCTCAGCGAGTGGATCGACGAGACGATCAAGGTGTTTCTGCACGGATGCGGCAGCCGCTGATCCGCGGCCGCAGATGTCACGGAGCGCACGCCGCGGGCAGGCGTTGGCGAGCAGGCATAGATCGGGGCGGCCGAGGGATGGTGGGTTCGGCGCCCGCCTATCTTCCGACAGCAGCACAGCTTCCGAGGGGAGAGAGACGATGGTGGATACGTTTGATCGGACCGCCCGCAATGCCGCCATGGCAGGGCTCGCCGCCGCGCTGGTATTGCTGCCGCTGGGGATTATCCCGGCGCATGCGCGATCCGACGGGACGGTGCTGCAATTGGCGCAAGGTCCCGGACCGGGCGGAGCGCCGCGCGGCGCGGGCGGGCCGCAGGCTCCGGGCGGCGCCAAAGCCCCGGCCGGCAACGCCGCAGGCACCAGCGAGATCGACCGCGAGATCGCCGATCTCAAGAAGCAGCTGAAGATCACGCCGCAGCAGGAGTCGCAGTTCAACGCATTCGCGGATGTCATGCGCGGCAACGCGCAGGAATTGGACGCGCAGATGAGCCAGGGAAGCCCGAACCAGAACCCCAACGCCGTCGAGGCGCTGAAGCGGGAACAGCAGCTCACCGAAATCCAGGCGGCCGGGCTGAAGCGGCTGGTGCCGGCATTGCAATCGCTCTACGACACGCTGTCGGACCCGCAGAAGAAGACGGCCGACAAGATCATCGGCGGCGGTGATCCCGGCCCGGGACCGGGTCCCGGTCCGCAGCGCGGCGGCCGAGGCTGAGCGTCGCACGGCAGCGAAGAGAAAGCGCGGGACCCATTAGGACCGCCGGCCCCAAGTCTTGATCCACTTGGCCGGCATGCCGGCTCTCGGCGAAGCAAAGCTTCGCCTGACGCCGACAGCGCAAGCCCTGCTTGCGCGAGAGGCGGGACGCCGGCGCTCCGGTCGGCGGCCGGTGTTGGCGCCCGCTCAATTGCGGCTCAGGGGATGGGGGAGCAAGGATGATCAAGAGCCTGTCGCTGCTGACCCGCCGGCCGGAGCTGACGCATGACCAGTTCATGAGGCACTGGGTCGAGATCCATGCACCCTTGGCGCATGCGGTGCCGGGGGTGCGCCGCTATGTGCAGAACCACATCCGGGACGAGCGCACCCGGCCGGACATCCCGACCACCGAAATTGCGGTCGATGGCGTCGCCGAGTTGTGGTTCGACGACCGCGCCGCGATGGACCGCGCCAACGCCTCGCCCGAAGCCAAGCGGCTGCACGATGACGGCGCCCTGTTCATCGGCGGGATCAAGACGTTCATCGTCGAAGAATTGGTGATCATCCCTATATCCGGGTGACGGTCGATTAGGCCTGCATGGCTCGGAGGGAAGAATGAGCCCGGATACGCGGATCGAGATCGGGCAGGTGCATGGAGGCGGCGCGGCGGAGCGCCCGAGCCCGAGCCTCAAATACCTTGCCGGCTTTGGCAACGAGCAGCAGAGCGAGGCAATCCCCGGCGTGTTGCCGCAGGGGCAGAACGCGCCGCAGATCCCGCCGCGCGGCCTCTATACCGAGCAGCTGTCGGGCAGCCCGTTCACCGCGCCGCGGGCGCTGAACCGCCGGTCGTGGCTGTATCGCATCCGCCCGTCGGCGATGCATCCGGCGTTCCGCCGCATCGACAATGGCCTTATCCGCACCTCGCCATGCGACGAGGCAGCGCCGTCGCCGAACCGGCTGCGCTGGAACCCGCTACCGTTTCCCGACACGCCGGCCGATTTCATCGACAGCCTGGTGACGATCGCCACCAATGGCGACGCCAGCGCGCGCGACGGCATCGGCATCCATGTCTATCGCGCGGCCCGGCCGATGACCGACCGGGTCTTCTACGATGCCGATGGCGAATTGCTGATTGTCCCGCAGCAGGCGCGCTTGCTGCTCGTCACTGAATTCGGCGCGATCGAGGCCGCGCCCGGCGAGATCGCGGTGATCCCGCGCGGCGTCAAATTCCGCGCCGAACTGCCCGACGGGCCGGCGCGCGGCTATGTCTGCGAGAATTACGGCGCGCTGTTCCGATTACCCGAATTGGGGCCGATCGGCGCCAACGGGCTGGCCAACCCGCGCGATTTCCTGTCGCCCTGCGCCGCCTTCGAGGACCGCGAGCGGCCGTGCCAGATGGTCGCCAAATTCGAGGGCAATCTGTGGACGACCGAGCTCGGCCATTCGCCGTTCGACGTCGTCGCCTGGCACGGGAATTATGCGCCGTACAAGTACGATCTCGCCCGGTTCAACACGATCGGCACGATCAGCTTCGACCATCCCGACCCGTCGATCTTCACCGTGCTGACCTCGCCGACCGACACCGCCGGCACCGCCAATTGTGATTTCGTGATCTTCCCGCCGCGCTGGATGGTCGCCGAACACACGTTTCGCCCGCCGTTCTTTCACCGCAACGTCATGAGCGAATTCATGGGGCTGGTGCACGGCGCCTATGACGCCAAGGCCGAAGGCTTTGTGCCGGGCGGCATGTCATTGCACAATTGCCTGTCGGCGCACGGGCCCGACCGCGCGACGTTCGAGCGGGCGGTGTCGGCGGAGCTGAAACCGCAAAAGATCGCCGACACGCTGGCCTTTATGTTCGAGACGCGGCTTGTGGTGCGGCCGACCAAATGCGCGCTCGAAACACCGGCCCTGCAAACCGATTACGATGCTTGCTGGGCCGGCTTCGAGAAGATGTTCAAGGGGTAGTTCACCAGTGAGACAATAAGGTAGAGGGAAAGAGACGAGTTGGATTGCGGGCGTCCCGCCCGCAGTCTCCGGAGCGAAAGGGTGGGCGAGACGCCCGCGGTCCGATGACAAATCCTCCGCGAAACCTCCGTGCCTCTGCGATGAAAGATCCGCGTCCCGGCGAAAGCCGGGATCCACTTGTCGGCGGCATGAACGGCTGAGGAGTGGGTCCCGGCTTTCGCCGGGACGCCGATGTTTTTTTCTCTGTGATCTCCGTGCCTCTGTGGTGAATTGGTTACTTCACTGACGAGAAGCTCGTCGGCTGCAGGAAGGAGTTCGCGACGCGTTGGACGATCGGGCCGTTTGCCTCGGTCTCGGCGCGCTGGCGATGCCATTCCGGATCGGCCTGGAACGTGTTCCACTTCTTCTCGCGCTCGGCGAGCGAATCCCATTTCAGCAGGTAATAGAGCGCCTGGTTCGAGTCGCCGACGAGGACCGTCCAGAAGCCGGCCTGCTCGATGCCGTGCCGCTGCCAGATCTTCAAAGTGATCGTGTCGAAACGCTTCAACAGATCGGGCAGGCGGCCCGGCACCGCGTGATAGACGCGCAATTCGTAGATCATCTCATTCCTCCATAAAGTGGTGTTACTTCACCGACGAGAAGGTGGTCGGGGTCAACATCGTGTTGGTGATCGAGGCTACAATCGGGCCGTTCTCCTCGGTCTTGGCGCGCGCCGAGAGCCATTCCGGATCCGCGCCGAACTTGCCCATTTTCGCTTCGCGCTCGGCCAGCGACTCCCATTTCAGGAAGTAGGTCAAATCCTGGTTCGAGTCGCCGACCAGCGTGGTCCAGAACCCGGCCTGATGGATGCCGTGCTTTTCCCACAGCTTCAAGGTGATCGTGTCGAACCGCTTGATCAGATCCGGCAATCGGCCCGGCACGCAATGGTAGACCCGCAATTCATAGAGCATGGCGTTCTCCTGTGTATCATCGAGGGCAGCATGCGTCGCCGTCCGCCGGGCGGCAAGATGTCAAATCGGAGAATGGGGCAAGGAAGATGCGCCCGATCGTGCTGCTGCGCCGGGTCCTTCTGGTTCTGCTGGTCGTCGGCGGACCAAGTTTCGCCCAGCTCAGCGGCGACGCGCAGGGGCTGGCCGGGTTTGCCGAGCGGGTGGGGTTGCGCGACGTCAAAGGCTTTGTGGAGACGGTGCAGTCGCTGCGCGACACCGGTCATCTGCCGCCGCGCTATGTGACCAAGGACGAAGCCCGCGCGCATGGCTGGCGGGGCGGCGGGCTATGCGATGTGTGGCCCGGCCATGTCATCGGCGGCGATGGGTTCGGCAATTTCGGCCGTCAATTGCCCAATGGCCGCCGGGTTTATCACGAGGCCGATCTCGACACCGGCTGCGGTCCGCGCGGCGCGAAACGGCTGATCTACTCAAATGACGGCGCGATCTATGTGACGGTCGACCACTACAATAATTTTACGCAAGTGCCCTGACCGGCGGTGAGAGATGAAGTCCTGCGTTCTCGATGGCTCTGACTTGCCCGATGCCGCGGCGGTTTACCGCAAGCTCGGCGAGGCGCTGCACGCGCCGGCCTATTTCGGCAACAACCCCGACGCGCTGTGGGACGCGATCAGCGAATACCATGGCGAGCCGATCGAGATCGTCTGGCGCAATTCGGCCGGTTCGGCGGTGCTGCTCGGCCCCGTTTTCGATGACATCGTCGCGGTGCTGCAGCGCGCCGCCGCGGATGGAATGCTGAAATTCGAATTGGCCTGAATGCCCCTCACCCTGCCCCTCTCGCCGTAAACGGGGAGAGGGAACGCCGCGGCAAACGCCGGACCACTCGGCCGACAACTGTTCCATGAAAGAGCCACAGCTCTCCCGCTGCGCCACCGGGGGCGGAGAAGGTGGGGCTGAGGTGGGGGATTCCAGAAGGACCGCGGCCGTCCCGACCGCATTGCGGGCGAGACGCCCGCGGTCCAGTCAACACCCACCTCACTGCGATGAGCCCCTCCCTCTCCCCTGAAGGGCGGAGAGGGATTTCTTGCGATGCTTGCCTATTCCGAGAGGCGGGTTTCGGCCCAGGCGGCTTGGTCGAGCAATTTCTCGTCGGCGAAGCGGGGGCCGACGAGCTGGATGCCGAGCGGCAGGCCTTTCGGGCCGGCGCCTGCCGGCAGGGTCACGCAAGGGGTCCAGGCCAGGGTCCAGATCGAATTGAAACTGGGATCGCCGGTCGAGCCGAGCCCTTCGGGGGCTTCGCCGGCGGCGCTCGGGGTCAACAGCATATCGATTCCGGCGAAGATCTCGTCGAGATGATGGCGGAAGGCCTCGGCGGTCTCGATCGCCTCGACATAAGCCTCGAGCGGCAACTCGCGCCCCGGGGTCAGCACCGTGTCGCGCAACACCTGGCTGACCTGATCGTGGTGCTCCTCGTATTCGTAGGCGTAGTTGCGCGCCGCCTCGTAATTGAAGATTCGGCGGTGGTGCTCGAGGATGTTGGCGAATTCGGGGGCGAACGACACCTCGCTGACCGATGCGCCGGCGGCGGCGAGCCGGGACGCGCTCTGCTCGATCAATGCCTGGGTCGCGCTGTCGGCGGCGTCCCAGGCCGGGGTGCGGCAGATGCCGATGCGCGGTGCGCCGACACCGCGGTCGATCTTGCGGTATGGCATGCCGATCAAGGCCGCGCGCATCAGCGCGAGATCCTCGACGCTGCGGCATAACACGCCGAGCGTGTCGAGGTTGTGGCACTGCAATTTGATGCCGGCGCGGCTGAACTCGCCAAAGCTCGGCTTGTAGCCGACGACACCGCAAAACGCCGAGGGGCGGATCACCGAGCCGCCGGTTTGCGTCCCGAGCGCGACCGGCACCTGGAAATCGGCGACCCCGGCGGCCGAGCCGCTGGACGAGCCTCCCGGGGTGTGGCCGGGATTGTGCGGGTTGACCGTCGCGCCCGGAAAACGGTTGGCGAATTCGGTGGTGACAGTCTTACCGAGGATCACCGCGCCCGCCATGCGCAATAAGGCGACGCAGGCGGCGTCGGCGAACGGCCGGTTGCCGCGGTAGATCGGCGAGCCGTGCCCGGTCGGCATGTCGGCAGTGTCGATGATGTCCTTGACCCCGACCGGCAGGCCGGCGAGCAGCCCGGGCCGGCCGGCCCGGGTGTTGGCATCGGCGGCGCGCGCCTGGGCCAATGCCTGCTCGGGATCGAGCCAGATCCACGCCTTGACTGATTTGCGCTCCTCGGCGCGGTCGAGGCAGGCGCGAGTCAAGGCCTCGGCGGTCAGGGCACCGGAGGCGAGCTGCGCGACGGCTTGCGCCGCAGTCAGTTGGTTTGCAGCGGTCATCGGCGGGCTCCCAGATGGCGCTCGACCCACAGCCCGGTTGCGAGCAGCCTTGTATCGGCGTGGCGCTTTCCGACCAATTGGATGCCGACCGGCAAGCCGTCCGGCCCGGTCCCGGCCGGCAACGTCAGACAGGGCATGTAGAGGAGCGTCCAGAGGCCGTTGAAGATCGCGCTGCCGGTGTCGGCGAGCCCTCGGGGCGCCTGGCCCGGAGCGGGCAGGGTCAGCACCGCGTCGAACCCGCTGGCCCATTCCGCGGCGGCGGCGCGCATGCGATCGGCATCGCGCCAGGCGGTGCGGAAATCGGCGAGCGTCAACAGACGGCCATCGGCGATCTTCCCATGGTCGAGCAGATCGGTGCTCAGAAGCGCCTCGTGCCGGTGCAGTTCCGGAGCGTGCACTCGCGGCCCCTCGAAGGCGCTGTGCCGGCGTTGCGCCTCCGAGATGCCGTCGCATTCGGGCGGGAGTTCGGATTCGACGATCTCGGCGCCGGCCGCCTTCAGGCGCGCCGCAGCGTCTTCCAGCATCGCCTTGCCGTCCGGCAGGGCCTGGTCCCAATGCGGCGTGCGGCATAGAGCGAGGCGCGGCGGCCGCTCCGGCATCGCCGGCGGAGCGTACGGGATCCCCATCAGCGCGGCGCCGAACAGCGCGATGTCCTCGACCGAGCGCGCCATGATGCCGACCGTGTCGAGGCTTTCGGTATTGGCGTGCATGCCGGCCGGCGGAAACAGGCCGTAGCTCGCCTTGAAGCCGACGACGCCGCAATAGGCCGCCGGCCGGATCACCGAGCCGCCGGTCTGGGTGCCGATTGCCAGCGGCACCATGCCATCGGCGACCGACGCGGCCGAGCCGCTCGACGAGCCGCCGGGCGTGTGGGCCGGGTTGTGCGGGTTGGCGGTCGGGCCGGGATGGCGGTTGGCGAATTCGGTCGTCACCGTCTTGCCCATGAGGACGCCGCCGGCGGCGCGCGGCAGGCTGACCGCGCTCGCGCCGAAGCTCGGCCGGCAGCCGGTGTAGATCGGCGAACCGTAGCCGGTC
>Ga0210400_10001073_pt1 | contig 27981 bp, 21 predicted proteins | sample IncBWH26MmetaG_FD_155456 | JGI IMG/M metagenome (GOLD analysis project Ga0210400, IMG submission 155456) | Forest soil microbial communities from Barre Woods Harvard Forest LTER site, Petersham, Massachusetts, United States - Inc-BW-H-26-M | ecosystem: Environmental > Terrestrial > Soil >... | reverse complement strand
CGCAGAGGCGCTATGCCGATTATCTAGTCACCGGTAAAGCTGGGTGATCTCCAAGACTGGACCTTGATCCTTATTTCTTGGACGCACAAAACAACTGCGATCACAATCGGGACATTCAACTTAGCAGAGCAAACCAAATGGAATTACTAAAGTGGTGTCTAATAACTGGACTCCAGGCACGTTGTAGGCTGTCCAAACAGACAGGAGAATAACCATGTTGACCTATGTCGTTCCTTTGCCGGGAACAAACTGGAAGACATGGTCAAAGCGGGCAAGACGATCCCCGCACGCCCACAGGAACACACATGAGGGGGTCCCCCAAATGAAAAAAATAAAGCTTCTTCCAGCGGCCTGCATCTTGCGCCGCAGTGTTGTTCCTGATTTCGTGAAATTTTCCGGCGATCTTCCCCTGATCCTGAATTGCTGTAGTGACGTCCCGCTATTCAAATTCCAATGAACTCCAAGGAGCATCCGATGGAACCTATCCGCAGCTATAAGCTCACAGTCCTGCTGGCCCTTTTTTCTTCCATCCTAGCCCACGCATCGTCGGCGCGGACCTATGTTTCCGTCAATGGAAACGACGCTAATACAGGTACCGGCTGTCCCGTGACGGCGCCGTGCCGTAGTTTTGGCGCCGCACTGGGTGTTACCAACCCCTTCGGCGAGATTGTGGCCGTGGACAATGGCGATTATGCGCCGGTCACGGTCACCCAATCGGTGACCGTCCAGGCAGCGCCCGGGGTCGATGCCACGGTTGTCTCACCCTTCAGTGACGCCATCCGAGTGACGGTCGGAACAAACGATATTGTGATCCTCCGCGGGCTGAACGTGAACGGACTCAACACCGCACCTTCCGGCATTCGTTTTACCGCCGGAGGAACACTGAACATAGAAAATTGCAGTATCACGTCCTTCAACATGAACGGCATATCGATAGAAGCCGGGGGCAGTGTGCATATCAAAGACAGCGAAGTCGAGAACACAGGTACTGCCATTCGCCTGCAATCGTCTTCAGGACTGATCCACGCATCCATCGACGGCGTGCATCTGAAGCACAATATGAATGTTGGCCTGTTCGCAGCCCTGAATTCCCAGGCCACCCTGCGCAAGTCCGTTCTGGCCGATAATCGCAACAACGGGATCTCAGCCGGCGATTTTGCTGGTACAAGCGAGGTGAACGTGGAGGACTGCCTGATTCAAGGCTCCAATACCGGCATTTTCGCCGCGAATGGCGGCGGAGGCGGCACAGCCCTCGTGCGGGTGAGCCATTCCAGCATAGTGGACAACAGCACGGGGCTAAGCTCGCTCGGCGCGCCGCTTTTGTCCTATGGCGACAACCGGCTGGCCGGAAATGGAGTTAATGGCAGCTTTACCGGATTGATTGCATTGCAATGAGTTCAATTTTGTCTATAGGTTCATTATCTATAAAATCATGGCGAATGTGTGGGCCGCTCCTGTTCCATGAATTTCGGTAACTGATCGCCGGGAGCTGCGTGCCACTGATCTAAAGTCGTCTCGACTCCATCGCATCGTAGCCGCTCTGTCGCGGCGGCAGGAGAGAAGATTGATGCGGGATTTACGCCGATTTTAGAGCAGGTTGGCTGTGCGCAGCAACGCTTTGGCCGGTCTTGCCGCTCAGAGATCCTCTCCGCTAGGGATCAGGATCGAAGGCAAATCATGCTCGGGATGGGCCCGCAGCAATTGGTAAGCAACCCCTCCCAGTCCAGGCAACAGGCCGGGTGTGAAGGCGTTTCGGCTCATGCCGCCGAATGGTCCATGTTGCTCTAGACTGGTCAGGATTAGGTCGAGCAGGTTCGAGGCGCTCAGCTCTTTCGGCGCCTCTCCGGCGGCGATCGCATGGTTCAACAATTCCCAGGCGCCAAGATCGCCATGACACGCGCAATGATTCACGCCCATCCCCAGCCGCCAGGTTGCTGCGGCGGCCCGACGCACGAATTTCCGTGTCGATGCGTGAGTAAGCGTTGAATCCAGATTTAGATGTGCCAGGCCGATTCCAACGGCACCGTGGCACCACGCTGCCGCGGTCTTGCCGCTTTCGAGCTTGCGTAGGTCACGCCAGTTCTGCTCCTGCTCGTCAAAGAGATCGTCTTCGAAGGCGAACGCCTCTTGTGCCAGTTGCTCGTACCGCACGCTCCCGGTTGCGCGTGCCAGCCGGGTCAACGCCCAGCCGATGCCCGTTACGCCATGTGCAAAGCCGCCCATCCCTCCCGGCGAGTTGGTCTTGGGCCAGTAAGCCTGTCCGTTTCGATGTTCAGCGCGCTCGTTCAACAGGTCTCCCAGTTGCGAAGCGATGCGGAGGTAACTCTCATCTCCTGTCTTGCTGGCGAGCATCAGCAATGGACCGATGGCGCCTGCGCTGCCAGAAAGCAGGTCGTGGACATCGTCCACCGCGGCTGCTGCGGGAATCTGGTGGGCCAGTTTGCGGGCGCGCTGCAAACCATCACCGCCATCCAACTCCCAATGCGCCAGCACAACATAGGTCCAGATCTGCGAGCCAAGTCCGAGATACGCGCCGGGTGGAATGGGCCTGACCTTCAGCCCTTCGTCGCCCAGACGTTCCCGCTTGGCCTCGCCCAAGTGCAACGTATGCAGCGCCGCCGCAAACAACCTGTCAAGTTCATCGATGGGATCGGCGCGCCCAGCTTCGGTTTCGCGCAGATAAGCGCCAAGCAACAACGCGAGCCCCGAGATCCCGTTGTAGAGATCCTGCTGCAAGGGCTGCACGGACCAGCCCGTTGCAGTAAGCACCGGCGCAATCCAAGCCACGCTGCCGTCGTCAGCCTGAATCGCATTTGTCGCTATGGATTGCATGATTCGCGCGGCTTGCCGGCGGCGACGCGCTTCCAGATCGCCGCCTCGTCCTTGGGTCTGCAAGCCCGAGGTTCCATGAGCCTTCCAGTTATCGTTAAGGTAAGCACTCACCAGCGACGCTTGGACGACTTTTCGCTCGAGAGCGAAATCCGCACTGCGCCAATCCGCCAGGGCAGCTTCAACCAGATGACAGGGCGGAAGCCAATATGTGCCGCCCGGCCCGCGCAACCGGCCTTCGCGCGCCACTGCGAAAAAGTATGGTATATCGCCCTGCAGCAATTCATCGATCTCGGCATTGATGACCGCCGGATCGCTCGGCGCCACAGAGACATTCGCGGCCATTTTCTCCAACAGTCCGAAGGCCCGCTGCCGTGCCGGTTCGGGGTTATGCAGCGATACAGGATGCCATAGCATTCGACCGATCTCGGCGTAGACCTCCGTCGCGCGCAGCACCACGCGGATGCGACAGTCCTCGAACACTCGCAGCCGCGGCCCCAAGCTGCCGGCAGCATCCAGGCGCTGCAGCGTGGCCGTTAGTTCATCAAACCCGCGCAGTACTTCTGGCCAGCATTCAGCAAGCGCCGGCTGGGGGCTGGGATGATTCTGCGACACCGGCGCTTCCGCAAGGATGGGGCCGACATGCGCGGTGTCCGAACCTGCGCCAACAATTCCTTGTTGCTGCTGCATCGGCTGCTGCCCAGGGAGCATGCCCACAGCGGAAAAGTCAACACCGCGCCAACCAAGACCCATTCCGCGACCCGGTAACAAGCCTATGCTGAGTACCGTTCTGGCTATCAGTTTGCAGGCCCGGTCGAACGCCTCTCCGTAGCCAGATGGAGACGGCGGAATTTTGGGCGTGAAAAGGGTTTCACAGTCGACTACCACCGGGCTCCCGCCCTGGGCGATCACATTTTCAGCGTGCAGATCGCTGCCACTGAGCAACCGCATTAATGCCAGCAAGTGGCCGATGCCGCGATAAAAGCTAATCAGTTCCTCGTTTCCTGCCGCGAAGCGGTGGGCCACAAATTCGATCCACCCGTAATCGCCGCAGTCTATGGCCTTGGGGACGAGGACACCTAGCGCGGCGCCATGATCGTCGGCAAGCTTGGCGACGAAGCCGCGCAGCGCGCTGTCAATTGCCAACGAACGCGGCTTGTAAACAACACGCCAGCCCTCACCGCGGGCAATCGCCACGGTCGAGCCGGCTCGATGGCTGTCACCGGCTCCAAAGCTGAGTTCGTTCAGCTCGCCCGGGTCCCCGGCGCACAGACCTTCCAGCCGGCGCCGGTCCGCGGCCCAACGCTGCGCGAAGTGCAGCGCTGCCGCGCACCGCTTCTGCATGATCGCGCCTACTCGCCATAACGAAGGGTAATGACTGGCTAAGTCGTCCCAGAACGCCTCCTGGGACGAAAGCTCAAGGAATTGCTGCCAACGCTGTTCCGAGTCCTCGCCGCTTAGTCGCCCGGTTACCCGTGCGGCGTTGAGCTCGAGAACGAGCAGCCGGCCGACTTTGCTGTGCAGGACAGTGTAAAGCGATTCCCGCGTTGCATCGGTGATAACATCACGCTCTTTCGCGCTCAGTCCTCCTACGAAAGAAAGCTGGGTTGCCAGCTCGTCCAGAACGGGCGAAACTAGGCAACCCAGCGACCTATCGAAGGGACGCAACGTCATTGTCAATTTAGCAGCACTGTACCGTGATCGAGCCGGTGCAAAGACAGCAACCTGTATCTAGGACAGTTGCGTTAACGATATCTGCTTCTGCGAACTCCCCAGCAGCAAATAGCGGGCCTGCGGGACTATCCTGTTTCCCGCCATTACGCCACTGCGCAACCAGATCTGCACCACTTAATATACCATTCATGCTATTTCTCCTTTCGTTATAAGCTATAACGAAAATGTCGTGCACCGGTCAAGTACCATTTCCGCTTTTAATTCCCATTTTGGTCTTGCTCCTCCTCGTAACTTCGACATGAGTGTCTTTTGTGGGCCCTGCTACCATAGCTAAGAACTATGAGTGCAGATGAAAGCGGAATTTGGGCAGATTATAGAAAAATGGCAAGTCTTAGAGACGGTTAATTTATATATGAGGGCCCCCAGCTTCGGTGATTTGAATCGATCAACGTGCGGCTCGGGCTCCTGATGCAACATCACCTGCTTGGTCCATATTGGGCACACAGATGTTCTTTTTATTGATTGAGTTACGTTCTCATGCTCGAGATTTGTTTAAGTGCATGTAGGCAAAAATGTAGCTGTACAATCCTGAATCTTCACTGCATTTCAATAAGTTTCTTGGTGTCTTTGAAATTAAAATCCTTTAGGGAAACGGTGGCATTAGAAGCCTCCCCATTCTGGAGGCATTATCCGCAGGTGGCAGTAAGAAGGCGACGAAAGAAGAGGCCGAGGAGAGCTCAATGGCGAAACTTGTTGAGGAAATGAAGGCCCTCCCATCACGTGTTGCAGAACGACTAGCCGAGTCTGGAGAGCCTTTTCGCAGGCGCAGAATGCGTCGTTTTCATCCCATGGTGTTCGAAGAAATGATGGAGATGTCTGGCGACCCCAGCGACCCAGTTGGCATTCTAATGGCAACGAGCCTTGTCCGCGAGGACGCACCGTGGCTGTATGAGTTGGCCATGGAAGTGTACAGGGCCGTCAAATCTGGTGAACCGACGGAAATTGAGCGCGAAATGGATCGGCTTAAGAGGTTCTCGGAGTTCACGATGCGCGGTTCGTTCATGGAAGAGTTTGGCTTCGGCGGAAAAGAAATGCATATGATCGCCATGGAATTCCCAAGGATGCTTCATCATTTGCTCAACAGGACACTCAAAGAAAGAAAACTGCCCATTCGCCGCCGTGGTACCTCGTCGCCGGAGCCAAGTCCAGAATCTTCTTCCTAGTGCTCTGACCACATGAAATTTGGTTGATATCTGAACTTCTTTCTTGCTTGTTTTCGATCAAAATTCCAGTTGATTTTGACCTTGTTTTCATTGACCTGCTGATTCCAAAGGGCAGCTTCGGGTTCGTCCTTGAATGAACTGTTCGAAGTCAGGCATGGGGTCATTCTCCTCTTGGAATTGAGGAAAAAGCCCGTAAGTTGTTGATTGGTCGGGGAGAGAGGATTTGAACCTCCGACCCCCTGGTCCCGAACCAGCCGCGCACCCCCACCCTTCGCGGTTTTTTGTGATGCCCTTAAATCCTCTCAAAAGCTCAGACATCGTTGCAAGGAATACTCGACAGCCAACCGCGCTATAGTACAATCATAATAATATTTCTATTATGAAGCTCTTAGGACAACCGAATATATGAATCAAAGAGACGATTACTTGTCGAAAATGCTGCCCGGCTTCGAGAAACAACCCGAAATCGAAAACCCAACATCCACCGAACCGGCGGAGATCGAAGAGAATGTCATAGCTCCTGAACCCACCGCCCCGCCAGCGGAAGAGGAGCAAGCATCCGGCGCACAGAAGATGCTCAATGAAATTGTCTCCTTTCTCCGCCGCTACTTGGTCTGCGACGATCATCAACTCACCCTGCTCGCCCTGTGGAGCCTCCACACCTGGTGCTACAGCTGTTTCCCCACTACTCCCTACCTTGATGTTCACTCCCCCGAGCCGCAATCGGGAAGGTACGCGAGAACCGAGCTGTCCTCGCACCAAGCTTCGAAGGGCTATATACAGACTGCGGAAAAATCGTTTTCGGGCTAACCGCAGATCTGCAGGGACTGAAGAGTGTGTGAGAACCAGGTTTTTCGCCTTACATATTGCGATCATGACATTTGCTGAACCCAATATGTTGTTGTCAACAAAGGTGATTTTTGAGTTCTCACACACGCTCTTTAGCGTCTGCAGGTCCAAGACGAGCACGAAAAAGTTTTTTCGCAACCTGTTCAGCGTAATGTAAGTTTGTTGAAATACATTTAGGGTACAGGCCTTGAAGTAATATTCTTAGTGGCGAAAGACTTTCCCGCAGCCCTGTAAAGCCTGACAGCATCTCCCCGTGCCAAAAGGCCCATACGGCATGTGAAAATACGATAGCAAAATCGAGGAGTTCCCCATGTCATTCATTCACGCCGATTTCCTGCTGAAGAGCCAGGCGGCGAGAGAGCTTTATCACAAGCACGCGGAAGATCAACCCATCCTCGATTTTCACACGCACCTTTCCGCAAGGGAAATCGCCGAGAACCGGCGGTTTGGCAATCTGTTTGACATCTGGCTTGCGGGAGACCACTACAAGTGGAGGGCGATGCGTGCCAACGGAGCCCAGGAGCGTTTCTGCTCCGGCGACGCGCCGGCCTATGAAAAATTTCTGGCCTGGGCGGCAACCGTTCCGCATACCGTCCGCAATCCTCTCTTCCATTGGGCGCATCTCGAACTCAAGCGCTATTTCGATATCGATGAGCTTCTGGACGCAGATACCGCCCCCGGCATCTGGAAATATGCCAACGCTCAGTTGGCGGCAGATGACAGTCTGACGACCCAGGGAATTTTGAGACGATTTGGCGTGCAGGCTGTTTGCACCACCGACGATCCCAGTGAAAGCCTCTCCTACCATCACCAGCTCGCCGCTGGCGGCTCTGGCTCTGCTCGTTTCTCCACCAGGGTCTATCCCACCTTCCGGCCTGATAAGGCCCTGGGCGTTCGCGATCCTGAGGCTTTTAATGACTGGGTTGACCGGCTGAGCGCCTCGGCCAACGTGGAAATCGCAACGCTCAATGATTTTCTCGAGGCCCTGCATCGGCGTCACGATGACTTCCATCAGGTTGGCTGCCGCATGTCTGACCATGGTCTCGATTACTGTCATGCCGATTTTTGCACTCAAACGGTGGCGCAGGAGATTTTCAGGAAGGTGCGCTCCGGCCAGGCCGCGAGCGTCGAAGAGCACTCGAAATTTGCCTCCTTCATGATGGTGTTTTTCGGGCACCTCGATCACGCCAAGGGATGGACGAAACAGCTTCATCTGGGCGCACAACGAAACGTGAATCAGCGGGCGCTGAAGACCCTGGGCCGCGATACCGGATTTGATTCAATGGGAGATTGGCCGCAGGCAGGCAGGCTGGGCGCTTACCTTGACCGCCTCGAACAGGAAAATGCCTTACCCAAGGTGATCCTTTACAACGTGAATCCCAGCGACAACTACACCTTTGCCACGCTGGCCGGTAACTTTCACGAGAGCGGCCATATGGGAAAGATCCAATACGGCGCTGCCTGGTGGTTTCTTGATCAAAAGGAAGGCATTGAGCAGCAGCTCAATACTCTTTCAAATACCGGCTTGCTCTCCCGCTTTGTCGGAATGGTGACGGACTCTCGCTCCTTCATGTCTTATCCTCGCCATGAGTACTTCCGGCGCGTGCTGTGCAACCTAATCGGCGAAGACATTGAGAACGGCTTGATTCCGGACCAAGAGGCGCTCGTCGGGCCCATGGTTGAAAATATCTGCTTCCACAACGCGCGGCAATTTCTTGGACTGGAATTGCCCGAACCATTCATGAGAGAAAATGCGTCTGCCAGGGCCACCTCACCTGTGAGATAGATCATGTTCTTTGCGACGGATGGTTGGAGCTGTCATTGGTTCTTCACTCCACAGGAGCGGATTTGCTGCGCGCTCCCAGTTCGGCCACCCTTCGCAAAAACCGCGAAGGTTGGGGCACCCGACTACGGATTCGTATTCCTTTGCTACGGCTGGATCACTTAGCACCCGCGGCATTTCTAAAAAATAACCTTAGTAGCTCAGACCTATCAGGAAATCCTTGACATCGTATTTGTTTTTCATATAATGCAATACCGTGTCACGATCTAAGACAGCAACCCCCGTCAAGTCTCCTTACCAGGTTCAGGTGCTGGATCGCGCATTGGCGATTCTCGACATGCTTTCTTCCGAAGGTCCTGATCTGGCGCTGGGAGAAATTTCCGAGAAGCTGGAACTGCACAAGAGTACGGCCCACCGTTTGATCATGGTGCTGGAGCGCCACAAGTTAATCGAGCGGAATTCGGTCAATGGCCGGTATCGTCTGGGTTTAAAGCTCTTCGAACTGGGAACCAAGGCCGTTTCGCAACTCGACCTTCGCGAGCGCGCCCGGCCCTTCCTGGACAGGCTAGTGCTGGAGACAAGCGAAACCGTGCATCTCGGCATTCTGGACGAAACGGAAGTTGTTTATCTTGATAAAGTCGAGCCGGCGCGATCGGTCCGCATGTCCTCAAGTGTGGGGCGAAGAAACCCCGCGTATTGCACGGCAATGGGCAAGGCCATGATGGCCTATCTGCCGGAAGCTCAAGTCGAGGCGATTGTCCGCAAGCACGGACTACGGGCTGTGACTGCCAACACCATTACCAGTTTTCTTGAGCTCAAGAGAGAGCTGATCGCCATCCGCGAACAGGGTTATGCCATTGACAATGAAGAAATTGAAGAAGGGGTACGTTGCGTGGGCTGCGTAGTCCGCAACTTTTCCGGTGAACCTGTAGCTGCCATCAGCGTCTCCGGCCCCGCATTCCGCGTTACAAACGAGAAAGTGAAAGGTCTTTCGGGGCCGGTCATTGCGGCGGCGCATGCTCTCTCAGTGGAACTGGGCTTTAAGGAACGGCCTGTGGCCTTGCCGGGCAGCATTGGCACAAAGGTAACGATCGGAGCCTAGTAGTTTCGCACTCGGCGCAAGCCGAGTTTTTTCGCGCGTAATTTTAGATATGAGACGTAATCTCATAATACGGTATCACTTTGCCCCGTTGACTAATCAGTGGAGGTATTCAGATGAAAGCAAGATTTTGCGTATGGGCCTTGTGTGTACTGGGATTGATGCCGTCGCTGCTGAGCGCCCAGATCACCACCACCAATCTCTTTGGAACTGTGACCGACAAAACCGGTGCGACAATCGCCGACGCTCAAGTCACCGCCACCAACACCGGCACAAACATTGGCCGCTCAGTCAAGACCAACGCTCAGGGAGAATACAGGATTGAGTTTTTGCCCGTAGGCAATTATTCCGTCACGGTGGATGCTACCGGCTTCCGGAAGTTCATTCAGAGCGGGGTGACGCTGCAGGTAGACCAAACGGTGCGCGTGGATGCTTCACTGGAGGTCGGCGCCGCAGGCCAGACGGTTGAGGTAACGGCGGCGGCTCCCATTGTGAATACCGGCGATCCGGAACTGGGGCGCACCGTAGAAAACCAGGAGATCGTTGACTTGCCCATCGTCAACCGCAACGTGTATACGCTGCTGGATCTGACCCCGGGCGTCCAGAGAAACGACAACAGTATCGTTCTTGGTTATCCCGAACAGCGCACCTTGATCAACGGTGGAGTGGATGGCGGCGCCGGGTCAGTGAACTACTACCTGGACGGCGGGGTCAACATGACCAGCCTCCGCAACACCGGCAACATTCTTCCCAACCCTGATGCCATCCAGGAATTCAGGGTGCAGACCAACAACTACAACGCCGAATACGGGCGCTTTGCCAGCGGCGTCGTCAACGTCCTCACCAAGTCAGGCACCAACAACTTTCATGGTTCCTTGTTCGAGTTCGTGCAGAACACCGTGTTGAACGCCAATGATTGGGGCAATAACGTCTCCGATACTCCCCCTTTGCATCGCAACCGCTTTGGCGGCGCCATTGGCGGCCCGATCATCAGGAACAAGACTTTTTTCTTTGGCTCCTATGCTGGACTGCGGCAGGTAACGAGCACCTTTCTGAACGGCGCGATCGTGCCCACGGCGCTGGAGCGCAACGGGGATTTTTCCCAATCGGCGGTGAAGCCTAACGATCCGGCTACCGGAAAGCCTTTCCTGAATAATTTCATTCCCGTCAACCGGCGGGATGGCGTGGCCATGGGCATCATTAACAACTCCATCCCTGCTGCTAATCTTGGCGCAAATAAATGGCAGGGTTTTGTGCCCAGCCCTTATGACACAGACGAGTTTCTGGCCAAGGTGGACCACAACTTCAGCGAAAGCCACCGCCTGGCGGTCAGCTATTTTGAGACGAGCGGGAACAACACTGCCCGGGCGGGCAACGGCAATCTGCCCTGGTCCAGCCAGCAATTCAACTGGCGACAGCACGATGCCAATGTGAGCGATACCTGGATCATCAACCCGCAAATGGTGAACCAACTCTGGCTCACCTATACGCGCAATTTCGGCGGGCGTCTTAACGTGCCGCAAAGTTCCCTGGGCGATCTGGGATCATTGTTTACCATTCAGGGCACACCTTCATTGCCGCAACTCAACGTCACTGGATTTTTCAACCTGACCCAGGCCATTGCCGGACCTGTGGCCGGCACGAATTTTTACGCGCTCCGGGACACCTTCAGCTACACGCGCGGCAAGCACTCGCTCAAGTTTGGCGGCGAAGTCTCTCTTGATAAAGATATCCAGCAGGCGCTGTTGAACAACTATGGCGTCTTCACTTTCAACGGCGTGGTCAGCAAGAATGCCCTGGCAGATTTCGAACTTGGACTTCCCAGTTCGCTCTCCCAGGACGCCCCCAGCTTTGGCTTTACCAATAGCTGGTATAGCGCGCTTTTCGTGCAGGATGATTTCCGGATTCATCCCCGCCTTATGCTGAACCTGGGGCTGCGCTGGGACGTGCAGACCCCACCAACCGATCCGCAGAATAAAGAATCCACCTATGTGCCGGGCGCGCACTCCACTCTCAGGCCCACGGCCCCCGTCGGGATACTCTTTGCCGGTGACCCTGGGTTTACCCGCGGTATCGTTCCTGTGGCCTGGAAACATTTCTCTCCTCGCGTTGGTCTGGCATGGGACCCGTTTGGCGACGGCAAAACCGCAATTCGCGCCGGCGCGGGCGTTTTTTACGGGAGCGTTTCCGGCAACCAGTGGAACACCACGTCCAACTTCGAGCCGTTTGCCATCCGGTTGAACTTCAACAACAACAACACCTCCACCAACAAGGGAACAGGCGCCACGCTGACGAATCCTTACAAGGGGCTCGCAGGAGGAGATCCTTTCCCGTATAACGGCCAGTTTGTGCCCGGAGGTTCAATCTTCGGTCCATCCCCGAATTTCAGCTGGCCCTATACTTATCAACTCAATATGTCAGTGCAGCGCCAGGTCACTCGGAGCATGAGTATCACCGCGGCCTATGTGGGCTCTTTGAGTCACAACCTGCCCTTTGCCGTTGACTTGAATTACCCAACATTGGCCGGGGCCACCACTTCCAATTCGCAGTCCAGGCGGCCTAATCCTGCTTTTGGCACGGTGCTTTCCATGCAGTCCGGCCAGACAGCGTCGTATCACGCGTTTCAGATCAGCGCGGCCCAGAGAATGTCGCACCACCTTCTGTTCAATGCCTTCTACACCTATAGCAAGACACTCGACAGCGTACAGCTTCAGAACAACACCACGCAGGGTGGAGTTGAGGATGGGGCCAATATTCGTCTGGACCGTGGACGGGCCGATACCGATATGCGGCATCAGATGGTGGTCTCCATGATCTGGCAGCCCGACTACTACAACGGGGAAAACTCTCTGTTGCGGCATGTAGTGAATGGATGGTCCATCTCCCCGATTTTGAAAGTCCATAGCGGCCTGCCTTTTACTATTTCCAACGGGGCAGACGCTAACCTCGACGGCAACAACAACGACCGTGCGCAGCTGGTCGGCAACCCGAGCATTTCTAATCCGGGTAGCGCCGCCTGGTTCAATACCGGCGCCTTTGCCAGAAATATTCCTGCGAACGGATCTCCGGTCGATGGCAATTCTCCGCGAAACTTTCTGGATGCTCCGGGCTATAAGGACGTGGACCTGGCCATCTTTCGAACCTTCAAGGTAAGGGAGAGCCTGAATCTTCAGTTCCGGGCAGAGGCGATGAATGTGTTCAACATGGCCAACTTGAATGCTCCCAACTCAACCGTGGGCACAGCAAACTTTGGAACTATTACCAGCGCCCAGGCGACACGGCAGATTCAGCTTGGCTTGCGACTGGCTTTCTAGGCCGCAACAGAAAGGCAAAACCTACCACGGAGGCGCGGAGACACGGAGAAGATCTAGGTTCAAGGTCCAACCACGAAGGTCACGAAGGGAAACACAAGGGAAGCGAAACAAACACGGAGCTGCCATCGGGGAGAGCTAAAGATGTCGAAGATTTCTCAATCGGGAGAAGGCCTTCAGGGACACTTGTACGGTGAGTCGAACTAGCCATGTATAGCTTTAAGGTCAAAGACAGATCAAAGTGCCGATGGGACCTGGTTGCCCTGGGGGAGGTGATGCTTCGCCTGGATCCTGGAGAGAACCGGATCGCCCATACGCGCGAGTTCCGCGCCTGGGAAGGCGGCGGGGAGTATAACGTCGCCCGCGGCCTGAAGCGCTGCTTCGGGTTGAATACCGCCATTGTGACGGCATTTGCCGATAATCCTGTCGGCAGGCTGGTTCAAGACCTGATCTATCAGGGAGGCGTGGACCAGTCTTATATAAGGTGGGTGGAATACGACGCTGTGGGGCGGCAAGTCCGTAATGGGCTGAACTTCACTGAGAGAGGCTTTGGCCTGCGGGCCGCCATCGGATGTTCAGACCGCGGGCACACGGCTGTCTCGCAACTGAAGCCCGGCGAAATAGATTGGGAGCAGATTTTCGCCCGTGACGGTTGCCGATGGTTTCATACCGGCGGAATTTTCGCCGCTCTGTCGGAAACTACCCCGCAGGTCGCAAAGGAAGCAATGGAGTCCGCCAGGCGGCATGGGGTGATTGTTTCTTATGACCTGAACTATCGGGCCTCGCTTTGGAAATCCAATGGAGGTCTCAAGAAAGCCCAGACTACCAACCGCGAACTGGTGCGACTGGTTGACGTTGTGTTTGGCAACGAAGAAGATTTCTCGGCTGCGCTGGGCTTTGCGGTAAAGGGTGTAGATGAGAATTTTTCCGCCCTTGACACCGCATGTTTCAAAGAGATGATGAAAGAAGTTGTCAGAGAGTATCCGAACCTGAAAATCGTGGCCAGCACCCTGCGTACGGTCGCATCCGCCAGCCGGAATGATTGGGGCGCAATATGCTATTGCGACGGCAGTTTCCATGAAGCTACCCGGCGCGCGGACGTGGAGATACTTGACCGTGTGGGTGGCGGAGATTCATTTGCCTCAGGACTCGTTTACGGAATACTTTCCGGCCATGAACCCAGCTGGGCAATTGAATGCGGCGCCGCTCACGGCGCTCTTGCCATGACCACTCCCGGGGACACCTCGATGGCAACTTTTGACGAAGTCCAGAAATTGATGAAAGGGGTTTCGGCGCGCATCGCCCGCTAGAGGATTCCTTTAAGGAGAACCATGAGCACTCAAGTTTATCCAGAGACCGACCGCTTAATTCGCGAAGGCAATATTTTCCGGAAGACCAATACTCATTCTGGCCGTAAAGTGGTGATCACCCCTGAAAACAGCAGCATGCAGCACCTCTGTTATGCACGCATCAAGCTGGATTCCGCCGCGCCCGAGGTTAGCTTCAACACCAGGAAGCATGAGACCGCCCTCATCTGCCTTTCAGGCGAAGCCGAGTTTACGATTGCTGAAAATAAATTCACCCTCGGCAAGCATGATGCGGTTTATATTCCCAGGGGATCGAGCATTCATGTTCGCGGGAAGTCAGCCGACTTTGCCGAATTTTCCGCCGAGGTCGAAGGAGATTATCCGCTGCAGGTAGTGCGATACGAAAATGTTCGCGAAGACAAGACGCTTCACTTCGTCGCCGGAGGCGCAGCAACTACCCGCGACCTGAATATTGTGATTGGGAGCAACGTCAAGGCAGGCCGGGTACTTGCCGGCTTCACCATCTCCGAGCCGGGGAACTGGACGAGTTGGCCGCCGCACGAGCACGCCAGGATGCTGGAAGAAATGTACGTCTACATCGAGATGCCGGCGCCTGGCTTCGGCGTGCAGTTTGTGTACACGGACACCAATGAGCCTGAGCTGGTGGCGGTGGTGCGGGAAGGGGACGCGGTTTTGATGCCTCGCGGCTATCATCCCAATGTCTCCGCACCCGGACACCGTATCGGCTTTCTCTGGGCCATGGCTGCGCATCGCGAAGTGGAAGACCGGCAGTTTGGCGTGGTGAACATTCAACCGGAATTCGGCAGTTCAGGATCAGGTCTTGAGGCCAGCCGGAAATAGTGGCCCCGGTTATATTCAATGGACCTCTTCAATCTTTCGGGCAAGACCGCGCTGGTCACCGGATCGTCCGCCGGTATAGGAGCGGCCATTGCCGTAGCGATTGCGGAAGCGGGCGCGGACGTGATCTGTCACGGCAACTCGCGCCCGGCGGAAGAGACATGCAGAAAGATCGAGGGTCTGGGCCGCCGTGCAATGGCAGTGCAGGCCGATCTTTCACAGCCCGAGGGCGCGCAAGAGCTTTTTCAAAAGACCAGGTCGTTTGCAGCCATCGATATCCTGGTAAATAACGCCGGTATCATCAGGCGAGCACCGGCGCACCAATTCGCTCTGGAAGACTGGGACGTGGTGTTACAGGTGAATTTGAGGAGCGTCTTTCAATTGAGTCAACTGGCGGGCCGCGAATGGATCGAAAAGCAGAAGCCGGGCAAGATCCTGAACATCGCCTCTTTGCTGGCATTTCAAGGAGGCATTACGGTCCCGGCGTATGCCGCCTCCAAGGGCGCAGTGGCGCAGCTTACCAAGGCGCTCGCCAATGAATGGGCCCCTCGTGGAATTAACGTCAATGCCATTGCACCCGGCTACATACGCACCACAAACACAGCGGCCCTGCAGAGCGATGAAACGCGCAATCGGCAGATTCTGGAACGAATTCCCGCCGGCAGGTGGGGAGAAGTGGAAGACATAAGCGGCGCCGCCATATTTCTCTGCTCAGCCGCCAGCGATTATGTCCACGGCCATGTCCTGGTCGTGGATGGCGGATGGATGGGACGCTAGAGGCATTTGTTTTAGTAAAGTTAGGATGAATCTTGTGGTGAAAATGACTGGTCGCAGAAAGAAAATCAGTGTCATCCTGAGCGGCAGCGAAGGAACTGCTCCGCTGCACTAAAGGGTACACGATAAACGATTTTTATTGCTGCCTCGACGTTCTAAATGCGAAAAGCAGCTAACTGTTTGCAGCAAGCTAACCAATGGAGGCGCAATCCGTGAGAGAAGCGGTGCAAGAAAAACCAGCCCCGGCTACAGAGGGCTCCCCGTCTTCCTGGCTGGCAGGGAACTACCGCTGGATCATCTGCGCCCTGCTGTTTTTTGCTGCCACCATTAACTATGTTGACCGCCAGATCATCGGCCTTCTCAAGCAAACTCTGCAAACCGAAATCGGGGGAAAGACTTGGGAGGTCGATTACGGCCACATCGTCTTTGCCTTTCAGCTTGCTTATGCCTTCGGCCTGATCTTTGCCGGCCGCGTCATGGACCGACTGGGGACGCGCAAAGGCTTCTCGCTGTCCGTGGTGGTCTGGAGCCTGGCTGCCATGGCCCATGCGCTCGCCCATTCCGTCATGGGCTTCGGCGCAGCGCGCCTAGCCCTTGGCGTCGGCGAGGCCGGCAATTTTCCCGCGTCCATCAAGGCCGTTGCCGAATGGTTCCCCAAAAAAGAGCGTGCTCTGGCTACGGGTATCTTCAACTCCGGTACAAATGTTGGCGCAATGTTGACGCCCTTCATGGTGTCCTGGATCACACGCCATTACGGATGGCGCATGGCGTTTGTTGTGACCGGCGCTCTGGGTTTTCTGTGGCTGATTGCGTGGTGGGTAATGTATCGAGCCCCGGAAACCCATCCCCGGGTAACCACCTCGGAGATGGCACACATTCGCAGCGATCCGCCCGAGCCAACCGCCAAAATTCCGTGGATTCAATTGCTGCCTCATCGCCAGACCTGGGCCTTTGCCATCGGTAAGTTCTTGACCGATCCAATCTGGTGGTTCTATCTGTTTTGGGTCCCGGATTTTCTCTACAAGACGCATGGCATCACGCTCTCGGGTGTAATGCTTCCTCTGTTTGTTATTTATCAGATGGCTACCATTGGCAGCATTGGCGGCGGCTGGCTGTCATCATCGCTCATCAAGCGCGGCTGGTCGATCAATGCCAGCCGCAAGACAGCTATGCTGATCTGCGCGCTGGCCGTTACGCCCATTGTGTTCGCCTCCAAGGTGTCCAGTTTGTGGACAGCGGTCGCCCTGATCGGCCTGGCCGCAGCCGCGCACCAAGGATGGTCAGCGAACATATTTACGCTGGCCTCGGACACCTTTCCCCGGCGCGCTGTCGGTTCAGTGGTCGGTCTGGGTGGCATGTTTGGGTCGATAGGTGCTTTGATCATCGCCGAAGTTACCGGACGCGTCCTGCAGTGGACAGGGTCCTATCTGCCTCTCTTCATCATTGCAGGCTCCGCTTACCTCACGGCACTGTTGATCATTCATCTCCTGAATCCGCGTTTGCAACCAGCCCAGTTAGAAAGTGAAGCGGAGCTAAGAGCATGACCAAATCCGAAGCACTCGTGCGTATTGTTTCCACCGGGATTGTGCCCGTGATACGGGCCTCCTCGCCGCAAAAGGCCCTCATGGCCGTGGATGCTCTCTATGCGAGCGGAATCTCCGTGATGGAGGTCACCTTAACAGTGCCCGGAGCGGAAAAGGTGATCGAGTCATTGTGCAGCAGCTTTGGTGCTGACCTGCTCGTAGGAGCCGGTTCGGTGCTGAACGTAGAGAGCGCAAAACGCTGCCTGGCCGCTGGCGCTCAATTCATCGTCTCTCCCGGCCTCAATGTGGCTACGGTTGAGTATGCCAAGTCACAGGGGGTGTTGATGATGCCCGGCGCACTGACGCCCACCGAGGTCATGGCGGCATGGGAAGCCGGCGCCGATATGGTGAAGATCTTTCCCTGCAACAATGTGGGAGGCGCAAGTTACATTAAGGCCCTGAAAGGCCCATTCCCTCAGATACCATTCATACCCACGGGCGGAGTCAATCTTAAGACAGCAGCAGATTTCATTCAGGCCGGTTCGGAGGCCCTGGGGATTGGGGGCGAGTTGGTTTTAGCTTCCGCCCTGGATTCCGGTACACCCCAGTTGATTACCGAATTGGGAAAACAATTCCTGCAGATCGTGCAGACGGCACGCAATTCAAAATTGGCGGAACTCGCCGTCAAGCGAGGATGACAATATGAATCCTGTAGATACCACATCTGAAGTCGTAGTGGTGACCAGCAGTCAGACCAAGCAGAGCGCTCCGGAGCCCGGCCTTACCCGCATGGTGGGAGCCTACAATGACAAGCTGTTCCTGGCGGAGCATCGCATGGAGAAGGGCTGGGTGGGCGCAGCCCACAGCCATCCGCATGAGCAGATCGTCTATGTAATCTCCGGCCACCTCAAAGTCACATGCGCCGGCAAAACATTCGACGTCCGATCCGGAGACAGCTTTGCAGTACGTGGCGGCGTGGAGCATCAGGCCAGCGCCGTAGAAGCTTCACACGTAATTGATGTATTCACCCCATGCCGAAATGACTATGTGTAATAAGAAACGCAAAATACTCAAAATGTGCAGTGCGGCGATGTCAATTTTCTATCATGAACGTATGGGTGATTTCCGATCACCCGATCACCCGATCACCCGATCACCCGATTTCTTCCGCCTGCTAGCATGTCTCTTCCTGCTCGGTGTCTCAGCCCAGGCGGCTCCGCATCTGCTGAACATTAAGCTCGCGGTAACCAATCCCTCCGCAGAAGAGCGGCGGGCCGAGCCGGTAGTCATTCCCATCTCTGAGCTGCGCAAGATCGCGCCCGATCTTCGCGCCGGATCGTTAATCGTTACCGTAACCCACACCGCAGATCTGCAGCAGGATGCCGCAGCGCTGCAAGCGAAAGAAATTCCTTCGCAGGTAGACGATCTCGACAATAAGGGCAAGGCCAACGAGTTGGCCTTCCAGCTTGATCTGCAGCCTCACGAGACGTGCATTGTGACCATCACCTATGGCGAGCCGGGAAGGATTTTCAAAATCCGAGGGGAATATCCGGCGCAGACCGATGCGATGTTTGCCAAGAAAATCGAAGGGCTGGGATGGGAGTCCGACAAGAACGCATGGCGCCTCTATTTCGATCCCCGCAATGCCATTGACCTGTATGGCAAGCGCCGTTCGCTCCTGTTGCTCAAGCGGTTCGCCACTCCTGAATATGACTACCACGCCGAGTCTGCTGATGGCAGGGACATCTATAAGGTTGGCGATGCCCTCGGCATCGGCGCAGTTGGCGCATGGCGTGATGGAAAACTGATCAAGGTCTCTGATGTGCATGCGCGGAGTTACCGCGTGATCTCTACCGGCCCGGTGCGCGCCATCGTGGAACTGAGTTATGAAGGCTGGAACGCCGGAGGGCGTCCGGTGACCCTGCGCACGCGCATCACGCAGTGGGCCGGAGATCGCGGCTTCTATCAGACCATCACCTCGGATGCCTCTGATCTCACCTTCTCCACCGCGTTGCCGCTCAAGGCCAACGTTCCAGTCTTCCATTCCTCCAGTGGCAGAGCGTGGCTGGCGAGTTGGGGAGAGCAGGTGCTCATGCCCGGAGCCACTGCAACCGAAGCTCTCAGTGGAACCAATCTCGGTCTAGGCATCGTAATGATTACGCCTTCTGTAGCCAATCCTGCTGACGATCCCGGCAACCATCTGCTCACATTTTCAACGCAGAATGGCAGCGCCAGTTGGTACACGCTTGCGGCCTGGGACCAGGAAGGAATCAACGATCACCTTTCAGTGGGCAACAACCAGGAGATGCAGGAGCGCGCCTCACTGATAACGCCTCATCCTGGCATTCAGAACAAAGACCAATTTGTTCAAACCATGCAACGGACCGCAAATGCTGTGGGCAATCCGGTCCAGGTCAAATTCCTTTCTTCCGCTCCAGCCGCGCAGTCTGCTCCTCCTGACACGCTGCAGCCGTCAGCGCCGAAGACATATGCTCAGGCCATCGGGCTGCTGAAGCAGGAGATAGACCGGACCGCCACCCAATGGGAGCCCGTGATTACCGCATCCGCGCCGGGCACCATGACGCCGAACAAAGGTCTTGGCTTCTTTACCGACGGAGATAATCAGACGGGCGAGTGGAAGAAGCGCGAGGGCTTCTTCTGGACCGGCAGCTTCTGGGTGGGAGAGCTATGGAAGATGTACGGCCATGCGCACGACCAAAAATATCGCCGCTGGGCGGAGCTGTGGAACTCACGGCTTTTGGGAGCGGAATTGCAGCAAAACCATGATTCCGGCTTCCTTTATTATTACTCCTCCGTTTTTGGCTACCAACAGACAGGCTTGCATGAGTTAAAGGAGAGCGCGCTGCGCGCGGCCCAACGCCTTTCCCAACTATTCAATCCTCAGACGCAACTGGTGGCCGCATGGGACGTGAATGGCGACGACTCCATCGTTGATACCATGATGAACCTCCAGCTTTTCTGGTGGGCCACCGAGCAGACTGGCGATTCCAAGTGGCGCGATCTGGGACTGAAGCACGCCAACAAGACTGCCGAATGGTTTCTCCGTCCGGATGGATCAGTTTTCCAGTCAGTCCACTACAACCCCGGCGATGGACGCCAGCGTGTGGAACTCCGTGGTGGAACCCTGCGCAACGTCAGCGTTGATCTACCCCATCCCGGCGCAGCGGGAGAGCTTCTCTTTAAGCACACCCATCAGGGGCTTGCGTCCGGCACTACGTGGTCTCGCGGCGCAGCCTGGGCGCTCTACGGTTTCAGCAAGGCCTACGACGCCACTCATGATCCTGGAATGCTCTCTGCCGCGGACAAGGTGGCCGATTATATCTTGCGTGAGCTACCGGAAGACGGAGTTCCGTGGTTCGATTTCGACGACGAGGGAGTCCACTACCGCAACCGCGATAGCTCAGCAGCGGCCATCATCGCCGGGGGCCTGTTGAATCTTTCAAAGCAGGTTTCCGACAAAGACAAGGCAAACCGTTATCGCGCCGAGAGCCGGCGCATCGCGCAGTCTGTCATCGATCATTACCTTTCACCTGTAGGAAACGCCGATCAGTCTCCGCCGGGAATCCTGCGGCATGGCTGTGGCGTGCGTCCCGCCGACGGCATGTTGATTTACGGCCAGTACTACCTGCTTGAGACTCTAATGGCGCTGGAAGAGGACGCAAAGAAGGCATCCGGCAATCGCGGCGGCGTTCAATGAGCCTATTGATTGACGCCGCTTGCCAGAAAGCCGCCGTCTACGGCCAGCACGTGACCGGTAACAAAGGCCGCGCTTTCCGAAGACAGAAAGACAGCGGCCCCGACGAGCTCCTGCAACTGTCCAAAGCGTTTCATGGGCGTGCGCAGCAGAAACTCGCGGCCTCGCTCTGTGCCATCCAGCAACTGGGCATTCAATTCGGTGCGGAAGACGCCCGGAGCAATGGCATTCACGCACACACCGTGGCGGGCCCATTCAATGGCTAATGATTTGGTCAACGATGCAACCGCGGCTTTGCTGGCGGAATATGCGGCAACTTCATACAGGGCGACAAACGAGGAGAGGGAGGCGATGTTCACGATCCGTCCATATCGCCGCTCGATCATGTGCGGGGCGAACACCTGGCAGGCCAGCAACGTTCCGGTGAGGTTGGTCTCCATGATGTCGTTCCACTCCGGCTTGCCGACCTGCAGCGTGGGAGTGCGCTTGGTTTTTCCGGCGCAGTTCACAAGAATCTCCACGCTGCCGAAAGCGCCGATGGCCGCATCACGAAGTTTTTCCAGGCTGGCAGTGTCGGTCACATCGCAAGTAAGGGCCAGCGAGCCCCGGTTCCGCTTGCGAATTTCTTCCGCGGCCTCAGAAACCAGGCTCTCACGCCTGCCGGTAGGAACAACGTTGGCGCCGGCCTCCGCCAATCCTTTTGCCAACGCAAGTCCGATGCCTGACGTGCCTCCGACTACGACTGCTGTCTTGCCGGTAAGATCCAGTTGTGGATGTCCCATGCTCTCCCTCCCTCAATTCCATCATCGAGGAGTTATCTGTTGAGAATAAATGATGCCAAGGTGATAGTTTGCAGTCCCGGGCGAAACTTCGTCACGCTCAAAATCACGACTGAAGACGGTGTCTCCGGTCTAGGCGATGCCACGCTCAACGGCAGGGAACTGGCGGTCGCCAGCTACCTGACCGACCATGTTATCCCTCTGCTGATTGGCCGCGACGCGCGCAAGATCGAAGATACCTGGCAATACTTATATAAAGGTGCGTATTGGCGTCGTGGCCCAGTCACCATGAGCGCCATCTCCGCCGTTGATACCGCACTGTGGGACATCAAGGCGAAGAGTCTCAACGTTCCACTCTACCAGCTTCTCGGCGGCGCCTCACGCGATGGAGTTCTTGTCTATGGCCACGCCAGTGGAGCCGATCTTACGGAGACGGTTGAGGCGGTCGGCAAATACATCAAGCTTGGTTACAAAGCGATTCGTGCGCAATCCGGTATCCCCGGAATGAAAAGCACGTATGGAGTCGGGCGCGGAGACATGTACTACGAACCTGCGGAAAAAGATGCGCCGCCTGAAAACACCTGGTCAACGGAGCATTATCTGAATTTCGTTCCCCAACTTTTCGCCGAGTTGCGCAAGCAGTTTGGTTCGGAAGTCCATCTTCTGCATGATGCCCATCATCGCCTTACCCCGATTGAGGCTGCCCGCCTGGGCAAAGAGCTTGAACCATATCATCTCTTTTGGCTGGAGGACCCCACGCCAGCGGAGCTGCAAGAGAGCTTCCGGCTCATCCGGCGGCACACCACTACCCCACTGGCGGTGGGCGAGGTGTTTGACACCATTTACGACTGCCAGGCGTTGATCCAGGAGCAACTCATCGATTACATCCGGACCACGGTCGTACATGCCGGCGGAATTACTCACCTGAGCAAGATCGCCAGTTTGGCCGAACTCTATCACGTGCGTACCGGCTCGCATGGGGCCACCGATCTGAGTCCGGTGTGCATGGGTGCGGCACTGCATTTCGACTTAAGCGTGCACAACTTCGGTATCCAGGAATATATGCGGCACACTCCGGAGACCGACAAGGTTTTCCCTCACTCCTATTACTTTAAGGACGGTTGGATGCATCCCGGCGAAAAACCCGGACTGGGAGTTGAGATTGATGAAGAGCTGGCCGCGAAGTTCCCCTACAGGAGAGCGTACCTGCCGGTAAACCGCAAACTCGATGGCACCATGCATAGCTGGTGAGTCGACTCTGATGAAGCTTCTTCCGGGAGTTGTACAAATTTAAGAACCCGGCTTATGAAAACGCCGCCCAGAAAATTGGGACATCCGAACGAGATCCGAATGCATTGCTGCTGCAAGCCGAACTTCACCGAAGAATCGGGTGAGCGAAGAAATCGGGTGATCGGGACATCGGGTGATCGGGTGATCGGAAACGCACGAATCAGCTAAAGCCATTTTTAAATGATATGAACAAGCAGCGCTTTTCCTCTATGCAACGAAGCTTACCCTCGAGCAAAGCGAACGGTGGCCTCTATGGTTACAGTTTTGACTTGATTTCGCCGCGCCTCCGCGTCGGAGCCTGCCCTCGAGCGGAGCGAAGGGTGGTGAATCCTGCCTTTGATCTTCTCCGTGCCTCAGTGTCTCCGTGGTGGGTTTTGGGTTTTCTTTGGTTGCTCGTTCTTCCCTCTGTGCCTTTACCAGCCCAGCAGAGTGCCAAATCCCCAGACGTCATCTCAACTGAAGAATTCTCCACCCAGGTTACCGGTTTCTTAGGAAAAGAATTGTCTGCTCATGTTGCTGATATTCGCTCCCTCGATCCACCGCAGGAGCGAGTGGTGGGCGCGCTGAGTGTCGGCGAGTTCAGTTGGGGGGCATTTATTCGCGCCTTGGCGTCCTACTCCGTTTTGTCCGGCGACCGCACCCTGGCCGAACGCGACGTTGCGCAGCTCATTGGCAAGGCCGGATTGATTGAGGCCCGTCACGGAGGCAAGGCGTTCGCGCAGATGTATGGGGCCATGGCTCTGGGTAGCTTCGGCAAAGATCTTAAGAATAATCCGGTGTGGCAATCGCTTACTGCTCAAGAGCAAGCGGAGTGGCGCTCACTTCTTGATCCTGCAAGATTTTACGATCGCCAGACGCGGCACGTCATCAACCTTCCGGAAAACTACTTCGGCGTGGCTGCCCGTGTGGTCGGCATGGATTACCAACTTGGCATCATCACCGATCGGGTTTTTGTAGATGATTTATTGAACCGGGCAGCGGAGCAATTTACCAGCGGCGCACTTTATTCGGACGACAACATCCCTACTGGCCGATACGATCGTTACTCCAATGAGTACGCGCGCTATGTGTATGAGGCGGCAGAGGGTGTTGGACGCCGCGACCTGATGCAGGCCCTGGAGCCCACGCTGAAGACCCAGATGCGCACCTGGTGGGATCTGCTTTCGCCCGACGGCTACGAATATCCGTGGGGCCGAAGCCTGGGCGTAATCAGCTATATTGACACGCTGGAGATTGTCGGCTTTCTCACCAAGCATCCTCAGTTTCGTCCTGCGCCATTGCCGCAGCTAGCCTCCGCCTATTACGTCGCTTGGCAATCCCTGATGAAGGACTTTCAACCGGAGCGCCATTTGTTGAACGTCCTGGGCTTCGGGCGCGGCAACTACGGCTACATTACTCTGGAACGCGAATGGCAGCAGACGACCGCCTTCCTGGGCAAGGCTTCTGGTGCGCACAAAAGCTTTATAGAGGGGCTGCAGGCGGAGCACCTCACATCTTTTCCACGGCAGTTGCAGTTGCCGGAGGTAGCAAGGTTCGAATACTTCCGCAAAAGCCCTCGTCCGGCAGGCGTGTGGATGGTCCGCCAGAAAGACATTCGCTTTGTGTTGCCCATTACCACCGGCACCAAGCCAGGCGCCTCGGACTATCTGCCTGCACCCTATGATTTGCCGGGTTTCGCCCCTCCAGTGGAGCAGCAGTTACCCACCCTCACTCCCTATCTGGAACTTGCCGATGGCAGGGTCATTGTGGCCGGCGATGGCGCAGACGAAATTTGGCCCAGTGAAGACGGCCACAGCTTGCGCGCAGTTTGGCGGAAGTTTGCGCTGGTTGGAGGCAAGCCTGGCCAGACAGTTGAACGTGGACTGACCGCCGAAATTACCTGGAGATTTGAAGGAAACAAGCTCACGCGCGCAGAAAAGATCTCCGGGTCCCAGCCGGTCTCCATCAAGCGGTTCTGGATAGCGGTTCCGAGCACCGGCACCAAGAGCATCACATCGATTGAGAACGGTCGTCGCACAGACACTCTCAAAGGAGAGGAAGGCGATCTTCAAGTCTCAGTAGAGCAAGCCTCGTTTCCACTGAGCATCTCACTGCAAGCCACCGGAAACTCGCCCACTGGCAAAGGCAGCCGAGGTCCCGTTCCTCTGGTGCTTAATCTTGAATCTCCGGCCCTGACTGTCGGCCCAGGAGCGGAGTTGAACTGGAGCTTATCTCTGCGCGTACTTCCTGCAAATCGGTAATGAATGAATGGATGGATGTTATCTTATTAATCACTCTTCCTGCCCGTTCCCTACTTGGGTTTCTCGGGAAACTTGAAGCCGATGTACGTTCCGGAACTGAGTCCCATCAGCCCAAGCAGGGACGTGTCAAAGTTCGGCATCGCCAGTTCGCGATAAACGCTGCGGACGAAGATGATTCCGAAAACCAGCGTCCACACCGCCATCTGGAAGCGATGAAAGCCAACGCCTTCGCCGCTGCTCAAAATATCTTTCAGGAATCCCCTGGAGATCGCAGGTTGCAGCGGCGCGGGGGAGTGCGCCAGTTGAGCCTGCACTTCGTTCAAGCTGTTCTTCTTTTGCTGCAGTTCCTGGTCTAGTTGCGATCCCGGCTCCGGCGTTGCTGCGCTGAGATCGTTGATGCGCGAGGTTAAAGCAGTGCTCTGCGTTTCCAGGCTGGCCCGTTGGGTAAGAACATCCTGGGCCTTTTGCTTATCCACAAAAACAGCGGCCACGCCGGTACCGGCGCTGATTCCGATCAGCGCCAACACGGAATTAGTCACCGTGTTGTATTCGCCAGTGATCAGCCATACGTAGAGATAGGCCGCGATCACCAGGTAAAACCAAAATGCCATTTGCACTCTTCCCAGGTTGTAGGGCAATCGGGCAGGAGATTGTGGCGGGTTCGTTCCGTCGCGCAGCAGATCGGTGCGCGAACTCAGTATCAAGGTGGCCACCAGAAGCACCATCAGCAATCCAACGATAAAGAAGGTGTAGCGCGGATATACCACCAGCGCCAGATCCACCTTGGAGTCAAACGCCTGCATATTGTCTTTCCAGCCGATGCTCAGAGGTATCTTGTGATCCCCGGCTTGACGCGCTTCGTACAGGATCTGTACCCAGGCATCGCGATCATCCGGCTCAATTTCCAGATGAAAGTTGAGGTACTCCTCCTGGGGGGAGGCGAGCGTCGGACTACTCTTCGAGAGCTTATGGCCTCCCAGATAAAGCCGCAGGTCTTTTGGGGCCTTGTCCGCGCCCTTCATCCACTTCTGCAGTCCCTGAAGGGCCACCGTGATAGGCCGGTCAAGCTCGCTCTGCATCGTCGTGGTGACGTATTGGTTGCGACCAACCACAGTGGGCAGCGGCGTGTCACTTTGAGATGATGGCGCTGAGATGTTTGGAGTTGTTTGCGCGGTACCCAGCGGGATCATCACCAAAAGACAGAGTACGGCGGAAACCAGATAGCGAATCATGGATAGTCTCCTGGGAAATTTTGTGCGCGATCATAATACCGCAACCGGGACGGGTGTCGAAGTTTCGGCATATGTCGATTTCCTGGCGTGTTGTTTTTGTGCCCGTCCAATCGATCGCTGAAGAAAGTGTTTCTATTCAATTACTTGCCAGCTCTTTGTCCAAGAGCAATCTTGGCAACTCAAGTGCACTTTATTTTCACGATGACGTCCACCCATCTGCTCTTGGGTGTCGCGCATCATAAAAAGATTTTTAGAAGGCGATTACATCCCGTGTCCGAGAAAGCAGTTCCAGAATTGTTTCGCGACCTTGACGATGTGGCGGTTGGCCTGATCCTGAAAGCTGCCCAACGCTGCAGTCGCGATCGTGGAGAGGTGTTTTGCCGTCAAGGTGAGCGTACAACGAATTTGTATTTGTTGACTGATGGTCTGGTAAAAGTCGGCGCAACTACCAACTCGGGAAAAGAGGTGCTGCTCGACTGGATCAAGCCCGAAGAGGGATTTGGTTTAGGCGCGCTACTTTCCCCGCCGACGGAGAATGTCTGGACGATTTACGCCGCCACCCGTAGCGTCGCGCTCGAATGGGATGCGGAGACCATTCATTGTTTCGCCCAGTCTTATCCTAAATTTTATCGCAGCGCCTTGGCCATAGCGCTCCGGTGGACCCGCCAGCTCCAGCAGCGGTTTGAAGAATTGTCAACGGAAAAGGTCGAGCAGAGGCTCGCTCGTCTGGTCCTGTTCCTTGCCAAACGCTTCGCGACCAAGGAGCCCGCGGAAGTTCGTACCTCTGATATAGAGCTCGCACAAATGACCGGGACAAACCTGTTCACCGTAAACAAGCTCGTCCACGGTTGGCAGCGCCTTGGGTATGTAAACAAGAGTCGCGGACGGCTGCTGTTAGTGGATACCGAAGGCCTGCTTACAATTGCTGGTTCTTCGGGCTAACTCCTTGCGAGTTCATCTCCAAACTCTTCTTTCAGATTTAATTTCTGCAGTCCACCTCTGGCCATGGTGTAAAAAGGACCAACACCGGTAATCCCCTTTGTTTTCGCGAAGGCGGTCCCTTTTTTACAAAAGCAAAGGGAAATGAGAAGCTTTAACGTCTTAAATTATTGAAGAGCAGCCAACCGGCAAAACTTTGCACAATTTCTAGATTACCAACCAGTCTCACGAGTGTGACCGAGCAGCTCAAAACCGTGGGGCGGCGATGACGCAATTGCAAGGAAACTCAAGATCCACGCAGAGATGAGAGAAATGCCTATCATCCGGATACTTATCTTGAACCGTCATGATAATGGGTGTTCCAATTTCAGCTGTAATGAGATCACGTCATTATTGAGTACGTGTTTCCCCTCGACTCGCGCACAGGTGGTCAGCGACCTTTGTGAATCCGGTGAGGAAGTTCCGGCTCTTGTGGTGGTACACGCCAGGAACGGGGAAGAACTCATCCAGGGTGCGGCGCAGGTCGAAAGCCGCATGAACTGCCCGATGTTGGCGG
>Ga0210400_10001072_pt1 | contig 28059 bp, 17 predicted proteins | sample IncBWH26MmetaG_FD_155456 | JGI IMG/M metagenome (GOLD analysis project Ga0210400, IMG submission 155456) | Forest soil microbial communities from Barre Woods Harvard Forest LTER site, Petersham, Massachusetts, United States - Inc-BW-H-26-M | ecosystem: Environmental > Terrestrial > Soil >... | reverse complement strand
GGCGTCACATCGGCCGTCACCGCGCTCGCGGCCTTGCCGATCCTCGCGGCGCCAGAGGTTCCCGTGGCGCGGCACGTGCCGGGCGCGTTCAAAGCCGCGATACCCGGCATTCTGCTGTTTATGGCCGATGGGTGGATCGCCTCGGGTTATTGGCTCCTGTGGCAGATCGCGCTGTTCTTGTCGCTCGGCGAAAGCTTTCTCGCCTATGGCGGCGCGCTGGCGCTCGCCGCGCTGGCCGGCGCCATCGCGGGGCTGACGCTGGGGCGGCACATCGATGCCGGTCACGGTCGGCAGGCGGTTTGGTACGCGTTCGGCGCCCTCGCATTGATCGTCGCCTTGCGCGCCGTGGCGACCGGCAATGCGACGCTCGCCGTGGCGGCGAACGCTTTGGGCGCATTGGGCGCTTGTCTCTACGTACCGACCCTGATGACGGCGGTGTACACGCTCGCGAAGCGTTCTCCTTGCACGCTGCGCTTTCACGTCGCAACGGAGGGAGGGTGGGATGCAGGCGGCGCGGCCGGTCTCCTCGCCACCGCGCTGGCGACCGAGCTCGGCATGCCTCTAGGGGATAGCATTCTTCTGTCGCTGGCGGGCCTTGCCGCGACCACCATCATGCTCCGTCGCTACTACGCCAACGGCGAGGCGCGCCTGGCCGATATCACCGCCGCAACCCACCCCGGGCGATAGGTGGAGGATGTTCGACGCCGGAGCCCTCAGCTCGGGTCGAGAAGGACCCACCGCGGATATCCAGCCAGTATCAATGGCCCAAGGCGCTCCCGGCCAGGCGGGGCTGGCGCGCCAGCAACGCGACGACGACACTGGCCAAGGCGAGCGCGAAGAAGCATTCGAGCGCCAGCTGGTACCCGCCGCTCCAATCCCTGAGCGCGCCCGACAGCAATGGCCCAGCCGCTTGCGCCAGGACCTGCGCCGACAGCGCGATGCCGCGGATCGCGCCGAAATGGGCGCGCCCGAAATAATCCGCCCAGGCGATCGGCAGCAGCGTCAGCACGGCGCCGATGCCAAAGCCGAAAATCGCCGCCGCGACATAGCCATGCGCCGCCGACTCGATGCCGAGCATTGCGCCGGTGCCGAGCGCGACGCACATCCCGGCCATCGCCAGCGGATACCGGATCGGCAATCCGCGCGGCACCATCCCGCAAGCGATGCTGCCGGCCACCGAGAGCAGCGAAAACATGCTGACGATCGTGGCCACGATCGTCGGGTCGATGCCGCGCTCGATCAGATAAGGCGCCTGGTGCAGGCTGACCCCGGCCTGCACCGGAAACACCAGCGCGGTATAGGCGAGGACCAGCCAGAAGGCTGGGGTGCGCAACGCCTCGCGCCGCGAGAACGCCGGCTCGATGGCGAGCGGGCGCTCATCGGCGGCGGCGCGCTCGTCATTGTCGCGCCCGCCATCGGGGGAAAGCCCGAGATCCTCGGGTCGGCGCACCAGCAGCAGCCAGACCGGCACAAAGCCGACCACCAACGTCACCGCGCCGATCGCCAGCCAGCCGGCGCGCCAGCCCTCGCGCAACATCGCCAATTGCGCGATCAGCGGCATCGCGACGAGACCGGCCTGCTGCGCCAGGGTCGCGATCGAGGTCGCGAAAGTACGCCGCTGCACAAACCAGTTCGACAGCGCGCCGTAAATGCCGAGATCGAACGGCCCGGCCCAGTTCATCCGCGCCAGGCAGAACAGCAGGTAGAAATGCAATAACGACCCGGTCAATGACAGCAACAGCAACGCGACGCCGTTGACCAGGACGGCAGTGCACAGCACGAGGCGCGAGCCGCGCCGGTCCAGCAACGGCCCGATCAGCGGCGCCGTCACCGCCGCCAAAACGCCGCCCAGCGACACCGCTCCCGACAGCGCCGTGCGCGACCAGCCGAACTCGCGGGTCAACGGCTCGACAAAGATCGACAGGGTCGCGACCGCCGGCCCCTGCCGTGCAAAACCGGCGCAGCACAGGCAGCCCAGCACGATCCAGCCGTAGAACACCCCCAGCCGCGCATTGAGCAGCCGCGGCACCAGCGGCGGCACGATCCGGACGAGCAGGGGTGGCGATGCCGGCATGCCGCCATTGTGGCCGCTAGATACTTTCTTGTCGTCCCGGCCTTCGCCAGGGTTCATGCGTCGGAGGAGCAACTGTAGGGCGGAAAAGCGCAGCGCATTCCGCCACGCTGCTGGGCGCACGGTGAACAATCGTCAGATATCAGCAATTTTTCCTTGACAATCCGGATTTATTGTGATATGAAGGCGCATCATCGACAATCCGGATTGATGCTCTGGCCAGAGCGGCGCGGCCGCCGTCTTGCGGAAATTCCTGCTGATTTCCTGCAGACGAGGAAACAATTTGCTGAACGACATCGACCGGTAGCCGAGCGACCGGGGCCTCGCCGTTCGTGGCCGGGCTTGGCCCGGCCATCCACGAGAAAACGGATTGGCGCGTGCGGCTGCTCGTGGATGCCCGGCCCGAGGCCAGGCACGAACGAGTGCAAAGATGTTCCTGAATGCGGCTAATCTGACCCCGTTGCAGGTGAAGAGGAAGGGCAGCGACGATGGGCGAGTTCGCGTTGGGTCAGCCGGTGCCGCGTTTCGAGGATCCGCGCCTACTGCGCGGCGGCGGCCGCTATGTCGACGACATGGTGTTGCCGCGCATGGTGTTCGGCCACGTGCTGCGTTCGCCATACGCTCATGCCCGCATCCGCCGGATCGACACGACGGCCGCGAAAGCCGCGCCGGGCGTGCTGGCGGTCTTGACCGGCACCGATTGGGCCGCATCGGGCTGGCGCGATCTGCCGGTCGCGGCCGGCATGAAGCGCCCGGGCGGCCTTGCCTCCTACCAGCCGCGTTTCCCGGCGCTGGTCGAGGACCGGGTACGCTGGGTCGGCGATTACGTCGCGTTTGTCGTCGCCGAAACCAAGCACCAGGCGGCCGACGCCGCCGAACTGATCGAGGTCGAGTACGAGCCGCTCCCCGCGGTCGCCTCGACTGAAGCCGCGCTCGCCCCCGGCGCGCCCTTGGTGTGGGACGATTGCCCCGGCAACGTCTGCTTCGTGCACGAGGTCGGCGACAAAGCCGCCGTCGAAACCGCCTTCGCCGGCGCCGATCGCATCGTCAAGCGCCATCTCGTCGTCAACCGCGTCACCGCCGCGACGATGGAGCCGCGCGGCGCGATCGCCGACTACAACTCGGCCGAGGACCGCTACACGATCTACACCGTCCTGCAGCGTACCCACGGCTATCGCGCCGAGCTGGCGCAGATCATGCGCGTGCCGGAAAGCCGGATCCGGGTTGTCGCCGGCGATATCGGCGGCAGCTTCGGCATGAAATCGGCGATCTACAACGAGGTGGCGCTGTGCCTCCTCGCGTCGAAACTTCTCGGCCGGCCGGTCAAATGGACCAGCACCCGCTCCGAGGCCTTTCTCAGCGACGCGCAGGGCCGCGATTGGATCACCGAGGCCGAGCTGGCGCTCGACCGTGACCGCCGTTTCCTCGGCTTCCGGGTCAAGACGCTCGCCGCGATCGGCGCCTATGCGCAGGTCGGCTCCAACGTCTTCGTGATGAATCTCGGCACCCTGGCCGGGGTCTATCGCACCCCGGCGATCCATGCCGAGGTCATCGCCGCCTTCAGCAACACCAACCCGATGCGGCCCTATCGCGGCAACGGCAGGCCGGAGGCGGCTTATGTGATCGAGCGCATGGTCGACGAGGCCGCCGCCGAAATCGGCCTCGATCCGTCCGAATTGCGCCGCCGCAACATGATCCCGCCCGCGGCGATGCCGTTCAAGACCGGGCTGATCTTCACTTATGATTCCGGGGAGTTCGCGAAGAATCTTGAGCTGGCGCATGAGCTCGCCGATGTCGCCGGCTTCGAGCGGCGCCGCGCCGCGGCGCGTGCCCAGGGCAGATTGCGCGGCCTCGGCCTGTCAAACACGATCGAGCGCGCCGCCGCCGGCGGCTTCGAGGCGGCCGAGTTGCGCTTCGACCGCGGCGGCACGGTCACGCTGCTGTCCGGCTCGATCACCCAGGGAATGGGGCACGAGACGATCTACAAGCAGCTGGTCTGCGACCGGCTCGGGCTGCATCCGGATCAGGTGCATTACGTTCAGGGCGATACCGAGAAGGTCGCGCTTGGCGAGGGGAGCGGCGGCTCACGCACCGCGACGATCGGCGGCTCGGCGGTTTATCTCGCGACCGAGAAGGTGGTCGCCAAGGCGAAAACGATTGCCGCGCACCTGCTCGAAGCCGCGGAGGCTGACATCGATCTCGCCGATGGCGTCTTCGCGATCGCCGGCACCGACCGCGCCGTGTCGATCGCCGATGTCGCTGCCGCGGCCTGGGACCCGCACAGCCTGCCCGAGGGCATGGAGCCGGGCCTCGTCGCCAGCGCCGCCTACAGCGCCAAGCAGCAGAATTTTCCGAACGGCGTCCATGTCTGCGAGCTGGAGGTCGATCCCGAGACCGGACAGGTCGAGATCCTCGCCTACAGCGTCGTCGACGATGTCGGCACGGTGCTGAACCCGCTATTGCTCGAAGGCCAGATCCACGGCGGCATCGCCCAGGGCGTCGGCCAGGTGCTAATCGAGAACATCCATTTCGACCCGGAATCGGGGCAGCTCGTGACCGGCTCCTTCATGGATTACGCGATGCCGCGCGCCGGCGACCTGTCGGCGATCCATTGCGAGACCAACCCGGTGCCGACCAAGACCAACCCGCTCGGCGTGAAGGGCGCCGGCGAGGCAGGCTCGGTCGGCGCCCTGCCGGCGGTCGGCAACGCGCTGGCCGACGCGCTGTCGCCGCTCGGCATCCGCGACATCCCGATGCCGGCGACCCCCGAGCGCCTCTGGCGCCTGATCCGCGGCGCCGCGCGATAACAAACTCGTCGTCCCGGCGAAGGCCGGGACCCACCGTTCCACGCTCTCCCAAGCGGACGACTGGGTCCGGCCTGCGCCGGGACGACGAATATCAACCGAGCACGATGTCGAACTCGCCCGCCAAGGCGTTTTGCGCAATTTCTGGCGCCGGCCGCAATGGCACGATCAGGCGCGCCCGCGCGGCGGGGTCGCGCACCCCGAGCAATACCGCATCGCGCTCGTTCTGCGGCTCGCCGGCGACATACATTTGCGTGATGAAGCGCTGTTGGCCGGGCGCAGCAACGGCGAAATGGATATGTGGCGTCCGTCCGGGATAGGGCACCGGCCGGATCGTCAGAAAACGGTAGCCACCGGCATCGTCGGTGACCGTCTGGCCAAAGCCCTGAAAATTCTCGTCGCGCGGCCGGCCGGCATCGCCGTCGCGCACATTGTGGTAGCGGCCGTTGGAATCGCATTGCCAGATCTCGACCCGCGCCCCTCGCACCGGCCTTCCGGCGCGGTCGAGGATATGCCCGGTGACGCGCGTGACGGTGCCGTACGCCGGCTCGGCATGCCCCGTCACATGGACCAGATCGTTGTCCGAATCGGAGGGATAGTTCAGCGGATAGAACGGCCCTTCGGTCTGCGCCGGGGTCGGCGCGGGTGTCGCGGCGAACCCGCGCAGCGCTGCGGGGAGGCTGAACACGGCGGCGCCGGTGATCGATGCCGCGAGCACTCGGCGGCGCGGGTAAATCGAAGTGCGCATGCTCTTATGCCCGGTATCGCTCGACGAATTGCCAATCCGGTTCGAGGCCGAAACCGGGCTTGTCGCCGAAATGTAGATGGCCGTCGCGCAGTTCGGGATGCTCGTGGAACAGCCCGCGGGCGAGCGGGTCGCTGTCCGGTCCGCCATGCGACTCGACCCCAAAGGCGCAGCGCGGCAGCCCCAACACGAGGTGGCCGTGGATCTCCGGCGCGCTGTGCGGCGCGACGACGACCCCGTGCTGTTCGGCCAAGCCGGCGATGCGCAGCGCCTCGGTGAAACCGGCGGCGCGGGTCGCGTCGAACTGCACGTAGCGGATGCCGCCCTCGACGATGAAATCGCGCACCGTGAAGCGGGTCAATTCGCGCTCGCCATGCGCCAGCGGGATCGGCGTCGCCGCCGCCAGCCGAGCGAAATCGGCGGGTTGCAGGTACCAGTGCAACGGTTCTTCGAGCCAGTAGATGTGATGCGGCTCGACCCGGTGGGCAAACTCAATGCAATCAACCAGATCGTAGGGCGCGTTCATGTCGAGCATCAGCTCCGGCGCCTCGCCGATCGCGGCGCGCACCAGGCCGACCCGCTCGACATCGGCGGCAATGCCGCCGAGCCCGGTCTTCAGCTTGACCGCGCGATAACCCAGGTCGAGCAACCGGGCCATCTCCTCGGCATAGACCGAATTCGGCGCGCCCGGCCGGTAATACCCGCCGGTCGCATAGGTGAAGAGCGGCCGGTTGGCGCCGCCGAGCAATCGCCACACCGGCATTCCGGCGGCCTTGCCCTTCAGATCCCACAGCGCGATGTCGATGCCGGCGATCGCCGCCATGACGGCATTGCGTTCGCCGCGCGGCACCGGCGGCGGTAATCCGTCCTTACCGTCGATCACGCCGGCGCGCGGCGAGGTCAGCGCGAACAGCCGGTCCCACACCGCTTCATGCGCCAGCGCATCCATGCCCTGGACGATCGCGCCAAAGCGCGCGACCCAGTCGCAGATCCGGGCCGCCGGCGCGCCGTGGATCTCGCCATAGCCGGTCAGCCCGTCATCGGTCTTGACCTCGGTCATGATCACCGACCACGCCTTGATCTCCTCATGCGCGGTCCACACCGGCGCCGGCCGTGGCACCGAGATCGGATAGGTCTTGACCGATGCAATCCGGGTCATCGACTCTCCTCAGTTGTCATTGCGAGAGCGGCGCGATGAAGCAATCCCCCTTCGGCTTGGCGTGATCGCGAGGAGATTGGTTCGCTGCGATCCTCTCCTCGCCAGTTCACTGAGCGGCCTGTTGCAATGCCGAGGCCGGGTGCCCAAGCGTGGTGCCCACCGCCGCGAGCGCCGCGGCGACGGCATCGGCGCGGTATGGCCCGGGCCCGGTTTCGTGCAGATGGCGGTAGGCTGCGGCCTGGGCATGGCGGCGCACCGCCACCGGCAAACTCGGCAGCCAGTCGGCGATCCGTTCCGCCGCGATGCCGTGCACCCGTTCCCACTCGCCGCGGGCCGGGCCGAAATCGAATTCCTTGCCGGTGTTCCGCGAGCGGCGCCGCAGCGCGGCGGTAGCCGCCACATCGACCGCCCCGGCGGTGATCGCCACGCCATAGACGTCGCGGGCCCGCTCGGGCGAGACGAGGCCGGCCGCGACATCGGCGGCGACCAGTTCCGGATCGCGCTCGAACGGATCGCCGAAGCCGCCCCCGCCGCCGCCCCACAGCCGGATCACTTCACCGAGCTCGGCGCGGTACACCGTGCGCTTGCCGATGTCGTGCGGTCCAGTGGACGAAAGACCCGCGCCGCGGCGGGTGCCGATATTGCCGCTGGTCGTGCCGGCCATGCCGCCATCGGCGCCCCAGGCGCAGAAGCGCTGGCGGTCCTTGCCGCGCATCACGACGACCGCGCTCGGGTGGCGGATCTCCAGCTCGTAGGCGACCCCGAAACCGCCGCGGAACTTGCCCGGCCCTTCGCTGTCCGGCGCCAAGCCAAAGCGGCGCACGACGACCGGTGCCTCGGCTTCGAGCACCTCGACCGGCACGTTGCGCAGGAACGCGACGCTCATCTCGGTGCCGGAGATGCCGTCGCGCTCGCCGCTCGCGCCGGAGCCGCCCGATACCGGGTTGGCGACCACGACCCGCCCGGCGCCGCCCAGTTCCGAGGTCGAGATATAGGTGACGACGAGCACCCCCGATCCCGCCACCGGCACCTTGCCCGGCATCGCCCGGGTGAGTGCGCCGAGCACCAGATCGTGCACCCGCATCGCCGTCGTGAAGCGCATGCCGCAGGCCGCCGGGAAGCTGGCATTGACGACCGAGGCTTCCGGCAGCACCAGGTCGATGCAGCGCAGAATGCCGGCGTTGATGTGGATCGCTTCCGATTTGGTCACGACGTAGTTCACCAGCGACATCGCCAGGAAGGGATGGTGGTTCATGCCGCCGGTCGGCAGGTTCAACGCGGCGCGCACCTGCGGGTCAGAGCCGGTGTAGTCGAGCTCGATCGTGCCGTCGCCGCGTGCGGTCAGCTTGACGACGATGCGCACCGGCACATCGCTGACGTAATCATCCTCGAAATATTCGGTGAAGGTGTAGCTGCCCCGTGGGATCTCGGCGAGCACCGCCCGGGTCAATGCCTCGGTGCGGTCGAGGGTCGCGTACATCGCCCGCGCGGTCTCGTCCCGCCCATAGCGCTCGGCGAGGCGGCGCAGCCTTGTCTCGGCCTTGGCGAGCGCCGCGACGCAGGCGGTCATGTCGCCCCAGTTCAACGACGGAATACGGCAATTGTCGGCGAAGATGTTCCACACCTCCTGGTTCAGCTCGCCGCGGCGGTAGAGCTTCACCGGGCGCAGCCGGAGGCCTTCCTGGAACACCTCGGAATTCTGCATGTCGATGCTGCCCGGCGCATAACCGCCGACATCGGTGCAATGGATGAAGGTCCACGCCAGGCACAACAATCTGCCGCCGACGAACACCGGGCGGAACACATAGATGTCGTTGAGGTGCATCACCATGCCGCGCGTCGCATACGGATCGTTGGTGATCACCACATCGCCTTCTTCCCAGGCGATCCCTTGCGTCACCGAATCCATCGTGACGCCCATCAATGGCGTCGCGCCGCTGCCATATGGGTAGGCGAACATCTCGCCCTGAGGCGTCACCAGCGCCACCCCGAAATCCTGCGTCTCCTTGACAAAGGTCGTGTGCGAGGAACGCAGCACGACCCACGCCATCTCGTCGACCACCGCCTTGAACAGATTAGCGAAGATCTCGACCCCGATCGCGTCATGCGCCGCGGCGCTATGGGCTGTCATCCGCCCTCCCAATCCGGCGTCCCGGCGGAAGCCGGGACCCACTTCTCAGTCGCTCCGTCACTCGATGGGTGGGTTCCGGCTTTCGCCGGGACGCCGTATGAGGGGCACCAAAGAGTGCGAGCATTGCTTACCCGTTCCGTTCCAGCACCAGCGCGCCGGAGGACACGACCCGCGCCGTCCAGCCCTGCGGGATCCAGGTCGTGGTGTCCATCTGGTTGACGATCGCGGGGCCCGCAATCCGCTGGTCGACACCGAGCGCCGCCCGCTCGTGAACAGTGGCGCCGACCTCCCGGCCGAACAGCCGCACAATGCGGGTCGCTTCCGATGCGCTCACGGCCTCGCCGCGCAGCGGGATGATGCGCGGCTTCGGGGTCGCGCCGGTGATGTGGGCGCGCAATTCCTTGAGCCAGATCTCGGCCGTCTCGTTGGCATGGCCGTAGGTCGCGCGATGCGCCGCATGAAACGCGGCCCGGATCTGCCCGAAATCGCCGCCCTCCAGCGACGCCTGATCCAGCGGCACGGTGACGTCATAACCCTGCCCGTCGTAGCGCATGTCGGCGGCCAGTTCGACGCGAGTGCCGGTGACCATAAGCGATGCGGTCTGCTCGGCGATCCAGGCCTTGGCGCGCGCCTGCAAACTCGCGGTCACCCGCGCCAGATCGCCGGTGTTGAGCGCGCCGAGCCGCTCATAGACCGGCTCAACGAGATCGCCTTCGAGATCGGCGCGCGCCGCGCCGAGCGCGCTGAGCCCGCCGGGAAACGGCGGGATCAGGATCGCGTCGATGCCGATTTCCTCGGCCAACAATGCCGCGACCAGCGGCCCGGCGCCGCCGAACGCCACCATGCGGAAGCGCGGCGCATCGACACCGCGCCGCGCCAGGACGTTCGACGCCTCGGCCGCCATCAGCGCGTTGGCGACCCGGATCGCGCCATCAGCCACCGCCTCGACCCGCATGCCGAGCGGCCCCGCCAAGGTGTCGAGCGCCTCGCGCGCCGGCTGCATCTGCAACGGCAGTTTGCCGCCGAGCCGCTGGCCCTCCTCGAGCAGCCCGGCGACCAGAAACGCATCGGTCAGGGCCGGGATGCGCGAGCCCGAGGTGCCGTAGCAGGCGGGTCCGGGATCGGCGCCGACGCTGCGCGGTCCGACCTTCAGCGAACCCGTCGGATCGAGCCACAGGATCGAGCCGCCCCCGGCGCCGATGCTCGACACCGCGATCGTCGGGATCAAGAGCGGGAAATCGGCGATGTGCTCCTCGCTCGACAGCACCGGCCGGCCGCCGCGAATGACACCGATATCGGCGCTGGTGCCGCCGACATCGAGGGTCATCAGATCGGCGGCCTCCCAGCCGGAATCCTGCGCCGCCGCGGCGGCGCCGGCGACTCCGGCGGCGGGTCCCGACAGCAACGCCACCACCGGGCGGCGGCGCATCGTCTCGGCCAGTTCGGCGCCGCCATTCGAACGTGCGACCCGCGCCGGTGTCTTGATCGCCCGTTCGGCGAGCCCCCGTTCGAGCCGCTCGACATAGCCTTCGACGATCGGGCGGATGCTGGCATTGATCGCCGTCAGGACGCCGCGCTCGTATTCGCGCGCCTGCGCCCACACCTCGCTCGACAATTCGAGGCGCAGTGGAATGCCGTGGCGCTCGACGACGTCGCGCACCACCCGCTCATGCGCCGGGTTGCGGTAGCCGTGCAGCAGCACGACGATCGCGATCTCGACGCGGAGCGCGACCAGCTCCGTCGCCGCGGCGACGACATCCGCCTCGGCCAGCGGGTCGAGCTCGCTGCCGTCGGCCGCGATCCGGCCCCCGACCTCGCGCACCAGCGCGCGAGGGATCAGCGGAAGCGGCCGGCGTGAGTCGAAGCGCATCGGGTGCGGGATCGCCAGACGCTGCAATTCGAACAGGTCGCGGAAGCCGCTCGACACGATCATGCCGACGCGCGCGCCCTTGCGCTCGATCAGCGCATTGGTGGCGACAGTGCTGCTGTGGGTATGCACCATCTGATGCCACGCCGAATCGTCGAGACCAAGCGCGGTCTTGATTTCGTCGATCCCCTCGAGAATGCTGGCGCCCGGCCTGGCCGGCGTGCTCGGTACCTTGAAGCAGCGCAACTCGCCGGTCGCGGTGTAGAACACCAGATCGGTGAAGGTGCCGCCGACGTCGGTGCCGAGATAACAGGCGGGCATTGTCACAGCGCCGAGCCTCGCATCAGAGCTGCGAATCCACGGTACGGCCGGACGACAGGTAGGCGCGGTTCCACGGGGTCGCGCGCGGCGCCCCGGCCGATGTGGCTTCGGCTAGTGGCGGCTCGATGCGGCGCCAGCACACATCCAACCCCGGCGGCGTGTCGATGACCCGGGTGCCGTTCAGCGGCACCTCGAAACTGGTCGTCGTCAAGCCCTCGCGCAGCTCGCAATCCGGATAGGGCGTGATCATCGCCTCGATCCGGGCGCGGTCATAGGCGAAATTGCTGAGCGTCAGCCGGCCAGGATGCGCCGGCGGCTGACCCCACCACTCCGCCGTGCAGGAGATGGTGCCGAGCAGCAGCAGCACCGGGACAAGCATTTGGCGCATGACTCATTCCCCACCGAGGTAGTCGCGGGTCCACTGCCGGTAGTCGCCGGCGCGCGTCACTCGCTGCATCAGCTCGGGCGAGGCGATGCCGGTGAGGTCGCCGGGCTTGGTGCCGTCGCGCAATGCCTTCAGCGTGTTGTAGACCGCCTGCACCGCGGCGCTGAACGGCGCGTGGCCCTGCAACGCCACGCGGACGCGGTGCGCCGCCATCCAGTCGAGGTCGGCCAGCGAGCCGGCGCCGCCGCCGGTGATCAACGGAATCCGGATCTGCGACGAGACCGCCTCGATCGCCTCGACGGTCAGGCCGCCGGCCAGGAAGATCGCATCGACCCCGGCCGCCTCATAAGCCTTGGCGCGCTTGATCGTGTCGTCGACCCCGGTGATCGCGAGGGCGCTGGTGCGGCCGGCGATGACCAGATTCTTGTCCTGGCGGGCCGACAAGGCCGCCTTCATCTTGCCGATCCCTTCCTCGACCGGGATCAGGGTCGGCTTGCCGTTAGGCCCGTAGGCGCGCGGCAATACGGTGTCCTCGATCGACATCGCGCAGATGCCGGCGGTCTCCAATTCCTCGACCGTGCGGCGCACGTTCAGCGCATTGCCGTAGCCGTGATCGGCATCGCACAGCAGCGCGAGGTTGCCGGCCCGGCAGATCCGATTGGCCTGGGCGGCGAACTCGGTCAGGGTCAGGACCACCAGATCGGGCGCGCCCAGCACCGTCATCGAACCGATCGAACCCGAGAAAATGCCGACTTCGAACCCGAGATCCTCGGCGATCCGCGCCGAGATCGCGTCATAGACGGAGCCGGGGTGCACGCAGCGATTGCCGGCTAGCAGCGCGCGAAAGCGCTCGCGTCGTTCGGTCCAGTTCATGTTCTCGCTGTCCCTTCGATTGAGAAGAAAGGCCTTCGTTCTTGCCGCGGCCCCGATCGAGCTTATCATGCCGTCTATCGGGTTACAGAGGGAGCACGAAGAATGGACAAGCGCATCGTCGTCGTCGGCGCCGGCGCGATCGGCGGCTACACCGGCGGGAACCTCGCGCATAACGGGTTCGACGTCACCTTGATCGACCCCTGGCCCGAGCATATCGAAACGATCCGCCGCGATGGTCTGGCGCTCGAGGGCATCACCCCCGACGAATTCGTGCTGGCCCGGCCGAAGACCTTGCATCTGACCGAAATCCAGCGGCTCGCCAAGGAACGGCCGATCGACATCGCCTTCATCTCGGTCAAATCCTACGACACCGAATGGGCGACGATGATGATCCGCCAGTATCTGGCGCCGTCGGGCTACGTCGTCTCGCTGCAGAACTGCATTAACGAGGAGCGCATCGCCGGCCATGTCGGCTGGGGCAGGACGGTCGGCGCGATCGCCGCGATCCTGTCGGCCGAGCTCTATGCGCCCGGCAAGATCCGTCGCACCGGCGCGAAGAACCCGCCCGGCCACGAGGTCTACCGGGTCGGCGAAGTGCATGGCCGCATCACCGGGCGAATCGAGGAACTCGGCGCGATGATCCGCACCGTCGACACCTGCAAGGTGACCGACAATCTGTGGGGCGAGCGCTGGTCGAAGCTGTGCGTCAACGGCATGCACAACGGCGTCTCGGCGGCGAGCGGCCTGTCCGGCAACGACATCCGCCAGAACGAGCGCATCCGGCGGGTCATCATCAAGCTCGGTGGCGAAGGGGTGCGGGTCGGCCAGGCGCTCGGCTACCGGCTCGAGGACATCGCCGGCCAGGACGCCGAAAAGCTGGCGCGCGCCTCGGAAGGCGACCGCGCCGCCCTCGACGAGGTCGAATCGTTGATGCTGGCGCTGCGCAATTCACAGCAGCGCAGCGAGCACCAGCGCCCGTCGATGGGGCAGGACATGCAGAAGGGCCGGCGCACCGAGATCGATTTCATCAACGGCGTCATCGTCGAGCGGGGCCGCGCGATCGGCCTGCCGATATCGACGCACGAGAAGCTGATCGCGGCGGTCAAGAAGGTCGAGCTCGGCCAGGCGCCGCCCTCGCCCGAGCACCTCTACGCGATCTGAACGCAGAGTCTGCTTGCGGCGCGATAGACCGTCGTCCCGGCGAAAGCCGGGACCCACCGATCCGCGTCTGAGACGGTTGAGGAGTGGGTCCCGGCTTTCGCCGGGACGACGATTTAGGGGCGGCCGGAACGAGTCGGCGTCCCAAAACTGCCCCTTGACCGGGCTTGTCCCGGTCATCCACGACTTGCAGTCGGAAGAAATAGGGGGTGGCCGGGACGAGCCCGGCCACGGGGAGGGGGGATGCGATTGACGATAAGAATTGCGGCCATGGCCGCGCTGTGCGTGCTCGCCGCCGGCTGTGTGCTGCCGCCGCTGACAGGCGACCTGAAGAGCGCCCGCGAGGCATGCAACCGCGACTATCCGCGCCGCATCGGCAACTACCTGCCGCACGCCCGTTGCGTCAACGCGGCGATCGAGGCCTACGCGCTGCCGACAGCGCGCCACCCCGATCTGGTCCGGCTGCAGGAGGAGGTCAGGGCATCCTTGTCCGACAGGATCGACCGCCGCCGAGTCAGCGTCGCGGCCGGCGAGCGCCGCATGGCGGAAGTTGACCGTCTGGTGGCCGCGGCCGAGCGCGAGCGCGACGCCAGCAATGAAAAAGCCGCGAACCGTCGGGTCGCGGCGATTGAACAGATATTGCGGGAGTAGTTAGTCGCTGCTGCCGGGGCGGCCGGCGCCGAGGCTGCGCCCGACGACCGCGTAGAGCGGCTGGCCGCCGCCCGGCGGGGTGCGGTCGAGACATCGGACATCGCCCCAGCTGCCGGCCTCGGCGAAATGCTGCGCGATCAGGCAAAGATGGCCGGCCTCGTCGAGGAGGCACCAGCAGGCGATCGCCTTTGTCGCGACACATCGGTTCGAGAAGGTGATGACGAGCGGGGCGCCCGGCTTCAACACGCGCGCGACCTCGCGGATCACTTCGCCCGGGCGGGCGAGATACTGGATCGCACCGCACAAGGTCGCGCCGTCGAATTCGGCATTGGCGAAGGGCAGCACAGGGTCGCGGTTAAGATCCTGCGCCCGCCATTCGTCGAGAAACGGGTTTTCCGCCAGAGCCTTGCGATCGACGCCCACCCCGACGACGCGGCGGTAGGGGGCTTCCGGCGGCAGATGCGAGATCCAGCCCGACATGACGTCAAGGATCGCGCCGCCCGCCGGCAGGATTTCGCGGTAAAGATCGGTTACCGCCGCGATCGCGGCGCCGTCGATGCGGGCGCTCGGCAAGTCGCGGGCAAAGCGGGGGTCAGGCAGCTGATCGACCGCCGGGAGGGCGGTCGTCGGCAGGAACGCCATGATGCCGTTTTGACCCATCACCGGCTGACATAGGGAATCGCGCGAAGCCGCGCAAGACTAGAACGTGTAAGACCGGCATAAACAAAACAATCGCGCGGTTTCCTCGCGCGATGTTTCGGCCGCGGTGGCGGGTTACCCCGGCTTTCGCCGGGGTTCACCCGCCCCGCGAAGAGCGTACAGAAACGGGGGGAGCGGCCGTAGCGGCGCAACAGAGCGGTAGGGCGGGTGGAGCGCAGCGATCCGCCGTTTTTTTGCATCGGTCCCGAATTCACGTCGTCAGCGCCCGCTCGGCCGGGGTTAACGGCAGACCGAGATCATGCGCCACCGCGGCATGCGTCAGCTGGCCGCGGCAGGCGTTCAGCCCGTTGCGCAGATGCGGGTCGTCCGACAAGGCGCGCCGCCAGCCGCGGTCGGCGATCGCGAGCACGAACGGGAGCGTGGCGTTGTTGAGCGCCACCGCCGAAGTCCGCGCCACCGCGCCCGGCATGTTGGTAACGCAGTAATGCACGACGCCTTCTTCGACATAGGTCGGGTCGGCATGCGTCGTCGGATGGCTGGTCTCGATGCAGCCGCCCTGATCGATCGAGATGTCGACGATGACCGAGCCCGGCTGCATCGCCCGCACCAGCTCGCGGCTAACCAGCTTTGGCGCCGCGGCGCCCGGCACCAGCACCGCGCCGATCAAGAGGTCGGCGCCGACCACTTCGCGCTCGATGTTCTCAACCGTCGAAAACAGCGTGTGCAATTGCGAGCCGAATTGCATGTCGAGTTCATAGAGGCGCGGCAAGGACCGGTCGATGACCGTGACATGCGCCTCCATCCCCATCGCCACGCGCGCCGCATTGGTGCCGGAGACGCCGCCGCCGAGAATGACGACCTTCGCCGCCGCGACCCCCGGCACGCCACCCAAGAGGATGCCGAGCCCGCCTTGCTCCTTCTCCAGGCAATGCGCCCCGACCTGCACCGACATCCGGCCCGCCACCTCGCTCATCGGCGCGAGCAGCGGCAGGCCGCCATTGCGGTCGGTGACGGTCTCGTAGGCGATCGCCACCGCGCCCGAGCGCAGCAACGCCTCGGTCAGCTTGCGGTCGGCGGCGAGGTGCAGATAGGTGAACAGCACCTGGTCCTCGCGCAGCCCGCGCACCTCCTCCGGCTGCGGCTCCTTGACCTTGACGATCATTTCCGCGGCCGCGAACACATCGGCGCCGCGCATCAGGATCTCGGCTCCGGCGGCCTCGTAGATGCGGTCGTCGAAACCGATCCCGGCGCCGGCGCCGGTCTCGACGACGACCTTGTGCCCGTGATGCACCAGTTCGCGCACGCTGCCGGGAACCAGCCCGATCCGGTATTCGTGGCTCTTCACTTCCTTCGGCACGCCGATCAGCATCGCGAAACCTTTGTAGGCCGCGCTGCCGGAGCGCAAGCCGGGAATCATTGCTTTGCGAGATTTAGGGATTGCCAGGCGCGCCGCAACACTGTAGCCAGAATTCGGTTCCCCAAAACCCGGGTTCGGCTGATGGATATTCTGGTCACCGCAGTACTTTGCTATCTCGCGATTGGTGCCGCCTTTTTTGCTCATCCGCCGAGCCCGGCGATGCCCGACGATTTCAACTGGCGCCGCCAGGCCGGCGTGTTCCGCGCCAGCCTCCCCGAGGTGCTGGCCTGGCCCCTGACCCTGTGGCGCTTCTGCCGGAATCTCGGACAGAATTAATTTCCAGGTCATTCCGGGATCGCCTAAAGGGCGAGGCCCGGAATCCATAAACACCGGCCTCTGGAAAATGGATTCCGGGCTTGCCGCTGCACGGCGCCCCGTAATGACATCCCTCTCGTCACTACTTCCGGAGCTGGCGCACGACCTCGTCGGCGAGCGGCAATGACGCGGTCAGCCCCGGCGATTCGATGCCGTAAAGATTGACGAGCCCCGGGACGCTGTGCGTCGCCGGCCCCTGCACGACAAAATCGGCGGCCGGCTCGTTGGGGCCGCTGATCTTCGGTCGAATCCCGGCATAGCCCGGCTGCAAGGCATCGTCGCGCAACCCGGGCCAATAGCGCCGCACCGCCGCATAGAACGCATCGCCGCGCCGCGGATCGACCGCGTAATCGACATCGCCGATCCATTCGACATCGGGCCCGAAGCGCGCCTGCCCGGCGAGGTCCAGTGTGATGTGGACGCCGAGCCCGCCCGGCACCGGGACCGGGTAGATCAGCCGGCGAAACGGCGTCTTGCCGGTCAATGTGAAATAGACGCCGCGGCAGAAATACGCCGGCGGAATGCTCTCCGAAGGCACGCCCTCGATCGCGCGCGCCATCGCCGGCGCATAAAGCCCGGCGGCGTTGACCAGATAATGGCAGCGGAGCGTCGTCGGCTCGTCGCCACCGACCGACAATTCGAACCCGTCGCCGCGTACCTGCCCGCCCAGCACCGGCGTGCGGAACGCGACAAAGGCGCCGGCCTCCTCCGCCTCGCCCTGATAGGCGAGCATCAGCGCGTGGCTGTCGATGATCCCGGTCGAGGGCGACAGCAATGCGGCGACGCAATGCAGTTCGGGCTCCAGCCGGTGCGCCTGCCCCACGCTGAGCCATTCGAGATTGTCGACCCCGTTGGCGCGCGCCGCGGCGTCGATCTTTTCGACGCCGGGGATCTCCTCCTCGCTGGTCGCCACGATCAGCTTGCCGAGCCTGGCGTGTGGCACGCCATGCTCGCGGCAATAGGCGTAGAGCCGCTCGCGCCCCTCGACGCAGCTGCGCGCCTTCAGGCTGCCCTTCGGGTAATAGAGCCCACCATGGATCACCTCGCTGTTGCGCGAGGAGGTCTCGAACCCGATCGTGTAGGCGCGTTCGAGGACGATGACCTCACGTCCGGCCAAGGCCAGGGCGCGCGCCGCGGCGAGGCCGATCACCCCGGCGCCGATCACGACCGCTTCGACTTCGTCCACCCGTGCCTCGCGAACTTCCCTCTCCGCCCTTCAGGGGGGAGAGGGAGGGGCCCATCGCGTCAGTGATGGGAGGGTGAGGTGGGCAAGCTCTCTGGAATCCCCCACCTCACCCCGACCCTCTCCGACCCGCCCTTCAGATTCCAGGGGGGCGGAGAGAGAGTTGGAAAAGGCGCGGAGGGGTAACTGAGAAGTCAGCATCAGGCCGGACCAACTTCGACGCGTGTGTCATTGAAGCAGGCGCCCTCCGCGAGATCGGCGCGCATATCGGCCGAGACCAGCGCCGAGATTGTCTGCCCGGTGCGGCTCGTCGAAAGCCAGGTGCCCTTCTCGCTGGCGACGACCCCTGGCGGCACGGCGTCGGTCAGCTTCAATGGCAGGATCACCACGCCGCGTTCGTTCCACACCTTGACCGTGGCGCCGGACACGAGATTGCGGGTCGCCGCGTCATCCGGGTGCATCAGCAGCGGCGCCGCCCGCCGCGAGCCGGGCTGGTCCCCCAATGTCGAGGAGATGCGCTTGTCGGAGGCCGGCGAGATCAGCATCAACGGATGCTCGGAATCCCACTCACGCCAATCTGGCAGCAGCGCGGCGTCGCCCCAGCGCGCGGCCAAGGTTTCCGATTTGAGCTCGATCTTGCCGGAAGGGGTCGCCGGAAAAACATTCTCGAACAGCACCAATGGCTTCCCATCCGCTGCCTTCATCTGCAACGCCCGATCGGTCGGGATCCGGCTCGGCCGCACCCCCTCTAGACGGGGATCGTCGGGATCGACGGCATCGTCCATGAGTTCGGCGTCGCTTGCGGTGAAGCACGGCTCGTCGAAACCGAAGCGCGCCGCGAGGCGGCGAAAGATCTCGGTATTGGGCAATGACTCGCCGAGCGGCGCAATGACCGGCTCGGCGCGCTGCAGCCAATGATGCCCATACGATGGGTAGAGGTCGGCGTATTCAAAATGCGTCGCGGCCGGCAGCACGACATCGCAATGGGCGATGCTTTCGGTCATCGCGACATCAATGCCGACCGTAAACACATCCTCGCGCGCGAGCCCGCGGCGCATCCGGTTCTGGTCGGGATGCACGACAATCGGGTTGTGGTTGTAGATGAAGACGGCCCGCAGCGGTGGATCGAGATCGTCCTCGGCGAGACGCCGGCCGATATCGAGGATATTCAGCGTGCGCGTGCCGGCGGGCACGAGATCCGGCCGCTGCAATCGGGCTGGGGTCTTGGGAAAGGCGTTGCTCGCGCCAAGCACGATGCCGCTGCCTCGGCCGAGCTTGCCGAGCAGTGCCGGCAGGGCGATCGCGGCTCGGATCGCGCTGCCGCCGTAACGGCCGCGTTCGAGCCCATTGCCCGGCGACAGGACCAGCGGGTCGGCTTCCGCCATCCATTGCGCGAGAGTCCGGATCTGGCTCTCCGGAATGCCGCAGACTGAAGCGGCCCGCGCCGCGGGCCATTCGCGCGCCCGTGCCATGAATTCCTCGAAGCCGAGCACGTTGGCGGCAACGAAATCCTGGTCGACGGCGCCGGCCCGTTCCAGCTCCGCAGCCACCGCCCACGCCAGCGGCGTGTCGGTGCCGGGCAGTATCTGCAGATGGAGGTCCGCCTGCGCGGCGATCTTGGTGCGCAGCGGGTCGACGACCGCCAACCTGGCGCCCCTGTGCTTGGCGCGCCGGATGCCGCGCACGAGGTGCACGTTCGACACCGTGGCGTTGTTGCCCCACACGATGTTGAGCCTGGCATGCTCGGCGAATTCCGGCGGGCAGCCGGGCACCGCGCCATAGGTGCCGGCCCAGGCTTCACTGCGTACCCCGCCGCACAGGGCGCGCCGGTAGAGCTGGCTCGCGCCGAGCCGGTGGAAGAAGCGCGACGACATGCTGTCGCCGGCGAGGAAACCGTGCGGCCCGGCATAGTTCAGCGGCAGTACGGCCTGTGCTCCCCAGCGGCCGATAACCTCTCCGACCCGGTCGTGGATCTCGCCGAGCGCCGCGTCCCACGAGACCCGCTCGAATTGCCCGGAGCCTTTCGGTCCAATCCGGCGCAATGGGTGCAGCAGGCGCTGCGGCCCATGCACGAAGGCTTCCATCCCTTGCGCGACTTTGGTGCAGATGACCCCAGCCGTGTACGGCGCCGCGGTCGAACCGCGCACCTTCACGACGCGGCCCTCATCGACCGTGACATTGATGCTGCACGTATCCGGGCAATCAAAGGTGCAGACGCTGGCGCGCTCTTCAAGCGACATGGCAGTGCTCCTCGCCGTCTGGCGAACGAGTTGCGAATTTACCCGCGCAACCGGTCCGGGCGCCAGATCCACGCCATTTCTTCCGCCCGTACCAGTTCAGAGTTGCCAAGTTGGGAAGATGCTATGCACGGCCTTCAGCGCAAAGCACCGCGACGGGAAACTCGCGGAATAATTCGTTGACCGGGAGCGGCTTGCGACCCGTCAGCTTCGCGCCGGTGAAGACGTTGCGCCACGGACCAGCCGAGGGCAGGGCGATCTCGGTCACGCCGAAATCGGCTGACCCGCCGTCGCGAAGCAGGCCGTAGGTCAGGCGCGGCACGGCGACGATCAGCGCCCCTTCGGGATGGCTTCGGGAAAAGGCGCACAGCCGGTCCGAGTTGTGTCCGTCGCCGATGCCGAGGGGCCGGTAATCGCCCGCGGCAAACAATTCGGGATAATTGCACCGCAAGGCGAGCAGGCGAGCAGCGACGAACAATTTCTCGCGCCCGTCCTGCCATTTCCCGACCAGTTCGCCGGCGCTGACCCCGGAAATCTCGTCGAGCAGCCGTTGACGTCGCGCGAAATCGATCGGCCGCCGGTTGTCCGGATCGACCAGGCTGAAATCCCACAACTCGCCGCCCTGATAGATGTCTGGCACCCCCGGCACGGTCAGCTTCAACACCAGCTGCGCCAGCGAGGCGATCGCCGCTGGCCGCGCCAGCGTTCCGATGAAACCGGCGAAATCGGCGAGAAACGCGTTCGGGCGCTCGGCATCGAGGACGCCGCGCACGAACCGGGTCAGCCCGGCCTCGTAATCGGTGTTCGGATAGCTCCAGCCCGACTGCTCCTTGCCCTCGCGCACCGATTTGATCATCGCCGCCTCGATCCGCTCAGTGAGCTGCGCGAGCCCTGCCATATCGCCCGGATCGAGGGCGACCGGCCAGGCGCCAACCAGCATCTGGTAGAACAGATATTCGATGTTGCGGTCGGGCACCGGCTCGCCGTCACGCTCGCCGCGATGCCGGCGATTGAGCCGGAGCCAATGGGTGACGCGCCGTCCCCATTCGCGCGGCATCTCCGACAACAGCGCGATCCGCAGCCGCGCATCCTCGCCGCGTTTTGTGTCGTGCGTCGCAGTCGTCAGCATCGAACGCGGCCACAACCGGGCGCGGTCCGCGGTCAAATGGTGGAACGCCGCTGCCGACATGCCGAAGCGACGCGGGTCGCCGCCGACCTCGTTCAATGCCAATAGACGGAAGTACCGGTAGAAAGCGGTGTCTTCGAAGGCCTTCGCCATGACCGGCCCGGTCACCTGCTGGAACTGCATCGCCGTGCGCAGCACGTCGGCGGATTGCGAATGCCCCGGCAGATCCGCCAATAATACATCCTGGATGAAGTCGAGGATCGTCGTGTCGCTGGGCCGCCAGCGCGCTTTCGCCAGCCCGATCGCCCAGTCGATATAGCGCCGGTCGTCGACGCCGGCGCCCGGCGGGCTGACATAGGTGCGGTAGACCGGGAACGCCGCGATGACCTCCTCGAGCGCGCTCAGCATGCCGCTGAAGGTGAAGTCGCGGTACCGCCAGTCGCTGATTGCCAGGCGGTGAAAGCGGCGTGCCAGCACATTCATCTCGCTCGCCAGATTGACCTGCATGATCCGCTTTTTCGATGCATACAGAACCGCGTCGAAATCGTCACCGCGCCCGGTGAGCCGCTGGTAGAGCCGGGTCATCGCCGCCTCGCCGTCGGGGTCGACGAACAGGGCCAGCGCCTGGTTGGCGAAATCGTAGCCGGTGCTGCCCTCGATCGGCCATTCCGGCAATCGCTCGTAGCGCGCCAGGATCTTCTCGACCGTGATGTAGAGAGCCTCGCCCGCCTCCTGCCGCAAGGCGGCGCAATACCCGGCCGGATCGAACAGTCCGTCGATATGGTCGATGCGCAGCCCCTGGATATCGCCGCGCTCGATCATCGCGAACACCATGCGGTGGGTCGCCGCGAACAGCTCGGGCAGCTCGATGCGCAGCCCGGCGAGATCGTTGATGTTGAAGAAGCGGCGGTAGTTGATTTCCTCCGCCGCGACCCGCCAATTGGCGATGCGGTAGGCCTGCGCTTCCAAGAGCCGGTGCAGGCGGCGGAAGCTCGCCGGCCGGCCGGGCCTCCCGGCGAAGGCGAGGAGCGCGGCAGCGATCGCCGGGACGACACCCGGATCGGCCATCGCCGACGCCAGCTTTCGTTTCGTCTCGGCGGCGCGAGACCGTGCCTCGGCGAGGTTCAGCCGGCGCAGCGCCGCGAAGTCGGCCGCGAAGCGCGCCAGAACCGGCCCGCCCTGCTCGAGGATCGCGGCGTAGTTGAATGGCGATATCGGAAAACGGTGGTTGTAGTACCAGGCGCTGAAACTTCCCTCGGACGGCTCGAAGCGCAGCACGATCTCGCCACGTTCCAATGCCGCGCCGTACTGGTCGCCGAGCACCGGCACCAGCACCCGGCCTTTCAAATCTTCGCGCAGCGCGTCCCAGTTGATGTCGAAATACGCCGCATAGAGCGAGGCTTCGCCCCATTCGAGGACATCGAGCCACCAGGCATTGTCGGCGGCGCCGACCGCCATGTGGTTTGGCACGATGTCGAGGATAAGGCCCATGCCCCGCGCCTTCAGCGCCGCTATGAGCGCGGCGAATTCGGCTTCCGTGCCGATCTCCGGGTTGAGCCGGTTGTGGTTGACGATGTCGTAGCCGTGCGACGAGCCGGGGCGGGCCTCCATCAGTGGCGAAGCGTAGATGTGGCTGATGCCGAGCCGGGCGAGATAGGGGACGAGCGCGGTGGCGTCACGGAACGTGAAGCCCTTGTGAAATTGCAGCCGGTAGGTCGCGCGGATCGCGGTGAAGGTGGGTTCTCGGTCGCTCATTCCGAATTCGGTTCGGACGCCGCTTGCCGGCGCGCGGCGGCGACCAGCCCGGCGAGCCGGATCATGTCGCGGCCGGCGAGCAGATCCTCGATGCGCGACGACAGCCGCCGCCGCCAATTCGGGTGGCTGTCGCTGGTTCCCGGCAGATTGGCCTGCTCGCTTTCGCCGCTCAAATCTTCGAGCTGCACCAGCATCAGCCGGGCCTGCGAGCGCGCCAGAAAGACGTGGATCGCCTCGCCTAGCTCTGCTGTGTAGGCCGGCACATCACCGGCGAGGAATTCGCCGAACCGCTCGCGCGGCAACAGGCGCTCGGCCGCGAGCGCTTCGAGCAGCAGATGGCGGTCGCGGCGGCGCTCCGCGGTTTCGGTCATCGCCGCGGCGTCATCGGGATAGATCCCGAGACGCTGCCGCCACTCGATGTCATGGCCGAGCCAGAAGCCCTTCAGCGTCGCCAGATCGTGCGTCGCCGCCGAGGCGGCCGCCAGTGGCAGGTAATCCTGCGGGGGCACGAAACTGCCGTCGCCGCGGCGCTCGAACACGAAGACGCGGTAGGACAGCGCGTTGGCCGCGCGCATCGTGTCGCGAAACCCTTCCGGCACCGTGCCGAGATCCTCGCCGACAATCGCGCATTCGTTTCGCCGGCTTTCCAGCGCGACAAGCCGCAACAGATCGTGGAACGGGTAGCTCACGTAGGCCCCGGCGGTGGCCGGAGCGCCGCTCGGAACACAGTAAAGCCGCTGCAACCCCATGACGTGGTCGATCCGCAGGATGCCGGCATGCCGCATATTGGCGCGCAACGCCGCGATCAGCGGCGCGAAACCGCGCCGGCGCAACACCAGCGGATTGAGCGGCGCGAGCCCCCAATTCTGCCCGGCGCGGCTCAAGCGATCGGGCGGCGCGCCGATCGCCGCGCCCGGGGCGACCAGCTCCTGGTCCGCCCACGCTTCGGCGCCGTGCGGATCGACCCCGACCGCGAGGTCGCGGTAGAACCCGAGCGCCAACCCGGCCTCAAATCCGGCCTTGGCCGCGGTGCCGAGCTGGCGGTCCGCTTCCCATTGCAGGTACTGGAAGAAGTCGACCCGATCCGCGTGCGCCTCGGCAAACTCGGCGACCTCTGGCGAATGCGGATCGCGCATCGGCGCGGGCCAGGCATGCCACGAGAAGCCGGCGCCCGCGCGCATGAAATGCTCGTGCAAGGCCTCGAACACGGCGAAATCGGCCAGCGCCCCACCGCCCATCAGCTGAAATTCGCGAAACGCGATACGGAGCGGGCTCTCCGCCGCGCGCGCCTGGAAACGGCGAAACATCGCTTCGAGCACCCGCCGCTTCAATGCCGCGACCGCCGCGTAATCGACCAGCTCGGCGTCACGCGCCGCGGCAATCGCCGCTGGCGACGCTAGCGTCCGCGCGGCGGAATCTTCGGTGAAGCCCGGGACCGCGGTAACATCGATGTACAGATAATTGAGCCAGGCGCGGCTCGACGGCGAATAGGGGCTGAAGTGCCGCGGCTCGGCCGCGAACAGCGCGTGCAGCGGGTTTATCCCGATCGTCGCCGTGCCGAGCCGGCCGGCGGCGCGTGCCAGCCAGGCCAGATCGCCGAAGTCGCCGATGCCCCAATTGCGGCCGCTGCGCACGCCATAAAGCTGCGCCGTCAGCCCCCAGCTGCGGCCGCCGGGCTGCAGCGCTTGCGGCAGATGGCACGAGGCGGGCGCGACGATCAGCTCGATCTGCGCCATCACCGTACCAGCAGCCAGAGCGAGGCGGTGATACCCGAACGGCAGCGGCGACGGCAGGTGAAGCACTGCACCGTTGCTTTGCCCGGAAGCTTGCGTCCCGTCCTCGAAGCGGCAGTGCCATTCGACCGAGTTTGTACCTGACGGCAGACGTAACGCCAGTGTCGGATCGGCCGCTTCTTGCGCGACGATCTGCACCGGTACCAGGCCGAACGGCGCCGCGGCCTCCTCCGCCGCGAGCTGGTCGGCGGCTTGTTGCGGATCGGCCGGCAGCCCGAAGGCGCCGATCAGAGCCGCCAGCGTGTGCTCACCTGGCTCGTGCCAGACGCCGAGCGCATCGACATGGCGGGTCTGGATTCCGACGAGATCGGCGACGCGGCGCAATTCGTCGAGCCGACTCATCGCGCCGCCAGAAGATAGAACGCGGCGCTGTGCGGCATCAGCGCATCGCCCGGCGGTGCGGCCGAGCAGTAGATCATCCGCGCTTGATCGACGGATTCCGCCAATGGCACCGGTCCGTCCGCGATATTGGCCAGCAGCAAGAGCCGCGAACCATCGCCCAACGGCCACTCGACCCGCACCGCCGCCGGCCCGAGCACCCCGTATGTGCCGCCAGCGTGAATGCCCTCGAGCCGCGGCATGATTTCGCGCCGTCGGATCGCCAGCAGCCGGCGATAGCGGTCGAGCCAGCGCGCATGCGGCCCCTCCCGGCACTCCGACCAATCGAGCCGCGCCATGGCGAAGGCTGCTTCCGCCGTCGGATCGGGGATGCGCGCTCGCGCTTCGGGGTCGGTGAATTCGGGGTAGTGCGCGAATTCGCGCCGTCTGCCTTCGCGCACCGCCTCGTCGAGCGGCGGCGCGAAATCGCAAAAGAACGGGAAGGGCCGACGGCTCCCCCATTCCTCGCCCATGAACAACAGCGGGATCTGCGGCGACAGCAGAATGATCGCGACCGCCGCATGCACCAGCGGCTCCGGCGCCACCATGCCGATCCGGCTGCCAAACGGTGTGTTGCCGATCTGGTCGTGATTCTGCAGAAACGACGCGAAAGACGTCGCCGGCAGATGGCCTGACGGCTCGCCGCGCGGCTGGCCGTGGCGATGAGCCGAAAGCTCGCCCTGATAGGCAAAGCCGGTAGCGAGCGCGCGCCCGAGATGCTCGATCGGCCGGTCGGCATAATCGCCGTAGTAACCCCGGTTTTCTCCGGTCACCAGCACATGCAGCGCATGATGCACATCATCGTTCCACTGGGCGGTGTAATCGCGCACCAGCCGCCGCGCTTCGTTGTGGTCGTTTTCGAGGACCAGATGCACCTCGCGGCCGGTGACATGGCGGCGGATCGTCTCGGCCAGTTCGGTGACGATATCGGGTGCGCTGTCGTCGAAGATTGCGTGCACCGCGTCAAAGCGCAGCCCGTCGAAGTAAAATTCCTCGAGCCAATAGAGCGCATTGTGCAACACGAAATCGCGCACCGGCCGGCGCCGCGGCCCGGCGTAATTGATCGCCGCGCCCCACGGTGTGTGATGCCGTTCCGTAAAGAAATCGGGAACGATCGCGTGCAGATAATTCCCTTCCGGGCCGAAATGGTTGTAGACGACATCGAGCAATACCGCGATGCCGCGGGCGTGGCAGGCATCGACCAGCGCCTTCAGCTGTTCCGGCCGGCCGTAGCGCGAGCTCGGCGCGAACCATTGCACGCCGTCATAGCCCCAGTTGCGCCGCCCGGGAAATTCGGCGATGGGCATCAACTCGATCGCGGTGACTCCGAGCTCGACCAGATGATCGAGATGCTCGATCGCGCCGGTGAAATCGCCGGTCTGCGAAAACGCGCCGATATGCAATTCGTAGATCACCAGTTCGTGGCGGGCGCGACCCTGCCATTTGGCATCGCGCCACTCATAGGCACCGGGGTCGATCACTTCGCTGGCGCCGTGCACCCCGTCGGGCTGGTGGCGCGACGCCGGATCGGGATAATCGGCGCCGTCGACCCGATAGCGGTAGCGCGATCCCGGCGCGGCCCGCTCCGTCGTCACCGAGAACCACCCATCCGACTCCGCCATCATCGGAAGCGCATGGGTCTGGGTATCTTCCAGCAGCAGCGCGACCTCTCGGGCGCGCGGCGCCCACAGGCGAAAGCGCACCCCGCCGGCAGTCAGCTCCGCGCCGAACGGCAGCTCATGATGGCGGCGCATCGTCTTCCGCCTTCGGTCCGGTGCAGTCGAGCTCGACCTCCTCCTGCGCCCGCGCAATCGGCGCGTCGGCCGGGGCGCGGTTGATGAACAGGGCAAAGGAATGGCCCTGCAGGGGATAGGTTTCGCCCGGTTGCCACAGCCTTCCGTCTTTCGCGATGCCGGTCGGGTCGGCGGTGTCGACCAGCGCTTCCCACACCATTCGCGTCGGCAGGCGCGGAAAGCGGAAGTCGAGATCGCCGTAATAGGCGTTCATCATCACCAGAAAGCTCTCATCGATGTCGCGTTGTCCGCCGCGGGTGAAAAATTCGCCGGCGGCGCCGCCCAGAACATAGCCGAGCGACAGCGCTGACTCATTGCCCCAATACTCGCCGGTGACCTCGACCCCCTCCGGGGTCACCCAGGTGATGTCCTTGAGCCCCGCTTCCGACACGACCTCGCCGCGAAAGAAGCGCGGGCGCGAGAACACCCGATGCTGCCGCCGCAGACGCACCAGGTAGCGCACGAACTCGCGCAACGCTTCGTCTTCCGGGCGACGCTCCTGCCATTCCAGCCAGGAGATGTCGTTGTCCTGGCAATAGGCGTTGTTGTTGCCACCCTGCGTGTGGCCGATTTCGTCACCGGCGAGCAGCATCGGAACGCCCAACGACAGCAGCAGGGTGGCGAGCAGGTTGCGTTTCTGCTGGTCGCGCAGACCGACGATTTTGGGATCGTCGGTCGGTCCTTCGACGCCGCAATTCCAGCTGAAATTCGGCTCGTGGCCGTCGCGGCTCTCTTCGCCATTGGCCTCGTTGTGCTTGTTGTTGTAGCTGACGAGGTCGTGCAGGGTGAAACCGTCATGGGCGGTGATGAAATTGATGCTCGCCCAGGGCCGCCGGCCGCGATAACCGAAGATGTCGGACGAACCGGCGATGCGCGAAGCCAGCTCCGACACCAGCCCCTTGTCGCCCTTCCAAAAGCGGCGCACCGAGTCGCGGTACTGCGCGTTCCACTCTGCCCAGCCCGGCGGCATGTTGCCGAGCTGGTAACCGTAGGGGCCGAGATCCCACGGCTCGGCAATCAGCTTGACCCGCGCCATCGCTGGGTCCTGGCGCATCGCATCGAAAAAGGCGGCGCCCTGGCTGTAGTCGCCGTGCTCGCGGGCCAAGGCGGTCGCCAGATCGAAACGGAACCCGTCGACATGCATCTCGAGCGCCCAGTAGCGCAGCGAGTCCGTCACCATCTGCAGCACGCGCGGATGATCGAGGTTCAGCGTGTTGCCGGTGCCGGTGAAATCCAG
>Ga0210400_10001071_pt1 | contig 28070 bp, 11 predicted proteins | sample IncBWH26MmetaG_FD_155456 | JGI IMG/M metagenome (GOLD analysis project Ga0210400, IMG submission 155456) | Forest soil microbial communities from Barre Woods Harvard Forest LTER site, Petersham, Massachusetts, United States - Inc-BW-H-26-M | ecosystem: Environmental > Terrestrial > Soil >... | reverse complement strand
CTGCATGGTGTCCAATTCGTGCGTGAACCCCTCGCTCACCTATATGGCGTTGACGGCACGCGCTTGCGATTATGCCGTGTCGCAGATAAAGAAAAACGAGCTCTAACGACTCGAGAAGCGGCCTCATAGTCAGTACCGAGAAACGCGCTAGCCGTGAACGTTAAATTGCTGGCGAGAAGCCGACTTATCATTACCAACGCCGCTTCCGGCGCTGGTCACCGCATGGGTCCGAGCAATCGAGACCGCTCGATATGAGATGGCCTTTTCTATCAGCCTTTTGGTTTCGCAGGCAACAGGCGAATGTATCGGCAAAACACAGAACCGGATGTCCGACAAGCGCTTCGTCCGCTCCGAACCTTGCTGGGTAGCCCAGAGGTCTAGCTGGCGATCCTCTGCAAGACCCAATCCGCGAAGGTGGAGCGAAACACAAACTACGGAGACAATCACTGGAATTTCGAGAATTATCGCGTTGCGCCGACGGTGGAGACTGCTTGCGTATCCTCCCATTCACGAATCGGTATCACCAGAAATAGTTCGGAATGACCCGGCAGGCTGTTGACGTAAGGCTCGCCATTCGACCCGTCATGGTTCAATGTCTGCATCATCTCTTGATCCAATCCTGTGATCATGATGTGTGGCCCAACGTGGAACTCATTGCCGCTTCCCATCGCGTGCGACTTGTTGGGCACCCACTTGCCACCGTACATGTATGAAATTCCGATGCGCTGCACGTTGGGTGTAAGGCCAGCCATGCTGTCCTTGATGAACTGCAGAAAAACCTGATCAAAGCAGCCGGGCTCATCGTGGGCAGCTCCGGCATAACCCGGAAGACAGGTCCATCCGTTGGTACCGGCCCGCAGAACCCGGTACTTGCCGCCGGGCGAAGTGGGCCGGTCGAGCACGGTTGCGTTTCGCGTAACAAACTTTGGACCCGCCTGCATCGCGGATGCGATCTTCTCCGCATCAGACTTCGATGTGCGCGATGCTGGCATTTGAGCGTAGATGACAGCCGTGATGAGTATTAAGAAAACAACGATCTTCATCGAATTCTCCTTTCTACGGGCGTCCCATGATGTGCACGTGCGCGTAGGGTGATCCGGCCCACATGATGTACGCCCCGGTCGGCTTATGCGTGGTCGGCAGTCCGGTAGTCTTCGGATCAAACGGCCACACGATCATCCAGTGCGGGCCAATCGGAATGGGCGGGCTGGTCGTATCGTAAGGATCGGTATCACTGCGCTGGGTGGCTCCCGCCAGCATGTATATAATGCCGGGCTCCGTGTTGGTCGGCTTCGCTTTGTGCGCTTCGAAGTCAACAGACCACTGCATCGCCGCCGCATCCGCGCACATCGGCGGCTGGCCAATTGCCCTGGGATTTCCCGCCATGCAGGTGAAACCGTTGTTCCCCTCGTGCAGAACTACTTTATTGCCCTGCGTATCTGTGTCGACGATCCTTGCTGCATTGGCGACACTTGCTGGACCGGCAGACATCGCGCGGGCTATTTTGACTTCCGTCGAATCGCCGCTGTTCATCGACGAACTTTGACCCGAGGAAGTTGTCTGAGCCGCGCCCTGCAGAAGCATTCCAGCGAGGCACATCGAGATAGTGAATGTTAGGGCGGTGAGGCTTTCCTTAGTGACGTTCACATGTCCTCCTTGACTAGCCGGTCGAATTAGACATCCGCTGGGAGTTCGGAGAGGTAATGCGTAAAACTCTGCACATCCGCGTAGTTGTAGGGTCGGAAGGAGCCGTAGACGGTTTGCCACGACGGTATATACGACAGTGCTTGTTCGCGGAGCTTACCTACCGTTTCGATATCGAGCCTCTTATTCACCGCGAGAATGGCCGGCGGGCAGTGATCCATCTGACCGATGATCTTGCACGTCTGTTCATTGGTGGGAGTCATCTTCCAGACGTCCTCGAGGATCATGGTTGAGCGAATCTTCTTTGCGACCACCGCATCCACTCGGTTTTGCCAGCCTGGAACCTCGACGATCTTGAGGAACTGTTCAAAGTTCTTGCCCTGGCGATTCAGCATCACAGCCGGAGGAAAGTAGCTCGAGGAGCAGGACTTGTTCATGTAGCCGTAGGTCGAACCGGCGAGATCATCGATGCTGTTCGCGGGATCATCCTTTCGAACCACTAGCAACGTACGCTGATACGGTTCGCCGGTGAACTTCGATGTCGCGATGACTAGACCCTGGTAATGCGGATTGCCTGGCAAACGGCGCATCTTCAAATTCTTTGAATCTGCGCCGATGAAGGCTTTTGCAAAGGTTCTGAAAAGAGAAACTTCTCCCCCTTGCCGTTGCTTCAAAAATTCAAATCCCTCAAAACCCGGTTCGGGACCAGGGGGTCGGAGGTTCAAATCCTCTCTCCCCGCCATGTACTATTATTTTCTTGTTATTTACTACTTTGCCTTGTCTGGATCGAATGCCCGGATCTTACAAAGTTCTTGAGAATATTCTTGGATTGCACTCGTCAATCCATGCACTGTGGGCAATCCCCACTCATTTTTTTTCTGGGTTCCACGCTTTACCCCATGGTGTAGCGCACGACCAGATAGACTTCCGCGCTGGCGGTGCGCGTCAGGACTTGCGTGGGGCCTGCCGCATCCAGCGGGGCGTCGACAGTATACGTCTGCTGGGTGGGGTCGGCGTTGTTCATGGCGTTGCTAAATGCATTGAGATCCGCACCGGCAACGGCGTGATGACGCAGCGTGGCGCTATTGGGGCCATACATCTCCAGGGTGGCGATGGTCAGATTCTTCCCTTGCGTGAAATAGGGGAAGTAGTCGCGGCGGATATTAGCCTGGAAATCCGCCGCGCCATTGACGAAGGCCGACCACTCCACCGGGAAATCGTGCGGCAAGCTGAAGAGCATGGCCAACGGGGCGCCTGTCGCGGCGCCGAAGAGGTCATTCATCGCTTGCACGGTCTTGGCTCTATCCACGCCCTGGCGCGCGGTGTAGCGCATGTGCAGGATCACATCGGAAATGGTGTTGAAATCAAACGCGGGAAAATCTTTGGGCAATTCGATTTTCCAGGTGCTGATGGCGCCGGCGCCTTCAAAGGGCAGGAAGCGCTCGTCGCGCAAATTGGTTTCAAACAGGCCGGTGTCGTTGCTGCCCGCGCTGGTGACGATGGACTGCGCGGCAGCCGGATAATCCACAAAGCGGCCATCGCCGGCACCCTGGCGCGCGTATTCGCCATCGGCCAGCAGCGAGGATTTGCGCACACTGCTGCCGAGCAGCGTCAGCGTGCAGTTCAGCGAGGTGTACGGACCCACGACCGACGGAATTGAGACCGAGACATTCTTGATGCGGCGCATGTAGTGGCCCGGGCAGTCGCGATCAAACAGCCACTCGGGCACGGAGACGGTGCAAGACCCGGTCGTCTTCAGCATGAGCAGCGCGACCGGATCAAGCTGGCGCAGCGAAATGTGCCGGGTCAGTTCCAGTTCGCGCTTGTTGTTGTCCAGATAAGCCATCTCCATCCGCTTCACGTCAAGATGGAGGGCTTCGCCGGAGAGCAGGCCCTTGCGGCCACCGTCCCAGTAATTGAACTTCACAAAATCCTGGGCATCGAGTTCGGGACGCATGAGTTCCTGCTTCATGGTTCGTTCGGCTTTGCGCGACGTGTCGAAGGCGAAGCGGTAGTGCTCGTAGTAGAGGCGCGAAATCTCGCCCTGCATCCACAGGTAAAGCTCTTCGTTGGTGAACTTGTCGTGGAGGAACTGGTCGATCTCTTGAGAGTTGGCGATCTGCCGCTGGAGATTCAGATACTCGTGATGAGCGATCTGTTCGGCGATGAGCGAGGTGAGGATCTGCCGCCCATTCTGCATTAATTCATGTGCGGCCAGATTATATTGCAGCATCCAGTCGTCAGCGCGGCGCTGATGTCCGCCTGTTTTTGCTGCGCTGCTTCCCTGGCTATCTTCGTTGGATGCCTTGGTGTTTAACGACCCTGAAATAATGCGCCCCACACCGGCAAACAGCGAACCCCCAAACAATTTGGCATTGCCGCCCATGCCCCAGAAATGGAGATCAAGCCCCACATCCGGAATAAGTCCTAAGACGGCATGAAGCGCGTCTGACACTCCGGCGGCAATTCTGAGATCGCGAGCCGTGGGCGCATGTTGGTTCAGGTCAGCATTCTCATTGGTATTGAGAAAAAGGCTGCCCGCGCCTGTTGCTCCAGACTGCTGCGACGGCGAGTTGCCATTCGTCAGCTTGAGATCGGGCAGTTTTTGCAGTTGCAGCGGCTTGTCGTATTGTCCGATCAGGGCCGCATACGCTTCGTCGAAGTTCGCTTCCGTGAGTTCGCGTTGGTCGATCGTCAATTTGTCCGGCGCATTCTGGTCAGCCGGAAGGCCGAGCAGTCGTCGATAATAGTGCAATCTCTCCAGCGCCGTGGCACGGGAGGTGAGCAGCGATTTGGTTGATTCCTGTGCCGACTTCCACTGCAGGAACCGCACATCCCGCATCATGGTTTGAATCTGGATTTCGTGCTTCTGACGCAACAGCGACAGGTGCTCTGCATCGCCTTTTTCCAGAGCTGCAAGCAAAGCGCCACCCAGGCTGCGAACCTCAGCGCACAATTCGAGCGCCTTCTGAATGAGCGTCGTGCAGCGTACCGGGCCAACAGGTTGATTCAGTCCGCTGACGATGCTGCTGATATCTATTCCTGCCGCTGCCGCCTTGACCAGCATTCCTGGATCTAACGGAGGATCGAAGAGCGCCAGTGGCCGTACGACACCTGCGATGTTCATGCAATGGCGAATCTTGAACAGGCGGTCAGCCACCGTGTCCCAGTAGCCCAGCAATTTGTCATTCCGCGGTATGCAGAAATATAGAGCGCGTCCAATACCGAAGAGCGGGCCGGAATCGCCGCCGTCGCCCGAAGTTGCTGAAGCAAAGTTAAATGGGAACTGGCTTTCAAGGTCCACCAGTGCGTTGCCCATAGGATCCAGACCGGCTGCTTTCAGTTGGGCATAGGTCTTGACCTGCACTGTTCCGGTTGGCGGAATCTGCTGCGGACGCGGTCCAAGGATGTTCGCGGCAAGCACGTAGCGCTGGGTAGCTTCATTGATGGATTCGATTGTGTCCTGCTGGAACAGGCTGTCGCCCCAGGCAATCAGATTGTCCAGGTACTTCATGACAACGTTGTATTGATAGGCCAGGTGGCGCGTGCGGGCCACGGCATGCGGCTGAAACGGCTTGCTGAGTATGGCCTGATATCCGTCCAGGATGTCCTGCCGCAGCTGCGGCTCGTCATTCACGAGGTCCGCCGGCTTCTTGCTCAGCAGAGTCAGCAGGTAATCAATCTGCTTGGGAGGTTTGTCCTGCCGAAAGGCAAGGAATTTCCAGAAGCGTTTCGGAGGATCGACAGTTTTGTCGGTGTTGGTGGGATCAAAGATGTAGTGGAACCAGCGCTGGGCCTCGGCGAAGCGCTGGGTCTTGGTCAGATGCACGGCCACAGTCAAAGGGATATGGAAAAACAGCTCCCAGTTGTAAGTGGCATAGGGCCCGTGCTCGGCAACATCAATCTCTTTGGGAAAGAAGTTGACCTGTACAAGCCTGTCATTGTCCGGATTGGGCGTGTAGAGAGACTGGAAAAAGTGCTGCCGCAATGCGGGGTCAAGCTGCCCTTCCAGCAAGTCCTTCAGAGTGCCCTTATTCAGCTTTGCGATCAACTCACCGACAAAAGGATGAAAGAAATTCTGGAAGGTATAGGTGAATTTGGCAGCCAGCGCATAATTGACTTGTATGTTCGCAATCGCCACTACGCTGCTGTAGTCATGATATCCAGTCTGCTGCGAGATATAGTTGGCCATGTTCTTTCTCCTCTTTACCGGTTTCTAATGGTCTTGACCTGGCTGCCCGCCACGCCAATTTCTGTATCGCCATAGCGCACGGTTCCTAAAGTGCCAATGGCCTGGTGAATGTACGCGTCCTGGGTGATATATCGCTGGGCCGGCGAAGGATCATTCACGCCAAAGCCAGGTTGCTTTGCTATTGGACCAATCGGGTCCGGGATGATGTTGACCGTCGGAAGGACAAGCGACGGGATGTCGAAGCTTGATTTGGCCGGAGGCAGAAACGCGCCAATGTCGTTCCATGTTGGAACCAGCACCAACTGCTCCGATGTGGTCACATAAAAGACGTGGCGGGCATCTTCATAAAAGAACGGCGGGTCCCATGCATTTCCGGCCACGGGATGGTTCGGCTGGATGCAGCGGTCGGCGATTGAGTCGTTCACCACATTGCTGCTCAGGCTTGAACCAGAGTAAGTGATTCTGAGAGTGGACGTAGATGTCTCCAGAGTGCGCGGAGGAGAGAAATGAGGCTCTTTCTTTCCCGCGCGCAGCTCCGGCGTACTGAATGCGTTGTGCAGGAAGAAGGAAACCCCGGAGCCGCTACCGTAGGATACGATCAGGCGCAATGAGCCTTGTGTCCAGAACAAAGCAGAGAGCTTCAGTTGCGTACGGTCGAAAGCGCCGGCTGCGAAAGTATCAATCGTAATAGGATTGTTAACATCTGATGTTCGTGCCGCCTGCCACTTTCCGTTGTAGTATTCGCTCCAGCAAAGCGCCGCCTGCACCGTGATTTGAGGATCGGATGGCAGGTTGGCAGCGGTCAAGTCAATGAGCTTTCCTGCCGGTGGTCTCTGCGTTTTTTGCGGCGACCTCTGCATAATCTTCAGCCAGAAGATGAAGAGCCGGTCATTCCAGACAACGGGAATCACAGGATTGTCTTCGATGTCCAGCTTGATCTGGTCCCAGGCAGTCCAATAACCGAATTCCAGGCGGCGATAATAGTATTTGCGATGGGCACCCGACGTGCGCGCCACTACGTGCGCGAACTCGTCAGTCAGACTCGCCGGATCTGCGGGAATGTAATGGATGCCGCAAATCTCGAGCTTGGCCACCTCTTCGAGTTTGGCCAGATAATTCAGCAGCGCGATTGACGCCCGTTCATCGGTGATATCGCTTTGCAGGAGTTCGCTTTCAATCTCCTTAAAGAACGGTGACTTGTCGTCTCGTAACTCCGGCTCCAGCCAATTTTCCGGGTATATAAAGACTTTGCGATTGGCTTCCCACACCCGGTAACGCTTCATCCATTCCCAGCGTTTGGCCTGCGTGGATGACAAGGTGGCGTGCGGTTCCAGGTTCATCAAGCAGCGTTCGATGAAAAGCTGGGCTGTGGAGAGCGCATGCCGAATCCGCGAGGTTTGCATGCACGGCTCCATCTCGACATCCATCAGGAAGTACTCGAACAGCTTGTCTGGCGTATCAATCTGATCGGTCGCCGGATTTTCGCGGAACTGGTGGAGGATATAGGCGACCAGCGCGTCCCGTTGCAGCCCGCGCATGTCATTGTTGATGGGCTGAATGATGTCCCGCCAACTGGCAGCATCGTAGCGGGCGCGCAAGGCGGACTGGAAATCCCGCACCAGGTTGCCATCAGGATCATTGGTGGTGGCCTTAGTCAGCGCGGCTGCGGAGATGCCCATGGTCTGGACCAGCGCAAAGGCGCCATAAATTTTCCTGAAAGTATCGAAATGCGTAAGGTCGCCGATTGCAGCACCGAAATGGCTGAGAAGAGCAGTGAGGGAAGCTTTGTCCCAGCGGAGCAGCGAAAACATGAGGCTGTCCGGATTCGCTGTGGCCGATGCCGGATCAAGCAGCACGGTCAATAACTGGTTATCGCTGGGAGAAACGGCTGCCTTGATCTCCGCAAATGCCAGAAGCGCCTCCAGCGGACGCAACAACGCCGCAGCCGTTGCTGGAATTGGATCGCCACTTACGGGCAAAGCATTGAGCCAGCCATCCGCATTGACCTGGTAGTCCGCGTCATTCGCAAAACGCACCAGTTCATCAGCGCTGATCAGCAGCGTGGTCGCGAGAGACGTAGCCTTCAGGAAGCGAATGTAGACATCGCGGAACGGAGCAATGACGGTAGGGGGATAGAGATACCGGCCGGGAATCACTTCGCGCGAACGCTTAGGATTCTCCCACTTCACGCTGAGATTCTGCTTTGCATTCTCCACCTTCAACGCAATGTCATACAGTTTTCCCCCATTCAGCTCGATGGAATCATTGTTACGCCACAATGTTCCATTCTGAACAAGAGGACGGACTTTACCATCCAGCGTGAGGCTCACCGCAGCTCCCGCGTCGGTCTCGACAATGATGTTGTAAAACCCTGAGTCAGGCGCTTCCACTGAGCCTGTCCAGATGCCCGAGACGGGATTGGCCGGCAGTGGGTTGGTAACCGGCGCATAGTCAAGATTCGCTGCGGCGGGATCACTCTTATCCACTGCACCGGTGGCGGTGTCGCGGAAGAAGAACTGCGCTGCCAATCCCGGTGTTTCCACTGCGAGCACGTCGTTGAGCGCGGGGTGGGTCTTGTCACCGCCTGCGTGCAGCGGAAAAGGCGCTGCCGAAGCATTGACCAGCGCCTGTGTTGAGGGCAGATCAACCACGGCTGCAGCGCTCAGGCGCTGCAAAGCCTGTTGCTGCTTACGCAGCCGTGAAAGCGCAGGGCGGAATGCTGCGAGCAATTTACTGCGCTTCACTTCGATGGGATCGGCTGAGGCAATGTAGCTGTCATACAGCGGCTTCAGCTCCGGATACCGGGCAAAAAACGAACCGCTTGCATCCTGGCTGAGGGCAAAAAGTTTATCAATCGCATCCTTAAACGGATTGGGGACTCCAAGGACCGCTGTGAGATTGCCTTGAGTCACGGCACTCAGCAACCCAGTATGCGACAAACGATGGCGAAAACTATCGTAGGCCAGATTGGCGTCTACCGCAGTGATGGCCGGCTCCAGCGCAGGAGTGGGATGAGTATAGGAAACATCCAGCACAATGGTGTTGTTCAGCAAGGCGAAGAAAGCATCGGATGCTTCCTGACCATAAACCAGGGTCATGCGTGCACGCGCAATGTCGCCGCCGGGATCTTCGGTTGCCGCAAACTGATCTTCAATGGCGGCAAAGTCGCCGCGCAATTTGCGAGCAAATTCAGTGACCTGCGCAGGTGTGGGCGCCGATTTGCCGCTGAGGTCCTGGTTCCAGATCAGGTAGAGCGCGGCCGCCGACTTCAAGGATCGCGCTTTCATGGCCTGCACCAGTGTGATCAGGTGGACAATTGCAGGGTTCCCGGCGCTGGGAGAATCCGGCGCGGCAAATGGATCAAGACCGGTGAGCGAAATGAGCAATAACAGTTCGCGCACGCTCAGGCGCATCTTGTGCGCCAACCATCCCCTGCGATAGATGGCGCTGATGTTGGGCAGCGTCAGCAATGTATTCGCGTCGAACCCGAGAGCGGCCACAATCCGGTCGAACTCGTCTCCGGTCAGGCTGAAGGCTGCGCGAAGCGTCTCGGCGTGGTCCAGGAGCTTCTTGTTATTGACCAGGAATTCTCCAAAGCCATTGTCCGCGAAATCCGGGTCATGTTGGGAAACCGCCGGGTTGAGGAACATCTGGCGATAAAGCGCGTTGTCGCCATGCGTGCTGATGTCAGACCAGCAGGCCAGCAAAGGCAGGAGATCGCGCTTGGTCGATAGATTGAGCAGGCGCATGACGCGGCTGATGATGCCCAGGCGGGGCAGCAGCACCTTAAATCCCGCATCGAGCTTGGCCACTGCATCCAGGTCGCCTGCGGTGACTGGCTTGAGATCAGCGCGATAGAGGGAACAAATCGCAGCATCCGTTTGCTCAATGGTCCATCCAGTCTTTTTCCGCAGACGGATGAAGCGTAGCATCCGCACAAACTCCGGCGTGCCCAGACGTGTAGATTTGTCATTCGCATCGGCCATGGGTTTGGCAAAACGAAATTCCAGGTTGCCAAAATTGCAGGGATCGGGGCTGCTGGCGGGGTCGGTCAAAGTGATGAGGCCCATGATGCGGTTGAAGTTATTGGGGTCCTTCACCCACTTCTTGATGTCGCCACCGTATTCGGCAGGATCGGGAGCAGCCGCGCCCTGGGGCAAGAGGTCGTCAAATTTCTTGTCCGTCGCGGCGTTGTTTTTGGTCTTGAGTTCTACCAGCATGGCGATGTTCACGCCCAGCTTCGACAGTTTGGGAATCAGGTCGCTATTGGGATTGATGAAGCGCGCAGTGAGAAGCGAGACCACGTCCTGGTAGCTGATCTCCGCGCGGCGGGAAAACTTTTTGGCGTTTGACAGCTCGTCAGAAACTTGAGCATCAGTCTTGGCGGGCGCGAAGCCGTAAATTTGTTTGAGAGTCAGCGTGCCATTGGTAAGCAGATCGTATTCATCACGGGAAAGACGGAGTCCTTGGGCCAGAATGTCGCGCCAGCCGTAGGGATTGCCCCCTCGTTCAAGATCATCGCTTTTACGCAGGCGCTCCATCGCGAGCGGCAAGGGAACTTCGAATTTGTCGAAGTACCGCCGCAACTTTTCCAGGGGCTGATGAAAAGGAAGCTGCGAAGGAAAACGCTCGCCGCGCAGAAGAGTGTACGCTGAGTCCATAACAAACTGAGGACTCGCCAGCAGATCGGCTGATGCTGAGTCACCCGTATCGTGCCCCTTATATTCCTGCAGCGAGAGCGCCTTCGCTTGATTGGCAACGTAGTACTCCAAAGTCTCGTTGACCACGTCAATGTAAGGCAGTGCGGTATTGGTGTTTTCACAAGTTAATGGAAGATGCTGGAGGTCAGGCCGGCGGTCAAGCAGAATGCTTTGCGGGTTGAGCTTGCCCGCGGCTTTTTCCACCGCACTCGGTTCATGGTCAATAAAATCCAGCAGGTCCACCAGATATGCCGCGGGTGAGAGCACCGAGCGGCAGTCTGAACAGGTGCAGAAATCCATGGAGCCGAAAAGTTTCTCCAATGTGGGGTAGGCAATCACGTCGTCAGCATTCTGGGGAGTGGGGCCGGTAGGCGCCGGCTGCAGGACCTGCCCGTTGTTGCCATTACGATTCGTCTTAACCAGCGCATTGTTAAGCACGAGGTTCGGCTGACCATCCGGCAATGGATTAGCGCCCAGTTGGAACCCGCTTCTCGCTGTGATGTAGCTGACGGCGACATTCATGACTGCGTGGTGCGTATGAACGGCTTTATCGTAGACGCGGGCAGCTTCATCGGCCCCGCCGATGTCTGCAGACAGCTTCTGCACAAATGCCTGCTTGTCCATCCGAACAATCTGGTAAGCCGAATGGGCATCATTCTTTAACAGCGCCTGCATCGCCTGATCAGACTGTGTCATCTGGTTGACGCGTTGAAGTTTTTTCACTTCCTCCACGACTCCACCGTCAATCTTCAGTTTGTTTTTGGCGATGTACTGCTGGACCGGCTGCACGCCGATCTCGAATTTTCCCTGGTGATCATTCAAAAATTTGCTGACCTGCTCCGAGGCGTTCACTTTGAAGTCACCCGCGTTTACCATCTCGGCAATCGAAGCGGTGGGATAACTGAGGCGTACATGAGCAGCCAGATATGCCGCATAGTTGGCTTTTTTGGTGGTTGCGTCGCCCGGAATCTCGGCGGGGACAGGAACATTGGCGCTCAGGATCTGCTGCCATTTGGCGGCGCGATGGAATCCGGCTTGCGCCAACTGCGCGGGATCAGAAAGCCCGGCATTTCCTCCAACCTTCTGCTGCAGTTGCTGCATGAGCGAAGCATTGTTGATGGTGAGAAAGGCAAGCTTGCCATTGAGCTGAATACGGTTGGCCACGTCCTGCCCGAAAGAGTTGGCAACCGATTTCCAGAATGCGCTCAGATCGGTCCGATTGGCGGCATAAAGTGACGCGAAATTCTGCTGCTGGGCTTCGGTGAGGCGGGAAACGGCCAGCATGTCTTTGAGCCGTGACACTCCTACAGGCGCCTGACCGGTGAGCAGTTTCTGTGCGCTCAAGGTTTGGAAAGCGTGCTGGGCCTGCGGTATCTGGTTTTCCAGGCTCTTTGGGATCACTCCCTGCGCGATTGCCTGCTTCCACGTATTCACCACAGTCTGCTGGTTGGCCTGATAAAGAGTGTCCGGATTAGCAGGCAGCCCGGCGCGGAACAGCGCGTAAAAAAATTCTGGCTGAATGTGCGGTACGGCTACGGCCGCAGCCGCGACCTTGGTCGTGGGTACAGGCGCCGGAGTCCCACGGCTGGTCTGGCTGAACTGATCGGCCAGCGCCGCCAACGCCACGGCGCGCGCGTCCCAACCGGTCTTATTCGCAAGAAAAGTGATGTCCTGCTGCTGATCCGTTTCCTTGAGGTCGCGCAAGTTGCCCTTGAAGTGAAGGGAGAGAGCCGAGGTCAGCGTTTCATGCTCACTGGGTAAAGAGGCAGCGGCAGCAGCGGGTAGGACTACATCGATCTTCTCATTGGAAGAGGCGTTATAACGCACTTCCGAGGCGGCGAGCAAGGTTTGTCCGCTCAGTACGCGAACCTGAATGTCCGGCGCAGTTTTTCCATGGCGAGCGACTTCCGCGGACGGAAACTGCGCGGAGTAGTTGCCGGATGCATCAGTTATTCCCTGGGCCAGGGACACGTCCGCGCCAACATTTTTGTCCACTACTTCTATACCAAGTCCGCCCACACCGGAGCGTTGCGAACTGAAGACCCTCCCCGCAACGACAAACGTGGTCCCCGGTTGAATCACTGCCGATGAAAGTGTGCTGCCTATTTCGTTCATAGTAATTCTCCTGTCCTGCATCCATTTGCCGGAAAACAGCAAGTACGTGGCATGGATCGCCCGCCCATCTGTTTTCGTTTTTGTTCAAATACCCGTCTTACCTTGAGGCCTCGCTCACGACTGTTCGCTTCTCCTGTTCGAAACGTGACGCGTTGAATGCGCCACCTTCCAGCGATTGTTCCTGGCCGCCGATGCGGCACAGCGGCCCATCATTCATCGTCGCCTGTGTTGCATCAACGGAATTTCGTGAACCAACCGGCTCGTTATCGTGTATAGGCCTGCTTCAAAATCTTTCCAGTCTTTTTGCTGAATGTGACCCAGTAACCCGGAAACTTCCCCGTACTTCCCCGCGCGTTCGGGGTAGGATTCGAACTCAAGGACACGGTCACCGTGTTCCCCTCATCCATCACCCCAACTGTATAGTTCTCCACCTTCAAGTTCTGTTCAGCAAACACCGGTTCCGCTGCATGAATCCACCGCAAAGCAGTTCCCGGCAACTGCGCCACAACTTTGGCTGGACCCTGTTGCGCCATCACGACACCTCCCACGAGTAAACTTAGAAAACACCATTTCAGGCAAGCCACATTTGTCATCTTCCGCCAACCCCTTCGCGTCAATTGATCGTCGTGGTTCGGCCCGTCGCCGGATTGAACTCCCGGAACGTACCGCTGGGCGTTCCCAGATAACCGCGATAGCCAGGCCGCCCCACTGCGTCCGCAGTGATTCCACCAATATCGCCCCCCACGCCTCTCGAAAATCGATCGCTATTAAACGAATCTTGCGCCGCGTTACTGGTGCGAGTGACGCTGCCGCCCGGCCCCACCCGCGAATAATCTCCGTGCGTGTGGTAATCGCCCACCAACGTGGTGCCCGCGGGCCGCGCCCCAGGATTCGGAGTAAACCCGTCCACTGAGCCGCGCGCCGGAGGCGTGTAGTGATGGCGTCCCCCAGGCGTGCGATAAATCACTCCACCAAATTCGCGGTTGGCGCGCACCGAGCGTGGATTAGCATCGCGCAAAGCCGCACGCGCCGCCTGGCGTTGCGTCCGGAACCCGGCCCCCGCATTTTGTGTGCGCGCCGCCTGCGCCGCGCGCGTATTGACAGGTGTTCTGGCTCCCTGCGTTGTCCCAGGTGTGCCACCCGGTGTGCCATCGGCCCGCCGCGCCCGCGTGCTCGCTGCGGCTTCTTCGGCTGCCGCCGCGCCAGCCCCGCCTCCCCGCGCACGACTCAACGCCGCGCGCGCAACCGGCGCTGCCGCCGCCAGCCCGCCGCCAATGGCCGCGCCTTGCACCCCGGCCATCGCAATCCGGCCCACATCCAGGCGCTCGCCGCTGACCAGTTGCCGCGTTCCTTCCGCCGCTGCGTCGCCCGCCGCGCCATGTGCCGCACCGCGCGCCACGCTGCGCGTATATTGTCCCACGCGAGCGCTGGTCGTTGCCGCGCGCCCCGCCTGAACCGCGCCTGCGGCTTGCCGCACGGTGGCCAGCGAACTCAAGCCGCCGGTCACCGCGCCAGCGGCCGCTCCGGTCAATGCTGCTTGTCCGATGCGCCGCCCGCTGATCTCCTCGCCGCTGGCTACCTGGCGCGTCAATTCACCCGCTGCGCCACCCGCTGCACCAGCAACTGCGCCCACCACCACACCCGTGGCCACTGTCGCCACCGCGCTGCTCGCCCCAACCGCTCCGGCCGCCGCGCCAATTCCGGCGGCAATGGCTGGACCGGCCAGCCCCGCCGTCGCCACCGTTACCGCCGCGCCCACCACCACCACGGCTGCCACAATCGCCACCGTGCGCCAGCTCCACAATCCCGTCGGGTCGCTGTACGCCACCGGATTGCAGTGCACATATAAATAGACGTTCGTCCCGTCGGCCACGCCCGCCGGATCGGTGCTCGTCCAGCGGCCAATCCACGGCGCACAGTAGCGCGCTCCGTGATAATCGAGATCGTTTTCCTCGTCCCGCTCCTGCCCCGTGTAGCGGTATCGCCTGGGCAAATCCGTCTGATTCCTCGTCGCCTGATACGACGTTGACCCGTACGGAAAATATTCTTCGTAGCTCAGCACTTCGGCTGCGCCGGTCAATTCGAGCACCGCTGAGCCCAGATGATTCGTGTACTGGTAGCGCACCAGTTGCTGCGGCGCCGGATCATTTCCCAGCGTGCGCGTCTCAATCAGCGCGATTCTTCTGTGATCGACCAGCACATGCAGGGTTTCACGCTCCAGCTTCGGCGTCACGCCGTCCACATCGAATTCGCGGTAAATCTCCAGCGGACCCAGGTAAATCCGCTCCTTCCTTAACACCGGGGTGATGCCGTCAGCGCTGGTTGCCGCGTAGGTGCGCTTGCGCGCGCGATGGCCAGACCCGTCATACGTATAAAACGTCGTCTCCGGCATGCCGCCGTGGACTTTGCGCTGTCGCGTCGTCGATTGCAGCCGGTCCTGCTCATCCCAGCTCATCACCGGCAAGTGCGGCATCGCCGTCATGCTGCCGTGCGCGTCATACGTATACGCCGCCGAGAACGGCCCCAGCGCTCCATCCCCAGGCAGACTCGTGGCGCTCAGCCGGTTACTGATTTCCGAGGGGGTGGTCCGGCTCGTCTCCTGATACGCATAGCCGCGCGTCCAGCCACCACTGGCCACCTGATGCACCATCTGCAAAAAGTTTCCCACCGCGTCGTAGCTATACGTCTCGATGTAGCGCCCCATCGCCTTCCCGTCGCTGGGATTGATCAGCCGCATGCCCGGAGCAGACGTCATGCGCACGCCATCATCATTCGTCGTCTGCACCGATGGCAGCAGCGCGCCACCCCCGCCCTGCCCCAGATGCTCGCGTCCCGTTGCCCGTACCAGGCGATACGTTGGGTCATAGGTGTAAGCCAGTGTCGGATCCACGCGCTGATTGCTGAAAAACACCACGTCATGCAAATCCGCATCATCCCGCAGCCGCGTCACGTTCCCCACCGGGTCATAGGTGTAGGACAGCGCCTGCACCGTCCGCGCATCCGCATTGGGATGGGGCCGCGTCGTCACCGTCTGCACGCGCCAGGTCAGCGGATCGTACCTGTATTCCGAGCGGGAGCCATTGCCGTACTCCAGCACTTCGTGCTTGCCATGCGCGTTGTAATCCACATTGGTGATCGCATGCTCATCGGCGGTGGCCGAATTGAGCAGCGCGGCCGGCGCTGCCGCCGCGCGCACCCACACATCCACCGTCTCCAGCAATCCCGCTTCGTTGTACGCCGGCTGCACTACCGAGGGCTTTCCCGCCGCCGCATGCGGCAGCACACTCTGTATCGGCCGGTTCAGCGCATCAAACCTGCTCGCGGATACATACTTGTCACTGGCAACGAGCAACGGCGCTGCCGCCGCATCCAGCGCCGCCACACTCAGCACCGGTCCTGTCCCCAGCGCGGCCAGCGGAGACCAATCCACTGTCGTCTGGTAATATCGATCCCCCTCCGCACCCGCTTGCCTGGCCGGCGGCGTCAACGCGGAAAGCTGCCGGCTCGACGCAATCACATTCCCCTTGAAGTCATGGCGCGACATTTCCGCCACGCCCGCGCCGTCGTAGTGCCGGAACAGACGCCCCTTCAGGTACCGTCCCGCCTCCGGATGACCTTCGCCATAAATCAGCCGCTCGGTCAAAATCTCGCCAGAGCCGCTCCGCCCGATATAGGCATGCGTGGGCCGCTGCAGCGCGTCATACACCGGGCGATGAATGAACCCGCGCGCGTCCCAGTTCCGCATGGGATTTCCCGCCACGTTTTCCAGAGACCAGCGCGCCCCGCCGTCCATACTGTTGCGATAGAGCGGCGAGCCTGCCAGCGAATAGCCCGCCACAAAGCGAAACCCGCCTCCTCCGGTGGGTTCGCGCAAACAAAGTTCGAGCGTGTGCCGCCCCAGCGCGTCAAACAGCGCGAGCGGCTTCGATTCGGTGTCCTGCGCCGTGCGCGTCGCAAAGCGCTGCGGCACGCCGCTCACCACGCCATTATCCGCCACGCCCAGACACACCCGCCCCAGGGCGTCAAAATGCTGGACCGTCGGCGTCGCCGCATGCGCTTCCGTCTTTTGCGCTGCGTCCTGATTGGCCGCTTTTTCATCCGCCGTTGGGCCAAAATTGCCGCCGATACGCAGGTCATGCCACGACGTAAACACGCCCGGCCCCGGCCCCAGCAGCCGCAGGAAAAAATTCCCCACCTCAGTGTCCGTGCGCGGATCGCTGACCAGCACCATGTCATTGGCGTCCCAGGCCGCTTCGCGCCACGCATCGAACACATGCTTTTCCAGCGTCTGGTCCGGGTGCAGCGCCGCCACCAGCCGTTCCGCCGGATCGTAGAACATCACCGAACTGACGCCTTCCAGCCGGTTGAATTCAAACAGGTGCGTCGCCGTAAAAAACGGCTCGTACTGCCGCACGGCCTTGCCCTTGTTGTTGTAAATGGTCCAGCCGCTGCCCACCCAGCGCGGATTGACGTTGTCTCCCACGCCTGCCACCGGCCCTGCTTCGGCGCGCGCCTTGTGCTGCGCTTCGCGCCCGAAGCCGTCCCAATACGCAAAAATGTGCTGGTAATTCGTAGCGCCGCCGGGCGGAAGATCCGAGACATGCGTTTCGCGCAGCAGCGTATAGACCATCGGCGCATCCGGCGCCGGCAGCGCCCGGGTGCGATAGTAGGCAAACAGATCGTGCACAATGCGCGACGTGGCATTGCCCAGCAGCGCGTCAGGATTCGCCAGCGGATTGGCGCGCAGCGCCAAAATCTGTGCATCGGTCAGGTCCGCCACAAAACCGGCCAGCGAATCCCCTTCGCCGTTGGCGCCATACACCGCCGTCCCAGCCACCACGCCCAGGCAGTCGTAGGCCACTTCGTGCGAATTCCCATTGTCATCCGTGGTGCGATACGGATGCAGCACGCGATAGTCATTCGCGATAGTAGTTAAATTCCCCACCGGATCGGTCGTGGAAATCCCCATCAAATCGTAGGCGTCATACGAGATGCGATCGATCGCGCCAAACGGATCCACCGCGCGCCGCACCTGATAAAAATGCGCCCGCGCCGCGGACAGTTCCACCGCCGCGCTGTCCGCATCGCCCGCCGAAAAATACACCCGACCCGAAGGAATCCACCAGTCGTTCTGCCCCGCAAGACGCACATAGCCGCCTTCCTGCAGCAGCGGGTCATTCACGAGCGCGCCAAACACCCGCGAGATCAGCCCCGTGGTCAGCGCCAATTGGTAACTCTCGCCCGGCAGAGCCATCGCCTGCGCCGTCCCCAGCGGCAGCAGGCCCGTCAAATCGTCGCTGCGATACAGCATGCGCGTGCGCGCCACGATGCGCCGCTTAAAGCCAACCGGCATGCCAATGCCCTCGACATCCGGTGTCGAGACCTCCTCATACGCAATATCCTGCGCGCCGGTCCACAGCGTTTGATAGTTCGTATTGATCTCGTTGAAGCGGAACAGCGCGCCGGCTGGCGCAAATCCGGTCAGCTCCGAGGAAATTGACTCGCACGGCATCGGCCCGCGATGCGCATCAATATGAAATGCCGCCACGGGTCCTTGCAGAGGCACCGCCTGCGTGTATTGGTTTTCGCTCGCACCCACGTGCAGCCGCGTCTGATCGTGCGCCAGCATGCCGCGAAACGCCGCGCTCAGTGCCGGCTCCGGCTCGGCATAGCCCGGCCGCCGCCCATAGCCTACAGAAACCGCGTGCCGCACCTCGCCGTAGTCATCCACGTCCAGCACAAATTCATGCGTGATGCGCGGATCATTGTCCTGCCGCTCATAGTGCAGATTCACGGTCTCGCGCGAACTCAGCCGGTAGACTCCGTGCTTGTTCGGCCCCCCCGGCTGCAACTGCTCCACCGTGTAGTTGTGCTCTTCCACCGAATACGGATTCGCCGCGCGCGCTGTGCCGTCTTCGGCATACACCTCGACGCGCAGCGGAGCCGCTTTCAGCGCGCGCACCGCTTCGCGCAGCGCATCGCCATGAAGCGTCGGATCAGCCAGCACGCTGTCGGGCAGCAGCAGCGCCTCGCGCGCCGCCACCGATGCCGGATCATCCCCGCGCATGCCCGGCTCGATCCAATATTCATGCGCAAACTGTTTGGAAATTTTTGCAGCATCAACCAGCGCGCCCGTGTGAAACCAGCTCCGCGTCAGCACCGGTGGTGTCCACGATTCCGCGTCCTCATTCACCGTGTCCACGTCGGGGAAAAGCTCATCATTCCGGTGCTCCTCGGTGTCCCACTGTTCCACCATCGCAAAACCCCGAAACTCCCGCTCCGGCCCGTCAAAATAGCCGTGATGATACGCATAGCGCGCCACATGCCGGCTCCGCCCGACCCAGTCATACGTCTCCACGCGCGCCACGCACTGCACCGGAAACGGCAGCCGCGTCACCCACGGCCGCCCCGCGAATTTGTCCTGCAAATAAAACTGCGTCGAAGGCGCATACCTGACGCGCGTCTCCGCGCCCAGATTGTTCTTCACACTCAGCAGCAAATGCGGCTTCTTTGCCCCCATCAAATCCACATAAAACATCGCCCGCCTGGCTGCACCGGCCAGCGGCGACGACCACACCAGACACGCCGTCCCCGTCCCCAGCAAATCCATCACCTGCACTGAACTCAGCGCATCCGCGCTGGGAAAAACCGCCAGCAGCACCCGCGCCGCATAGGAATTGCCCGACTGATTGAAGCAGGCATGCACGCCATCCGCGCCGATATACACCAAGTCCGCCGTGCCCGAGCCGTCAATGTCCGCCAGGCGCACCCGCCGCGCATCAAATTGCTCTTCCGCGCACCAGCGCGGCGCGCCGTCCATCACCACCTTCGCCCCAAACCGCCCATAGCCCAGATTCGTCCAGTAACACACTTCCCCATTGCGCACGCGCACGATGTCGCGCAGCCCATCGCCGGTCATGTCCGCCAGCGAAACCGTCTGCGTCCCATCCGCCAGCACCACATGCGGGCCTTTGGCTTCATCCAGCGCCGCCCACACCCGCTCGGCCTGGCCAAATCCTTCCGCCCCCAGCGACGGATAGAGCGTGAACACATCGTCCGCCGTGATCAAAATGTCCGCCAGCCCGTTGCCCGTCACATCGACAAACTGCAAATCCGGGCTGCCCCAGTCCACCTCCGGCAGATGCTTGAACGCTTTAAAAACTTCCCAGCTTTCCTCCTCGGTACGCTCGTAAAACCCCGCCACCGGTCCGCTGAAATTCACCAGCTCCGGCCTGCCTTCGCCTGTGACGTCCATCAATTGCAGTCCGCCCGGTCCCGCACCCAACTGCGCTCCCGACGGCAACACGCCCACCGCTTCGAGCGGCCCCAACTGCACGCGCGGCACGCGCTCGCCATTGGCCAGCGGCACGATATTCAACGGACTGAAATTCCGCTTGTAGCTCCAGCCGCCGTCTCCCTCAGTCAAAACACCCGATAAACCTTCGCCATCCAAATCGACCCAGCGAAAGCGTCCGCCATCAATTCCTTCCGGCAAATTCCCCAGGCTCTGTGGATCGGTCAGCGGCAACACCTCGGGATGAAACTCCGGCTGGCTATAGGTAAATTCTAGCGGCGGCGTGGCCCGCTGATCGTACGCCGGCCCGCCCCCGCCGGCAGTTTTGCGGTAGCCATGCTGTGTCACCGAAGCCAAAAAAGTGTAATTGGGATTGGTGGGATCGGCCGGATTCACCTCATCGGAATAGAGGAAATCGGTGGAATGCACCAGACAATTGGCGCCCACCGCCGTCTCGGCGGGAAAACTGTGAAACATCAGCACGCGCTCGCACCGCCGGTAGGTGCGCACTTCAAATCCCGCACGGTACGAAGAAAATGCCTCCGGCCGCACGCCCCAGGCGCGATCCGGTGCAGGCGCCGGCGCATTCGGCGCGTGATCGCCGTAATCAAACACCACTTGAAAATGCCAGTCCGCAGGCACCGCAGGCAGCGGCACGTCTGCGTCCGCCGTAGCCGACCAATCCGGAAAATATGGCGTGCCGTTGCCATAAAAAATCCGCTTCAGATATCGCTGCGTCTTGCGCACGTCGTCCGTGCGATTAGCCTCGTGCGCCGTCGTGCGATCCACGCCCGTCCCATCGTCCGCCACATATTGATACAGCGTGCCGTTCCCGTGATTGTCGATCACCTGCGACAAATGCCAGCGAAACACCTGCCGCTTGTCCGCCGGATTGGCCACCCGGCTCGTATCCTCCATCCCAAACAGCGAAATCACATTCTCGCGCGTGATCGTCCGCCAATGACTGATCCCCGTCCCACGCTCCGTCCACCGCTCGATGCGCGCATACATCCCCTCGATACGCGGACGGTACAGCCGCACGTCATACTGCACTCCATGCAGCGTGCGCACCGGCAGAGTCACGCGCTGCCCCGTCCCATTCAGCACAGGCACCAAATCCTCCGCGCCGGAAAGCAGGAACACATCGCCTTCTTCCCCATCCATGTACCTTGGCAACCCTTTGTCGGTCTTGCGCGTGATCTCCGGCAGGGACAAACTCCAGCCAAACCCAAATACCCCATTGCCTGAGCCTGAGTTGTATGACAATTCCAGATGCGGCCCGCCGCCCGCGCGTCCCGGCGTCGTGCCCAGTGGAACGCTCAGCGACGATGTCCCCGTCACCGCGTTCACGCCGAACTTCTCCCCCATCCCGTGAATGGCCCCGCCGCCAGAAGGCAGCGACACCGCTGGAATCAGGCTCTTATGTCCCCGCGACGGCCCCCCTGCACGCCCGTCACCATTCGAGTGCGCCCCACGACGCCCATCGCTGTCGCCGGAGGCCGCGCCGCCGTGCGCCATCTCCTTTGGTTTGCCGTTGTTTGTACGTTCGTCCACAGCCAGATCCCCTGCCACGCAACGAAGAAACCGCCCCACTCATCAGCGCGTGGCTGTTTGCACCCTAAAAGTTATTTCCCACTTGAAGCCAAATCACTTTCCGGATGAGCTTGTCCCAGTCCGTCCCACAAAATGCTGAGCATCGAAATTACTCTACTGAGAATAGACGTAGAATGGGAGAAATTCCCTCCCGTTAAAATGGAATATTCTACTTCTCATAAAACAGAAGTGGAACCTGACCAGTCTCTTTACTTGTCCATAATCAGAAACAGTGCAAATCTTAGATTGCTCTAATTACACCTCTTGCGTAGACGGGGATCGAACAGTGGGATTGGAAGAAGCTGAACTCGATTAGGTCTGGAATACTTGATTAACTTCTCTGAGACTCTGAGTTGAAAAACTGAGAAATTACCTGTTACTTTCCAAACTTTCTGCGCAAATGCCTAAATGTGAAGTTCTGAAATCGTCTCTCCGGAGTTGAGCAGAAAAGTTCTGAAATCGTCGCCTAGGGCGCCGGGTCAGCCCTTCTCAAGGTAGCAATCTTAGGGTTCTACATGACTTACGAATACACGGGGAATGCCACAATGCGCGAATTCTCTGAATCTGCACCGAGAAAAGTTTCGCGAACTTTTGATTCCAAACCTCTTTTCCACCTGAGATTTCCGCTGAATTTCATGGCCCCAAAACCCGGTTCGGAAGCAAGGGGTCTCTTTGGATTTGAGCATGTAATTCCTGCAATCCAAGTGATTCGCACTGTGGCGGATGGAGAGAAGCAACAACGTACGAACAGAACCGAACGTTAAGCAATGTTAAGCACAGGCACAAGAGTTCTAAAATCGTCCTGTAGGGCCGACCAATAACTTCCGCCTTTCTGTTCAGCGATTTGCGAGCATACCCATACGTCGGTTTTGAACTCCTAAAGGTTTTGCGGTAAGCGCCGTCTTAGCATTACCAATAGTGATTGGGCCACGGCTGCTCTAATCTATATGGGAGACCGCTGCGTGCGCACATTGCCCCATTTGTCTTCGCACCTTTTTAAGGGTATTTAACAGGTACGCGACGCATTCTCCCCTCAGACCTTGCCCGGTTGATTGAAACCCTGTATCAACGCTCCAAAATCCGCGACTTCATCACCGCTTTCCGCAGCTCAAACCGCAATCCTTTTCCCAACTGAGCCGGCAAATAGCCGGCCCACGCCCGCCACACGGAGAAGAGCACCGCCGCCCGGCGCTATAGCCTTCATCTGTCCCCTCTGAAATTTTTTTTGAGAGGTGCTCTCGCCGCCTTCTCAAATTCTCCCGGCCCCCTTCCAAAGCTAAGCCCAAAGCGTCTCGAAAGATAACTGGTCGTTATCCTAACAACCCGTCTAAAAAGGCCAGTCCGGTAAAGGGTCCGGGCGGCTTCTACCTGCGATGGCGCCGCTGACTCGCTGCAAAGCTCTCAATGTCTGCTTCGCCTGAGCGAAGAAAATCCAAGAAATCAATGCCGGAGTATTTGCAGGTCTGACAGATAGTCAAGAGGATGAGGTAATCCTCAATTCCTTTGGGTGTTGAGAGGCCTTCGATGGCGCGACGGAGTCTGGCAAACGCTTTGATCGCGTGTTCGGCATTGTTGTTGTTCCAGGGAACTCCGTCGTGCGTTAGAAAAGTGAACAGCTTGTCGCGGTCGTTTTCCAAGCGATTCTTGCATTTCAGTGCATATCGGGCGCTGCCCTAATCCCAGTTCAAACCGTAAACCGCAAACTGATACTGGCCTATTATGGTGAAACGGCGCAGCCGCTCGCGAGGCCATATTCGAGGCATGAGCTCTGGAAAGCCATCCGCGACCACTGCCACGTGAGCGGCTTGCGCCAATGTTTCCCGGCCTATCGCTCAACGCGATAGCGGTGGTCCTATGAGCACAAACCGGGATTGGCGCCAACGCCCTCTGGATACGCGTCCAGCAAAGTGCGCACGCGCGAACGTTCCATGATCTGAAAGGCAAGATCGAATTGCTTCTGTTCCATGAGCAATTCAAAGTATTGCCGGTAATAGTCAGCATGGCTGGCGCGAAAGCTTGAACGAACTTCTTCGGTACCGCCCATGCGGGAGGTTTGGTTCTCCAAGGCATCCAACGCTCGTTGGAACAGTCGGGCGGACGCCTCCAGCTGTTTTCTTTTCCGCATCACCATTGCCAGGGCGGCAAGCGATTCAGCGTGGCCTCGGCTTCCCGGCGTCAGCCTTTCCCGTGTGGCCAACGCCTCCCGGTAGAACTTTTCGGCCTGGACCAGGTCGCCACGATCACGGGCCACATCTCCAAGGTCATTTTCGATGTCTGCGGTCATCAGACTCGTCGGAGCCAGCTTTTCTGCGATGTCCAAAGCTCGATGGTCGTACTGATCGGCCTTGGTCAATTCACCGCGCTTGGCAGCCACACCACCCAGATTCAAGAGGCTGGCGGCAACCTCAAGACTGTCGGGCGAGGTCTTCTCACGAATCACCAAAGCCTGAGTGTGGTAGTCCTCGGCTTCGGCCAGCTCCCCACGATTCCAAGCTACCAGGCCCAGGTTCGAAAGACATTTCGCGATGCGATCGGGAGTGAGCCTTTCCCGGTGCGCCAGGGCCTGTTGATAAAAATCTCCCGCCTTGGCCAGATCACCGCGGTCCCAGGCAACGTTGCCCAGGTTAAGCAACACGATGGGCACGCTGACATTTTGCGGGACCTTCCCATAGATCTTCAGGGCCTGTTGGTATTGCTGCTCCGCTTTAACCAAGTCACCGCGGTCCCTGAGAACGTTGCCCAGGTTATTCAGAGTCCCGGCAACATCCAGACCAACTGGAGCAAGCTTCTGCTGGATGGCCAGGGCTTGATAGAATCTCTCCTCCGCATTCTTCAGGTTTCCGCCTGTCCAAGCGACCACACCCAGGCTCGTCAGCGTGTTGGCAAGGATCAAGCTGTCTGGGGCTTGCTTTTCGCGAATTGCCAAAGCGCGACGGAAATAACCTTCAGCATCCTCCAGGAGCCCGAGTTGCCAATGGAGTGTCCCGAGCCGCGCGAGAGTCTCGGCTTCGCGAAGACTCCCTGGCGCCAGCTTCTCGTGGATGAGCAGCGCGCGCTGCAAATCCTGCGCGGCCTTCTGCAAATCACCGCGCTGCTGCTCAGCAACAGCCATCTCCTGGATAGCGGCAGCGTTCGCGAGGGTCTCTCCAGGGACCTGCTGACCATTCTCAAGGGATTGCAGGCCGAGGTGCCTGCCGGACTCCTGCTGAGCGAGAGCGGTGGCAGGTAAGAGTCCTGCCAGCATGACTACGAAAAGGAGTTGCCTGTGACACAGCATTCTGACCTGAGACCCAAATCTTTCCCACACCTCAATGAAGTGGAGCATCCGCACCGTGAACTCAATCAGTATCCCGTGGACGGGTTGGGGACATCTGTGGCAATCGTGTCTGTCTTGTCCGACCTGCTTACCCGGCAGGATCTGTGCGTGCGACGCCGTCCTCCAACGCGTAAACTCACCTGCAGCAGGGGAAATCGACTCCGGTCCCACGCTTGCGTGACAACAATAGTTGATCATTCTTGAGTAAGTTTTGCGCCAACGCAAATGAAAAATTTTGGAGACTGAAAATGATGACCGTTTATGAACCCTGTGCAATTTGACATTTTAGCTCTGTTTAGCAGCCGACTTCCCGGTACCGATCCGCCCGGTGCCCATGTGGATTACTTTCAGTTGGGCGACGATATGCCCGGAACCTAAAGCATTTTCGACGATAGTGTAGACTAGGGACGGCGATTTTCCCACACCCAAACATGGCAGCAGCATATTCCGACGATTTGCGGCGGAAATTTTTTGCGGGCTTATGACAAGGGGAAGGGGACACTAGCAAAACTAGCGGACGATTTTGAGGCCAGGCGCCGTTCCCTTTTCGATTCGAATCGCAGCAACTCTTCCGTAACGATTGGGTGGTGTATTGCAAGCGGCCCTTCGGCGGCCCTGAACATGTTCTACGCTATCTTGGAGCGTATACCCACCGTGTCGCCATATCCAACCATCGGCTGGTTGCTTTGGGCGAAGGCAAGATCACATTTCGCTGGAGAGATTCTGCTCACCAAAACAAAAAGCGCTTGATCACGATGCCGATTGAGGAGTTCTTGCGGCGATTTCTCCTCCACGTGCTGCCTCGTGGTTTTGTTCGTATTCGTAACTTCGGCTTTCTGGCCAACCGCCAACGCGCAGCATTACTGCCGCTCTGCTCGCAATTGCTGAACTCAGTCCCGGAATCGCAACCCAGCAAACAGCCCGTTCCAAACGACGCTGCCACTCTCGCTTTCTGGATTTGTCCTGTCTGCGGTGGCCCCATGAGAGTTATCGAGAGGCTTACGGCCGCCCAGATCCAGCTTCGTTCTCCACCCCTTACAAATCCATGCGCTGCCTGAACCTACATTCGGATCTCGACTCATCTTGGTGCTTCGACACCAGCCAGCTTTCTGCGCATTGTTCGACCTGCTTCAGGTCGTGCTTACTGGTTGTGCCAGCCATTTCACACCCACTCTAGCCACACAATCCGGACCGGCCTCAGCCGATCGACTTTTTCGCACCGTGGTCTTCTTTCACCAAGCTCTTGTTCCCACCCCAACACGATTCAAATCCCATAGAGGCGCCGCGCCAGCAGCTTCCTTCAAGTCGCTGTATCGAAAGCGCCCCCCTTTATACCAAAATCGCGCTGCCTCTTCACATTAGGGCGCTTCCGATACAGCCCTAAGACTTCGGGACAAGTTCACGCCCCACATCCGTGAATCAGGGCCGTTTGCCGTGCGAGCGATCAGCACACAAGGCACACGTGCCAGCGGACAAACATGGTCTGGCTGACATGCAGCGCGATCCGGCTACGCCATTGCTCGTGTGCCCAGGGGGCTTTACTTCGTTAATTGTGGGCAACAGATTCAGTCTCAATAATGAACGCTGCTACCGGGGCAGAAGGTCGATCCCCGAGCTGCACATGATTAGCACGGGCTTGGGGAGCTTTCTGAAAGTAATCAGTGCTCGTTTTCTGACCTCAACAAGGGTCGCGAGCTTCTCCTGAGGCAAAGATTTTTTGTAGTAAGGATCCTCGTAAGGACAGGATGCAACTTGAAACCCAGCATCCGTAAGATGGTCTAGGAGATTTTCATTTCTGAAGCCCAATAGACGGTAACACGCGAGATCTGCATCGTGCATCAAAGACAGGATGCTTCGTATGTTCTCGACCTTGACGAATGTTATCCAATCGTCGACGAGTGGCCGCGTCTCAGGGGGCAGCGTCAACCTTCCCAGGGCGTATCTTGGATGGCGGCGGAGCGGACGCACGGTGCAGGCGAGCTCGCTCTGCTTGATCCAGCAAATCAGCTGAGATTCATCGCCGTTCTCCAGGCGGCGGGCGAGTTCCCGCATGTCATGTCTTATCGTTTCGCACGTCAAGGAGACGCGTTGCTCGAACGGGGCAACGACCATAGCTCACATGATTACATGTCAGCGCGGCTAAGACTACAAGCAAATCCGCCTGCCTTGAACGATCTGTGAATTGCGGCCTGAAAGGCGGAGCGCATCACGATGCGGTCCTTGTCCAACGGCCAAAGATAATCAGTCGCTTTCTGTGAAATGATGACGTATGGACGACCGGAAATACGACAAAGATCGCTGTAAGCGAGCCCGTCGAAGTTTGCGCCCTGGGAAACCACCACTAAATCGGGATTGAGGTTCGTAAGATAAGTTCGCACCAGGGGCCGGATCGCTCTCTGCGGCAGGACCTCTTCCTGTTAACCGGGCCAGCGACCTGGGCAGACGAATCCAGTAGGGCAGGCAAACCTGGTGCAAGTCGCGAATATGACAGCCCAGCGCGAGCAACCGGCAAATCCGCGGGTGGTTCGGGTCAACACAGGTTTTGAAGATCGTTACAGAATGCCCGCCCTCGGCCAAAAGCGCAGCCGCTCCCGCCCACAGTTCTTCGCTTCCACCCCAGGGGTGTGAGCAGGAACTAAAAAAGACGAAACGCGACAACAGCACTCCTTTAGCGACAACAGCACTCCTTTAATAGATGGCGACTCTGGGTCACAAGCTTTCAGGTCAAACTGTAGATAACATTCTACGGCGCCACGATCTTTATGCTTTTTTCCGCAATCAAGAGGACTGAGGAGTCGCAGCAGGTTGTCTTTCGATACCTATGCCAGGTCAGTTCGCCCACGATGAAGCCCAACGACATTGCGCATGAGAAAGCTGCGTAGCGGGTCGCTCGCCCGAGTTGCGCTCTGTCGCGTAGCAGCGCCTCTATGGTCCGGCCAATAATCTCCAGCGGCTTGCATAGTAATCTCACAACCTTCCGGATCAGCTCTGACTTACCCAGGTCAGTGCCGATGGCCTCGCTGCCGAGCTCACGAATGAGGTGCTTGGAAATAGTACAGGCCCACCCAATCCGGTAGAAATTCTTGAACGTGGCAGGTTGCTGGTAAGCAACGGAAGCAGTACCGAGATACGCGATGGAGTGCCCCGCCATCACGCAATCCAGGACGAACGCCCTGTCTTCCGCGAACGGCAGGTCCCGGAACGGAAAACGGAGGA
>Ga0210400_10001070_pt1 | contig 28078 bp, 45 predicted proteins | sample IncBWH26MmetaG_FD_155456 | JGI IMG/M metagenome (GOLD analysis project Ga0210400, IMG submission 155456) | Forest soil microbial communities from Barre Woods Harvard Forest LTER site, Petersham, Massachusetts, United States - Inc-BW-H-26-M | ecosystem: Environmental > Terrestrial > Soil >... | reverse complement strand
GCCAGGCGCTGGCTTTCGCGGACGTGCGGCTTCTTTCTAGGCAAGACGATACGCTCTTACCTTGCTCCCTACGAGGCCCACGTCTCTCCCGTTGAGGTGGAAAACATCTCCGGCGCCTGCCTGATGTTGCGCAGGGAAGTAGTGGAACAAGTCGGCTTTCTGGATGAAGGGTTCTTCATGTATTTTGAAGACATGGACTATTGCCTACGGCTCCAGAACGCCGGATGGAAAATGTATTACCTGCCTCAAGGCGAGATCGTCCACCTCGGCGGCATGAGCTCCGGGGGACGCATGAGAAACTACAGCGCGCACTCCTACCGGGCCATGTTTCACTTTTATAAAAAGCATTTCTCGCGAGCAATGGTGATTTTTGTTCGCTCGATGGTAGTTACTGCATCAAGTCTGCGATGGCTGTGGAACTGGATGCGCAGCAAGTTCTCCAAAGAGCCTGTGTATCGTCAGAATGAAATGGATTTGAAACAGGTGATCCGGGTGTGTTTCGAATGATGGATCGCGAATAACCAGAACACGTTCCAGTATTCTCCAGATGTTCGTGAACGCGGCGAGGCGATGGGATCACGCTGGCTCCAGCAGCAACTTCAATCGTGGAAGCTCTCCATCTTAGTGAAGTCAATAATTGGGCCAACAATATCATTGTCCAAGATGTCGAAGCTGTCTGCGGTAGCGCCTAAAAACTTCTGGCCGTTCCGCACCGGCGATGGTGGCACAACCTCAGCGATTGGTTTGCCGTATCGGGTGATTCGGATAGGCTTCTTGGTCTTGCTCACTTCATTAAGCAGGGCCAGGCATTTGGCTTTAAACTCGGAGATGCCAATTTCTTGCATAATTTGCTCCGCTCTTGGTTGAGTAGTACGTGCATTTCAGAAAATAGTGTAGTCCGGCAGCGCATTCGAATGCATAGGTCCCTTCGGAGGACCTCAGGGCAGGCTCTTCGGCGCAAAAAACGCGCCTCCTAATGAACACGCTTTCAAGTGGAATAGAATCAATGGGCCTTTCGATCCGTCTAATGGGACAATACCTCAGGGATTCGGGTAGAAAGCTTTGGAACTGATTTAAGTCCGAAGCCTTGTCGGGGTCCCTCTCTTCGCGCCTTGGAGATACGTTATGCTCGCTTCTTTGCGGCGCTACGCTCGGGATGACACTCATTAGTAGAATGCGTCCCCCGTCGCGCAAGCACCCTGTTCGTTTCCTCTTAACTCGGCACCGCGAGTCTGTTGCTCAGGATGACAGAATGAGAAAACTTCGTCTCAATTATGGCAAGTGCAAGATATTCTGTCATCCCCTGGAAAAATGCATCAGAGCGAAGATGAAAATCCACAGCACGCCCATGAAATGCCAGTACCATGCGGTGACCTCCACGGCGATCTGGCGCGATTCAAATCTCATCCGCACAGAACTGGCGACCAACGCCCAGAGCAAAACCAGCAAACCGCCGGCGAGATGAACGGCATGGGAGCCGGTGAGCAGATAGAAGAATCCGCTGCGGGTATTGGCACTGAAATAGACGCCCTGATGCCGCAAGATGTTCCACACCATGATCTGACCGGCGAGAAACGCAAACCCCAGGACAACCGTAATACCCAGCCACGGCAATTCAGTCTTGAACCTGGGAGGCGCAATTCCCATGGCCGCGAATTCCGATTTGGCCAACAGGCCCTGGCGCGACAGTTCGAGGGTAATGCCGCTTACCAGCAGAATGAAAGTATTGACGAACAACCGAGCGTAGGGAAGGGCGAGCGGACGCAAGTCACGGACGGTCTTTTGCAAATCCCTGTCCCAATGGGTGACGCTCAGACGCAAAAAATACGCCACGGTCAAGCCGGCGAAGAAAGTGGACAGGGCGATGATCGTGACGACCATGCCAATGCGGTAGCGCCGCAGACGGTCTTTGGTGGATAGGAAATCATCCGGCTCGCCATGATCTCCATCGTCACCCCCGCCATAGCCGTGCCGGTGCGGAATTTTTCCTGGGCCTCCGCCGCCCAGCTTTGGCTTTCGTTCAATCCCGACGTGTTCACTAATCCGGGGCATAACTACTTCAGATGGACTTCGCGGTTACGGGTTGGCCGCTGCATCCTGCATCAGAAAATCGCTTGCGGCGGCCTGGCTACTCAAACCAGGGCTGCTGTATTCATAAGGCCCATGGTTTACGACCGGAACATTATCGCCAAATCCATGCCGGGGCGGGGGCGAAGGGAGCCTCCACTCCAGCGTGGTGCATTGCCAGGGGTTCTCCCCGGCTGGTGCTCCTTTAAACATACTCCAGAAGAAGTTCACAAGAAAGAGGAATTGGGCGGCGATGGTGATGATGGCCGCTACGGTGACGAATCTATGCAAAGGCGTCATGGCCGCAACATATTGCACGCCAGTCAGTTCCGAGTATCTGCGCGGATTTCCTGCGGCCCCCAGTAAATGCATGGGCATAAAAATGGCATAGGCCCCCAGGAAGGTAATCCAGAAGTGCAGGGCACCCAGGCGCTGGTCCATCATCCGCCCGAACATCTTGGGAAACCAGAAGTAAGTTGCCGAGAATATGGCAAATACCCCAGCCATGGCCATGATCAGATGAAAATGGGCGACTACAAAATAGGTATCGTGCAGATAGACGTCGAGAGCGGGCTGCGCCAGCATCGGGCCGGTGAGCCCTCCGCTGATGAAGAGCGAGACGAAGCCTATGGAAAACAGCAAGGGAACGGTAAATCGTATACGTCCGTGCCATAGAGTCCCCAGCCAGTTGAAGGTCTTTATCGCTGATGGGACAGCAATAGCCGTGGTCAGGGTAGAAAAGGCAAACCCCGCGTAGGGGCTCATGCCGCTGACGAACATGTGGTGTCCCCAGACGGAAAAGCCGAGCGCGCCAATGCCGATGGTGGCCCACACCATGGCTTTGTATCCGAAGACCGGCTTCCGCGAAAAAACGGAGAGCAGGTGCGAGGTCATGCCCATGCCCGGCAGAATGGCGATGTAAACTTCAGGATGCCCAAAAAACCAGAACAGGTGCTGCCACATCAACGGCGATCCGCCGTGATGGTCCACGGCCGCCCCACTGATCACAAGGCCGGCGGGCACAAAGAAGCTGGTCCCGGCATTGCGGTCGAGCAGCAACATAATCGCTGCTGCCAAGAGGACACTAAAAGCCAGCACAGTCAGGATGGCGGTGACAAACCATGTCCAGCAGGTGAGCGGCATGCGCATCAGAGTCATGCCAGGAGCACGCAGCTTGAGCGTGGTCGTGATGAAATTGATGGCGCCCAGAACCGAGGCCAGGCAGAAGAGCCCAATACTCAACAACCATAGATCGGTTCCTCGCCCTTGTCCGGGACCGGCGGAGGCAACGGCGCTAAGCGGAGGATACTGTGTCCAGCCAGCCAACGAAGCACCGCCCGGTACAAAGAAGGCGGCCATCAGCACCAGGAACGCAAACAAGGTGATCCAGAATCCGGCCATATTCAGCCGGGGAAATGCCATTTCAGAAGCGCCCAGTTGCAGCGGCAAGAAATAATTTCCAAATCCACTTTGAGGCGCCGTTGAAAGGACGAAGAAAACCATCAACGTGCCATGCATGGTGAGATACGCCAGGTAGTTTTCCGGCTTGATCTCTCCAACGAAGGGAATTGCAGCCTTGGGCCAGACAATATGGATTCTCATCAACAGTGAGAGCACCATCCCGACGAGCACCGCAGCTAAAGAAAGAAAGAAATATTGCAGGCCAACGGTTTTGTGATCTGTGCTGAAAAGATATCGGCGCAGTAAGCCCGTGGTCGCAGTTTGAGTTGTGATGGGAGCGGGGTGGCGCATTTTAGTGCCCCTTCAACCATTGCTTGAACTCTTGGTCGGTGACGATTCGTGCCGTGGCTCTCATACGATAGTGCCCCAGGCCGCACAATTGCGAACAGGCAATTTCGTAAGTCCCCGTCTGCAGCGGCTTGAAATGGGTGTGGACGCTCATCCCAGGGACCGTATCCTGCTTGAACCGCATGGCCGGGATGAACAGACCATGGATAACATCATTGGCATGCAGCGTAAGATCAACATCGTGTCCCACGGGCAGCACCAAAGAGGTTGAGACGATATCGTCTTTGCCGTCTGCATCGCCGGGATCAATGCCCAGAGGATTGCCCTCTTCGGGTCTGGCGAAACGTTGCGCGTTGATGCTTCCGAATTTGCCGTCGCTTCCTGGGTAGCGAAAATACCATTGAAACTGCGTCCCGGTGACTTCTACCTGAAGTGCGTCCGGTTCCGGTTGGTGCAGCTTGATCTCTGACCAAAGCCGATTACCGGTGATGTTGAACCAGAAGAAGAGGCAGGCAATCAGGAGAGTCCAGGCGATCTCCAGCGGCCAGTTTCCGCGAGAATGTTCTGCGGTGCGGTTGAATCGCGAGCGCAGGACCAAGAGCCCCAACAAAAACTGGCCGGCAATGAACAACGCGCCCAGAAGCCACAAAGCAACCAGAAATTGATGGTCAATGGCCGCAGCATGGGCGGACACGCCGGCTGGGAACCACCAGGGATGCGCGGCAAACAGGTAAACCGTGGCGGCGGTGATCAGGAGTAGCGCGCCCAATAATGCTATCGCCATCAAAACTAACACCTACCACTGAGACACGGCGCAGCATAGGCGCAACCAAAGAAAGTCAAAACCCACCACGGAGACACGAAGACACGACGAAAATCAAGAACCGGTTTCACCGCGGAGACGCGGAGGCGCGGAGAAAGCAAGATCAAAACCTCCAGATAAATAGGCCAATTTGGCGGACTTCTTACTTCTGGTGGCCGTTCTTGACCAGCTTCAGGAACTCTTCGTGAACGCGGGTATCGTTGGAGAGTTCGGGATGGAAGGTGCAGGCCATCGTTTTACCCTGACGCACCAGAACCGGATCGCCATTACTGGCCTCGGCCAATACCTCGACGGTCTTCCCGGTCGCCACAATTTTTGGAGCACGGATGAAGACCATCTCCAATGGCCTCTCGCCCAATTTCGTCGGGGCCTGCTGGATGAAGCTGTCGATCTGCCGTCCGTAGGCGTTGCGGCGTATGCGGATGTCCAGCGCTCCCAGAGACACCTGCGAAGGGTTCTCAACGTCCTTGGCCAGCAGGATGGCGCCCGCACAAGTGCCGAACGATGGTTTGCTGCTGACGAAGTCGCCCAGTTTCTGCAGAAATCCACGCTCTTCCAGAAAATTCAGGAAGGTGCTGGATTCGCCTCCGGGGATGACGATGGCATCAATGGAATCCAGTTGCTCAGGCTTGCGCACCAGGAGCACTTCAGCACCCAGCCGCTCAAGTACAGCCTTGTGAGCTTCATAGTCGCCTTGGATTGCTAAAACGCCTATTTTCATTTCGATGAACACCGCGTAGGGATTGGGTAAATTGGTAATTGGGTAATTGGGTAATTTGGAAGAACGCGCATGCAACGCTTCAAAATTGCCAAATTACGAAATTACCCAATTACCTACCAGCCTCTGGTTTGGAGCATATCAGCCTCAGCCATGGCGGCCACTGCCAGCCCCTTCATGGCGCCAACCAGGTGCTCACTTACTTCAAGTAATACTTTAGGGTCGTCAAAGTGCGTAGTAGCGCGGACAATGGCGCGGGCGCGCTTCTCGGCCTCAGCAGGCTCGCAGAAGTTGATCGAATCTTCCATGAAGATCCCGGAGCCTACAAAGACCGCCTCTGCTCCAAGCTGGCGAACCAAAGCGGCATCGGCCGGGGTGGCAATACCACCTGCGGAGAAGTTGGGAACGGGCAACTTGCCGGTCTTGGCCACCATGCGAACGATCTCGTAAGGCGCCTGCAGCTCTTTCGCGCGGGTGTACAGCTCATCGTCACCCAGAACTGTCAACAGCCGCATATCGCGCGTGATGGCGCGCAGATGCTTGACGGCATGAACCACGTCACCGGTGCCGGCCTCGCCCTTAGTGCGGATCATGGCAGCGCCTTCAGCAATGCGTCTCAGGGCCTCACCCAGGTCGCGCGCCCCGCAGACAAATGGGGTCTTAAAGGCGTGCTTGTCCACGTGATGGGCCTCATCGGCTGGCGTCAGGACCTCAGATTCGTCGATGTAGTCCACACCAAGTTCCTGCAGGATCTGGGCCTCGACAAAATGGCCGATACGGCACTTAGCCATTACGGGAATGGAGACGGTGCTCATGATCTCGCGGATCTTCTTGGGGGAAGCCATACGCGCCACACCACCCTGGGCGCGAATCTGGGCAGGAACCCTCTCCAGGGCCATGACCGCCGTCGCTCCAGCTTTTTCCGCGATCTCGGCTTGCTTGGCATCGGTGACGTCCATAATCACGCCGCCCTTGAGCATCTCTGCCAAGCCCACTTTCAGCCGCAATCCTGTATTGCCATTCAATTCAGACATAAGGAAAACTCCCACGCCACAGATTTCTTTGAGGTGAACACTTTATTTTACCTGTTTGGGAACTTTTGTGCTGAAGTCAGCGGATGAGGACCCTATGGTTCATCTTAGTCAAGAATATTTGAGTCTTACCGCAATGGTCGCAAAGGGCGCAAAGGAAAACCGCATATGTCAATTCAGCGCTTTCCATTTTCGTTGCGCCTGCCCCTGGGGGACTGCGCATTTTTGGCGATGAACTTGGCAAACATCTTTGCTGGATCCACGGCGATAAAGAGTCCTTTGCTGCGGGCCAGGACCTCGCCTGCCTCATTGGTGATCTCGGCTACGTTGACATGCTGCCGCCCCTGGACATGACTTTCGTGCCCAATCACCATCAGCGGCTTTCCCAAAGGAACAGGCTTCATGTATTCCACATCCATCTGCTTGGTGAGCGCCAGCACGTTGCGAAACTTGTTTACCTTGCCCATGGCTTCGTCCAGGATGGTGGCGATAATTCCGCCGTGCGCGTGGCCGGGAGGGCCCTGGTAGCGCCGTGTCAGCTTGAATTTGCACATGGTCCGCTGGGCTTTGTCATCACTGTAAAACTTCAGGCGCATGCCGTCAGGATTATCGCGGCCACAACCGAAACAGTGGTTAAGGCGGTGTTTCTGGTGTTTGGTACCGTGTCCGTGGAATGGTTTGTTCTTGGCCATGAGCTCAGCAGAATTTTAGCAGGGAAACGGCGCGTTTTACCGCAAAGGACGCTAAGGGGCAAAGGAAGACCAAAGTCTTACCACTGATTCTCACTGACACCACTGATCGGAACAACGCAAACCTAAAAAGTTTTGCCGCTGATTGCGCTGAAATCCGCTGATCGGAAAAGATACGACACGACGACTCTTTTTAAATTACGCGGATGGCTTTTGGGCGACTAACTCGGCGACGCCTTTTTCTTTCAATGTCTCGTGGTAATGCAAAACGCGCAACGCCTGAAATGCATGCAGCAGTTCGTTGGGTTCCAGCAAATACAGGGGATGGCTTGGGCCGCGCCCCAGGCGCTTGCTCTCGGTGGTGTAGGTTTTGTAAATCAGGAATCCGCCGGGCCGCAACGCAGAAATCAAGGCAGGGAAGAGCGACCGCTGGAGATAGAAGAAAACTAAAATCAGGTCGTACTGTTGCTGTCCAAGATCGTGCACCTGGGCGAGGTCCATTACCTGGGTTTCCAGCCGGGCAGACGTAGTCGAGGGTATCTCGACTCCAGCACGCGCAATACGGGCGCGAGCTGGGGATACCGGCTGCTGCGTTCCGCGCGTGAGGTTGTGTGCGAGTTGGAAATTCTTTCGCGCCAGAGTGAGGCCGACTTCGGAGACATCCACCAGCTTTACTTTCCACCCACGTTCAGTCAGCCAGAGCGAATGCCGTCCAACGCCTCCGGCAACATCGAGCGCATAGCCCGGCGTGGTCTCCGCGAGAAATTCAGCGTAGGCGTTTAACAGGAAGGGATCAGGCGCCACAGACACGTGCGATCCTTCAGCGTACTTCTTGTTCCAGAGCGTTTTCTCGTCTTTGTCCGTTTTTTCGTCTTGCCCCATGGTTCGCTTCACTGTCCGGAGTCGAGATACCCTCGGCTGCATAGGAGTATGCCGTTCAAATTATTAATCGTAAAACAGCTATTTTGCTGCGCTATACTTCTTAAAGAGTGGCGCATATCGGACAAAAGACGTTTTATATAGAGACCTTTGGTTGCCAGATGAATGTCCATGACTCGGAAAAAGTCATTGGCACTCTGGTCCAGCAAGGGTATCGCCAGGTGGAAACTGTGGAACAGGCCGATCTCATTTTCTACAACACCTGCTCCATTCGCGATAAGGCCGAGCAAAAGGTCTTTCACCGGCTCCAGGACTACAAGAAGCTTCAGGCCCAGGGCAAGAAGTTTGCCGTGCTTGGCTGCGTGGCCCAGCAGGAAGGCGAGAAGATCTTTGAGAAGGCCCCATATGTCTCCATGGTCGCCGGTTCAGCCTCCTACCGCAACCTGCCTCAGATGCTGGTTCAGCTTGAAGCGGGGAACAACCGGGTAACGGGCCTGGATGACCGCGAGACCGATCTGACCTTTGAGACCGAGTTTACCGCCCGCAGCAACCCTCACCGGGGATACATCACCATCATCGAGGGCTGCGACAAGTTCTGCGCTTATTGCGTGGTTCCGTACACCCGAGGCAAGGAGCGCAGCCGGACCTCGGATTCGGTGCTGGCTGAAGCCCGGCAGATGGCTGACTTGGGGTATACGGACATCCAACTGTTAGGGCAAAACGTGAATGCCTACTTGGATCCTACAGGAAAGAAAAGCTTTGCTGAGTTGCTTTATGCAGTCGGATGCGTCCCTGGCATACGCCGGGTGCGCTTTACCACCTCTCATCCTCGGCATTTCGGAAAGGACATTGTAGAGGCCATGGACGCCCTGCCCAGCATTTGCGATCACATCCATTTGCCGGTACAAAGCGGGTCATCGCGCGTCCTGAAAGCCATGAACCGGGAGTACACCCGTGAGATGTACCTGGAAAAGATCTCATGGATTAAGGCAGCCAAACGGGAGATTGCCATTACCACTGATGTGATCGTGGGCTTTCCCGGCGAAACCGATGCCGAATTTGAAGAAAGCATCACTTTGCTGCATGAGGTCCAGTATGACGGCGTCTTCAGCTTCAAATACTCTCCCCGGCCTAATACTCCCGCCCTGGGGATGATTGATAGCATTGCCGATGAACAGAAATCCAGGCGTTTGCAGATCCTCCAAGAGCGGCAGCGGGAGATTCAAAGGGTCAACTACGAAAGAAGAGTGGGAAGAACATTTGAAGTGATGGTTGAAGGTAAGAATGAGGCGCGCGGACAAGTGATTGGACGAACCTCACAGAACATTACTTTGAACTTCACTGCCAATACAGTGGTTCCAGAAGCGGGAACCTATGCTAATGTGCTGGTAACTAAAAGTTTTCCAAACAGCCTTGTAGGCGAGATGGTTGAATGAGCAGCGGGAGGGCCAGATGGAAGTCGAGATGAAAATTCGGGGATTGATGATGGATCCGGTCACCAATATGCCCATCGTGGTGCTGAAAGACGTGACCAGTGATGTAGTGCTGCCGATCTGGGTAGGCGTCTACGAGGCCAACGCGATTGCCCTGGAGATCGAGAAGGTCACCACTCCCAGGCCCATGACCCACGACCTGATCAAGAACCTGCTGGTTGGCCTGGATACCCACGTCCACAAAGTGGTGGTCAATGAGTTGCGCGACGATACATTCTTCGCAGTCATCTGGATGGAGCGCGAGGGTAAGATCATCAGCCTGGACTCACGTCCGTCTGACGCCCTGGCTCTGGCATTGCGGCTGGATTGCCCAATTTTTGTGGAAGAGGATGTGTTGAAGACCTCCAAGCAGGCTGGCGCATCGGCTGATCGCACCTCCTCCGAAGATCTGCGCAAGTGGTTGGAAGGGTTAAACGACGAGGACCTGGGACGGTATAAGATGTAAACCGAATCGGGCGCCACAGAGTGCCAAGATTGCCAGAATTGCCATAATCGCAAAGCAGAGACCTGGGAAGAATGCCCTGCGTATCGTTCCGATCGCAGGATCGTCTGGTTCCTGATCAACATGCCTGATCCTGCCAACCAACTCCAACAACTCTATCTTGCCGGGTTTGACCTCCAGACCTTCGAGCGCTTTCCCAAGGCGATTGGGGTCTTTCGGGATGGCTGCCTGGCCTTTGTGGTTCCGGGTACCAATGGCCTCCAAATTCTAGGAAATGCGGGCTGGCGCATGGGCGAAAGCCTGGGGCCACTGGTCGAACGGAATGGGCGGAAGGTGTTCGTCCACAAACAAGAGATTCTGGAGGCCACTCCAGAGATGATTGCAACGCTGGAGCGGTTCAAGGCCGACCTGAAAGAAACTCTGTCCAGGGCCCCCAACCACCAGGGCTAAAGCCCATTATTTTTGTGGCGCCGAACACGGCCCTGAAGTGCCGTTCTTCCACCGATGTCGCGCTTTAAGTCCTGCTCAAAGTAAAACGATCTTGGGGTGAAATAGCGTTCCGGCAACGCGGCGGGCGATCGCGATGAGCCGGCTTTGGCCTTCAAACACCCTGACCAGGTTCGCCTTGGTGAATTCAGGCAAGTTGACCGAGCCTCCATGGCGCAATTTGACGACGGCCTCAGGTGTCGCTGTAACGGCAGGGAATTCCGGCAAAACGAGCCGAGGATGCAAACAGAGCGACTCGAAGGGGTTTGTTTTAGAGGCGGATTTGTAATTTAACATAAGACTTGTTATCGGACGTTGGATAACAGGCGGGAAAAGCGAAGGGGTGACCTCTCCTGAGTGGCTGGAAAGGTTCCCAGTTGAGCACCAAAGCACCTAGTGTTTTTCTCGTCGAATACCAATCCCCTGATGGCCAATGGCACGTCCACCTAGCCGGCGAACCCTGCCCGAGCCGTGAATCCGCAGAAAAAGAAAAAACTTTCCTGCTTTCTCTTTCCGAGGCATCGGATGAGGAATTAGAAGGGCGGCAATTGGACCCTGAAGACTATCCACCAGTTAAAAACTTCAGGGTCGCTGAGTACGTGCGGAGGGAAAATTGAGCCCCTTCCCGCAAGTTACTTTTTTCTCTGCGTTCTACCGCAGCACTGAATTAACACAAGAGGTCAAGTCTTCCTTCTCACCCATGAGCAGAGGCAAGGCTCCCCACACACCGCGATCCGTTCTGGATTATCTCCGGGATATGGCTGAACTGTGCCGGATGTTGCATCGACCCGATTTGGAACGTCACTATCGGGATGCCTGGGAGATATCGGCTCAGGCGCTGTACGGTAAATTGCCGCCTCGTAGACCAAATCAAGCAGTCATATTTTACGAACAGAAGCCGCGTACTAAGACCGTTTATCAGCTCGAAAGTATTGCCTCGCCCTTAAGGAAAATCATCGCGCGCGATGGCGACACAGAAATTCTGGAGTGTGGACACCGGAGTTTCCGCCATGTGTATTCGGGAGAGAGTGATAGCGCCCCCCCGCCCAAACGTCGGCGCTGTCATGACTGCCGAATTGCAGCAACCCAAAAGAAGCAACCCTCCAGCAGCGGCAAAAAAACAAAGGAGGCATTGGCATGAGGCTCATCCTCGCTGGCTTTGGTATTGCCGCCGCCATGATCATTGTCGGCTACTTGGTCACTGATGCGTTAATGCGGATCGTGTCCGCATTCTGTGACAAAGACGCAGATCGGGGTGGACCATGGTTCAGTTGACCTTCACTGACAGGATATTGTCATTTCTCGATCATCGATTTCCGGTCTACTTCCCAATTTTCATTCCACTTGAGGGCTGTGCCTGTATGCGGGTGCTCTCTCCTCACTACCGTGGAACGATGTGTGAGCAGTTTGAGAAAAGGGGAAATAGGTGACAAGGCAAACCCGTGGACTCGTCGCCAAAGTAACCCCTGCGACTCGTCGGGCACTGGATGCTGTTGCTTTTCAGATCACCGAGGGAGAGCGGCGGCGGGAGATGCCTTCGTTTCAGTGTTTGGTTGGACAATTCCTTGAAGCGTTCATTCGGGAACGATGGGAAGACTGGTTTGTGGGAATTACTTATGACGACTTTTGCCGGCGCGAACGGAAGGGTGAGCGAGTGGACCTGAAGCAATACAGGTTCCTCGCTCAGCCTGACGAGAAAGGAAACCTATGAATCCAATGGAAGTGAACGTCACCATTCAAATCCGTCAGCCGAACTACGGCGGCGGCGGGTTACACCTCAATCACACTTTTCCTGTTCGGAATATGTCGCTAGGCGAGATTGCGAAGATCCTTTCGCTTTACGACGAATTGAGTAAGCGAATTCAGGCCGATGAGCGGCCTTAAAAAGCTCCTGAGCCTGAACAACTCAGGTAGGGCGAAGTAGCCGGGCCTAGACTCCCGGCGAACGGGCAGAGCGGGGAGTGAATGAAGTCGAGCTCCCCGCACTCGTCAAAAACTTTGGAGGGATCAAATTGGATTCTGAACGCGCTTGCACTGTCTGTGGAGACGTCGCTGACTATTCCATTTTGATGATTATGACAACACTCAGGGTCGTTCCCAGAGGAAGGGCAAATACGAAAGCTATACCGATCTGCCGTAAATGCTGCTTACCTTCGACAGTGACGTACAAAGGACTCAAAGACTCATTGGCTGTGCAGGCTTTCGGGCTTTCCAACAACATCGTGGAAAAGAGGCGCGGAGCATGACACCTCTTGTCCTCGATCTGTGCTGCGGGCGCGGTGGCTGGGCTGACGCCTTCCTGTGCGCCGGCTGGAACGTGCTTGGCGTCGATGTCCGACGATTCAAAGATTATCCCGCGCCAATGATGGTTAGGGACATTCGAAGCCTTGTCGCTGCCGATTATCGCGGTGCAGTCGATTTAGTCGTTGCTTCCCCTCCCTGCACCGAGTTCAGCAAATACGACTCGCCTGGACTCTTTCCTGATATGGAACCGCCTGACTTGGAGCTGGTGCAATTCTGTTTTGAATTTGCGCGAGCTTGCCATGCCCCGCTCGTATTGGAGAACGTGCGCGGACTGCAAAGGCTGATCGGCCAGGCTGTGCAGCACTACGGAAGTTTTTATTTATGGGGAGACGGAGTGCCGCCACTGATGCCCTATATTCCCGGACGCGCCGGCAGGCCGGCGCTGAAGTGGAAACATAGATCATCTTCTTTGCGCGCTCGAATCCCGTTCGAGCTGGCATACACCGTGGCTCAGTTTCACACTCGGCTCCTGGAGAATCGCGGAATGGCCGCGGCTCTTGTGTGTTCGCGAATAGACGGTACCGCTCTGGCCGGATCGTGTGTGTTCGAACACGCCAGATGCAGGACCATACGTCCGGAGGATCGCTCGATCGTATGGCCGGCGGGGGATGTGTAAATGCAGACACGCCAAATTGGATTTGTCGAGATCCAGAGGAAGAGAGGCAGGATCGCGGGATTCGGATCGCCTCGGTTCCCGGTTGACACGTTGTGGTGCGGTGTTAATCGTCCTAGGAAGAAAGCCGGACGAAGACAAAACGGCTGGAGTTTCCCGCCAGCAGTGCGCGAGCAGCTATTGCATGAGCTGGAAGGAAAGACGTGCGTTCACTTTTTTGGTGGAAATGCCGATTTCGGAATCCGCATGGACTTGGATGCTGTGACAAATCCTCACGTCGTAGCGGATGCATTCCTGCCTCCTTTCCCGCGCGATTCTTTTGATGCGGTCATTCTGGACCCTCCCTACTACAACATGCGGCGTGAGGAAAATATTGCTCTGCTTCACGCGGCTGCGTGGGTTGCGCGTGAGCATGTCTACTGGTTTCATACCGTCTGGATTGGCGGTAACCACGTCGTGAAATGCGATCGTGCATGGCTTATTCGCGTTGGTGACCAATGCGCGATTCGAACGCTGCAGCGGTTCAAAGTGCTTGAGCCAAAATTTAAACCATTGGCGCCGGGGGAATTCAAACGTGGGGAATGCCTCAAATACAACAGGTGGTCACAAGCCGCAGTGGGACTTCCCTTTCCCGATTTGCCCGCCGGCAAGCAAATCGCATCGCGGGCGCCGGCGTCAAAGGTCTTTGTCGGAGATTGGCAGCGATGATACCGATCGCGTCAAATCCCGCTGGCCAGGCGTCAAATCCACGGGCCATGAAAGAGAGGGTATCCCTTCGCCCGGCCCGTTCGGGGCACCCACGCCGGAAGGCGAAGGGGTACACGAGCACGCACGGAGCGGAGCGGAGTGCCGGGCCGGGGCGACAGCCCCGTTCACTTGATAACTCCAATCAAGTAATTAATCTAGAGAAAGATATAGAACTAGCAATAAGTTGTCAGGAATGGCTTGAAGCCTCTCAATCTAAAGAGGATAAGTACAACGACAAATGTTTTGAGCAGAGCCGTTTACTGAATACGCTGGCTTTGATCATCAAGGATTGTGAGCGGACGAAGGAACGCATCGAAGCGATTCTCTTTAACCCCGCCTGTGAAGACTTTCTAAAACGGCACCCCAAGACAGATGCCAAGCTGCAAAAGCTGCTCCAAAGGACGTTAACGCGCTTGGAGAGCCGAAATAAAGACCATGCGAGACTGCACAACTGCCAGCGCGAGTGGATAGGGTTCAAGGCGACTTGCTGCAATACCGCTCTGGCCGTTCCCATAGGCTGCAATCATCGCCTTTGCTTTCTCTGCAACAGTCATCGGTCTGAGAAATACCGTGATCGCGTTCGGCGTCTTTTTGATCGGCTGGAACATCCCCAATTTCTGACGCTGACTGTTCCGAACATCCCCCTGGGCAAGCTCCGTAAGCGCGTCTATTCCGACTTCAGAAAAAAGTTCAACAAATTTCGCAAGATCCACGCCGGTTGGATCAAGGGAGGCATCATTGCATTCGAAACAACATTCAACAATCAACCTGCTTCGACGGCCTTTAAGACGTGGCACGTCCACGCGCACGTCCTCATTGATGGAGCAGCAACTCTACCTGTTTGCAAGTGCAGGCCCAATAAAAGGGCCGCACAAGGTCTTCCACGACACCTCGACGGATGTGAGTTTATCCGCTTTAAAAGACGCCTTGAGTTCGATTGGCTTTTGCTTACCGGAGGCCGCAAAGCTGGATGGCGTGATGCAGATTTCGATTACTGGCTACGTTGTACGCAATCGGGAGGAGGAGCCCCAGTTGCGCGTTACGAGTGGAATTCTACAAACCGCCGAGTCATCGACATCAGGCGTGTCACGGACAGAAAAAAAGCCGCCTTCGAAGTGCTCAAGTACGTCACAAAGGCTTCGTATTTCATCCACGTCCCGGAAGCTGTAGAGGAGTTCATTGTCGCAGTTCGTGGTACGCGGATGCTTCAGACTTTCGGTTCTTGGTACGGATTCAAATTTGAAGATGACGTTAACGATTGGGGCCATCTCGAATGCGACTGCGGGAAGCATGAATTTGAGCGCTTGCCCGGCAAGCTGTTCCGTGTAGGCGTTTTCATGGACGAATCCGGAAGGTGGCGGATTCGTCGTCAAGTGTTGGACCGTGGAAGTCCACCTCAAAAAGTTGCTTAAACAAAATAAAAACAGAGGAGAAAAAATAATATGGCATGGGGAAGTAAGAAAGGTTCTCAAGCTGATTGGCCTGCAAGCTCCGGTCCCGGAGTTGCTCCACAGTCTCACGTTCCTGCAGCCGTCGCTGGAGTGCTTGGCAAGGAAACTCCAGCACCTAAACCTGAGCCCAAGGCGGAATCTCAGAAGCGGCCTGTTACCGAACGGAGGATGGTAGAGCGCAAATCTCCTGAGTTGGTGCAATTTGACGGCAAGGGAGTTTTCGTGTCCGGCGTATTGAAAGAGATTGTCCAAGTCGAGGTCAAAGAACGCAATAAACAGGGCGAGCTCACCGGCAAAGTGAGCAAGTGCATTCAGTACACGTTTTTTAACGATGAGGAGCGTAAGCCCTACAAGATTCTGGGCACTTACGACCTCAACAACAAAATCTCCAGAGCAGACGTTGGCCTTTACTGCGAGATTACCTATATCGGCGAGAATCCGGACGTTGGCAGAAATGGAAACCAGATGAAGGAATTCAAGGTTCAGTTCGAGGAAACCGGGAATTTCTCAGATGGTTCTCCGATCACCGACGAAGATATTCCGTTCTAGCATTTGACCTTGGGAGGCCGGGATGCGTGTTTGGAGATTTTTTTGGTGTGAAGAATGCCGGGTTCACGTGATTTCGGATTCCGGCTTCCCAGTATTTGAGTGTCCGAGCTGTTGTGAGTTTATGGAGCTTCGCTTTATGAAAGACGATACCGGTTTGTTCGAATTGCTTAAGAAGGGAGAGGAATATGCCAAAGTGCCCAGAGTGTGAAAAGGAAATGACCGTAACTGCCAACAAAAAGGGAGGAGGAGCAACGATGAAACACACAACTCCTAATCCCGCATGCAGCGTGAAGTTTATTCCGTGTAGAGGAGCGAAAAATGCCGAAGGTCAAGCGGGGACGTCCCAAGAAAAAAACCAGCCAGCCCAAACCGGAGGGGAATATGCAGCCGCAGTCTCAGCAGCCGCAAGGGGAAATAATCGAACCGCCAAAAAAGGAAAGCACCGGTCTAATAGCGGAGGTCAAGAGCCTGTTCAGCAGCAACAAAGAGAGCAGCCCTCAAATGCGAATACTCCCAGCTCCGGAAAATCAGGCGGCGGATTCGGGCAATGGCTCAAAGACGAATTCAAACTTTGAGGAGACGGCTTCTCGCCTGGAGGATAAGTACGCGCCTGGCGGATCGGAAGTTCCCAAGCCTCCGGAGCCGGGGCCTATTCCTCCGGAGCCTCCAAAAATAATCACTGATGCCACGGTGGAGAAATTTCTGCGCTCGCTTTTTAACGGCATGGTGAAGGTTCACGGCGATCATTGGGAGATGTCTGACCTTGATTATGCAGTGATGACTCCGGTTAACACTGCGATGATCAATGAGCAGGTTGCCAAGCTGGAATGGTTCGCAAACTCTCAAAACAAAGCCTTGATCGTATGGACGTTGGTGATGGGAGTGATGATTACATCGCGCTCAAAAAGTGGAGGGAAGTTACTCGAATGGCTTATGGAAAAACTGGTTTCTCTGGGATCTCGGAAGGAAAGCCCTACCAAAACGGAATCACAGGAATCACCGGCTTCCTAGCTCAACCGGGGCACGGCAAGACTTTCCTCATGGCGGCGCGCTTTTGGCCGGCGCGTCGCTGTGTTGTTTACAACACGGCTGGCAACTACGCACAGACCGCAGGCGATGGCAAGAACCCTTTGCCGGGCTTTTTGTTTGTGTATTGCTTCAATGATTTGATTCAGGTCCTACGTCAAACCGGCAAAGGGCCTTTGCGCGTTTGCTTCACTCCAGTTGGAGACAGGAGTGTCCCTCGAAAGGAAATTTTCCACGATACGTGTGAGCTGCTGATGGATTACAAAGACGTTGTGTTTTCTGTTGAGGAGATCTGGACTTTTCAGCGTCCGTCGATGCTGCCCGATATCCAACAGCAGATTTATCTGCAGTGGCGGCACTACAAAATGCCGATCATGTGGAACGCTCAACAGCCGCAGCTGGTTGCCCAAACACTGCGGTCCATTACGACAAATGTGTACGTTGGGAAGCTCGAACACAGGTTGGACATCAGGGCCGCTCGTGATTGTGGTTTACCGGAAGATGCTCTCGCGGTTCTCCCTTCCCTGCCACACAGGAAGTTTGTCCACAAGTACCCCGATGGAAATTGGAGGATCGAACAGGCATGAAAATTAATAGTGACACCAGAGAAGGCTTAAGGTTCGGCTTTGTGCTTATTCTCGTACTGAGTGCGATTTTCATTGGAGGCGCACCCCTGATTTACTACCTGTCGAAGTGGTGGCATTTCTGGTTGGGGGATATGATTCGATGAAACTCCAAGGCTACAAGTGCGATGTCTGCGGCATTGCAAAGCAGGAAGCCAATCACTGGTGGAAAGGTTATGTTGCGCCTAGCGGCGGGATAATGATCTTTCCGTGGGACCAGTCTTACAGCCTTCTGGAAGCTCATCTATGTGGAGAGCAACATGCGATCACATGGGCAAGCCAGAACCTTGCAAATAGCTTGACTTGGGATGTGAAGCCAAAAGAAACAGCCCCCTAAAAAAATATTTTTTCTTGGAAATTTATTGGACTTCCCCGCTGTTTTCCAAAAACAGCTCAGTACAGATTCCCTCCCCTTTTGGCAAAGTGTGCCGCAGTGAACGTGAGCCACACCATGGCTTACCTGGGGCCAGCCTGGGCGGTATAGGCGGGAACCTTTCCCGCTCAGGCTGAATTCAAGAAGGGAGACGCATATGCACCATTTCAAGTTGATCGCCATCGTGTTCGTGGTTGCGCTGGTTGCGATTTGGGCGTCTGGCGGGAGACCGCTGGGCAAGTTCGTCGGCAGCAAGGCGTGAGCGCGTAAGAGGTCAGGTCCCTAGTTTTCAAGGATCAAAATTTTTCAGGGAAAAGAGAAGCGAAAATGTTGAAAGACGAAAATCAGATTAACGAGCGAATCCCGTTCAAGGCTGAGCGGACGCCCTTAATACACGACATGCCCACTCGTGTGGGCGTCATGTGCACTCACACCAAAGTGATCCTCAAAGGGACGCTGAACGTGTCTGCTGGCACGGTCAACGGTGCCTCTGTCGGTGAGAACCCCGGAGGTCTGCTGCAATCGCTGAAGGTGCAAGCCACGACCCTCTACAACGGTTACCCTACCGGCACGCTCAAGAACCTTGTGCCTCGATCCATTTTGAGGCGTAGGATTTTTGATCGTGGCCGCTATCTGCCGGACATCTCCCTCGGCGTGAACGGATTCAACGGGGCAGCTGGTGCCTACATCTTGAATCAGCCCTTCGAGTTGAACTATGCGATTCCGTGGCTGCGGAGGCCGTTTGACACTGCGCTCGATACCGGCATGTACGGATCTGTGCAATTGACCATCCTGAACGGAGCGCGTGATATCCAGTTCACCGGCAATGACCGCACGTTCGATTACTCGGGCGTGGCCTGGGACATTTACCACTACTTCGAGCGTTTCGATGGAGTGGGCAATGGTCCGATTGCCGTGATGTATGACGACGACCTGAAGCGCAACATTTCCGGCGCTAACACCCGGCTTCAGCTCAACAAAGAGCTGCCGAACGATGGCGCGTACATCGATATCTTGTGGATGACTGAGAGCACTAACTCTGCGCTCGTTGACACCATCATCAACAAGATCACCCTGCAGAGCGGCGTTGAGCAGTGGTATGAGAAGTTCTCCGACGCGATCAAAGCAGAGATGCAGGATCCAGTCCTTGACGTGAGCGCCAACACTGTTCTGACCGGGCTCTATTACTCCCCGATCATTCAGGATGGCTTGCTCACCGGAGCCAAGCCCAACGTGCAGGCGATCATCGACCAAAACAATCCAGGCGTTGACGACATCCTGATGGCCCGGCGCCGGATACAAATGATCCCCGCGCAGTATGTCAAGTCCGCGAAGGCGGCTTAACCGAAATACAAACTGCAACAATGATGCATTTGCAGTAACCGGGGGAAGGGCGCGAGTTCCCTTCCCCCGGAAAGGTTTTATCAAAATGAATTTGCTTGGAACTCAGTTCGAGCCGACGTCGAGGATTCGCGAGCAGCTGCCTCTGGTATCGGTCAATGGAGGCGAGGTCATGCTTAGCGTTCCTGCGATTACTGGCAATCCCGGAGATGGGACGTCAGGAGGCCTAGCGACTCAGCTCGATCAATCGCCTTCGAGCAGCCCCGGCACCGTAGGCCAGCCCACGGACATGAACAGCCTCACGAAATTTCCGGCCACCAGTCCTGGCGGAAACCCCAATCCGGCTTCTACGAATTTCAGTGTTGGAGGCACGCTCACGAATTTGGTGAACACGGTGATTGCGGATGTCACAGGCTTCGTACCATGGATCATCATTGCGGTGATCTTGTGGTTTGTCTACAAGTACTTTTTCAAGCACGGGCGCTAGTGAGAGTTGAGGACTCTTCTTAGCTGAGACATCTTGTGTTCATGGTCCACATATATGACCACTCCGCCACCCAACCATCAGCAACAGGAAGAACCAAAATAGCAGATTTTTTGTTTTTTTCATGGATGTGAGCTAAGGACAATTTTTTATGCACTGCCAAAGGGAGACTATGACGGTAACTCGATTGGGACTGATTGCCCTATTGGTGAGTTCACTGTTTCTTGTGATGACTCCCATGGCTGCTTCGCCGATTGTAGATGGATCTGTGCGGGTGTCGGTAATAACAAGCTCCCCCGAAGGTGCGGGGATTTCGCATTCTGTTGTTGCTTTGAGCATTCCCTCAACTTGGCAGAGAGCACGGGTACCTTGCGAGTTCGACATATACATATTGACGCTCGCTGATGCCTCAATCTCAATTCGGACTCTTTTCCCTGCTGGCAGATTGGCTTCTGTTCTAGATGATCCAGGCTGGATTTCGAAGCTTTGTGTTGGTAGCGGTGTCCATTCATATTTTGCGGGCAGTAATGGGTTTCTGGCGTTAAAGAAAAACCATGCACCAAACGCTGCAAATAGTAGTACGAAAATTGTTGAGCCCTTCATGGCGGGAGCCTCCAGCTCTGGAAGTTTATCAGGAGTCGATCTTTAATGGCTGACAATTCTTCACCTTGGGCTGGCTGGTCGTGGGCTACCTTCGCGAGCGATTTGGGCTCAGTCGGCCAAGCGATAGGCGACACAATTTATAGTGCGACCTATGGAGCGCCATCGCCGCATGAACAGCAGACGATTGCTGCTCGCGTGAACACGTCTTTTACAAATCCCCCCACAGATACGGCGGCTTTGATAAGGGATTACGTTAATAAGTATTCACCGCCCCAAACCCCTGGATCTGGATTGCTGGATGCTTTCACTCCGGACTTGCCAAACGTAGATTGGCTGAAGGTTCTTTTGATAGGCGCTTTGATCATCGTTCTCATAATTATTTTTGCGAAGGTGCTATGAGCCAATTCCAGAAAAATATTTTATATGGCGTTGCCTTTGCCATCGGCGGATTGATCGCAACTATCGCGCTGATCTGGCTTGCAGATGCCAAGCCGATTGCCGGAACAGCGTTTGCGGACCGTCTGCGGTCTGCTCTTGGAAAGGGGAATTGACATGGCAGCATGGTCTTTTAGTTTTGGTGGCGGTTCCGGGTCTGGAGGCTCTGGCTCCGGAGATCCGGCGGCGGCCGGATCTGGGAATAGTGGAGGTTTTTGGGATGGCTTCAATATTGGCGACGTCATCGGCATTGGGAAAGATGCCGCGCAGATTTTCACGAATTATGACCTTGCGAAACGTGCAGAGAATGCTCAAAGGCCAACGACTTATCAAGTGGGACCTGGAGGCTTTCCTGTTGTCACCGGAGGCGGCGCTCCAAATCTGGGATTAGCCGGCGCGAACAATCCCTTTGGCACGGGTGCATCGTTTGGCGGCTCAACCATCTGGATTTTCTTGATCGCGTTCATAGTGTTGATCCTGCTCCTGAAAAGGTGAAGCGTGAAGGTGCTGGCTGTGCTGGGAATTGTCGCTCTAGTGGTCTACCTGATTTGGAAGAGCCGTACTTCCTCAGGCAGTTTCGATTCCAGCATTTCTGGCTTGGTGGGTGACTTTGGTGGAAGTCCTACCCCTGTGAGCAACTCCAGTTCGAATTCATCTTCCGGGCAGGGTTTGCTGGGTGCGTGGGCTGATGCGATCTGGCACCACGAAGGCGGGAATGTGGGCGACCGCAATTGGTTCAATAACAACCCGGGCAACCTGAAGTTTGCCGGGCAGGCGGGCGCGATCGGGCCTGATGAAGCTGGCTTTGCAGTATTTCCGGATATGGGTACTGGATGGGCAGCGCTGGATCGTCAGTTGAATCGGTACGTGGCTCAGTATCCAGGCTATTCCCTCACTCAGATCATGACGCGGTACCTCGGCGGTAACCCGTTGGATCCGCAAGTTACGAATCAGGGGGATCCCTTCGCGTACGCAAATGACGTAGCGCGAAAACTTGGCGTGTCGGCTAGCGCCACTTTGGCGAATATTTTTGGAGGGGTATGAAGCACTTTTATGATTTCGTTTGTGGATCTGGCCATATCCACGAGGCCTTGGTTGAGCCCGCAGAGATTGACCAGGCGCGTGCGTGTCCATTTGTAGACTGTGGGCTCCGGTCCCATCAGGTGTTTCTCACGTCTCCGGGAATGCACGGTTTTGAAAGTAAGGGGACAATGATGGATCGTTTCACCTATCAGTCTCACAACAAAATCAGCCGCGGGGAAACTCCTGATGGGAGTATCGCGTGGTCTCCGGTTGGTGTGGACGATCAATGTTCGTGCGGAAATTGTTCCGCGCATCGTAAGCGCGAATCGGTTACGGGTGTAGCCGGGAAAGGTAAAGACCTCAATGCCTATACTTCCTAACGATGGCGGCGGCGGTGGCCGGTACACTCCTCCTCCTGCCCCAGCTGGCGGCGGCGCTGGATCTGGCGGCAGTGCTCCGGCTGCTGGCGCTCCTACTCCTCCCCTTGCCCAGCAGAACAAAGGGCAAGGGATGGGACTCTATCAGGTCACGCGCACGGCTGCGGATCGCGCTGAATCAGGTCCGGCTGTTGTGGTTGGACCGAACGACACAGTTACGATCACTCCCATTCCAACCAACACTCAGAATTGTTTTTTCAGCGTTTTCGGAGCCGTCTCCGCGAAGTCAGGCCCGAACGTCACGATGGCCGCAACCGCGAATCCTCGCACGGTGAAAGTGCGGAACCTAAATGAAATTTGGGTTTATTCAACAGTGGTGAATGAGGGCGTGTACATCGACCATCAGAGGAGCGCGTAACGTGTCACGCGATTCAGGTACGACGATCGTCTTAGTCATCGTGGCTCTGGGCCTCGCATGGTTCGTGTTCTTTCGTAAGAAGGGGTCCTCCATCGCGGCTCAAGCTCAATCGCTCTTTGATGCAGCCGCTCAAGTGAGAGCGAATCTGCATTTGCCTTCAGGTGCCGGCGTCTGGTCAAAGAATGGACTTCCGGTTGGTGGGAACAATCCCGCGCTTCTGAGTCTGCCTCCGGAGAGTTTACCCCCGGCTGCTGTGCCTGGATGGAGTCAAGGCGATCCGGGAGGGAGCTACACCTGATGTATATCGACTTTGGTAAGAAGCGCGGTCGCCTGATTTTCACGTGGAAGGAATTTCTTTTCGTGGCGACTGCGGTCGCTGGTTTTTTCGCCAATATTGCGTGGACGCAAATCGAACTCTGGCAAGTGAGGCAGAGAGCGGACCAATGTGAGAAGCGTTTGATTGATCTCGAAGGTAAGCAAAAAACACAACAGGGAGAAAAAAAGATGGATAGAGACATCGTTGGTGGTGTTGGCTTTGGGCTCAAGCTCGTTCCGGGCTTGGTGCTCGCGTTTGAAACCCTTTTCGGTCGCAACACAGGAGAGACAAAAAAGAAGGCCGTTGAAACCGTGGTTCAGGATGCGATGGTCGGCGCCACGCTCGGCTTTGGTATCAGCGGAGACACGGAAACAGCCGGCCTGATCTCTGGTTTCGCTCCTGTTGTATCGACTGCGATTGATTCGATTGTCGATAACTGGAACCTGAAAGGCTGGCCCAACGTGCAGCAGGCGAAGTTGCCTTTAATGAGTCCGGACGTGATTCCTCAGGCGGGGGCGGTACCGGCCGGCGCTCAACCGATTGCCGGATTCCATCCTCCCGCTTCCGATGCAACTGGAAGTGTTTGACATCAGTCCCAGGGATCCTTTCGTGGCTCACGTTCACTAAATTTGAAACGCGAAAGAGAGAGCAAGATGGCGACAAAGATCATCAGGTATTTTGTGGCGGTTATTTTTGTGTGTTGGCTGGCAATTGGCACTGCTCACTGCCAACAGGGATTGACCAACACCTTCAACGTAAGCCAGTTCTCAGGATCGGACGTTGGAACGAAGCTTACTAACGCACAAGCTCAGTGCCTTCCACTGATGCCTTGCGTTCTTGAGCTGGATCCCGTGCTTTCGGTCTATCCTCAGGGCACACTTCCTGTACGTTGCTCAACCTGTGTTTGGATTGATTACCGCACGTCTGGCAGCGTCTTCATCAGTTCAGCGACTTCACCATTCACCGTGGACGGTACCACGTACAAAACGATTCAGGCAGCGATCACGGCGGCCTGCAGCGTGGGTGGTGGAACGGTGGTCATTCCGTTCGGTCAATTTGCAGCTCCGGCAACAGGCTTTACTCTCTGCTCAAATCTGCGGATCGTCGGATCGGCGAGAGGGCAAGCCGATGCCGTTGTCTGTCCCACACTCGTGACGGCTCCGCTGACATCAGGGAATCTGTTTCCGATTGCTGGAATGACGGATATCTACATCGCAGATTTTTGCGTGAAGGGTACAGCAATCGGAGGTAATGACGTTATCCAGCTGAACTACGGGCAGCGGGTGACAATCGAGCGGCTCTTTATCTTTGCTAATGGTGGATTTCTAGGCGGCATTCATTTGATGAGTTCATCCACGGCCCTTGCAAGCACCATTTGGAACACATTTCGGGATATTCATATTAACGGCATCGCCGCCCTGGGGTTTGGTTGTGCGCTTGAATCGTCTGATGCGACGGGCAAGGTGATCAACAATAATAATTTTTACAACGTGAGCTGCACTGGAGGCACGGGCGGACTCGGGCTGAAGATGACTGGCAGCAACACAGTCGTGAACGAAAACGGATTCTACAGCGGCGGAGAATTCCTCGCGCCTGGTGGAACCGCTGTGAGCCTCGGTAACAGCTGTTGCCGAAACGTGTTCTTTAGCAACGCGAACGTGGAAGGAAGCGCTAACGGATTCGTCGTTGGGACCGGAGTCAGCGGCGTTGTGGTCGCTAGCAACGTTTCAGCCAATGGAAATAATTCAGCGGCGGCGAACGTGACTGATAACAGCGCCGGGGGTATCAAGTGGCTCGCGAACGTCATTGGCGGCATTGTGCAAAACTGGCAGGTGAGCACGCTGGGAGACCAAAAGGTCAACTCGATTTGCATTGGCGCGGCTGGCTGTCAGGGAGTGAACACGATTAACGGTGTGTCAGGGTGGGCAATCATGGCGGCCGGCGGAACCGTTGCGACGGTAGATCAAAATGACTTCACGATGAATAAGCAGCTCATCAATTTCGGTACGCCCTTCGCCAGTCTTGGCACGCCTGTGAATGGAACGCAGATCTACTGCTCAGACTGCAACGCAACCTGCACGGCGGGCGCGAGCACTGGCCGGACATGCTTCCGCGAGAATGGAGCCTGGACTCACTGATGCCACTCGGCGGACAATGCGATCCCGGAAGTCCGGACTTCGATCCGATCATTGCAACCGTGGGGTGTCCTGACCCTACTGGCGGGATCGTGTATCCGGGTACTCATGTTGGGATTGGCGCTCTGCGTTGGGGGATCAATCCGATTCCCGCATCCATTCAGACATTGCCCCCTGCCACGTCCACGGATCCAAGCAAACTTGGCCGGAACACGGTGGACGCGTCAACCCTTCCACAACAGCCGCTTCCGGCTCCTGGTGGATCGGCGGGGCCGGGGTCGTTTACTGCAGTAACCGGCTGGGCCGCGAAGTCGTTCGTTGCTCATCCGTGGATTTGGTTCTTTGCTGCGCTGCTGCTTCTCTTTTGGCTGCTCAGCGGAAAGGTGAGAGTCTGATGATGGAACTACTTAAGCTGTTGGCGCCTGGAGGTAATTTTAAAGCGAAATTGGAGGCATTTGCCGCTGCACTAACCCTTGAATCGAAGCATCTTGAACCTGAGCAGATGCAAGAGGCCGTAATCACTTTGGTTCGTGCTATGCAGCAGGTCGGGGCTTTTGTGGTCGAGGTTAAAGGAAGTCCTGCGATTCTTGAGGGGCGGCAGCTTATTTCAATTGGCGTCATCTACCGTCCCCTGGAACCCTTAGAACAAAACGACCTTGGGGTGGAACAGGGTTCCGGCAATGCGCTTGGCAATGCAGATTAGCCGATCCGGCGGGCTGAAGACCCGGACAAGCTGTGATTTGCCGAATTCCGGCAGGTTGACGTTCTGGCCGTGCCGTATCCGCGCGTTAACGTCTCCTACGGCCACGATCCCCGGCATCTCGGGCAGAATCATCCGTTGGTGGATGCAAAGGCGTAAAATCGGGTTTTCGCTTGACTCGGCCTTAGTACTCAGGCTATGGTGTTCCCTGTTATCAACTCCTACAAGCCCTTGTGGGAGGTCGTTCCCTCCGCTGTTTACTCGCAGACTTGTTATCGGACGTTGTAAATCTGGCTGAACTGGAGACTGTGCGATGGCTTTTAATTCATCCAACCCGTGGGCCTCTTCAATTCGGAACTCCCTGACCGACGTTCTGACCAGGGTTTTCAGATGGGCATCCGGCCCCAAGAGCTTTCCTAATTCATGAGCCAACGACCGCACATAAGTACCGGAGCTCACCCAGCTTCGGAAACGGGCTTCCTGGCCGTCCCAGTCCAAAATCTGAAACTCTTTGACCTCGACCTGTTTGGGTTTGAGCTCAACCTCTTGCTTCTTGCGGGCCAGTTTGTAGGCTGGAACGCCGGCAATCTTCTTGGCCGAAAATGGGGGCGGAGTCTGCTCAATCTTTCCGGTAAACCGGATGGCAGCTTCCTGAATCTCCTCCAAGGACAGGTGGACCTCCTGCTCCGGCCCGGCGGGCTCGCCTTCGGCGTCGTAGGTATCAGTGGCCAATCCAAACCGGATCACCCCTTCGTACCGTTTGTCGGCATCTGTGTAAAACTGGGCGAGGCGCGTAAAGCGGCCCAAAACCAGCGGCAGGACGCCGGTAGCGGATGGATCAAGCGTCCCCAAATGGCCTACAGACTTCTCGCCAACGATGCGGCGCACCTGGGCCACCACGTCATGGGAGGTCATTCCGGCCGGTTTATTTACGATCAGTACTCCATCCACTTGAGCAACTCCGAGTTATCGAGCATCATAGCTAAGGCAATTACGACCAGATGATTCCTATCAACGATGACGCGCCGCGTTCGACCACGCCGTTCGTCAATTATTTCCTGATCGGTTTGAATGTCGCAGTCTTCCTGTTCGAGTACTCGCTGTTTCCGCGAGAACTCAGAGTACTTGTATCTCATTTTGGATTCGTGCCTGACACCGTAAATCAGTGGCTTTCCGGCGCAATACCCATCGACATTGCCGTGGTTCCCATCTTCAGTTCCATGTTTCTGCACGGTTCATGGCTGCACCTCATCTTCAACATGTGGGCGCTCGCAATCTTCGGCGACAACGTAGAAGATCGCCTGGGCCACTTCCGCTATCTATTGTTCTATTTTCTCAGCGGGCTGGGCGCTGATCTGACTCACTATGTCTTTAACTCGACCTCGCAGGTACCGAGCATCGGCGCAAGCGGAGCCATTGCCGGAGTCATGGGAGCATATTTCCTGCTTTTTCCTACAGCCCGTGTTTTGACCTGGGTGTTCACCTTTGCGTTGATCCGGCTTCCGGCCTGGCTGGTCCTGGGATTCTGGTTTCTTGTGCAGCTTCTGAGTGGCGCTGCCACCGCTATTACATATTCGCATGAAACGGGCGGTGGAGTCGCCGTTTGGGCCCATGTGGGCGGATTTATTACCGGGCTGATCCTTATCAAGCTCTTCCCTCTCCGCCCGAACTACTATTCTTATGAACCTTATTGAGGATTGGGTAATTTTTGTAAGTTGGTAATTTGGTAATTTTCGGACGTGCAAACCGCCGTCCAGCCCCAGCCGCATCCCGCTACCGGAATCAACCACGAAGGGAAACATTAGCAGCATAGCCACAACAAAACCCACCACCCTTCGCTTCGCTCGAGGGCAGGCTCCGACACGAAGACACCGAGACAAACACGGAGAAAATTAAGAACCAGTTTCACCGCGGAGACGCTGAGGCGCGGAGAAAACCTGAAAAATCAAGGAGGTTACGGAGAACATCGATCTATTCGTACCGCAAGCAGACGATAGGATCGAGATTGGCTGCCAGATTCGCGGGATAATATCCGAAGACCACGCCTACGCCTACAGAGATGGCGAATCCGATCGTGACCCAAAGATACGAGATGGTCGCCGGCACAGAGGGCACAAAATTCCTCACCAGCGCGGACACGCCTGCGCCTACCAGAATGCCGATTGTGCCTCCCACCAGGGTCA